>Ga0207706_10005390_pt1 | contig 11925 bp, 11 predicted proteins | sample KBSC53metaG_FD_184318 | JGI IMG/M metagenome (GOLD analysis project Ga0207706, IMG submission 184318) | Corn rhizosphere microbial communities from Kellogg Biological Station, Michigan, USA - KBS C5-3 metaG (SPAdes) (version 2) | ecosystem: Host-associated > Plants > Roots > Rhizosphere > Soil ... | reverse complement strand
ATGCCGAGCTTGCGGCGTCCCGCGCGCGTGTGGTTGCCGCCGCCGATCAGACCCGCCGCCGGATCGAACGCGATCTGCACGACGGCGCCCAGCAGCGGCTGGTCTCGCTGGCGCTGGAGCTTCGTATCGCGCAGGCGGAGGTGTCGACGGGCGCAGGTGAGCTTGGGATGCGTCTCGACCGTGCCATCGAGCAGGTACGCGGCGCACTTGAGGAACTGCGCGATCTGTCGCGCGGTATTCATCCGGCGATTCTGACCGAGGACGGCCTCGGCTCAGCGTTGCGCGAGGTGACCGGCCGCTCGCCAATTCCTGTTCAGCTCCAGCTGGGCGTCGACGAACGGCTGCCCGATCAGATCGAGTTCAGCGCCTACTACATCGTCGCCGAAGCATTGACCAACGCGGCCAAGCACTCCGGGGCCTCGGCGATCACGGTGACCGTCGAACGAGATGGGGCCCACGGCGCTTTGCGCCTCAAGATCGCCGACAACGGCGGGGGAGGTGCCGAATTCACCGGCGGCACCGGGTTGCTCGGCATCAAGGATCGAGTAGAGGCGCTCGGCGGCCACATAAATCTGCACAGCCCCCGGGGAGCCGGAACCGATTTGCGTGTCACGCTTCCGCTCACCCAAGCCAACGGCGACACATCCGGCTACTCGCATGCTCAACCAACAGCAGCTCGGTAGCCCGCCGATGGATGGCAGACCGCCCGAGGGATTGCCGTCAGCCGCGATCTGCACGGTCCATGAGATCAGCGTGGTGTAATTCCGTCTAGCTGCCTGGCGTAATCGAGGGGCGTCAAATGTCAAGCCAAGCCTCGGCATACGCGGCTCAGGCGCGCTGCTTCGCCTTGGTGGTCGTCCGTGCTGCTGGTCGAGGAGGATTCCGTAGCCGGCGCATGCTGACTGGTAGCGCCGTACTCGGGATGTTGTCGCGAGGCTAAGCCCGTAACGCGTCTACCGGTCGCATGGCGGACGCGTTTTCCACGTGCAGCCGCGGCAGCAGCGCGCTAACCGTTTTGCCTGAAGAGGCTACCGTCACATCACCGTATGTAAACGGTCACTACCCGTGGGGCCACTCAAAAGGCAGAGTGGTCCGCCGATGACGAGATGCCATGTCAGACAGGGACGCACGGAAGCGCGGCCAGCGTCGCGCTTGACTAGCTGATAATTCACAAAATGATTGCGGCCGACGACTGGCTTGTAAGTGGAGTTTGGAAAGTCCTTGTGTAGGTGGATCAGTCGCCGATGGCGATGTACCGGGGGCGTATCAACCAGCAAAGAAGAGACCGGCATCCAGATCGTGGTCAGCATGTCGACGCAGCGAAGAACCTTAACGCCAAGTGCATTACCTGCCCTCCGCCTTGGGCTTAAGCGGCGCCGTTGGGATGACGGAGGCAGTGCCATCCAGATAGTCTGTGACATAAAGGAATTCGCCACCGGCCCGAGCGCCATCGCTTCCGGATGCCCACCGACGTCAAGAGTACCGACAACTGAGTTGTCGGCGGTGTCAAGCGCCCAAATGGTTTGCTGATCGAAATCGAGTACATACGCCCACTTTCCGTCGGCACTGAGGCGCGTGGCGCGCGGCAAACACTCACGGACGTGCTCTTGACAACATTGGCCGCAATGTCGAGAACTGCTAGCGAGTGCAGATTGGTTATGTATGCGTATGCTTCGTCCGGGCTTACGGCGAGGTCGATCGGAGCATCATGGAACACCCCGTCGGGTGATGGCGCGTGTTTCAAGTTCAATGATCGAGATTGCATTCTTGTGTCAGTGGGTGGCATACAGGCGAGCGCCGTCCCAGCTCACCGTTACGGTGTCCGGCGCCAACTCCGCCGCGATCTTGTCTACGACGCTGTAGGTGCCCGTATCGATCACCGAGATCGAGTCACGCCAATCTAGATACGAAGAGCTCCGCCGAGCCGAGACGTATAACCAGCTAGCGTCGGGACTTGCGCCAAGGCCGGTGGCGTGCCGCTCGACCGGCACGACAGCAACCGCTGCACCGTCGGCGCAGATGACCGAGATCCAGTTGCCTCGGGTATGGCCGACGATCCCGCTATGGGCCAACTAGATGTAGTTTCTGTCCGGGCTGACGACTTCAGCGGTACTCCGGTCCAGGGCAAAGGTTTTCACCGTGTTGTCGGCAGTGCTGATGATCGACGTGGAACCGTCGTAGCCCGTGACATAGACGCGCGTCCCGTCGGCGCTCACGACAATGTTCTTCGGGTGGGGACCGGCGCGAGAGGTCGCGACGATGTGGTGCAAACGGCTGATGACCTTGACCGAATCATCCACGATGACGTAGACGTACCGGCTTACCGCGACTTTGCCCGCCCGGCCCCCAAGCGAAATCGTCGCGACGACGGCCCGGCCGCTTGTCGCCCGTGGCCATCGACCTCGTCGGCGATGGCATCAACCGTCCACAAGTGGGCGCATATTGGGCATTGCAGTGAAACGCGGGTGCCTGCATTCTTGAGGAGGTATTGCCAATGGGTTTGGCAATCGTTGTTTCGGCATTGTGAGCAGTCGCGGCCCCGGTTGCCGTTGGGGCAGGGCAGCCCGGCACGTCTTCTGCTGTCGGCGTCGGGGTCGATCGGCAAGTGGTTCACCGCTTCTCCCTATCGGGCTGCCACCGGGTTCGGGGCCACGGTCACCAATTCACCACGGTTACGCGTCTCCGCGACAAGATCACCAGTTCGCACGCACCGCTGTCTCGAGTCACCGTCACAGCATCACGGTGAACCGCTGTCACATGGCCCCAGAAGCCGCGCGGGCTAGCGTCGGAGACATGGACGCGCACGCCGTGAGCCGGCTGGTCATCCATCACCGCCACCGTGCTCATCAGGTCACGCGAATCCATGTTCTTAAGGATCGCGTTCCATGCCGGAAATTTCGTCCCCGCTGACGCCCATCAGCGGCTCAGGACAGCGGCTAGGCTGCCGTACCGGCTAACGGGCATCAGCTTGCTCACCCCGTATTTCCCGCGCCACAGGGGTGGCGCTCAGCGGCAATTCTATGCGCAGGGTGGTACCTGCCCCGACGGGGCTGTCGAGAAACATGCCGCCGCCCATTGCCTCGGCTCGGTCCTTGAGTCCGACCAGGCCGGTGCCGCGGTCGAAGCGGGCACCGCCGACGCCATCGTCGCTTACGGCGACGTGGAGGACGCCGCTGGCGGTGTCGGTTACGACCGTGACACTGACGATTGACGCTCGCGAATGCTTGGCCACATTAGCCAGCGCCTCGGCGACGACGTAGTAGGCGCTGGCCTCGAGATGCTGGGGTAGCGGCCCCGTCACGCGTAGGTCGAGGCGGACGGGACTCGGGCAGCGGCCGGCGAGCGCACGCAGCGCCGCGGCCAGGCCGCCCTTGGTAAGAATGGCCGGATGAATGCCGCGCGTGATCTCGCGCAGCTCGTCCAGCAGGTCGGTCGCAGACGTGACGCCGCGGTCAAGCTGCGCGCTGAGCTCAGTTAGCGCAGGAGGCACCGCCGCCCGCGCCATGCGCAGCTCCAGTACCAGCGAAACTAGCCGTTGCTGAGTGCCGTCATGCAGGTCCCGCTCGAAGCGTAGGCGCGCTTGGTCGCCTGCGGCAACGATTCGGGCGCGCGACGCCGTCAACTCCGCCTGTGCGTCGGCGTTCGCGATCGCGATCGCGACCAGCTCAGTGAAGTCGCTTAACCGGGCCTCGGTTTCCCAAGGCGGCGGTTCCTCGGCTGTGGACGCGACGACGATGAGGCCCCATGGACGGCTCTTGACGGTGATCGGAGCCCCGACGGCGGTGTGGATACCCAGCTCCAAAGCCGCTGAGGCCGCGTCGGTTCCATCGCGGTCGGCTCGAGCAGGGCGACCGGTCTCACGCACCAGCGCGCTCACGCTGCCCGCGCGAGTCCGGCCGATGGGACCAATAGGCAGCGTCTCTCCGGTCGCACTCCACGCGGCGACGACTGTCACTGCGCCGTCGGCGTCATATCGCGCCACGTATGCGCGGTCGACAGAAAGCAGGCGGCCGACTTCTTCCGCGACACCAGCGAATACGGCGTTCGGCGGGGCCGCAGCGGCGACCTGCGTCGCCACCCGTCGCAAGGCCGCTTGTTCGTCGGCAACTCGCCGCAGCGCCTCGCGAGCCTCCGCGTTAGCAACCGCTGTCGCGAGCAGGTCGGTGAATTGCGCTGTGCGAAGCTCACTTCCGGCGGGCAACCGATCCCGATCGGTAGAGGCGATGACCAAGACGCCCCACAGCTGGCCCTCCACGGTGATCGGCGCGCCGACTCCGCGTCGGGTGCCCCAGCTCGAGAAGAACGCCGCCATCGAGCCTGGCGGGCCCTCGAATCGCTCCATGCGAGCGGGACGTTGCGTGTCAAGCACCCGCACGCCGACACCCGTGCCTGTGACGTCGAAACGTGATCCGATCGGGATTGCGATGCCGGGGATGCTCCAGCCGCCGACGAGAGTCGCCTCCCGGTCCGGCGCATAGCGGAACACGGCCGCCACATCGCCGCCAAAGAGCTGCCCCACCTCCGCGGCAACCGCGGAGAACGTCTCGGCTGGCGAGGCACCCTGCGCGACGAGCGTTGCAACGCGGCGCAGCGCGGCCTGCTCCTCCTCGTTGCGCCGCCGCTCGGTGATGTCGCGCGCGACCGCGCAGGCGAACCCCTCCTCGGGCAGCGCACGGGCGGTCCACTGAAGCCACCGCACGGAGCCGTCAGAGCAGATGTAGCGGTTCTCGAACCCGATCAATTCGTTACCGCGCGTCTGTGAGGCGAACGCCTCCGCCGTGAGCTCTCGGTCATCGGGGTGAATAAACTCAGCGAAGGGACGCGACGTGAGCTCGGCGCTTGTGTAACCCAGCGCCTGCTCGAAAGCGGGATTGACACGCGTGAAGTAGCCGTCTAGATCGCCGATGCAGAGCAGGTCGAGCGACAGCTGGAAGAAGTCGCTGAGCTCCCGTTCTGCGCGCTGCCGCCGGCCCTCCAATTCGGCGAACGCCGCCATGTTGTCATTGAGGCCGGCCAGCAGCTGCGACCACGCCCCCTCTAAGGCGGCGACGTCTGCGCGATGTTCTAGCCGGTTGTGTCTCACGGCTGCGGTCATCTCCCGGATCTCTTTGGCCAGGCGCTCCACCGTGACGTGCAGGTTTCGGAACGCCGCTACCACATCGCCGATCTCGTCGCGACCGCGGTAATCGACGTGGACTGTCAGGTCTCCGCTGGAGAGGAGTTGGGCGGCTCGGGAGACCTCACGCAACGGGCTGGTGATCGATCGGCGCAGTGCCAGGGCAAGCCCCATTACGATGACAAGCACCGCAAGCAAGATACCGACGTCGCGCAGGCTGCCCGTTCGCGCCGCGGCAAGGTCATTGGAGGCGGTCGTGGCCAGATTCCTCCTAGCCCCGCCCTGCAGGTCGCGCAGGGACGCGATCCGCGTGCTGGACGCGTCGAGCCATCCGGTAAGCGACGGTTCCCGCAATACGCCGGGTGCTCGGTTGGCGAGAGCATCGCGGACGGCGGTGACCGTAATGCCCGACGGGCTGAACTGCACGGCCTCGAGATCGGCAGCAAGTGGGCCGGTGGCGTTGTCACGGAAAACGTCGAGTTGCGCGGCCTCGAGGCCGCTCCACCGCGTGGCGCTGGAGGCCGCGAGCCCGTCCGCGGGCTGTGAAGCGATCAGGGCCGCGACATCGGCCTGCTCTCGTGCGGCCGCCTCGATTGCTTCGACGATCGCCACGTAGGCCTGGGAGGCCCGCGCCGACGGTTGCGTGGGTGCGGCCGCGTCCAGCTGCCGTACTGTCCGGAGCAGGTCACGAATGATCGAACCGTATGCCTCGGCGCTCTCAGGCGCGGTGAGCGAGTTACTCGCCAGCTCGACGCGCACCGCGTTCAGCTGCCGCCGCGCCGCATCGATGCGACCGCCGACATCGACCGTTCCGACCCACGCGCGAGCCCGTCCGGTTCCTTCTATCAGCGTGGCGTCGACACTCGCCTGCGCGGCGCGCAGTCGGTGAAGGCTGGCGTTGTCTGGGCGCAGGACCATAAGTGCGGCCGCCGTACGCTCCTCGGCGAGCGCTGCGGCGACATCGGTGACGGCGAACGACTGCTCGGTCGCGTTCTGAAAGTCGCGGAGCGACAACGCGGTTTGCCAGTTGTCCGCCGACTCGGCGATCGTGAAGCCGAGCAGGACACCGACCGGCAGAAGCACCAGCAGCATCAACTTCGCGCCGACGCTTAGCCGCCCGAGCAGCGGCCTCCTCGCGCGGGGTGCGGCGCCATCCACCCCCGCCTCGTCAGCAGGGCGGCGGGTAGTACCCATGCTCACGAAGGTCACCTTCGATGCGTCGCGCGGCGGCGTCAAGCGAGGCATTCAACGGGCCCTGACCGGACAACGACTGGTTGAACATGCCGCGAATGCGGCGCTCGGCGCCGGTGCTGGTCGGCGTTCTGCCGGTGGCCTGCCGGCCACAAGCGGCGGCAACCGCGCCGAGGGAGCGTGCACCCGCGGCGGAGGCGGCCAAGCTGATCCGCCGCGGTTCACGCCGACATGGCGCGGCCGTACAGGCGCGCACGGGCGGATCTCTACTCGGCAGCACCCGGCGTCGCCGCATGGCACACCTCCACAAACGTCCGACCGCACCCATACCGAGCTAACACCTAATCGGCGGTGTTTGAGCCGGAAAGGCGCACTACTCATCGGATCGAGACACCGCCGGGACTCTCGAGATGTACCGGCGAGCGGGGCGAGCATCTGCAGTATCGGCGCGCCCGCCCGACTTGCCAGCCCATGTTCTCAGGGGTCGAGCTGTCGCGTAGCGGGCAGCAAGGCGGTGGGGTCGCACGGGTCGGTAGCGCACTGACGGCTGCCTACCTGTGCCCGGGCGCGTCATTTCACGCGCTTCGGCGAGGTGATGACCGGTGATCAACCGGCTCGGTTCGGGCTGCGCTCGGACGAGGCGAGCGAGACGACCGTGAGCGTGGGGTCCAAATGGTCGGCGACATATAAGAACTCTTCGTCAGCGCTCAGCGCCAGCGCTTCCGGATTCCTACCGAGGTCGACCGTGGTCATGATCGTCTTGTTGACGGGTCCCATACCCGGACACAGTGATGGCCGAAATCCGTAATGTAGGCCTGCTTTCCGTCGCTGCTGACATGAAGTTGGCGCGGCAAATCGCCGATTGGCAGACTTTCCGCAACATTCGTTGCGGTATCGATCAGCGCGACCGAGTGCAGATTGGTCACGTACAACTGATCACCATCGGGGCTGACCGCAACCTCGAGTGGGGCATCGTCCAGCCGGATAGGCGTGTGGCAGCGTGAAGCGAGTGCGATCGCCGAGATGGCATTCTCGTTGTAGTGGGTGGCGTACACCGCCGAACCGTCTGGGCTCACGATTATCGTGTCCGGCGAGAATTGCATGGCGATCACCTCGATGAGGGTGAAAGTGGCCGTGTCGATCACCGAAATCGACCCGTGGCCATGTTGGTAGGTGGACCTGGGTTTGGATGAGGCGACGTACAACCGGCCGCCGTCGGGGCTTAATGTGAGCGCGCTGGCGTAGCTGTGGACGGGTACCACCGTAGCCGTTGTGCCATCGTCGCTGATGACGGACTCCCAGCAGTTCCGGCCCTGATTGTGAACCAGGTATACGTAGTTGTCATGCGGGCTGATCGCCTCGGCCGTACTTGCCTGGCCGCCAACCGTTCTCACCGTATGGTCTACGGCGTTGATGATTGACATCGAACCGTCGTAGCCCGTGACATAGACCCGCGATCGTCGGCGGTCACCATTGTGCGCTTCGGGTCAACACCGACGGGATATTCGCGACGATGTGATGCGCGCGATCGATCACGCTGACCGAATTCGCCGTTGTCGCATATACGTGATCGCGCCGGGGCTGACGACGACGTCGCGTGCATGGCCGCCTGGAGGAATGGTGGCCACGACGTCAGGTTCGCGTCTACGCGCGTGTGTTGTGTCGACGTCCACATGTGGGCCCAGGTTGGGCATTGCAGTGAAACGCGGGTGCCTGCGGTCTTGAGGAGGTATTGCCAATGGATTTGGCAGTTGTGGTTGTTTTGGCATTGTGGGCAGCCGTGGCTGTGGTTGCAGTTGGGGCAGGGCAGCCAGGCGCGTCTGCTGTGGGCGGCGGGGTCAATCGGCAAGTGGTTCACCGGTTCTCCCCATTGGGCTGATGGATGCGGTGAAGGTTGCGCTGGCGTGGTTGGCGGCGTCGCGTGGCCGAGACTCCGGCCGTTGCATGCTGAGATTGCGTTGCCCGATAGCGCTGTCGGCCATGTGAGTTGCGATCCATCGGCGCAACAATGGTGACCGATTCGGGTGCGGCGCATAGCCCATAACGTTCAGGATCGCTGCTCGCGGTGGCGATGTCGTCAACGCTAACGCCACTCAACTGTGCCGGTCAGCCGGTATCGACGCGGATACCAGCAGGGCGAGCTGTTTTCGTTCCGTGAATGGTTCGACGGCGATGCGCGCGTTGCTCGGAGTTGCGGTGGGCTAGAGGGCGGCCGGATGAATCCGGGCGCGGAGCTTGCCTGGAGACCCTCGCAGGCGTCGGTCGTCTCGGGCACGAGAAGCTGTTGGGCCCCGCCGTGTCGGCGGCGTTCCAGCCGCCGCCGCTCGCCCAACGAATTCCCCGGACCCCGGTCGCCGCGAGCGTTGACACGCCCAGAGCGACGACGTCAGCGTCAAGTGGCGGCTCCGGTGCATCTAGCACCCATCCTGGGTTACCTGCTGGCGCTGCAGGCGTAAATGGAGGTTAGCCGTGATGCAGGGCCGGGGCCAATCGGCGAGTATCTAAGTCGAGCAAGGCCGGATAACGATAACCCGGGTCGGCCGGGCGTGCGCAACGGTGTGCCGCAACAGCAGGCGATGACGGGCAGAATGATGCGGCTAAGCGATCCAGTGCGAACTCGCACCGGGAGCCGAAGGTGCCAAGCGTTCCTAACATATGCAGCTAGCCGGTATGGGCATGACCGTTCTCGTGAGCGAAACTGGAGTGATGGCGTCTGGAGAACAGGAGTTGCGCTGCCTAATCGTCGATGACAACCCCGCGTTTATTGAAGTGGCCACGAGACTACTCGAGCGTGGCAGCGGTATCTCGATCATTGGTGCCGCGTCGACAATCGCCGAGGCAATCCAGCGTGTGGACGAATTGCGCCCGGATGTCACGCTGGTCGACGTCGATCTGGGCGGTGAAAGCGGGTTTACTCTCGCCAGGGAGCTGCACCGCCCCAACTCCTATACACGTCCCAAGATCATCCTGATCTCGGCGCACTCCGAACGAGACTTCGCCAACCCGATCGCGGCGAGTCCCGCCTTAGGGTTCATACCGAAAGCGGACCTGTCGCCGGAGGCCATCTACGATCTGTTCGCCCGCGCCTAGGGGGTCGCGGGTCGATTTGTCAAGGGACACCGTTTAATTCAGAAGTGTGCTCGCGAGCGCTAAGGAATGCGATCACCGCGCGGACCCGGCGGTGGTCGTCGTCGGCTTCGGGCAGGTTGAGTTTGTTGAGAATGTTGCGCACATGCTTCTCGACGGTGCCTTCGGCCACCCACAGTTGCCGTCCGATGCCCACATTGGAACGCCCCTCCGCCATCAACGCGAGCACCTCGCGTTCGCGTGTGCTCAGCACGGCTAGCGGATCTTGACGGCGTCGAGACACCAACTCGTTGACGAGGGCGGGGTCGACGACCGAGCCCCCTCGCGCGATGCGCTCGAGGCTGTCGACAAAGTCGGCCACGTCAATGACCCGGTCCTTGAGCAGGTAGCCGATTTTGCGGCCGCTTGCTAAAAGCTTCATCGCATGCTCCACATGGACGTGCGCCGAGAGCACCAAGATGCCGGTGTCAGGCCATTCGGCGCGGATCTGACGCGCGGCTTCAAGCCCCTCGGTGGTATTGGTCGGCGGCATCCGAATATCGACGATGACCAACTCAGGCGACTTATCACGGACCAGCGCCATTAGGTCTGCGGCATTGCCGACCAGGCCCACGATCTCGAACCCCGAGCGCTCGAGCAGAATCGCCAGTCCTTCACGCAGCAAAGTATCGTCGTCGGCAACCGCGACCCGCAATGGCGTCGCCCTGGGACTGCCGGTCTCAGTCCCGCCAGGTTTGCCTTTTGTTGGGTCCATCATGTAAATATCTCAGCACGCGAGACACTGCGAAAGTGTCGATTGGACTAATTGCAGGTGGCAGGGATGCGCCTATGAAGCTGGCGGGTAGCGCCAGCCAGCGGGCGAAAGCAGCCCGACAATGCTGCCAGCCCGCGGAAGCCTGAGGCAAGCCAGCGATCTCTCGAAGCTCGTGTCGCACTGCCTGTTGGGCTGAGCTCGTCGCTGATGCGCTCAGAATTTCGGAGAAACTTGTCCCGAAGCTGTAAGCGCAACTGGCAGTTCCCCGTCTATGGCACAGCCTCGATCCGGCTCACCGCCGCCCGCAGCTGTCCGGTGTTGGGCTGGGTTTGCGTCGCTGCCGCGGTCCCGACCTCTCGTCGTACGCAGCCTCACTGCCCTCGCCTTCGCCAAGGGCTAACAAGCAACACCGTCTGTGTCATGACCGTTTTAGCCGCCCTCCCATGACTTTCGGACGCCCCGGCCTCTGTGACCGGGCGGACGCCCACAAGGTCACTGGCCGGTCCGCCGGGGATGGTACCCGAAGGTGGTAACGACACATTCTCCAGAAGCTAGGCCTGTAGTCGAGCGCCTCGATCGGATGCGCCCCGTAGCCGCCGCCGGCTGGCAGCTCGACGTCGATGCCGGCGCGCAGCGCCCAGCCGACCGCGTGGACGGCATCGAGTGCGGCCTTAAGTGGATCGAGGAGGTACGGCACCGAGTTGTCGTCTGACACTCACGCCGGAAAAGCGAGTTCTCCTAAGAATCGGTCAGTATCGCGCGTGATGCAGCGACGGGGATATCGTCGACGGGCGAATGGAAGTCAATCACCGACTGCAGTTCGCCGTCGCCGACCGCGGCTTCGAACGGCGGGGCGTACAGGTCGTGAAGCTTGTGCGAACCCAGATGGGTTGTGGCGGTTTTGAGGCCGCCCTCAGATGCTGAATACCCCACGAAGTGCTTACTGGTGGCGGCCACGCCGGTGGTCGCGTCGTCGATCTGCAGTCCGCGGACGTAGGCTGGGCGCAACGACAACAGGTACGGGTCTTTGCTGTAGGTTTCGTGGACGCGGCCCCGGCGGGGCCTCGCTGGCGACATCGAGAACCGGTGCGAGCGCCTGATGCACCCCGGCCGCGCATGTCAGTGGTCGGATCGGCTCGGCCATCTGCCGCGGCGCCGGGCTCCACATTGCCGCGAGCCCGATAGGTGTTGGGGAGATTGGAAAGTCGCGCGAATGAACCCGTTGGCGGCCCCACCGTGACATATCGTCGGATGACATATCGTCGGAATCCCAGCCGGGTGTGGGTGACAAGACGACGTTGCAGGGCGTGGTGGCGGGGCGAGACCTCGACGATCGGAGATGGTCCACTCAGTCGCCAAAGTGCGGTCGTAATGCCATCGTTCGAGGCGCAACTGCAAAACGTGAGTGCCGGCAGCGGTCGCCAAAGCGACCAGGAACAACAACGCCAGGGTAGGCATCGTTAGGCTCGTAATGATGTTGCCGATCCATCGCACTACCGCGAATCTTCCTGTCTGCATTGCGCGGATGACCTACACGGCTTCCGAATCGCGTAGGCCCGCTTCCCTTCGGCCTCTCGTTTCGCGAGCCCTTTTGTAAAACGGTGGCACCGACCCTGTACCGCGCTGGGGCCCAAGCGCTGGTTTTGCGACAGCTCTCGACAAACGGCTGCTGGCTGACGAGCTCACTCGCCACTTGGATGGGCCTTCCGTTCCCATCAGCGCGTCGCACGCTTGATCCGTCGTATTGGCAGGGACGGGGTTAGGCTCAAGCTGTGTG
>Ga0207706_10005387_pt1 | contig 11926 bp, 6 predicted proteins | sample KBSC53metaG_FD_184318 | JGI IMG/M metagenome (GOLD analysis project Ga0207706, IMG submission 184318) | Corn rhizosphere microbial communities from Kellogg Biological Station, Michigan, USA - KBS C5-3 metaG (SPAdes) (version 2) | ecosystem: Host-associated > Plants > Roots > Rhizosphere > Soil ... | reverse complement strand
ACTCCCCGAGAAAGGCGCCAGACCTTTCCGTGGCCCTGTGCTAGCCTCACAAAACGCGCAACTTAGGGAGCGCGACTCTGTGGCCCCGACCATCTCCGGGCTCATCCGATCCGCCGAGGGCGGAGACCGATCCGCCGCGGACGCCCTGTTTGCCGCCCTTTACGCGGAGCTCCACCAGCTGGCGCGGAGTCAACTCTCGCGGGGACCCGGAGCCACGCTCGGGACCACGACCCTGCTCCACGAGGCCTACCTAAACATCTCGGGGCGGGAAGGCGCCCGGTTCCCGGACCGGGCGCGTTTCATGGGCTACGCCGCGAAGGTCATGCGCGGGCTCGTCATTGACTATGCCCGGAGCCGCCAGGCGCTCAAGCGCGGCGGAGGGTTCGAGCTGACCGCCATGGCCGATGACGTGGCCACGCCGATGGTCGACGCGGAGGAGATCGAGCGCGTCGGCGAGGCGCTCGAGCAGCTCACCGCCGCCGATCCCTCCCTCGCCGAGCTCGTGGATTTGAAGTTCTTCGGTGGCTTCTCGCTCGCGGAAATCGGCGAAATGCGCGGCGTGTCGGAACGGACTGTCCAGCGGCACTGGGACCAGGCGCGGACGTACCTCTTTCGCGCGATCCGGCGGAACTGAGCCCGTGAGCGTCCTCGATCCCAACCGCTGGCGCCTCGTCGCCCCTCTTTTCGATCGAGCCTTGGAGCTGGACGCTGGCGAGCGCGCCACCTGGCTCGCGGAAATCCGGCGCCAGAAACCCGCGCTGGCGAGGGACCTCCAGGAGCTTCTCGACGCGCGGAACGCCCTCGAGCCCGAGCAGTTTCTGGAGAGGCCGCTTCCAGTGTCGGCCTCCGCGACGCTGGCCGGCCAGAAGTTGGGCGCCTACACGCTCGTCTCGCCGATCGGACAGGGCGGGATGGGTAGCGTCTGGCTCGCCCGGCGGAGCGACGGGCGCTTCGAAGGCGTCGCCGCAGTCAAGCTCCTCAACGCGAGCCTTGTGGGCCGTGCCGGAGAAGAACGCTTCCGGCGGGAAGGATCGATCCTGGCCCGACTCCGCCATCCCCACATCGCGCACCTCGTCGACGCGGGCGTATCGCCGAGCGGGCAACCCTTCCTCGTGCTCGAGCGAGTCGAGGGCGAGCCCATCGACCGATACTGCGAGCGCCACGATCTCAGGGTCGAGCAGCGTCTGGGTCTCTTCCTGGATGTGCTCGAAGCGGTCGCCCACGCGCACACCAACCTGATCGTGCATCGCGACATCAAGCCGTCCAACGTATTGGTCGCAAACGACGGAGAGGTGAAGCTGCTCGATTTCGGCATCGCGAAGCTTCTGGAGGAGGAATCCGGCACCGGAGAAGCGACGGCGCTGACGCGCGACGGGGGCCGGGCGCTCACCCCGGAGTACGCCGCGCCGGAACAGGTAACCGGTGGCACGGTGACGACCGCGACCGACGTGTACGCCCTTGGAGTGCTTCTCTATGTTCTCCTGACCGGAAAACATCCGGCAGCGGCGTCGCTGCGTTCGCCCGCAGACCTCTTGCGATCGATCGTCGAAACGGAGCCTCAACGTCCCTCGGAGGCGGCGCCGTCCGACCTGGTCCGCCGCCAGCTCCGGGGCGACCTGGACACGATCGTGGCGAAGACGCTGAAAAAAGACGCCGCGGAACGCTACGCGTCGGTGACGGCCCTGGCCTACGACGTCCGCAGATACCTGGGGCACCGGCCGATCGCCGCGCGCCCCGACACGCCGGCGTATCGCATTCGCAAGTTCGTCCGTCGAAACCGCGTGGCCGTCGCGCTGAGCGCGGCGGCGGTTCTCGCGCTGTGCGGCGGCCTCGTCGGGACGCTGACACAGGCGCGCCGCGCGACGCGCCAGGCGGCGGCGGCCGACGCCCAGCAGCGGCGGGCCGATCAGGAAGCCCGGCTGGCGGGCGAGCAACGCGATTTCGCGTTGCGACAGCTCTCCCGTTCCGAGGCGATCAACGATCTGAACGCTTTCCTGCTATCGGAGGCGGCCCCCTCGGGACAGTCCTTCACGGCCCGCGACCTGTTGGAGCGCGCGGAGCGCGTCGTCGATCACCAGCAGGCCGACACCGATGAAAACCGCGCCGAGATGCTCATCGCCATCGGAAGCCTCTACGGCGTGCGCGATGAGGAGGACAAGGCGCGGGAGGTGCTTTCAAAGGCGTACGAAATCTCGCGCAAGACATCCGACCCGTCCATCCGCGCCAAAGCCGCGGCGGCCCTGGCCGGCGAGGTGGCCGCGGGCGGAGACTTCGAGCGGGCGGAGGCCCTGATCCGCGAGGCCATGGCCGAGCTCGGCGATGCGCCGCAGTTCGCGGTGCACCGCGTGAACTGCCTGCTTCGCGGCAGCTACGTCGCCAGTATCGCCGGCGATTCCCCCGCATCCATCGAGCGCGCCTTGACCGCCCGGCGCATCCTGGACGAGTCCCATCAGGGCTCTCCCCTCCTCGAGCTGCGCGTCTCGATGGATGTGGCCGAGGCCTACCGCATGGCCGGCCGCAACCGCGAAGCCGCCGCCGCCTTCGAAGAGGCCTACGCGCGGCTGGCGGCCCTGGGCCGGGACGGAACGGAGCGCGCCGGCACGATCCTCAACAACTGGGCACTCGCCGTTCACACCCTCGGCCATCCCCTCGAGGCGGAGCGTCTGTTTCGCCGGGCGATCGCGATATCCAGCGCCGACTCCTCGGAACGGAACGTGTCACCGATGCTCCTCAACAATCTCGCGCGGGTATTGAACGAGCTCGCGCGTTTCCGTGAGGCGCGGAGTTACGCCGAACGTGCGTATGCCGAGGCGAAGAAGGCCGGGGACGAGATCGTCATCGGGCAGACTCTCTCGGTACGGTTCGGCATCGCGATCGAGGAACACGATGCGCCACGCGCCGCCGCGATCCTCGCCGAGCTCAGGCCGCGCTGGACGCGGATGATGCCGCCGAAGCACATCGCATTTGCCGTCCTGCCGATCTACGAGGCGATGCTCGCCTCGGAGCTCGGAGACCACGCGCAGGCCGTCGCGAAGGCCGACCGCGCGGTCGTCCTCGTGGAGGCCAACGAACAGGGGCTGGATTACCTGCCGACGTTTCTCTTTCGGCGCGCTCGCGTGAACCTCCGCGCCGGCCGATTCGATCAAGCCGCCGCGGACGCCCGGCGCGAGCTCGAGCTGGAACGGAAGGCGACCGGGGACGACGGCGACTACAGCGGCGTCGGCCGCGCATACCTCATGCTGGGCCGCGCCCTCGACGGCGAAGGCAAGACCGAGGAAGCGCGGGCGGCGTTCGAGGCCGCTCTCGAGCAACTCGAGCCCTCGCTCGGCACCGACCACCCCAAGACGCGCGAGGCTCGAGACCACGCCGTCGTCCGAGTCTCCGGGCGCTGAGCGCGCGCGCTGTCGTCCCAGGCCTTCAGTACGGCCAGTGCAGACCGAGGGCCTTGGCCAGGAACACAGCCATCTGGCCGCGCGTGATCGGATCGTTGACGCCGAAGTTGCCGTTCCCGTACCCGGCCGTGATCCCTGAGGCGTAGAGCGCCTCGACGAACTGGAAGAACGGATGGTCGGTGGGGACGTCCGGGAACGTCGCGGTCGCCGGGGGCGGGCTCACTTGGCGATGCCACCAGATCTCAACCCATCCGAAGTAGGCGCAGGCTTGGTCGTTGCCCGCCTCCTGGACGTGGACGACAAGGGCGTTGTGCACGTTTCTCGTCAGCTCAAAGCCCAACGGCGCCACGTTGTAGTCGGTATCCCAACCGTGAACCGTGCTGTTGACGCTACCGATCACGGTCTGACCGTTGTACCGACCAACGAGCACCAGGTCGACGCCCCAGGCCGCGAATACGGGTGTATCGGTTTCGAGGCCGATGAAATCGATGATCGCGCCGGACGGAATGTCGGCAGTGGCGTAGAGATCCGCCAGCTCGCCTGGCCCCAAACAAACAAACACACCCGGTGAGTAGAAGCTGACGCCGAAAGTGGCCGTATCGATGAAGTAGGTCGAGGCAAAGGAGTTATTTGCCCGCGGCAGGAATGCCCCCGCCGGGATAACGGTCACGCTGTAGTCCTGCGTCCCGAACTCGTCGGGAGCCTGGCGCGTGGTCGGCAACCCTCTTCTCGGGTTCGTCTCAGCCGCAGCGCTCACAGCGCCCATGGAGATGGCAACGATCAGACCGAAAACGGGTCTTCTCCAATCCATGGCTAGTCCTCCTTTACTCCCTTTACTCCCAGCGGATGGTTGCGCCCTCGAACGCGCGATCGTCGTGCCCGATGACGAGGGGTTCAATAGCGCGAGCCTGTCGAACGCATGGAGATTCCATGACGCGGCAAGCCCCGGAAAAGACGGAGGATCCGCCCGGTGGCGCTCGATTTAGAATGACGTTTTCCCCCGGAATGACTGTGCCTGTGGAAGCCAAGGGCCTTCTGAAGATCGGCGAGGACGCGACCCTCGACGCGCGTGCCTACGAGCTGCGCCGCGCCGGGCGAACCGTCAGGCTCGAGCGGATCCCGATGGAGCTGTTGCTCTTTCTGGCTGAGCAGCGGGGACGGCTCGTGACCCGCGAGGAGATCGTCGAGCGGATCTGGGGAAAGGGCATCAGCCTCGACGCCGACAACAGCATCAACGGCGCCATCCGAAAGATCCGCCACGCGTTGCGGGACGATCCCGAGCGGCCTCGCGTGATCCAGACCGTGACCGGGAAGGGTTACCGGTTCATCGCGCCGGTCGTCGAGATCCCAGACCCCGCGGTTCCCGTGCCGGCCGTGCCCACTCCCCCGCCCGCTCCGGAGCCGGCGATCGAGACCGGAGCGAAGCCGCGACGTCGGCCGTTCGCGCTCGCCGCGGCGGTCCTCTTTCTCGTCACCGCGGGCGTGTTCCTCGTGGGCCAGCGTTGGCGCGCTCACGCGACGCGGCCAGCGGGCCGGCTCATGCTCGCCGTCCTCCCTTTTCAGAACTTGACGGGCGATCCCGCGCAGGACTACCTGGGTGACGGCATGACGGAAGAGATCATCGCCCAGCTCGGCCGGGTCGATCCGCAGCGGCTGGGAGTCATCGCGCGCACTTCCGTCATGGCCTACAAGAACACGCGCAAGCGATTGGACGAGATCGGGCGAGAGCTGTCCGTGCAGCTCGTTCTCGAAGGCACGGTTCGCCGCGACGCGGATCGGCTTCGCGTCTCGGCGCAACTCATCCAGGCCGGAGATCAGACGCACCTCTGGGCGCGGCAATACGACCGGGAGCCCGGCACCCTGCTCGCGCTGCAGAGCGAAATCGCCCAGGAGGTGGTCGACGAGATCCGGCTCACGCTCGGCGAGCGCCGTTCCAGGCCGGACTCGCCTCCTCCGGCTTCGGCCGGAACGTACGCCGCCTATGACCTCTACCTCAGGGCCCAGTATTTCTGGAACAAGCGAACGATCGAGGGCCTGAGGCAGGCCATTGACCACTGCGAGCGGGCCATCGCCGCCGACCCCACGTACGCGCCGGCTCATGCCGGCCTGGCGAGGTCCTATGCGCTGCTGGGCGGGTACAGCGGCGAATCGCAGGTCGAGTTCATGGCCAAGGCCCGCACCGCCGCCCTTCGGGCGCTGGAGCTCGACCCGCACCTGCCGGAGGCTCACACGGCGCTGGCGCTGGTCGTTCAGAACTATGACTGGGACTGGGAGACGGCCGAGCAGGAGTTTCGGCGAGCGCTCGAGCTGAATCCCAACGCTGCGACCGCGCATCACTGGTTCGCCGAGCACCTGGCGTTCCGGGGCCGCTTCGACGAGGCGCGGGCAGAGGCCGAGCGCGCTCGTCAGCTGGATCCCCTGTCTCTGGCGATTGCGGTGGACACCGCCCTCATCGACTACTACTCCCGCCGCTACGACAGCGCGGCCGCGAAGCTGGAAGCCGTGCTCGCCATGGATCCTTCGTTCCCGCGCGCCCACCTCGTGCGCAACGCCTACGTGGAGCTGGGACGGTTCGACGACGCCCTCGCGGACATCGAGAGAGACCGCGCGGGGGCAGGTGGGATGTGGAACGCGTCGGGCCTGGCCTACGTCTACGGGCGCGCGCGCCGTCCCGAGGAGGCCCGCCGCGAGGTCGCTCAGCTGCTCCGGCGAAATCGCCCCGGCAAGACGGACCCGGGGATCATCTTCTGGGCATACGTCGGGATCGGCGACAGGTCGGAGGCTCTGGCGTGGCTGGAGAAGGCCTACGCTCAGCACTCCAACGTCCTCGCGACGCTGGGAGTCGAGCCTGCCTACGACACGCTGCGCGGAGAGCCGCGCTTCCAGGACGTCCTGCGTCGGGTCCACCTCGCCGGCTGACCCGCTGCGAGCGGTCGCAACGCCGCGCCGTGTAGAATTCCGCCACTTCGATGGAAAAAAAGCGCAAGTTTCTCTTCGTCTCTCTGACCGGGCTGGTCGGCGACATCGCATGGCAGGTCCGGAAGGAAGGCCACGAGGTCCGGTATTTCATCGGTGACCCCGAGGAAAAAGACATCGCCGACGGCTTCGTGCCCAAGACCGAGGACTGGGAGAAGGACGTCGACTGGGCGGACGTGATCGTCTTCGACGACACGCTCGGACAGGGCGAGAAGGCCGTGGCGCTCCGGGAGCGGGGCAAGGCGGTTGTGGGCGGCACGCCGTACACGGACCGGCTCGAAGACGACCGATCCTTCGGTCAGGAAGAGCTCAAGAAGGCGGGCGTCACGATCATTCCGTACCGGGACTTCGACAACTTCGACGATGCGATCACCTACGTCCAGGAGAACCCGAGCCGCTACGTGATCAAGCCTTCGGGCGCCGCGGGCAACGTCAAGCGGCGCCTCTTCGTCGGCGACGAGGAAGACGGCGGCGACGTCGTTCGGATGCTCGAGGCCTACAAGAAGGCGTTCTCCGACGAGATCCTGGTCTTCCAGCTCCAGAAGCGCGTGGTGGGCGTCGAAGTCGCCGTCGGAGCCTTCTTCAACGGCAAGAGCTTCGTCTACCCGATCAACACCAATTTCGAACACAAGAAGCTGTTCCCCGGAAACAGCGGCCCCCCGACGGGCGAGATGGGCACGACGATGTTCTGGTCGGAGCCCAACAAGATCTTCGAGCAGACGCTGCTCAAGATGGCGCCGAAGCTCGCCGGGGAAGGCTACGTCGGCTACATCGACGTCAACTGCATCGTGAACAACAACGGGATCTACCCGCTCGAGTTCACCTCCCGCTTCGGGTACCCGACGATCTTCATCCAGCAGGAGGGCATGATCACGCCGATCGGCATCTTCCTGGACGACCTCGCCCATGGCCGCGATCCGAAGCTGAAGGTCAAGAGCGGCTTCCAGGTCGGCGTGCGGATCGTCATGCCGCCCTTCCCCTTCGACGACAACGCCACCTTCGAGGCGTTCACCAAGAACGCCGTGATCGTCTTCAAGCGCGGCACGCCCGAAGAGGTCCACATCGAGGACACCAAGATCGTCGAGGGCCAGTGGCTCGTCGCCGGTTCCTCCGGCGTCGTGCTGACGGTCGTCGGCCTCGGACAGACGATGAAGCAGGCCCGGGAGCAGGCCTACAGCCGCGTGCGGAACATCCTCATCCCCAACATGTACTACCGCGACGACATCGGCGAGCGCTGGGCCGAGGACTCCGACAAGCTCCACAATTGGGGATATTTGAGGTAGGCGCGATCGGCGGTGCGTCGAGCTCGCGAGTTGAAGCTGACGCGTCCTGCGCTGCGACAGAGGAACCGGTCCGGGAATTCCGCGCAGCTTAACTCGCTCGCCAGGGCCAGTGCGGTGGGGAGCGGGAAAATCTGGGCCGCAACCCCGAAGCGCGGTCAGCGCGAATTCGCCGCGCCCACTCTTTCCTGCGCGTCGACGACGGCGATGGCGGCCATGTTGACGATGTCCGCCACTTCGCAGCCCCGCTGGAGAACGTGCACCGGACGCTCGAGCCCGAGAAGGATCGGTCCGATCGCCTCGGCGCCCGCGAGGCGCCAGACGAGCTTGTACGCGGCGTTCGCGGACTGGAGGTCCGGGAAGATCAGGACGTTCGGGTTCTGGACCGTCGCCCAGGGGTACTCCGCTTCCAGCATCTCGGGCACGACGGCGTAGTCCGCCTGCATCTCGCCGTCGATGGGAAGGTCCGGCCGCGCGGCCTTCACGAGCTCCACCGCCTTCTTGACCTTCAGCGCGTTCGCGTGCGTGTTCGATCCAAAGTTGGAGAACGAGACCATCGCGATCCGGGGCTCCATGTCGAAGCGGCGGACGGCCTTCGCCGTCAGCAGCGCGATCTCGGCGAGCTCTTCGGCCGTCGGGTCGATGTTCACCGTCGTATCGGCGAAGAAGTACGTCTGGTGCTTGAGCATCAGGATGTACAGACCCGAGACCCGTCCGACACCCGGCGCCGTGCCGAAGATCTGGAGCGCCGGCCGGATCGTGTCCGAGTAGGACTGCGTCATGCCCGAGATCACGCCGTCGGCGTCGCCGGCGTCGAGCATGAGCGGCCCGAAGACGTTGCGCACGCGGACCTGCCTCGCCGCTTCGGCGTGGGTCATGCCGTGGCGTCGCCGCAATTCCTCGAGCCGCCGCGCGTACGCCGACAGCTTCTCCGAGCGGTTCGTGTTGATGAAGTCGATCTTGTCCATCGGAAGCTGGAGATCGCGCGCGAGCGCCTCGACCTCGGCTTCGCGGGCGAGGAGGATCGGCCGGCAGATGCCTTCCTCGGCCAGGATCTTCGCCGCCCGCAGGATCTTCGGGTGCTCCCCTTCCGGAAAGACGATGCGCCTGGGATCACGCCGCGCCTTTTCGATGACGACGCTCATCACCTCGCGCGAGCGCGAAAGCATCGCTTCGAGACGGCGCAGATACGCGCCCATGTCCGTGATCGGCTCCCGCGCGACGCCGGAGCGCATCGCCGCCTCGGCCACGGCCGGCGCGACCCACAGGAGCACCCGGTGGTCGAAGGGCTTGGGGATGAGGTATTCCCGGCCGAAACGGAAGCTCTGGCCGCCGTAGGCCTTGGAGACCGAGTCCGGCACGTCCATCCGCGCCAGCGCGGCGAGGGCCTGCGAGGCCGCGCGCTTCATGGCCTCGTTGATCTCGGTGGCACGGACGTCGAGCGCTCCGCGGAAGATGAACGGGAACCCCAGCACGTTGTTGACCTGGTTCGGATAGTCGCTGCGCCCGGTCGCCATGATGACGTCGGGGCGGGCCGCCCGGGCTTCCTCCGGCGTGATCTCGGGGTTGGGATTGGCGAGCGCGAACACGATCGGATCGCGCGCCATGCCCTTGAGCATCTCCCCTTTCACGATCCCGCCCGAGGAGAGGCCGATGAACGCGTCGGCGCCGGTAAGGGCGTCCTCCAGCGTCCGCTCGAAGGTCTCGACGGCGAACTGGGCCTTGTAGGGATTCATGTCCTGCGTCCGGCCGAGATGGATGACGCCGGACTTGTCTACCATGCGCAGGTTCTCGCGGCGGACGCCGTAGGACAGGTAGAGCTTGGCGCAGGCGATCGCCGAGGCGCCCGCCCCGCAGAAGACGACTTTCACGTTGTCGATCTTCTTGCCGACGACCTCCAGCGCGTTCAGGAATGCCGCGGCCGAGATGATCGCCGTGCCGTGCTGATCGTCGTGGAAGACCGGGATCTGGAGACGCTTCTTCAGCCGCTCCTCGATCTCGAAGCATTCCGGCGACTTCACGTCTTCGAGGTTGATCCCACCGAACGTCGGCGAGATCCGCGCCACCGTGTCGACGAATTCGTCGACTCCCAGGGCGTCCACCTCGATGTCGAAGACGTCGATGTCCGCGAACCTCTTGAAGAGGACGCCCTTCCCCTCCATGACGGGCTTGCTGGCGAGAGGACCGATGTTGCCGAGGCCCAGCACCGCCGTTCCGTTGGAGATCACGGCCACGAGATTGCCCTTCGACGTGTACTCGTAGACCTTCTCGGCGTCCTTCGCGATCTCGAGGCACGGTTCGGCGACACCGGGGCTGTAGGCGAGCGACAGGTCTTCCTGCGTCCGGCAGGGCTTGGAGGGAACGACCTCGACTTTTCCCTTGCGTCCCCGGGAGTGGTAATCGAGCGCCTCTTCGGGCGTCATCTTCCGCATGGCGACGTCCAGCCTTTAAGAGCCGGCCTCTACCCGCCGGCGAGCTCGGCCCGCATGACCTTCACCGCCTCGAGCGCCCCGGCGGTCTCGACGCTGATCGTGCTCTTGTCCCGGCGCTTGACGATCTCGACTTTGCCTTCCTTGAGCGCCCGGCCCCCGACGTTCACGCGGATCGGGAAACCGACGAGATCCGCGTCCTTGAACTTGACGCCCGGCCGCTCGTCACGGTCGTCGTAGAAGACATCCAGCCCGGCGCCGCGCAGAGCCTCGTACAAAGAGTCGGCCTCTCGCCGGGTCGTCTCGTCCGACGGGTTCAGCGAGGCGAGCACGATTTCGAAGGGCGCGATCGCCAGGGGCCACACGATCCCGTCGGCGTCGTGGTGCTGCTCGATCGCCGCGGCCATCGTGCGGCCGACGCCGATCCCGTAAGTGCCCATGACGGCGGGATGGGTCTCCCCCTTCTCATCGGTGAACGTGCAGCCCAGCGCCGTCGAGTACTTCGTGCCGAGCTTGAAGATGTGGCCCACTTCGATGCCGCGGGCGATGTCGAGGGGCTTGCCGCAGCGGGGGCAAGGATCTCCGGCGCGGGCCTGCGCGAAGCTGCCCCACGCCTCGACCTTCGCGTCGCGCCGCTGGACGAATCCGGCGACGTGCCAGTCGCGCCGGCCGGCTCCGGTGACCGCGTTCACGGCGTCGCGGATGGAGTGGTCGCCGACGATCCGCACGGCCTGGGCGGGGAGCTTGTGAGGCCCGACGTATCCGACGGGGGCGCCGGTGGCCTGTTCGACCTTGTCCTCCGATGCCAGAGTCAGATGGTCGACCTGCAGCATGTTCTTCAGGGCGACCTCGTTGACCTCGAGGTCTCCGCGAAGCAGGGCCACGACGAAGCCCCTCTCCGTATCGTAGACGAGGCACTTGATCATCCGGGATGCCGTGATTCCGAGGAACTCGACGACGTCGTCGATTCCGCCCTTGCCCGGAGTTTCGACCTCGACCATCGGCGTCTCGGTCTCGTCCTTCCATGGCGCGGGTCGCGCGCCCGTTTCGGCCTTCTCGAGATTCGCGCCGTACCCGCACGCGGCGCAGCGGACGACAGCGTCCTCTCCCGTGTCGGCGAGCACCATGAACTCTTCGGAGGCGGTGCCGCCGATCGCGCCCGAATCCGCCTGCACGACCGTGAAATCCAGGCCGCAGCGCCGGAAGACCTGGCGGTAGGCCGCGTCCTGCGCCTTGTACGAGCGGTCGAGCCCCTCGGCGTCCACGTCGAAGGAGTAACCGTCGTACATCAGGAACTCGCGCCCGCGCATGAGGCCGAACCGCGGTCGGATCTCGTCGCGGAACTTGGTCCGGATCTGGTACAGCGTGATCGGAAGCTGGCGGTAGGACGTCACGCCCGAGCGCACCATCGTCGTGACGGCCTCCTCGGCCGTCGGCGTGAGGCAGTACTCGCCGCCCTTGCGGTCCTCGAGGTGGAAGAGGAGCTCCTCCTTCACGTAGCGCGCCCAGCGGCCGCTCTCCTCCCAGAGCTCTCTCGGCTGCAGGATGGGCAGCTCGACCTCGAGACCGCCGGCGCGGTCGATCTCCTCGCGCACGATCTGCTCGGTTTTCCGGTGGGATCGCAGGCCCAGGGGCGTCAACGAGTAGAGGCCGCCGGCGAGGCGCCGGATCATCCCCGCGCGGCTCAGGAGAATGTGCGAGATGGCGTCGGCGTCGCCGGGCACCTCACGGACGGTCTGCAGAAAATAACGACTCCAACGCATAGGTGGACGGGAGGATAGCAGGAGGCAGGAAGCGGGAGGCGGGAGGCGGGAGGCACCGTCCGAGAATTCCTCTGCCTCCGGACGCC
>Ga0207706_10005386_pt1 | contig 11926 bp, 10 predicted proteins | sample KBSC53metaG_FD_184318 | JGI IMG/M metagenome (GOLD analysis project Ga0207706, IMG submission 184318) | Corn rhizosphere microbial communities from Kellogg Biological Station, Michigan, USA - KBS C5-3 metaG (SPAdes) (version 2) | ecosystem: Host-associated > Plants > Roots > Rhizosphere > Soil ... | reverse complement strand
AAATCGGCGAGCGCGAGCGGACCCATCGGATGGTTCATGCCGAGCGTCATCACCTGATCGATCGCTTCGGGCTGGCCAACTCCCTCCATCAGGCAGTACACCGCTTCGTTGATCATCGGCATCAGCACGCGATTCGAGACGAACCCGGGATAGTCGTTCACTTCGACCGGCGTCTTCTCGAGCTGCTTTGCCAGCTCCATCACGTGCTTCGTTGTCTCATCCGAAGTGGCGAGGCCACGTATGATCTCGACCAGCTTCATCACCGGCACCGGATTCATGAAGTGCATGCCGATCACTTTCTCCGGGCGCGCGGTCCGACGCGCGATCTCCGTGATCGAAATCGAGCTGGTGTTGCTCGCGAGAATCGCCTCCGGTTTAGCGATGCGATCGAGGTCCGAGAAAATGCGGAACTTGAGTCCGCTGTCCTCGCTTGCCGCTTCGATCACGAGCGACGCCTGGGCAGCCGAATCCAGAACCGTGCTGACGTCAATGCGCGAGAGCACCTTCTCCTGATCCTCGGCGGGAATGCTTCCCTTCTTCACCTGACGCTCGAGGTTCTTCGCGATCGTCGAGACACCCTTCTCGAGTGCTGCCTGCGAGACATCGATCATCGTCACCGGAAACCCGTGCTGCGAGAAGACGTGAGCGATGCCATTTCCCATCTGTCCCGCGCCCACAACCGCAATGCGGTCGGTCATGCTTTCCACTCCATGTGGCGCAGGTAGCGCCCGTACAGGTAAAAAATTCCAATGAACATCAGCGCAACCGCCGCGAGTCCGCCTTCTGGTCCCCAGGTTCCGCCAGTGAGCCAGTCCGGTCCTGTCTCGACCATCCGGTAATCGACGTCGTTGGACTGGATTCCACTAACCGCGATATGGAATCCACCGGCCATCACCCAATTCCAGGCAAAGTGGGCAGCGCCAGTCGCGTAGAGACTCTGTGTAGCCAGCAGAATTGCGCCCAGGAAAAAACCGGCAACGGTCACCGCCAGAATGCTCTCTGCGTCAGCGCCAGGATTCCATGCGTGCAGCAAACCGAAAACTACGCTGGTCGCGATGAGCGCGAGACGCCATCCACCGTAGCGTCTGATCACCGAGAAAGCGAACCCTCGAATAAACAGCTCCTCGAAAAACGCGGCGGGGAGCAAGACAACCACTGACTGACCTGCCTGCGCCCACCAGCTCCCAGGAGTAGCGGGATCGATTCGCATCATCCGTCCAGAGAGCAACAGAATGCTGGCGAGACCGATCGTCAGAGCGCCGAGCGCCGTTCCCAGCGCGACGGTGCGTGGTGTCAGTGCAGCGCGCCCGAGTCCAATGCTGCTCCAGGGAAGTTTCTCCACGCGACGCAGCATGATCCATGTCGCGAGCAGTACGCTCGCGAGAGTGAGCCACTGAAAGAGTGCCTCACGTTGATCACTGGCCTTCGGTCCCGCGATGAGCTCGGCCAACACCTCGAGAATGCCGAGGACCACGAAGCAGATGATGTAGAAGCCCATGATGAGCCACAGCGGCCGCAATGACCGGCGGCTCCTCGCGCGCGGGACTGACCCGGTCGTCAATCGCTCTTACTTCGCGCGCTCGACGCTGAGCGCGACGGCGTCGCCGCCGCCGAGGCACAGAGTCGCCAGACCCTTCTTTGCGCCGCGGTCTTTCATGGCGTAGAGCAGCGTGGTCAGAACGCGCGCGCCACTGGCGCCGATCGGATGTCCGAGGGCGATTGCGCCGCCGTTGACATTGACGCGGCTCCAATCCCAACCCAGCTCCTCGCCATCGGCAATCGATTGCGACGCGAAAGCCTCGTTCGCTTCAATGAGATCGTAGTCGTTGATCTGCGCGCCGGTCTTCTCCATCAGGTTGCGCACAGCCTTGATGGGAGCGAAGAAGAGGTCTTCCGGCTTTGTAGCGCCGGTCGCGTAACCCGTGATGCGGCCCAGTATCTCGAGATTGTGTTTTTCCGCGTAAGCTTCCGACACGACCACGAGTGCGGCGGCTCCGTCGTTCAGTCCCGGCGCATTGCCGGCCGTAACCGTGAGATCTTCGGCAGCGCCATTCTTACCAGGGAAAGCCGGCTTCAGCTTCGAGAGAACCTCGACGCTGGTGTCACGACGGGGTGATTCGTCCGTGTCGACAGTGGTCGGCCCCTTCTTGCCGGGAATCTGCACCGGTGCGATTTCATCCTTGAACTTGCCGCCGTCAATGGCGCTCACCGCTTTCTTGTGCGACGCAGCTGCGAAGGTGTCCTGATCTTCCCTGCTCACGCTGGCCTTTTTCGCGGTGTACTCGGCGTGTCGCCCCATGTGGACGTTACACGAGGCGCACCACAGTCCATCCTTGATCATACCGTCGACCATCGTCTGATCGCCGGCCTTCACTCCACCGCGCACGCCATATACGTAGTACGGAGCGTTGGACATGGATTCCTGCCCGCCGGCGATGATGACTTCGGCATCGCCTGCCTTGATCGCCTGCGAGGCGAGCATCACTGCTTTCAGTCCCGATCCGCAAACCTTGTTGACGGTCACCGCCGACACAGTCGGAGGAATGCCCGCTTTGAGCGCGGCCTGACGCGCCGGCGCCTGCCCTGTCCCGCCCTGTAGGACGTGTCCCATGATCACTTCCTGCACGTCGTCGACGGGGACCTTCGATCGTTTGAGCGCCTCGCGGATCGCTATGGCGCCGAGCTCCGGTGCGCTAAGAGAAGAAAGACCGCCGAGGAACTTGCCGATGGGAGTTCTCGCGGCGCCAACGATGACTGCAGTTCTGGATTTGTCGGGCATGATGCGTCAGGCGGAGTACGTGGGATGGAACACTACTATTGAAGTTAATCGCCTCATCAAGGTAATTTCGCCCGATGGCGGAAACTACAACCTACGACGCCATCGTCGTAGGGTCAGGAATCTCCGGCGGTTGGGCAGCAAAGGAGCTCTGCGAGAAGGGGCTGAAAACACTCGTTCTGGAGCGCGGTCGCGACGTTCAGCACATCCGCGACTACCCGACCATGAACCTCGCCCCGTGGGAGTTGCCGCATCGCGGCTTTACTCCGCGGAAGCTGATCGATGAGAATCCGCTCATCAGCAAGGCTGCAGGCTACGGCGAGGATACCGCGCATTTTTTCGTCAAGGACAAAGATCATCCTTATGTGCAGGAAAAGCCCTTCGACTGGATTCGCGGCTATCAAGTAGGCGGGAAATCGCTGATCTGGGGACGGGCCTGCCAGCGCTGGAGCAAATATGAGTTCACGGCGCCCGAGCGACACGGCTATGGAATGAACTGGCCGATCGGCTACGACGACGTGGCTCCGTGGTACTCACACGTGGAGAAGTTCATTGGCGTCTGCGGCAACGCCGACCATCTCGAGGCAATGCCCGATGGCGAATTCCTCCCGCCTTTCGATTTCAACTGCGTCGAGAAGCATCTCAGCGACACGGTGCGCGCGAAGTTCAATCGCTACGTCGTGCAGGGGAGGTGGGCTCATCTCTCCAAGCCGAAAGAGATCCATCTGCAACAAGGCAGGGGAACCTGTCAGGCGCGGAATCTCTGCATGCGCGGCTGTCCTTACGGCGGCTACTTCAGCTCGAACTCGTCCACGATTCCATGGGCACGGAAGACCGGCAATCTGACCGTTCGTCCGGATTCGGTTGTGCACTCGGTGCTTTACGATGAAGCGAAGGGACGCGCGACGGGAGTGCGGGTCATTGACGCCAAAACGCACGCGATCACCGAGTACCGGGCGCGCGTCGTGTTCATGAATGCATCCGCGCTCAATACCAATCTTGTATTGCTCAACTCGAAGTCGAAGCGGTTTCCAAACGGCCTTGGCAACGACAACGGACTGCTCGGCAAGTACGTCTGCCACCACAACTATCGCACGTCCGCCAACGGGCGAATCGACGGCTTCCTGGACAAATACTTCTTCGGCCGGAATCCGACGGAATGCATTCTCGTGAATTTCCGGAACCTCGGAAAGCAGGAGATGGATTTCGTTGGCGGGTACACGACCTTCACCGGTGCATACAGGGAGCGGGGTGTTACACCGGCAGACACGGTCGGAGCGCCGTTCAAGGATGCGCAAACTCATGCCGGCCCCTGGGGCATCTACATGTACATGCAGGGCGAGACGATACCCAAGGAAGCGAACCACGTTCGACTGCACGAGTCGAAGAAGGATCAATGGGGGATTCCGCTGCTGGTGACGTCGGTCGGATACGACGAGAACGACGACAAGATGATTCGCGACTGGCGCACGGAAGCGAAAGCGATGCTCGAAGCCGCGGGATGTCACGACGTAGAGAGCAGAGACAACGGCCAGGCGCCCGGTCTCGACATTCATGAGATGGGCGGCTGCCGGATGGGCAACGATCCCAAGCTGTCGATGCTGAACAAGTGGAACCAGCTGCACTCCTGCCCCAACGTCTTCGTCACCGACGGCGCGTGCATGACGTCGACCGGCAATCAGAGCCCCTCGATTCTCTACATGACGCTCACGGCTCGCGCCGTCAATCACGCCGCGGAAGAAATGTCGCGGCAGAACCTGTGAGAGTCGCCTGATGCCTCCGATGAACCGGCGCGAAGCGCTCAAGACGACGACGTTGTTGATCGGCGGAGTCGTAATCACTCTGCCTGGCATTCTCGTATCGTGTAAGCCGGATGCGGGTGGACCAGCGTCGGGTGAGAGTGTTCTGAATGCCGACGATCAGGCTTTGATGGAAGTGATCGCCGACACGCTCCTGCCGACAACGGCTGGATCGCCCGGAGCGAAAGCCGCGGGAGTGGGCCCAGTGATCAATCTCCTGCTGACGGATTGTCGGGAGGCGGCAGATCAAAAACGCGTGGTCGATGGCCTAAAGCAATTTCGCCAAACAGTGGGCGACCATTTCGCCTCAATGACTCAGACGAATCGAGAAAACTGGCTGCGCCGCATCGACGCGGAAGCAAAGGCAGCGAACGACAAGCACTATTTCCCGCTTTTCCGCGAGCTGTCGCTACAGGCCTATTTCTCGACCGAGACTGGAATGACAAAGGCTCTGCGCTATCTGCTGAATCCCGGTCGCTGGGAGGGCTGTATGCCCCTCGCGCCGGGTCAGCCGGCTTGGGCTTGAACGGGAGGCGGAAGGCGGAAGGCGGAATACTACAGGGGTGGTCGTGGACAAGGTAAAGATCGGTATCGTCGGGTCTCGCTTTCAGGCTGATTGCATCGCGGCATCCGTGAAGGCAATGCCGGAAGAGATGGAAGTCGTTGCCGTCGCTTCGCCGAGCAAGGGGAACGCCGAGAGTTTCGCAAAACGTCACGGGATTCCGAACGCGTACTCGGATTACCGCGAGATGCTGCGCGACAAGGCGGTGGAGATGATCTCCATCACTGCGCCAAATCGACTACACGCGCAAATCACGATCGACGCGGCGCGCGCTGGCAAACACGTCGTCTGCGAAAAACCACTGTGTGTCACGCTCGACGAAGCTGACGCGATGATCGACGCCTGCAAGAAGGCCGGTGTGCTTCTTCTCTACGCCGAAGAGCTTTTCTTCGCACCCAAGTACGTCAAGGCAAAGCAAATGGCAGACGAAGGCGCCTTCGGTCGAATACACCTCGTGAAACAAGGCGAGAAGCACTCAGGCCCCCACTCCGATTGGTTCTGGGATGTCGACCAGTCCGGTGGCGGCGCGTTGATGGACCTCGGCTGCCACGGCATCGCATTCTGCTGGTGGTTTCTTGGCAAGCAAAAGGTGAAGAGCGTCTACGCGCAGCTGTCGAACCAGGCTCACCACGATCGCACCAAGGGCGATGACGAGGCGATCGCAATTCTCGAGTTCGAGAACGGCGCGATTGGAATGGTGGAGAACAGCTGGAATCGCCCCGGAGGAATGGACGATTCGATCGAAGTATTCGGCGACAAGGGGCAGACGTACGCCGACATGCTGATGGGCAACGCGCTGCCAACCTACTCCGAAGTTGGGTTCGGCTACGCCGTTGAAAAAGCAGCCAGCACCAAAGGCTGGACGTATCCGGTTTTCGAGGAGCACTGGAACTACGGGTTTCCGCAGGAGATGCGTCATTTCGCGCGCTGCGTCCGTGGCAAGGAGACGCCGATATCTGACGGCGAGACGGGACGCGTCGTGATGGAGATCCTGCACGCCGCCTACGCTTCGGCGGGACTCGCGAAGAAGGTCTCCCTTCCCTTCCGGCCGAAAGGCATCGCCAAGCCCGTGGATCTCTGGCTCAAGCCGGAGCTCGCCGCAGCAATCCGATAATGCGTCTCGCCGGCGCCGTCGATATCGGCGGCACGAACACCAAGATCGGCGTAGTCGCCGAAGACGGCCGGATTTTGCGCCGGGCGACGATACCAACGAACAAGAATCCACAGCTCCTCGTCGAAGAGATCTCATCAACGCTGCGTCCGCTGCTCGACACGATGTCGGACGAGCGCAGCCACGTCACCGCCGTTGGAGTTTCTGTCGCGGGTTTCCTCGATCGGGAGCACACGATGATGTACGGCAACTCCAATCTGCCATCGCTGTGCAATTTCCCGTTGCGACGCGCCTGCGAGGACAGCCTGGGCAGAAGCTGTCGTCTCGAGGTCGACTCCAACGCGGCGGCGCTGGCGGAGTATCGGCTAGGCAGCGGAAAAGATGCGTCGCGGCTTCTCAGCATCATCGTCGGCACCGGCCTCGGTGGTGCCGTCGTAGTCGGTGGCCGACTGCTTCGCTTCACCGGCGAGTGCGTTGGCGACGTCGGCCACATCGTCATCGACCCCGCCGGCCGCATGTGCACGTGCGGAGCGCGGGGCTGCCTCGAGGCGATGGTATGCGTTGCGGCTCTGACAGAACGCGGCAAGGGCCAGCAGCCGAAAGAAATCATCAGCCGGGCCCGCGCTGGCGACGCAGCAGCGAAGAATGCGCTCGCTGAAACCGGCCGATTGCTTGGAATGGGACTGGCGTCGCTGTCGTCGATTTTTGCGCCAGACCTCATCGTCGTGGGCGGCGGGATAGGCGCGGCGGGCGATTTGTTGATCGAGCCAACGCGGCGAAGCTACGATGCGTGCGTGGCAAACGAGTTCAAGGGGAAGTGCAGGATCGTCGGTTCCAACTTTGAAGGCTGGGAAGGAGTGGTAGGAGCGGCGAGTCTGGCGTTCGCGCCCGTCGCCTGATGGCAGAAGACCTTCCATCCGACAAGGAGCGGCTGGCACGAGCGATCAGTCGTCCGGCGAGCATGACCGAGATCGCGATCGTGCTCGGGATCCCGAGCGCTCTCTCGTTGGTCTCTGCGTTCCGTATCAACGGGCAGCCGGAAGGGGCGCCGGCTGTTACCGATCTAAACGCGCTCCTTTCAGTCGGGCTTCAGGTGATCCTTGCGGCATTCCTCCTGTTCTATCTCAGACGCAGGAACTGGAGACCGATGGAGATCGCAGGCGAGCCAGAGCCGCGCGATATACCGCTCGGGGTTGCGGTCTGGATCGCGGTAATAACCGCCTTCTACTTCGTTTTGTTGCTGCTGACTGTTCTCGATCGGGCCTTTATGAGCACGATCCAACGGCCTCTCAGCGGTCACATATCACCGCCAGCGATACTCGCAGTCGCGGTGATAGATCCGGTCTTCGAGGAATTTCTGTGGCTGGGTTACACCATCCCCGCCGTCGCGAATCGGGCTGGCCTCCCCATCGCGTTCGTGGTTAGCGTTTTCTTCCGGGTGCTCGCCCATGCCTATCAAGGGAAGCTTGCGCTGATCGCGATACTGCCGGTTGCACTCGTGCTTACGTGGTACTTCGTGCGCACGGGGAGACTCTGGCCGGTCATCGTCGCGCACATCGTTCAGGATGCGATTGCGCTCTCCGTTTTAAGGGCTCCGAGCTGAGTACCGGGCAGTGACGAAAGTTCGCGTGTTCGAGACACCGGATGCGGTTGGCGAATATCTCGCCACGAAATTGCTGGAGCGAATCGCGGCCGCCAAACAATCGGGGCGACGCTTTCTGCTCGGCTGTCCCACCGGGAGGACTCCGCGACCGATCTACAGGTTGATCACTCGTCAGTTGAGTGAAACCGGACAGGACATCAGTCACGTGATACTCGTGATGATGGACGAGTACCTGATCAAGGATTCCGGCGGCTTTGAATATGCGCCAGCCAGCGCCCTATGGTCCTGCCACAATTTTGCGCGGCGCGAGATTGCGGTGCCCTGGAATGCGAGCCTGGAAGTGCAGCAGCGCCTTAAAGACGAGTCGATCTGGTTCCCCGACCCCAACGATCCTGCTTCGTACGACGAGAAGATCGCCGATGCCGGCGGAATCGATGTTTTCATTCTCGCGTCAGGCGCGAGTGATGGTCACGTGGCGTTCAACCCGCCCGGGAGTGCACGCAACAGCCGGACCCGCATCATTGCGCTTTCCGAGACGACGCGCCGTGACAACCTCGTCACTTTCCCGGAGTTCGAAAACCTCGAGTCGGTGCCCTCACATGGTATCAGTGTCGGAATTGCGACGATCACCGCCGCAAAGGAAGCGGTGATGGTCCTCACCGGCGAAGCCAAGGCTCAGAGCTTTGACCGCATACAGCAGAGCAAGAGATACGACTCCGAGTGGCCGGCGACTGTGATTCACGAGTGCGCAATCGGCGAGCTGATCTGCGACGCCGATGCTGCGCGCCACCGGGCAAAACCATGAGGTGAAACGGCGCTTGTTGACCGCGTGTCCAATGAAGCATATTCGGTTTCGCACCTGCTGATCGAAAACGCCAGTGAGCGGTTCCTCTCCGAACGTCCAGCGAGGATGAGATGCAGAATCCTGAGTACGACGCGATCGTTGTGGGTTCCGGAATTTCCGGAGGGTGGGCTTGCAAGGAGCTCACCGAGAAGGGTCTTCGCGTGCTTTGCCTGGAGCGAGGCAAGAACATCGAGCACGTAAAGGACTACGTCAACGCGACAAAGGCCCCCTGGCAGTATCCGCATCGTGGCGGCCGCACGCGCGCGATGGAAGAGCTGTACCCGGTTCTGAAACGCGATTACCCACTCAATGAAACCAACCTCGACTACTGGGCATCCGACAAGGACTCCCCGTACACAGAGGTGAAGCGCTTCGACTGGTTCCGCGGCTATCACGTCGGCGGCCGGTCACTAATGTGGGGCCGCCAGAGCTATCGCTGGAGCGACTTCGATTTCGAAGCGAACGCAAAGGACGGAATCGCGATCGACTGGCCGATACGCTACGCCGAGATTTCACCCTGGTACGATTACGTCGAGAAGCACGCCGGCATCAACGGCTCTCACGAAGGAATGCCGCAGCTGCCCGACGGACAGTTCCTCCCGCCGATGCAGCTCAATTGCGGCGAGAAGATGATTGCCGACAAAGCCAACAAACTGTTCGGTCCGCACCGCCGCATTATCCCCGGTCGTTCGGCGAACCTCACTCAGGCGCACAAGGGCCGAACGCAGTGCCAGTATCGAAACGCCTGCTGGCTGGGTTGCCCCTACGGCGCGTACTTCAGCACTCAATCGTCGACGCTGCCTCCGGCAGTCGCGACCGGCCGCCTCACACTGAAGCCGTGGTCCATCGTCAGCGAAGTGTTGTACGACAAGAACACAAAGCGCGCGACGGGCGTACGGGTGATGGACGGACTGAGCAATCAGGTCACCGATTACAAGGCGAAAATCATTTTCCTTTGCGCCTCGACCATCAATTCGACGTGGCTTCTGCTTCGCTCTGCCAACGACGTGTGGCCCGGCGGACTCGGCAGCAGCTCGGGAGAGCTCGGTCACAATCTGATGGATCACCACTTCCGCGCCGGCGCGCAGGGACGTCTGGAAGGGCTGGACGACAAGTACTACTTCGGCCGCCGTCCGAATGGCTTCTATATCCCGCGTTATCAGAATCTCTTTGGCGACAAGCGCGGGTATCTCCGTGGCTTCGGCTACCAGGGTGGCGCGGGCCGGGACGATTGGGGACGCGCAGTCGCCGAGCTCGGAGTCGGTGGCGCGTTCAAGGACAAGATGGCAATGCCCGGCACGTGGGGAATTGGTGCAACGGCATTCGGCGAAATGCTGCCGAATCACGCCAACCAGATCTCGCTGGACAATTCCAAGAAGGACAAGTGGGGAATGCCGGTAATCAAGATCGACTGCGCGACCGGCGAGAACGAGCACATGATGCGGCGCGACATGCAGGTCGACATGGCCGAGCTTCTGAATGCCTGTGGCGTCAAGGACGTGACGGTTTACGACGCCCAGTATTTCCCGGGCATGGGCATCCACGAGATGGGAACGGCGCGAATGGGCCGCGATCCAAAGACTTCAGTGCTCAACGCGCACAACCAGGTTTGGGACGCTCCGAACGTCTTCGTCACCGATGGCTCGTGCATGGTATCCACCGCCTGCCAGAATCCATCTCTCACGTACATGGCGCTCACGGCGCGTGCGGCTGCGTTCGCGGTGGACGAGCTCAATCGCCGCAACCTCTGATCGGAGCCTTCGATGACTGATAACGACAACGGCATTCTCGAAACGCCCGAAATGATTACCCGCCGCGAGGCGGTGCTGCGGGTGACGGCGCTGCTTGGTGGAGTCGCCCTGATCGGCGGCAGCGCCCTCATCACCGGTTGCCGCACCGAGAAGACGGCTGGGACGGCGGCGTTCACCAACGACGATATCGCCTATCTCGACGAAATCGCCGACACGATTCTGCCGACGACGAGCACGCCAGGGGCAAAAGCGGCGAACACGGGCGCGTTCATGGCGTTGATGGTGAACGACACCTACACGCCGGAGGATCAGCAGATCTTCCGCGATGGAATGCGCAAGCTCGATGACGCAAGCAAGGACAAGTACGGTGTCGGGTTCATGAAAGCGACGCCGCAACAGCGACTGGCGCTGCTCGAGACACTAGACAAAGAGCAGTTCGATTTCAGCGAGCGCCAGAAGGCGGAAGCGAAGAAGAAATCAGATGCCTTTCTGGCGGAGCGGCAGCAAGGCCCGCCAAAACCGCAATCGACAAAGGCGACGGAAGCCGCGGAAGAGCCACCCAACCGCTATTTCCGGATGATGAAAGAACTGGCGCTGCTGGGGTATTTCACGTCCGAGATCGGAATGACCCAGGCGCAGCGGTACCAGGAATCGCCGGGGCGTTACGATCCGTGCATCGACTACGACGGTAAGCCGTCGTGGGCTGGCCACGCCTGATACGGAGAATCGATTGATGATTCGGTTTATCGCGCTCACGCTGGCGGCGCTGACGGCCGGGGCTGCCACGCCACGGATGGATTCGACGCCTGAAGCGCCACGCGATGTACGGCTGATCGGACGCTGGGACCTGACTCTCACGACGGCGAACGGTCCGGCGCCATCATGGATCGAGATCGATTCGTCCGGCCGCAATGCGCTGGTTGGGCGTATCGTCGGAATAGTCGGCAGTGCGCGGCCGATATCCGAGATCATCGTTGAAGGAGATTCGCTGCGATTTGCGGTGCCGCACCAGTGGGAAAATGGAGAAGGCGATCTGCGAGTGGTCGCCCGGCTCCAGGGTAATCGGCTGGTCGGTCGAATGACCTTCCCCGACAACACCACCGCAACCTGGGTTGGCGTCCGCGCACCGCGTATGGTGCGCACCGGCGCGGTCCAGTGGGCGGCGCCAATCAGGCTGCTCAGTCAGAATTCACTCGATGGCTGGCAGCCGATGGGCTCGTCCAATCAGTGGGTTGTAAGCGGCGGCGTTTTGAGGAGCCCGAAATCGGGAGTCAACCTTCGCACCACGCGCAATTTCGGCGACTTCAAGCTTCACATCGAATTCCGATACCCGAAGGGGAGCAACAGCGGCGTGTATCTGCGCGGCCGGCACGAGGTGCAGATCGAAGATGACTACGGCGCGGAACCCGATTCGCATCGGTTCAGCGGCGTTTATGGATTCATCGAGCCAAGCGAGATCGCGGCGTTGCCAGCGGGCCAG
>Ga0207706_10005384_pt1 | contig 11927 bp, 7 predicted proteins | sample KBSC53metaG_FD_184318 | JGI IMG/M metagenome (GOLD analysis project Ga0207706, IMG submission 184318) | Corn rhizosphere microbial communities from Kellogg Biological Station, Michigan, USA - KBS C5-3 metaG (SPAdes) (version 2) | ecosystem: Host-associated > Plants > Roots > Rhizosphere > Soil ... | reverse complement strand
GTAGTCGGGAACGACATAGTTCAGGAGGCGCTGATAGTGCGTGATTAACAATATGCCAAGATCGGGTCCTCGCAACGAGTTTACGCCGTGTGCAACGGTCTTGAGCGCGTCGATGTCAAGGCCGCTGTCGGTCTCATCGAGAACAGCATATTTGGGCTCAAGCATGGCCAGTTGCAGAATTTCGGTGCGCTTCTTTTCCCCGCCGGAAAAACCCTCATTGACCGCCCGGGAGGTGAACGAACGATCCATCCCAAGCAACTCCATTTTTTCGTAAAGCCTTGCGTAATAATCGGTTGCCTCTAGCTCTTCACCCTCCGGCAGACGTGACTGCATCGCGGCGCGTAGAAAATTCGCGATAGTCACACCCGGGACTTCGCTTGGGTACTGGAAAGCCAGGAAAAGGCCGCGCCGCGCGCGCTCATCCGGTTCAAGCTCGAGAAGGTTTTCGCCATCCATCAACACCTTGCCAGAGGCAACCTGATAATCGGGATGACCTGCGAGGACCTTGGCCAGCGTGCTTTTCCCCGAGCCATTCGGACCCATGAGCGCGTGTACTTCGCCGCGCGGAACACGGAGACTTAGTCCGCGAACGATCTCTTGATCGCCGATGGACACATGCAATTTTTCTACACTCAATTCCTTCATAAAAGCGAACCACAAATATAAGCTGTTTCCGAGGATTTGCGAACGGTCATTTGGCGCTTTCTCCACCCGATGCAGTCGCTGCTGTCGCACTTTGTGGATTGCGCTTTAAACGAAAATCGCCGATCTAAAATCGCAAATCGAGATACCCCGTGGTGTAACGGTAACACAGCGCCCTTTGGAGGCGTTATTCTTGGTTCGAATCCAAGCGGGGTAGCCACCCTGTGACTAAATGGGTTTCCCCCTCGTTCTGGTGGCGCTCGCCAGTTAGCGGCGTAGCAGCAGTTAAGGAACTCACCAGATGAGACCAGAAGTCACCTCCCGGACGCGGGGCGCGCGACCAAGGGCCGTAGAGATTGCAAATGTCTGTTTCCGAAATTTCTCAAACTTTTTTCGGAACTTCGAGCCGCCGTTCCCGGAGAAGAAGGTGAGAAATGGAACAGCGATGCGAATCGCAATTTGCACAAGCGATCGCAACAGCGGCCGCCCGAACCACCTAACTACTAATGTCTTGGATCGCCACGGGAGTCTTCGAAGCCATGCCCAGTGCCCGCGAAAAGCAGTGAGGACCGCCCAGAATTACTCGATTCGATGAGATCGTTGCATTTTCGACTCGGTTTCCTGTTCGCGAATGGCCTACTGGCAGGTTGGCGGTCCGACTAACAAGCAAAACCTGAGAGCTAGTCCCCCTTTAGCTAATGAGTTGGATCACCATTCTCTGGTCGATGATTGCGGCGGCTTGCTTGACGCTCGCGGCGTTCTATTGCCTGGTCTGGTTCAAACAACGCGAGAACTGGGTGCACTTGCTCTTTTCATCCAGCGCTGTCGCGGCGGCGGCTATCGCAGGCTTCGAGTTAGCGATGATGCATGCCCAGACAGTCGGGCAATACGAAGCGCTCGTGCGCTGGATACATGTGCCGACGTGGGCGCTCATCGTGTCGCTAGTCGGGTTCGTGCGACTCTATCTTCGCGCTGGGCGGCCTTGGCTGGCGTGGACTATCTGCGGCCTGCGGACAGTCGTGTTGATTCTCAATTTTATTTTGACGCCAAATCTTAACTACCGCCAAATTAACAGCATCCGTCAGTTCTCGTGGGGCGGCGACATTATCTCGGTTCCGGTCGGCGTTGCGAATCCGTGGGGCGTGCTTAGCCAGGTAAGCCTCGTGTTGCTGCTAATCTTTTTCATCGATGCCACGATTACCGTCTGGCGCCGGGGCGATCGGGAGCGCGCTTTGGTTGTCGGCGGCAGTATGATTTTCGGCGCGATGCTGGCATGGCACGTCCCGCTCGTAATCTGGGGAATCATCGAAATTCCATTTTTCCTCTGCTTCGCATATTCGGGAATCGTAGTGGCGATGGCCTACGAACTGAGTAACGATATAGCGCGATCAGCGCGACTCGCGCGTGAATTGGAAGCAAGCGACAAGAGACTCAACCTGGCTGCCGACTCGGCTGATCTCGGGCTGTGGGAGTGGGATTTGAACAAAGATGAGATCTGGGTGAGCCCAACGCGCCGCGCTCAGTTAGGCTTTCCTGTTTCCGGAAAGATCACGTTCGAAGACCTCATTTCCCGATGGCATGTAGATGATCGCGATAAAGTTCGCGAGGCAGTCAAGGATGCGATCGAAAATGGCAAAGATTACGAGGCAGAGTTTCGGGTAGTCCTCGCAGACGGCAGTGTGCGCTGGATCGCGGCGCGCGGACGCGCGCAGGCAACCGGCCCCGGAGAACCGATGCGTCTCTTGGGAGTGAGCGTGGATATCACAGCTCGAAAGGAGGCAGGGATTATCGCCCAGCTGCAGCGCGATGAACTCGAGCAACTGAGGCAGCAGAAGACCGCGTTGCTCGAGAAGGAGGTCGCCGAGCGCGCGCGGCTCGAGCGCGAAGTGATTGAGAGCTGCGCGCGAGAACAACGCCGGATTGCCTACGATTTGCACGACGGCGTTGGACAACATCTGGTGGGTGTCGCTTTGAGCGCGAAACTGCTTGAGCAAGAATTGCGCGCAGCACATCCGGCGGAAGCTAAGAAGGCGTCAGCGATCGTCCGGCTCGCCAATGAAGCAGCCAGGCAAGCCCGGCTAACCGCACGCAATCTGGAGGGAGTCGGCGGAGTCGGAGATTTAAAGACGGCCCTGCAGGCACTCGCCGCGAGTGTGCGGAGGAATTGTAGTGTTAACGGCATCGTCAAAACCGACGCCTCTTCTCTTCCGATTAGCGCGCCTGTGGCAGCCCAACTTTATCGGATCGCGCAAGAAGCGGTGCATAATGCGGTGGAGCACGGCGGCGCTCGCAAAGTTGAGATCGGCCTTGGCTTTAATCACCAGAACATGGTGCTGAGGATACGAGACGACGGCAAAGGGTTCGATGCGAGCGACGGCTCAAATGGAATGGGCCTTCGCATCATGCAATACCGAGCGCAATGCATCGGCGGCTCGTGTGACGTGCAATCGAATCGCGCCGACGGCACGATCGTGACCTGCCGGGTGCCGCTGCAAGCCGATGCCCTTGTTCGGCCCATACCATGACACGCAACGGAGAAGCCCCAGGAGAGTCCCGCGTCCTCATAGTCGAGGATCATCCGGTGCTCTGCGATGGCCTGAAGCAACTGATCGGAAGCCAGCCGGACCTCGCCTGCGCCGGCGTGGCCGACAACATTTCGGATGCGAAACAGCTCGTCGAGCAATGCAAACCCGATCTCATGCTTCTCGATCTGCGCCTGAAAGGTGGCGATGCGCTTGACCTGATTAAAACACTGCGCGTCGAGCATCCTGAGGTAAAGGTGCTCGTCCTCTCGCAATACGACGAGTTGATCTTCGCCGAGCGCACTCTCCGTGCCGGCGCCTCTGGTTACATCATGAAGGAGAACGCCACAGAGGAGGTGCTGCGAGCAGTGCGCAAAGTCCTGACCGGCGAATTATATTTCAGCGAAAGAGTCGCCGCAGCTGTAGTCCAGCGAACTCTGCGCGAAAAGCCGGACGCCGCGCGTACCGGTGTTGAGCGCCTGTCGGATCGCGAGCTCCAGGTGTTTCAACTTCTCGGTGCTTCATACAGCCCACGCGAGATTGCCGAGCAATTTCACCTTAGCCGAAAGACCATCGAGACCCACTGCGAAAAAATTAAGCACAAGCTGAGTCTGCACAACGCGGCCGAGCTCAAGCAATTTGCCCGGAAATGGGCAGCTGAAAATTTGGCGCCTTCCGAGCCGTCGCTGGCGTCCCCATCACAGAACGGTCGGTCAAAGAAGTAGTGCGATTTAGTAGTACCATTGCCACTGTAGCCACGGCCGTGTGGGCCGTTTCCTCGCGTGAAAAGCAGTAATGAGTGGACCGGCCACAGGCCGGTGGCTACAACATTTAAGAATCGCTGCAGCGCCGCGGATTAAGGGCGCGTTCCAATAACGCAACTGCTTCCTTGAGGGCGATTCGCACCGTTTGCCCTAGGCAAAATTCAGCCGCTCAATCAACACTGTGTCCCGATAGGCAAGACGCTGAGTTCTTCTATCATCCTCGTAGGAAATGATTCGAGAACGCAAAGAATCATCCTGCTGCTTTGATCTTCCTGAAAAGCAGCGTCCGGTGACTCTTACTTAAAGAAATTTTCGGTCTTCGAAAGATCTTCGCGAACTTCGCAAAGGCCATACTAAATCTGTTTCCACCCGTCTTTTCGATCGTTCTCTCAACGGCCTTCCAAGCGCGCTTATTAATAAGTCAACCGTTTCCCTAGGTCAAAATCAGCCACTCAATCAGGAGAACTTCGCTCCGCAATTCCCGGAGAAGAAGGTGAGCGATGGACCAACACACTGGGTGGACCGCCTGTGTAGCGGCGCTCTAAAAATTATAGCTCAGGGATTTTTGGCGGGCTAGCAGCAGTAAAGATATTCACCAGATGAGCATTGACGGTTTCCCCCCGGAAGTCCGGCGGCCGACCAAGGGCGGCAGCACGTCCAATGCTAGCCTGTCCAATGGTAAGTCGGACGTATTCAGCCAAGGGCGCCGCACTTCCGGGATCGAGCGTGCCAATTATCCGGCACCCTTTCTGAGCAAGATCGTGTTTGACTTCTTTCAAAGGCGACTCGCGAGCCCCTCGTCTATTACCGGCAAAGAGAATTTGCCTGGCTCGAACGGGAGGAGAGCTGCCCACGCTGTCACCGAACTCTCGGCAACCTCTCTGCGCAGGGGACCTAGCTGGAAATCCGGTCTCGATATTACCTGCGTTCTGCTTTCGCTGCCGGTCTGGTTGCCGCTGATGATCTTGCTCATACTGGTGACGCGAATCGCTTCGCCGGGTCCAATTTTCTACCGGCAAGAGCGCGTCGGCGTGGGCGGAAGACATTTTTTTATCTGGAAGTTCCGGACAATGAAGCTGAGCGCTGAGACACAAACTCATGAACATTACTTCGAAGAATTGATGCGGGCCGATTGTCCGATGACGAAGCTGGATACGTACGGCGACCCTCGCCTGGCCCCGTTCGGCCGAATTCTGCGGGCGAGCGGTCTGGATGAGTTGCCTCAAATTTTCAACGTGCTTTGCGGTGAGATGAGTCTGGTCGGGCCGCGGCCGTGCACGCCAAATGAATTTGCCCATTATGAGCCTTGGCAACGGGCACGCGTCAGCGGTCTGCCGGGCCTGACCGGATACTGGCAGGTAAATGGCAAAAACAAAACGACGTTCAACGAGATGATCGCGATGGATCTGTTCTATCTCAGGAACGCGTCGATCCTGCTCGATCTGAAAATTATGCTGAAGACCAGCGGCGCTATTGCTAGGCAACTCCTCGAATCCCGGCTGGCAGCACACTGCGGGCGGCAGGACGGAGTCCGTCGCTCACCCACGCCGATATTACAAAGCCTGAAGGAATTAGCTCCAAGAATATGAAACCGCAAATCGAGGTCGGCGTGCTCGGATGCGGTTATTGGGGCCCGCTTTTGGTGCGTAACTTCAAAGGTCTTCCGGGCTGCCGGCTCAAAGCGGTCTGCGACGTAAATGCAGCGCGCTTAAAACATCTCAGCACGCTGTATCCAGATGTCGAAGGCATGACTAACCCGCAGCAATTTGTCAACGGCTACGGGCTGGACGCCGTCGTCATTGCCACGCCGGTGAAGGATCATTATTCATTCGCCAAGGCAAGTTTGCTCGCAGGGAAGCATACATTCATCGAAAAGCCGATGGCGTCGTCTTCCGCCGAGTGTGAGGAACTAATCGAAATCGCTCAGCGCAACGGTCTCGTTTTGATGATCGATCACACTTTTCTCTATTCGTCGCCGGTGCAAAAGATTGCCGAGATTGTTCAAGCCGGGGATCTGGGCGAGATCCGCTATATTAATTGTCGGCGTCTCAACCTGGGACTATTCCAAAAGGATATCAATGTCGCCTGGGATCTGGCGCCTCATGACATTTCAATCATTCTGCATATTCTCGGCGAATTTCCGACCACCATTAACTGCCAGGGAAACGCTCATATCACACCGGGGATAGAGGACGTGACGAACATGTCACTCTCCTTCCCACGCAAACGCTTTGCCACCATTCAGAGCAGTTGGCTCGAGCCGAGGAAAATTCGCGAAATGACCATCGTCGGCACCCGGCGCATGATCGTATATGACGATTTGCGGACGCGCGAAAAAATTCGCATCTACGATGTGCGGGTAGAACGGCCGCCCCACTACGACACATTCGCTGAGTTTCAATACTCGTACCATTATGGGGACAGCTACATCCCGCACATCCATCAAGAGGAACCGCTCAAGCTCGCCTGCCAGCATTTTGTTGATTGCATCGAAACGCTTTCTGAACCGCTGACGGGTGGCCGTCAGGGACTGGAGCTGATCAAGGTCCTCGAAGCGGCTACCGTTTCTCTTAAGATGAACGGCGCACCGGTGACATTTTCTAGCTCTAATGATGCAGTCGCGGCTCACAGATCCGCCAAAGCAGAAGAGATTCTCGAAACTGAGACATCCGACGGGATGAGTGGCGCACCTGCCCCGCACCAGCTCATCACGCAGGATTGAACCTTGAGCGTCATTTAGCTTCACGCGTTCGCGAAGCCGCAAATGAAAGTTCCTTTTCTTGATCTGAAGGCACATCACGCTGCCTTAATTGACAAGTTGGATCGCGCCATTCGCGAGGTAATCGAGAGCGGCGCGTTTGCTGGCGGGCCGTTCATGAAAAGGTTCGAAGAGGAGTTCGCAGCCTACTGCGGCTCCCCCTATTCGATCGGCGTGGGCAATGGCACAGACGCGCTTTGGCTCACTCTCCTGGCCCTTGGGATTGGGGAAGGCGATGAAGTGATCACCGTTCCTAACACATTTATCGCCACGGTTGAGGCCATTATCCATTGCAAAGCTCAGCCAGTGTTTGTCGATGTGGATGAAAACACATTCACGATGGACCCGGTGGAACTGGAGAAGTGTCTCACGGCAAAAACTAAAGCGATCATCCCGGTCCACCTTTTCGGGCAACCGGCAGACATGGATCCGATTTTAGAATTCGCGCGCGCCCATGGGCTTTTTGTCGTTGAAGATGCCGCTCAAGCTCATGGCGCCGATTACAAAGGCCGAAAAGCAGGTACAATGGGTGACGCAGGCTGTTTCAGCTTTTATCCGGGGAAAAACCTTGGCGCCTTTGGCGAGGCCGGCGCCGTCGTAACGAACAACGCTGGCTTACGGAAGAAAATCCAGGCCCTGCGAGACCATGGCCAGGTCCGAAAGTACCATCACGCTCTGTTCGGCTGGAATTGCCGGATGGATGGCATTCAGGCGGCAGTTCTGTCGGTCAAATTGCGCCATCTCGAAGAAGGAAATCTACTGCGGCGCGAACACGCGCTACAATACAATGAAGCTTTCGCTGGAATCGACGGCGTTGCTACGCCATTCGAGGCGGATTATGCGCGGCACGTTTATCACATCTACGCGATTCGCGTGCAGGAACGCGAAGAAGTTCGGCGACGACTGGAGGAGAACGGAATTGGCTGCGGTGTGCACTATCCCATTCCGATTCATCTCCAGGAAGCCTGCCGAAGCCTCGGCTACACAAAAGGGGCGTTTCCAGTCGCAGAGGATCTGGCGAGAGAATTTCTTTCCTTGCCGATGTTTCCTGAACTAACCGAAGAACAAATCGAATACGTCGCTCGTTGCGTTAGTGAAACCGTTGGTATGGAAGTGCTCGTTTAAGAAAAATTTTGAAGGTTCTCCAACCAACTCGGTCAGAAGCAAAAGAAGCGGCGCCCGCCCCGGGCAATCATTCTTTCGTCGAGCCGAAGACAACCAGCAAGTCGCTGCAAATGCGGATTGTCGATCCTGTCAACGATCCGGGCTGGGACCATGTTGTTGCCTTCCATCGCGATGCCGGTTGCTTCCACACCAGTGCCTGGGCAAAGGTGCTTCACCAAACTTATAACCATCGACCTTTCTATCTTCAGTTTTCCCGCGGGCGCAGATTGGCGGCATTGATCCCGCTGATGGAAGTGCGTAGTCTGTTCACGGGCCGCCGCGGCGTCTGCCTTCCATTTAGCGATGCGTGCGAACCGCTCGTCTTTGATCCGGAAGCGGTAAGTTTGCTAAGAGATCAGCTCGTTCGTTTCGCGCAAGAACGCCGCTGGAAACACCTTGAGATACGCGGGGGGAAATTCTTTCAACTCACCGCCAGTTCAGCCACGAAATTTTACGGACATACACTCGATTTGCGCAGCGGCGTCGAAGAATTGAGCACTCGCTTCACCAGTCCAGTCCGCCGGGCCATTCGCAAAGCAGAACGCAGCGACGTAAGTGCAGTCGTCGCCCGCAATCGCGCGGCCATTAATGATTTTTATCACCTTCATGCGCAAACACGCCGGCGGCACGGTCTTCCGCCGCAACCGGCGTCGTTTTTCCTGAACATCTACGAGCATCTCATAAACCGCGGTCTCGGTTTCATTGTTCTTGCACGGCACGAGACGCGTCCAATCTCCGCTGCGATCTTCTTCCGTTTCGGGAAGAACGCTCTTTATAAGTACGGCGCTTCCGACAAAAGATTTCAGGAATTCCGTGCGAACAATCTTGTCATGTGGCACGGCATCCAGTTTTTGGCGCGCAGCGGCGCGGAAAAATTACACTTCGGGCGCACGGACTGCGAAAACTATGGTTTGCGACGATTCAAACTTTCATGGGGCACGAAGGAAGAAACCATTGATTACTTCCGAGTTGATCCATCGGGCCGGGAGTGTTTGGTTTCCGCCCCCTCTGACTCCGGCTTCCACAAAAAGATCTTTGCCAGGTTGCCGCTGGCAGTCAACCGACTGGCAGGCGCAATGATCTATCCACACCTCGACTAAAGGTTAAAACTATGGCTGAAATACGACGAGAACCTCAACATCACTCGAGCGTACACCTGAGCGACATCCTCTTTGTCCTATTCAAACGCAAGTGGACAATCGTCCTTTGCGCTTTATTGGGCATCAGTGCCGCGGCTGGTTATTATTTTCTCTTCCCGCCGGTTTACGAGTCTCAAGCCAAACTGCTTGTGCGCTATGTTCTGGAAAGGAGCGCCATCGATCCGATCGAGGGTACGAAGTCCACGTTCCAGTCGAGCAACGACTCTGACAGAGTGATTGGCGCTGAAATCGAGATTCTGACCAGTTGGGATCTGGCGATGCAAGTCGCCCAGACAATCGGTCCCAAACGGCTAGTGGCACCCGCTCCGGTTCCAGACCCGGTCAGGCGCGTAGTTGAGGCGGTGGGTCTCAAGCGACTGCTACCGCCGTCCGGGGTGTCTGCGTCTGAAACTGATGCAGCCAGCAGCATTATTTTGGGCTTGAAGGTGCTTTCTACAAAGGGAAGTAACATCATTTTCGTCTCCTACCGAAATCGGAACCCAGAGTTGGCGACGCTTGTTTTGCAGGAGCTGTTGAGCCGTTATTTCGTCAAGCACCTTGAGGTACATCGCTCTGCTGGGGCCTTCGACTTCGTAACCCAGCAAACCGATCAGGTTCGAACGCGCCTGAACCAAACGCAGGACGCCTTGAAGTCGCTGAGGGACAAGACGGGGGTTGTCTCGCTTAAGGATGGCTCGGCACTACTTACTGCCGGGGCGGCGAAAATCCAGGACGATCTTAATGCGGCCGAATCAGAGTTGGCCGAAGGAAAAGCCCTTGTTGAGCAGGCGGGGGAGAACAAGTCAAAGAAGTGGAAAAGCCAGCCATCTGAAAAAAGCCCCGAATCTGAAAAAGCTCGTGTTGCTGGGATCGAGGCAAAAGTCCAGACGCTTAAGTCCCTGCTCCACGATATTCAACAAAGAACTAAGCAGCTTTCGGATCTTACCCCGCAAATGGAAGAATTGGAGCGGAAGCGGGAAATGGACGAAGCGAATTACAAGTATTTCGCTCAATCACTAGAAAAGGCGCGGATCGACGAGGCTTTGGACCCCTCCAAGATGCCAAACATTAGCGCCGTCCAACGGCCTTCCCCTCCCGTACTGGAGACGAAAACGCGCTACAAGATTACCTTCGCATTAGCCGGCGGTGGCTTAGCTCTGGGTATCGCAGTCGCGTTGTTACGAGGATTGATCTTGAACCGGACAGTTGGACGGCCCCTCGAACTGGAGACGCGGTTGCACATCCCGCTCATGCTCTCGATACCGTATGCGAATTCTCGGAACGGCCACATGGCCCTGCCACCCAATGGCGCGCCAGCGAATCCGGGAGCACTTGCAGCGAGGTCGCATCACTCCAATCTGGCGCCGTGGGAACCCGGTCATTTCATGCGGCCGTATTGCGACGCAATCCGGGATCGGGTCGGCCTTTATTTTGAACTCAATCATTTAACGCACAAACCGAAGCTCGTAGGCGTTGCGGGGTTTTCGGAAGGAGCGGGAGCTTCTACCCTCGCAGCAGGCCTTGCCGCCTCACTTTCGGAAACTGATGAAGGCAAAGTTCTTCTTGTCGATGTAAATTTGGGCCCCGAGGAGGTTCACCCATTCTTCAAGGGCAAGCCTGCATATTCTCTTACCGCGGCTCTCAAACCACAGACTGAGATCGCGTCGGCTTCAGATAATCTCTATCTGGCTACTGTCGGATCATCCAGTACGGGTGGACTGGCGCAGATCGGCTTGAAGAAATTCTTTGACATGATGCCAAATATGAAAGCGAGCGACTTCGACTACATTATTTTTGACATGCCCCCGCTCGATCAGACAAGTCCCACATGGGGGATGGCTGCTTTCATGGACAAGCTCTTGCTGGTAGTCGAAGCGGAAAAGAACAACCGCGACGTGATAAAGCGCGGCTACAGGAAATTAGTAGCGGAGCGGGACAATGTTGCGGTGGTGGTTAACAAGGCGCGCTCTTATGTTCCGAAGTCGCTGGACGGTGAGTCCTGATCGCGCATTGGTAGACCTGCACTACGGCTTCCAATTCTTCCAAACCGTCGCTCCCAATGTCTGGGTGCTTGCAGTAACCGTTCGAGCGGCGAGCGAGCGCAGAATACCTCGTGTTACGCAATAGAATTTACTACGGACTAAAGCCCTTCGTACCGCAGTCTCTTCGAGCGGCGATTCGGCGAAGCCTGGCCCTGCGGCTGCGCAAGCGTGTTGCGGACGTCTGGCCTATTATGCCCGGGTCCGAGGTTCCGCCGGAAAACTGGCCAGGCTGGCCGGGCGGCAAAAAATTTGCCGTTGTTCTAACCCACGATGTGGAGAGCAGAGCAGGTTTGGATAAATGCCGATCCTTAATGCAATTGGAACTGGAGCTTGAATTCCGCTCTTCCTTTAATTTCATCCCCGAAGGAAGTTACCGGGTCCCGGCCGCGTTAAGGGAGGAACTTACTGCCTGCGGATTCGAGGTTGGGATACATGATCTGAAACATGACGGCCATCTCTTTGCCTCGCATCGCGGATTCAAACGACGCGCCGTAAGAATCAACGGCTATGCGCGGCAATGGGGTGCATCGGGATTCAGGTCGGGGTTCATGTTACGCAACCTCGATTGGTTGCATGATCTCGATGTGCAGTACGATGCCTCCACGTTCGACACGGACCCATTCGAGCCACAGCCAGACGGAGGGCACACCATTTTTCCATTCTGGGTGCCGCGCCCAAACGGCAGTTCACCGAATGGACACGAATCCAGGACCCATTCTTCTTCAAGAGGTGGTTACGTTGAGCTTCCTTATACACTGCCACAGGACTCAACGCTCTTTCTGGTGTTGCGTGAAAGCACCCCAGAGATCTGGATGCGTAAGCTTGACTGGATTGCGCAACATGGCGGTATGGTCCTCCTCGACGTGCATCCTGACTACATGTCGTTCGATGGGTCG
>Ga0207706_10005380_pt1 | contig 11935 bp, 9 predicted proteins | sample KBSC53metaG_FD_184318 | JGI IMG/M metagenome (GOLD analysis project Ga0207706, IMG submission 184318) | Corn rhizosphere microbial communities from Kellogg Biological Station, Michigan, USA - KBS C5-3 metaG (SPAdes) (version 2) | ecosystem: Host-associated > Plants > Roots > Rhizosphere > Soil ... | reverse complement strand
GGGGGGGGGGAGGGTTGGCGGTTCCGGGCCCATTTAAGCGGATAGCGAGAGCGGGGGGGCAAAAGGTCACTATCCGAACTGCACAACGCGGCTTCTTCGCGAACAGTTCCGGGGCTCCGAAACATTTTTTTAGCCGCAGGCGAAACGATCGCGGAGTTCTCAGCGCGGGGGAAATACAGGCAAATCAACGCTGTAGCGGCCCAGCTTTCGCTCGAGCGGCGAGCGGAGTTGTTTCGCGAGGCCAGCGACGATCCGTTCGAATTGCACTTTTTCCTGACGTGTATCCTCGTCTGGGACCAGCACCGGGCTGTTGATGGTCAACCGACCAGTGAGCTCGCTCGTCCGCCGAAGCGAGATTTCGACCGGTTCGTCAGGCCGATTGAGCATCGCGAACTCGACGATTTCGGTGATTAGGAAGGCAACGGCAACGGCAACGTCCTGCGTCGTGTTGATTGTATCGAGTTCAAGATCGATTCGGAGCTTATGGGCGGGGTCGGGGGCGCCGGCACGAAGCTCCGCCGAAAGCTCCGCAAGCAGCGGCCGAAGCGCGATCCCTCGATTCTCCTCCATCTCTGCGAAATGGTTCCGGTGGACCATCGACAGCGCGCCGACGCGTCGCCCGATCCCGGCATAAGCGGCGCGCGCGTCGTTCGTGTCGGCGCTACGCCCGTGGATGTTGAGGAGCGACGCGACGACCTGGAGGTTGTTCTTCACTCGGTGATGAACTTCGCGGACCAGCCGACGCTGCCCGGCAAGCGCCTCGGTCATGTCGCGTTCCGATTCCTCGACGCGGGCAATCGCGCGGACGAACGAATCGCGCAGCTCCTGGATCTCGGTCGAGGGGCCGACCCGTCGCGGCAAGCCGGGATTTTCCTGTCCGGGCTGATAATTGCTGACCGCAATTTGCAGTCGCTTGAGCGGCCTGATCAGGAGTCGGCTAACCAGCACCCAGGTGAGGAGCGCGGCGAGGATCCACATCAGCACTGGCAGTAGCAGGACGACCCGGTCGAGCGTCGTGATCCGATGGACGGGGAAGCCGATGCGCGCGGTGAGCGCGCCGTTCGCAACCGGCAGGTCGATGTATGTCAGCGGATCGCCGGTGTCCGAATCGTGCGCAATCGCGATGAGCTCGGTTCGACGGTCGGTTAGAACGAGCGACTGGACGTCGCTTCCGCCGGAGACTGCCGCCGCGCGAATCTCGCCGCCCGCAATGCTCGCCGTTGCCATTCCACCGACGACGCCAACCCTCAGGTCGACGTCGGTGCCGGTCGGGTCGATCCACGTCCGGACGTCGCCGGGAGCAACGAACGGCGCGGAGCTTTTCGGCACGAAGCCGCCTGCGGTGCACAGCAACCGGTCGTCGGAGTCGCGGAGCGCGAACCGGCCGGAGATGGCAGGCGCCGTCGCCAAGGCCCGCAGCGCGGTCGCGCAGGGGTCGCCGTCATTGCTGCGGATAGCGCCCGCGGCGGCGATGCGAAGGGCGAGCGCGTTGCGCGCAATCAGGCTTTCGATCGCGCTCGCCGAGGCCTTGGCCTGGTCCTCGCTCCGCCCGCGCAGCGCGGCGTTGGCTTCGCGGATGCCGGATTCGCCAAGCGCAGTCAGGGCGATGCCGATCGGCAGCAGCGCCGCGGTCAGGATGAGCAGGAGCTTTGCCCCGGTTGGAAGCCTGGCGAACCAGCGGGCCGCGGCGTTCAGCACGCCACGCTCCTCAATCGGACCGGATCAGGTGAGCTTTCCGAGCAGGTCAAGAAACTCGTCCGGAACGGTCTCACGCAAGGTGTCGTCGTACGCGGAACGGAGCGCGCGCCCGAGATCGGCCGCACGCTGTCTTTTCTTCGGATGATTCGGCGGGTTTGCGGAGCCACGTTTCCCGGCTCCTGCAGACTTGCCGCCTCGCTTTGCACTCAACCTCGTCCCCCCTCGCGCGGGTACTCGCGCCTCATACAAATCTCGACTCCTCGCGCAACGGGGTTCGCCGGATGGCGTACCGAAACGTGACGCGCATATGCGTAAAGCTGGCTATTCGATTGCCGCCTCGCGAAGTGCGAAACCAAATCGACTGTTCTTGGTTCCACCCCTTTGCATCACTTCAGTGGGGAGGGCGCCGGCAGGGGACGGTCCTTCCAGGGTTGAAACAATTCGAACGCGCGGCCTAAGACGCCGCAAATTCGTGACAAGGGAGTGCCTTCATCTATGTCGCTGGGCCAGGAACTCGCTCCGCATCTGCCCTTCCTGCGCCGCTACGCGCGCGCGCTGACCGGCAGCCAGGCGCATGGCGATGCCTTCGTTCGAGCAACGCTCGAAGCGATCGTCGCCAAGCCCGATGAATTTCCGCGCGACGTGGATCCGCGGCTCGGGCTGTACAAGACGTTCCACGCGATCTGGTCGACGGCCAATATCGAGGAAGGGGAGGAGCCGGCGCGCGGCTCGGCCGGACCCGAGTCGATCGCGCATGCACGGCTGTCGCGGATCACGCCGCTGTCGCGCCAGGCGCTGCTCCTGACCTCGCTCGAGGGCTTCTCGTCGGAGGATACGGGTTACCTCATCGGCGCGACTCCGAACGACGTCGACTCGCTCGTCGCCGAAGCGCTCGAGGAGATCGAGCGCCAGACCCTCGCCGACGTGCTGATCATCGAGGACGAGCCGATCATCGCCATGGATATCGAGACGATCGTCCGCGATCTCGGCCATAACGTGACCGGAGTCGCGGTGACCCGCGACGAAGCGGTGTCCCAAGCCCGCCAGAATCCGCCGGGGCTGGTGCTGGCCGACATCCAGTTGGCCGACGATTCGAGCGGGATCGACGCGGTGAAGGACATCCTTGCCGAATTTTCGGTGCCGGTGATCTTCATCACCGCCTTCCCGGAGCGGCTGCTGACCGGCACCCGGCCCGAGCCGACGTTCCTCATCACCAAGCCCTTCCAGCGCTCCACGGTCAAAGCGGCGATCGCCCAGGCTTTGTTCTTCGACGCGGCGACGGTTCCGGCGGCCTAATCGGCAGTTTCACGCGGAACAGTGTCGGTAAAGGCGCGTTGGCCTTTACGAACAGTGTTTGGTGCGGAAGAGAAACGGTGCCCGAATTCGACCGAGAGCGTGCGTCAGTAACTGAAAGCACGACCGAGGCGCGGGCCGGTTCGACTCCGCACATGACCCGCTATGTGCTCACCATCGGACTGATATTGGTTATCGCGATTTTTGCGATCATCGTCTTGGTTGGCCGGTCCTGAGTACCTAGCTTCCAGTCACAATCGCTGTTCATCGTTGAGTCACCAGCCGGGGCGCTTTGGCGGCCGGCTCGAACAGAGGGTGGGGTAAGGTTTGACCGAAGCTCGTGAAGAGGAACCAACGACGGACGTTCCGTCCGAGCCGGTGCCCCTGTCCGATCCCGAATTCAAGGATCAGCTCGCCACCGTCATCCCACATTTGCGCGCCTTTGGCCGCTCGCTATCAGGAAGCCGCGACCTCGCCGACGACCTCGTCCAGGAAACGCTGCTGAAAGCCTGGGCCGCGCGCAAGCGCTTCCAGGCCGGCACCAACATGCGCGCCTGGACCTTCATCATCTTGCGCAATCTCTTCCTCAGCCAGATGCGCCGCGCACGCTTCAAGGGCGAATGGGACGACATCACTGCATCGAAGATCCTTGCCGCTCCGGCGAGCCAGGATCGGCACATCGAGCTCAGCGACATGCAGCGCGCGCTGATGCATCTGCCGCAGCCCCAGCGCGAGGCCTTGATCCTCGTCGGCGCCGGCGGGTTCGCTTACGAGGAAGCGGCCGAGATTTGCGGTTGCGCGGTCGGGACGATCAAGAGCCGGGTCGCGCGCGGCCGTGTCGCGCTCGAGCAATTGCTGTCGAGCGGCAAGCTGCCGTCACGCCGCCAGCACAAGACCGACCCCGACAAGTCGGCGCTCCAGACGATTATGGGCGAAGTCGACGAGCTCAGCCGCGACCACGGCTGATCGGCGCCGATCGGCGCAGCTTCAGTTCAGCCGGCGCAGCAAATCCGCGAAATCGCGATCGGTCGGTTCCGACGCCGCGGCTTCGAACGCGCGGCGCAGGGCGGCCATGATCCCGGCATGCGCGGGCGGTACGTCGACACGGATGATCCTTCGGTCCATGCTGTTCACGTCCGTCCGCGGTTCAAAGTGCTGTTCTGCCTTCATTCTCTTCGAGAACGACCGAGTTGCGGGAGAAGTTTCGTGCGGCGCAGATTTGCGGCAAGCAATCCGGCATGAGTGACAATTCCGCATCACGAGCTGACGCCTTGCGCCGGGCGGAGCTGTGCTCGCCGTTTTTGCGTGAAGCCGCACGTGCGCTTCCGGACGTCGGCGGCGCATTCGAAGCTGGTGGTGCAGATCGAGCCGTCGCGCGTGCGCTGGCTGCGTCGGACGACGATCTCGAGAGTGAGCTGCGCCGGCAGCGGCTAGGCCTCGCACTCGCGGTTGCCCTTGGCGATCTGTCCGGCGAGCTCAGCCTCGAGCAGGTCACACGGCAGTTGAGCGATTTCGCCGACCGGGCGCTCGACCGCGCCCTGCAAGCAGCGGTTCGCGAGCGGGTGCCCGATGCCGCCGTGCAGGGCTTCGCGGTCATCGCCATGGGCAAGCTCGGCAGCCGCGAGCTCAATTATTCCTCGGACATCGACCTGCTGCTGCTGTTCGACCCCGAAGCGCTGCCGCGGCGCGAGCGCGACGATGCGGGGGAGGCCGCGGTGCGGATCGCGCGGCGGATGATCGAGCTGCTGCAGAAGCGGACCGCCGACGGCTATGTCGCGCGGGTCGACCTGCGGCTGCGGCCTTCGCCCGAAGTCACACCGATCGCGCTCCCGCTCAACGCCGCAATCTCGCACTACGAATCGAGCGCGCTTCCGTGGGAGCGCGCGGCGTTCATCCGCGCGCGGTCGTGCGCCGGGGATCTCGCCTTGGGCGAGCGATTCCTGAGCGCGATCGAACCGTTCGTGTGGCGGCGCTCACTCGACTTCGGGGTGATCGACGAGGTGCGGCAGATCTCGGCCCGGATCCGCGATCATTTCGCGCAAAGCGCCATCTTCGGTCCGGGCTACGACCTCAAGCGCGGCCGCGGCGGGATTCGCGAGGTCGAGTTCTTCGTCCAGATCCAGCAAATGGTCCACGGCGGGCGGGATGCGTCGGTGCGGATGCCGGCGACGCTCGACGCGATCGAGGCTTTGGTCTCGGCCGGCCGGCTCGAGCGGACAGTCGGGGACGAGCTTGCCGCGACCTACCGTCTGCTGCGGACGGTCGAGCATCGCGTGCAGATGGTCGACGATGCCCAGACCCATTTGCTCCCCGCTTCGGCCGAAGCCCTCGACAATCTCGCTCGGCTCGACGGGCTCGCCGACGGTGCCGAGCTGCTCGACGCGATCCACCCCCACGTCGCGCGCGCCGGCGAGATTTTCGACGGCCTCGCGCCCGAGGAGGGCGGCTGCCTGTCGAACGATCCCGACATCCTGCTTGACGAGCTCAAGGGCTTCGGATTTCCCGACCCCCAAGCTGCCGCGCGGCACGTCGGCGACTGGCGCTCGGGCAAGGCGCGCTCCCTGCGCTCGCCCGCCGCGCAGAACGCGTTCGAAGCGATGCTCCCGGGATTGCTCCAGGCGATCGCCGCCGCATCGGACCCCGAACGGGCGCTCAACCGCTTGAGCGACATCGTCGAGCGGCTGTCGAGCGGGGTCAATTTCTTCCGCTTGCTCGAGGCGCGCCCGAACCTCGCGCAGCTGCTCGCCAAGATCCTGACCCACGCGCCGGCGCTGGCCGATCAGCTCGCGCGGCGCCCGCAGCTGTTCGAAGGCCTGTTCGACGCTTCGAGCTTCGATCCGCCGCCTGGAGCCAAGGCCGTCGCTGCCGACCTCGAGCGGGCGATGGGCGGCGGGCCCTACGACGTCGCGCTCGACAAGGCGCGGCGGGTGGTCAACGAGCGCCGCTTCGCGCTGGGCGTGCAGCTGATCGACCGCAGGTCCGACCCGCTCGAGGTCGCCGCCGGGTACGCGCGGGTAGCCGAGGGCGCGATCGGAGCGCTCGGCGCAGCGGCGGTGCGCGAGTTCGAGCAGATGCACGGCAGATTTCCGGGCGGGGAGCTGATCATCCTCGGCCTCGGGCGGCTCGGCGGCTGCGAGCTCACTCATGCTTCCGACCTCGACATCATTTATCTCCACACGGCCCCGGTGGAGGGCCGATCCGACGGGCCCAAGCCGCTCGGCCCCAATGATTATTTCAACCGGCTCGCGAGCCGGGTCACGGCCGCGCTCAGCGTTCCGACCGCGGCGGGGCCGCTGTACGAGGTCGACGCGCGGCTTCGGCCAGAGGGCGCGAAAGGCATGCTCGTCGTCTCCCTGGACGCGTTCGAGCGCTACCAGCGCAGCGAAGCTTGGACGTGGGAGCATATGGCGCTGTGCCGCGCGCGCCCGGTGTTCGGTTCGCTCGAGGTCCGCGAGCGCGTTGCGCGCTTGATCGAGGACATCCTCAAGACACCGCGCGACGCCCGCTCGGTGATCAGCGACGCGGTCAAAATGCGCGCCGAGATGGAGCGCCACAAGCCGGCGCAGAGCCTCCTGGACGTGAAGCTCGGCCGGGGCGGGCTGGTCGACCTCGAATTCTGCGTCCACGTGCTCCAGCTTACGCGCGGGATCGGCCTTCATCCGCGCCTCGAATTTGCAATCGCCGAGCTGCACACCGAACGATGCGTCAGCTCAAAAATTGTTGCTGCACAAAAGTTGCTCACACGGATGTTGGTCATGATGCGGCTGGTCGCGCCGGGCGACGTGAAGCCGACGGCCGACACCTGGCAACTCGTCGCCGAGGCGTGCGGCGCGGCAAGCTGGGACGAGCTGCTTGCCGAGCACGACGCGGCGCGGCAGAGCGTCTCCGAACTGTGGGACCGCATCAAGCGAGGGGAATAGGATGATCAGTGAAGGCGAGCAGGCTCCGGCGATCACGGTCAGCGCGAGCGACGGGAGCAGCGTCAACCTCGCTTCGCCCGGCCAGCCGCTGGTGCTCTATTTCTACCCCAAGGACGACACCTCGGGCTGCACGCTTGAGGCGCAGAATTTCACCCGGCTCGCGCCCGAGTTCAGGAAAGCGGGTGTGAAGGTGATCGGCGTCTCGCGCGACCCGATGAAGAAGCACGAGAAGTTCATCGCCAAATACGATCTCGCCGTGCCGCTTGCGTCGGACGAGGACGGGACGATCTCCGACGCGTTCGGCACCTGGGTCGAAAAGTCGATGTACGGCCGCAAATATATGGGCATGGAGCGCGCGACCTATCTGATCGGCGCGGATGGCAAGGTGCTGAAGGCCTGGCGCAAGGTCAAAGTGCCGGGCCACGCCGAAGAGGTGCTGAAAGCGGCCCGCACCTAGTTCCCCGGCGGAGGCCGGGGTCCAGGAGCCCGCAGGGCTTCGTTTCGCTAGCCCGCCAGCGCCTTGAAGATCATCTCCCAGTGCAGCACGTCGTCGTACATCGCGCGCACCGGGATGCGCTCGTCGAGGCCGTGGGCGCGCTCGTCGTCGGGTGAGATGCCCCAGCTGCCGTCGACGTCGTAGACCGGGATGCCCTGGGCGCGGAAGAAGCTGCCGTCGCTGGCGCCGGTCGACATCACCGGGAACACGTGCATGTCCTTGCCGTGGAAGCGCAGCGCCGCCGCCTTGACGGCGTTGATCACGTCGGGGCGCGGCGGCGAGGCGGGGGTGGGCACGCCGATGTAGGAAGGGTCGGGCGTTACCTCGACCTTCGGCCCGGCGAGCGCCTGGAGCTCGGCCTGAACGTCCTTGGGCTGCACGCCGGGAAAGATCCGGCAGTTGACCGTCGCGGTGGCGCTCTGCGGCAGAGCATTGTCGGCATGGCCGCCCTTCAGCATCGTCGCGACGCAGCGCGTCCGAGTCAGGCCTACCTCGAGCGGATTCGCCTCGATCTCGTCCGCGGCCTGCCCGTCGTTCGGGTTGGCGAGCCAGCGGCGGATCGCCTGGCCGAGCGGGCTGTTCCCCTCCTGGCGCGAGCGCTCCTCGAAATAGCCGCGCGTGATGTCGTTCTGCATCGGCGTGAAGCGGTGCGCCTGCAGCGCCTTCAACGCGTCGGCGAGCTCGTAGATCGCATTTTCCGGCCGCGGCCGGGAGCTGTGCCCGCCGGGATTATGGGTGGTGAAGAAATAGGTCTGGAAGGTCTTTTCGGCCATCGAGATGCCGAAGCCGAGCGGGCGGAAATTGCGGTCGTAGGACGCGCCGCCGCCGTCGGCGTTGAGACCGAACTCGGCATCGGTGAGGTTGCGCCACTGGGTCGAGCCGAGCGTCGCTCCGCGGCCGTTGGTTTCCTCGTCGCCGCTGTAGAAGAAGATGATGTCGCGACTGGGCTTGAATCCCTGGCTCATCAGTTTGACCGCGGCCATGGTCGTCGCGACGTCGCCGTTCTTCATGTCGCTGGCGCCGCGGCCGTAGAAATAGCCGCCTTCCTCGCGGAAGACGAACGGGTCGTATTTCCAGTCCTCCCGCTTGGCTTCGACCACGTCCATGTGGCCGAGGACCAGCATCGGTTTCTTCGTCGGGTGCGGCGAGCGCCAGCGCACGATCAGCGCGGTGGTGTTGTCGCCTGGAAGCGCCTCGTACGGCATCATGTGGATGTCCGCTTCGGGGATCCCGGCGGCGCGGAACTGGCCGGCGAGCAATTCCGCGACCTTCTGCGTCTGGCCGCGATGATGGACGCTCGGAATCTCGATCGCCTGCTTGAACAGCTCGCGGGTCTTGGCCTGCCATGCCGGCGGCAACTGGGTCGGGACCGTCCGCGGGTCGGTCGCCGCAATTGCGGGGCTGGAGAGCAGGGCGGCTACGGCAAGGGCGAGGGCACGCTTCATACTGTTTCTTTCCTTCAGCCCGCGAGGTCGCGGAGCATCATCTCCCAGTGGACGACATTGTCGTACAGCGATTCGACGGGCAGGCGTTCGTCCTTGCCGTGCGCGCGATTGTCGATCGGAGTCACGGTCCAGCCGCCGTTGGTGCCGTAGACCGGGATGCCGGCGACGCGGAACGGGCGGGCATCGCTCGCTCCGGTCGACATCTCGGGGAACACCGGCTGGTTCGGGTGCAGCGCGTGGACCGCCTTGGTGTACGCGGCGGTGACGTCGGGCCGCAGCGGCGAGGCGAGCGAGGCGACATAATCGTCGTTGCGGGTCACCTTCACTTCGGGGTCGGCGACGACGCGCTCGAGCTCGGCTTTCACTGCGTTGGGATCGACGCCGGGAAAGATGCGGCAGTTGATCATCGCTGTCGCCAGTTGCGGCAACGCATTGTCGGCATGGCCGGCGAAGAGCCGGGTCGGCACGCAGCGGGTGCGGGTCAGCCCGACCTCGCTCTCGCTGGCCTCGATGAAATCGGCCGCCTCGCCGTCGTTGGGGTTCGCCAGCCAGCGGCGCATTGCGTCGCCGAGGGGCCCCTTCTCGAGCTTCTCGCGGCCGGAAAAATAAGCCCGAGTCGTCTCGTTCAGCTGCGGCTGGAAGCGATAGGCTTCGATTTTGTCGATCGCGTGGGCGAGGCTGTAGATCGCATTGTCCTTGCGCGGCTTGGACGAATGGCCGCCGCGGTTCCGCACAGTCAGCGTGTAGCCGGCGAAGGTCTTCTCGGCGGTCTGCATGGTGAAGCCTGCGGGGCTGCGGTCCGGGTTGATGCTGCCCCCGCCACCGTCGGCGTTGAGGCCGAATTCGGGATGGCCGAGCAGGTCGAGCCACTCGCTCGCGCCCTTCTTCGCGCCGATGCCGTTGGTCTCCTCGTCGCCGGTGAACAAAACGACGATGTCGCGCTTCGGCTTGAACCCGGCGGCTTTCAGATCGATCATCGCGCGGGTGATTGCGACGATGCCGTCCTTCATGTCGATGGTGCCGCGGCCGTAATAATAGCCGTCCTTTTCGACCATCTTGAACGGGTCGGTTGCGGACCAGTCCTCGGGCTTGGCTTCGACCACGTCCATGTGGCCCATCAGCAGCATCGGTTTCGCCTTGGGCGTGCCCGCCGCGCGCCAGCGGACGATCAGCGCCGCGGTGTCGTCATCGCCGGTCGTCGCGCTGCCGGTGTGATAGGGGACGACGTGGATGTCGGCTTCCGGGAAGCCCGCCGCCTTGAACTGATCGGCGACAAATTGGGCTTCCTCGGGAACATGGTGCCGGCCAATGACCGTGGGAATATCGACGATGTGCTCGAACATCGCGTGAGTGGCGTCGCGCTGCGCGGAAGTGAGCTTTGGCGGTGGGGCAGCCTGCGCAGTCGAAGCAATTGCCAGAACCGAAGCCGCAAGGATCAATCGACTCACGTCCGTCTCCCCCATGAGATGAGTTTCGCGACGCTACGCATGCCGCGCGCCGCGTCAAGCTGCAGCGCCGTGGCCCTCGGCGAGATATTCGGCGCTGCGCATTTCCTCGAGGCGGCTGACGGTACGCTGGAACTCGAAGCTGCCGTCGCCGGCCGGGTATAGTGCCTCGGGCTCGGCGTCGGCGGCGGCGAGCAGCTTCACCTTATGCTCGTACAGCGCGTCGATCAGCGTGACGAAGCGCGAGGCTTGGTTGCGCAGCTCGGGTCCCATCACCGGGATGCCGACGATGATCACCGTATGGTAGCGGCGGGCGATCGCGAGATAGTCGGCAGCACCGCGCGGCTCGCCGCACAGCCGCTTGAACGAGAAGACCGCGACGCCCTTGAGGCTCTTGGGCACGTGCAGCGTGCGCCCGCCGCCGACGTCGATATCTTCCGCCGGCACCTTGGCCCGGTCCTCGACCGGATAATCGGTGAGCTGGAAGAAAGCCTTCGACAAGGCCGCGGTCGCTTCCGGGCCGTTGGGCACGTGCCAGACGTCGACTCCGGTCAACCGCTCGAGCCGGTAGTCGGTCGGGCCATTGACCGGCACGACCAGCATCCGCTGTTCGATCAGCTCGATGAACGGCACGAACAGCTCGCGGTTGAGGCCGTCCTTGTACAGGTCGCGCGGCGGCCGGTTCGAAGTCGTCACCACTTTCACGCCGAGCTCGAGCAGCCGGGTGAACAGCCGCGACAGGATCATCGCATCGGCCGGGTTGGTGACCTGCATCTCGTCGAAGCAGAGCAATTTCGCTTGCCCCGCGATCTGCTCGGCGACCGGCTCGATCGGATCGCCTTCCTCGCTTTCGCGGGCGGTCCGCAGCCGTGCGTGGGTTTCGAGCATGAACTCGTGGAAGTGGACCCGGCGCTTCGGCTCGATCGCGATGTGCGCGAAGGCGAGATCCATCAGCATCGATTTGCCCCGGCCGACCCCGCCCCACAAATAGACGCCTTCGGGACCGTCGCCGCCGGAGCGGAACAGCCGTGCGAACAGGCCCGCGCCGCGTTCGAGGTCCGCGGCCAGCCGGTCGAGCGCGGCGACTGCCGTGGCCTGCGCTGGATCGGGTTTCAGTTCGTGGGCGGCGATGAGTTCGTCGTAAGCCCGCCGGACCGGACCGGTCATCGCGTTTGGCTGGACGGGCCGTTGGGCCGGGTGACCCGTTTGAGCGTGCCGCTGAAGCTGTAGCAATTCTCGCCGCTTTGTTTGACCACGCCCTGCAGGAAGGCGTGGCCGCGGGTCTGGCGGACCAGCTCGACATGCGCGTCGAGGGGCGTTCCCGCCTGGCCGCGCGCGAGGAAGTGGGTGGTGAGGTCGAGTGTCACGTAATGGCCGCGCTCCATTCCCGCGCAGAGACCGCCGGCGAACATCGACATGTCGATGAAGCTCATCACTGCTCCACCGTGAAGCGATCCGCCCATGTTCATATGGTCTTCGGTCGGGGCCATGCGGCAGATCCCACGGCCTGGACCATCGGGTTTGAACAGCAGCCGCCCGGTGGCAGCGGCAAAGCTCGACCGGGGGAAATCGCCCCAGCTGTACCAGCCCTCGTTCTCCGAGTCGGGCTTGGCCCCCTGGGGAAGGCCGACGTCCTCC
>Ga0207706_10005379_pt1 | contig 11936 bp, 12 predicted proteins | sample KBSC53metaG_FD_184318 | JGI IMG/M metagenome (GOLD analysis project Ga0207706, IMG submission 184318) | Corn rhizosphere microbial communities from Kellogg Biological Station, Michigan, USA - KBS C5-3 metaG (SPAdes) (version 2) | ecosystem: Host-associated > Plants > Roots > Rhizosphere > Soil ... | reverse complement strand
ATAAAATGGCTAATTTTGCAACCTTTAAAAATACCTACCACTAAAAGCACTCAAAATGTCAGCAAAGAAAAGAATTTTATTTATTGCTAACGAAATGTCACCCTACCTTGAACTTACAGAGTTCTCTGAAGTAGTGAATAAGCTGGCAATAAAGGCAAATGATAATGGTTTTGAAGTAAGGTGTATCATGCCCCGGTTTGGTATTATTAATGAGCGCAGGCATCGGCTTCACGAGGTAGTTCGCTTATCAGGGATCAATGTTTCCATTGATAATGAAGATCATCCACTGCAGATAAAGGTGGCATCATTGCCCAACGCCAGACTCCAGGTTTATTTTTTAGATAATGAGGAACTATTCAAACGCAAGTTTATTTTTCACGATGAACATGAAAAATGGTTCGACGATAACGGACTTCGCAGTATTTTCTTCTGCAAAGGAGCCCTGGAAACCGTGAAAAAATTTGGTTGGCCGCCGGATGTTATTCACTGCAGCGGTTGGATGACCGGCCTGATACCCTTTTACCTGAAGACAGTTTATAAAAAGGAACCTGTATTCTCACACAGCAAGATCCTTTTTACCATCGGTCAAAATACATTCAAAGAAAAACTTGGACCGGATTTTTTGAAGAAGGCTCTTATTCATGCATCCATTAAAGATAAGGATCTTGAAATTTATAAGGAAGCAAATAACACAGCAATGTTCCGCGGTGGCGCCACTTATGCAGATGCCATAAGCTTCGGTGCCGAGAAAGTTGAAAAAAAATTGGTGGATGAATTCTCAAAAGTGAAAGGCAAAAAAACTTTACCCTATAATGCAGAGTCAGATTTAACAGACTATTTACAACTCTATGGCGATCTTGCGAGCAAATGAAAATTGATTGACGAAAGGTAGTCATCAAACGAAAACTAATTTATTCCTAATAAAATCTATTGTGAAGAGCAGAATCTTAGTCGTTGCGATCGGTTCACTGTTTTTAATTTCTCTCATTTTCTTATTTGCCTGCAATAAAATTAACCTGGCCACTGAGCTCGGCGATGACCTGGTGCCGGCGATTGATAATGTACACACATTCGAAGTAGCGCTCAATACGAATACGAATAATGCTTTATTAAACGATACAATATTGGTAGGCTATTACGACCCCCTTGCTCTTGGCGACCTTAATGATCCCGAATTTGGTCACACTCACGCAAACATCAATTTTAATATCAGTCCTTCTAATGTCGGCCAATATCCCTTTGTAAAGAATGATGCTAATTTGAAAATAGACTCAGTTGTTCTTTCTTTGTCGTACCAGGGAGCATACGGTGATACGGCAAACGATGGTATACAAACATTGAGGGTCTACGAGATCGACCAGAATTCAGGGTTTAACGATACCAGCGCTTATAGCTACTCAGATCCCGCTTCGGATTTTGCAACAGTCGGTCCCGAATTAGGATCAGCTACATTCGCTATTAATCATCTACAAGATACGATAACGTTGATAAGAGCTGGAGACACTACTCATGTAGCGAACGTTGTAAGGATCAGGTTAGATAATTCCCTGGGATCCCGTTTTGCTCAATATGATACAATTCAGGGAACCAATGGGGGGTTTTACAGTGATTCAATATTCAAAACTCTTTTCCGCGGATTTTCTGTAAAAGCTGACCCGACCGGAAATGCATTAAGTTATTTTAGTTTAGGTGATCTTGCGAATACCAAGCTAACTGTTTATTTCACCTATGGTACCACGGATACATCGTCTTTTGATTTTTATCATCTAACAAGGGGGCAATCAAATTATATCAACAGGGAAAATGCAGGAAATTACCTGGCATATCTTAACAGTGGTGCAGGGGATAAGATCTATTTACAATCCTCACCTGGTTCTTATGTATCTATTAAGATCCCGGCGCTGGACACATTAAGCAATAAAACGATCCATCGGGCGGAGTTGGTGGCTGTAAAAATTCCCTCAGCAGGTGATGATGTTTTCACTACGCCTGGTCAGTTGATGCTTGACCGAACAAATAGCAATACTCCGGATACGACTTTCATGCTTGAAAAAGATCTTGTTGCTGATGCCAGCGGAAACCTGTCGTTTCCATCGTTTGGAGGAGTACTGCGAACTGATAATACTGTTCGGTTCAATATTTCCCGGTACATACAGAGTATTGTTACCAGGCATGTTGCCAATGATACACTAAGAATGTATGCTCCTTTGCGCACGAGAGTATACAATTCCACTCTCAATGGCTATCTTGACGTAAACGTTAATCGCGCAATTGCAACAGGAAGATTAGTTCTTGGTGGTGGCAGTTATGCTGATACAACAATGCAACTGCGATTACGAATAGTATATTCTGACCTCTGATTTATATTTGCATGCCCTTCTACAGAATGCTAATAACAGCTGAATAATGGACAAAATGTACAAGAGTGCGACGCAAGGAAAGTCTAATAGTAGTAATATTGCCGGGTAATAAAAAACAAAAATCTGATCCTGATAACTACCTGCCGCCGGCAGGCAAGGTCGGGACTAAAATCTAAAATATCAACATGTCCTATTTGTTTACTTCCGAAAGTGTTTCCGAAGGTCATCCTGATAAAGTAGCTGACCAGATATCTGATGCCCTGATTGACAATTTTCTCGCGTTTGATCCCGAATCAAAAGTGGCTTGCGAAACTTTAGTTACAACCGGGCAGGTGGTGCTTGCCGGTGAAGTAAAATCAAAAGCTTACCTGGATGTACAGGAAATCGCCCGCGGTGTAATTCGTGACATTGGTTATACAAAAAGCGAATATATGTTTGAGGCCCACTCCTGCGGAGTGCTGTCGGCGATCCATGAGCAATCTTCCGATATTAACCAGGGTGTAGACAGAACAAAAAAGGAAGAACAGGGTGCGGGCGACCAGGGAATGATGTTTGGCTACGCGACGAATGAAACAGAAGATTATATGCCCCTTGCGCTCGACCTTGCACACAAGTTATTGCAGGAACTGGCTGTGCTGCGAAGGGAAAATAAACAGATAAAATATTTACGCCCGGATGCAAAAAGCCAGGTAACTCTTGAATATGACGACAACAACCGTCCTAATCGGATCGATGCGATTGTTGTATCGACACAGCATGATGACTTTGATAAGGATGAAAAAATGCAAGCGAAGATCAGGAAAGACATCATCGGGATCTTAATTCCGCGGATAAAAACTAAGTATAAAGAGTATGCCCACTTCTTTAATGACAAAATAAAATATCATATTAACCCCACAGGAAAGTTTGTCATTGGCGGTCCTCATGGAGATACGGGATTGACCGGGAGAAAGATCATTGTTGATACTTATGGCGGAAAGGGTGCACACGGCGGCGGAGCCTTCAGCGGTAAAGACCCCAGCAAGGTTGACCGGAGTGCGGCTTATGCAACACGCCATATTGCCAAGAATCTTGTAGCCGCAGGCGTTTGCAACGAAGTGCTGGTGCAGGTTTCCTACGCCATTGGAGTGGCTGAACCAACCAGTATCAATGTCAAAACATTTGGTACTTCAAATGTTAAATTAAGTGATAGCGAGATCGCTGAAAAAGTGAAAAGCATTTTTGATATGCGTCCTTATTTTATTGAGCAGCGATTGAAATTGCGTAATCCAATTTATAGCGAAACGGCAGCGTATGGCCATATGGGTCGTAAGCCAGAGATCATTGAAAAAACTTTTGTCTCTCCGGAGGGAAGGCAAATAAAGAGGAAAGTTGAGCTATTTACCTGGGAAAAATTAGACTATGTCCCCAAATTGAAGAAAGCGTTTGGATTGAAGTAGGCATTGTCTAGCATTTCGGGAAAAGATTTTGAAAGCCCCGCCTTCGGCGGGGCTTTATGCGTTACTCAAAAGAAGATATCCTTATTTTTTTGCCTTTATTTTCAAACTTGCTTCCTTTTTCTTTCAATGTCTCTTCCTGTTTTTTTTCATCAACCAGCAAGTCATTTATGTACTTGTCAACGGTGGCCTGGCTGATTGTAACGGGTTTGCCACTAATGATCGCTTCTGTGGCGTAAGAATGCAATAAGCCATCAAAGTTTTGAATAAATAAATCATGGGTTGCAAAAATATCTGCTCCAATTACCTTGCTGCCGGTCACCACGATTACACCAACTATGTCTTTTTCTGCAGTTATTCCTGGTCCAAAAAAGGATATGTATTTATTTAACTTCTGGCTGTAATCCTGAGATTGCTCCAGAGCTGTGTAGGTTTTTGTTTCTGTTGAAGTTTTGTTTGCATCGTTAATTTCCGCCACCTTATTCCAAACCTTTCCCTGGTTCGCTTCTTTTGCAACTACTTTGCGCAGGCTCATTGAACTAAAGTTATAATAGCCGTCAAATGACGCTGCACCGGGTGAAGCATTAGTATTTCTAAAACTTTCATTCCTTGGCGACCATCGTCCCTGTTCGACACAAAAAACAGGAAGGTCCTTTTTCCCGCCATTTGGATAGAGAACCATATCTGTATTGATAACGCGATCTTGCTGGCCACCCTTTATTACTTCGCCACAATTAACAATGATAGTATCCTTTGATTTATTTTCGATGACCAGGGTGTTAACCGAACCACCATTCCCTTTTTCGGTAATGATCACTTTTTTTTCTGCCAATGCCTTTTTTAAAGGTGTGAATTTGGTGAGGTTACGGAAAGCAGTTTTAAAACTGTCGTTCGCAATAATGGGGTAGAGCCTGAGATTCCCGAAAGTAAATTTTTTAAGGTCCTCCTGAGTTGCATTCTTATTATAGGTGAGGTAATTTTCGCTCAATTTATACTGTGATAAAACAGTCAAGGGTAAAAGTAAAGCAATGGAGATTATGGCTTTCATGATTGAAAATTTAAAACTGGGATGCAGGGGCTATACTAATTGCATAATTAAAAAAGTTAAACCAGTAGATTTGTAAGTAATTCCCTCAAAATCGAAATTGAAGAGTGAAAAATTTTCGCAGGCAACACCGCCCCCCAAAAAAAACTCTCATCATCGGCAAAGAGGCCGTCGTGCAGGCTATTCAATCAGGAAAACAGCTAGACAGGATCTATCTTCAAAACAACATGCCTGGCAAGTTGGTCGAGGAAATAAAGTCAATAGCCCTGCAACATAACATCCCTATCAACAAAGTGCCCGTTGAAAAACTCGATGGTTTTAATATTACCGGTCACGAGGGGATTGTGGCGCAGATTGCAAGGGTTCAATACCTGGATCTGCAGGAGGTCATTTCTTTTATTGTTGAAAAGGGGGAGACGCCTTTATTTTTATTGCTTGACGGTATAACGGACATACGTAACATTGGTGGCATTGCCAGGACAGCTTATTGTTGTGGTGTTCATGCTTTGATCATACCTGAGAAAGGAGTTGGCGCTTTAAATGAAGACGCTGTTCTGACCTCAGCCGGTGCATTGGAAAAAATTTCTGTATGCCGGGTTAATAGTTTGATGAAGGCGGTTGACGAACTCCATCTAAATGGAATAAAAGTCTTTGCCAGTGAAATGAGCGCAAACAAAAATGTTTTTGATTGTGATTTTAAAGAACCCTGCGCGATTATAATGGGCAATGAAGAAAAGGGAATTTATCCTGCACTGATGAAGGTCTGCAATGAGAAATTCAAAATTCCCATGACAGGTGATTTTGAATCGCTGAATGTTGGAGTAGCCACTGGTATGATCTTGTACGAAGTAATGAGACAAAGGGCATTCATTTAAAAATCCCCATGGCTGGGGATTTTTAAAAACCGGCTCAATGATTGATCTTTTTTAATTACATTTTGGTAATGGTGAAGGAAAACTTGTATTGAAAATATTGCTCACCCAACAATTATTCACACCTGATCCATCCCATAGGAAATCGACACCCGGCAAAGGAATCGGAAGCGTCGGAGGTTTGCTTCCATTTTTCTTTACAAGATTCCTGATGATCCTTGCATTATCCGGGTTCGGATCAATATCAGCAAATGCCTCCGGTGGGATACCGGCAAGACTTCCGAGAACGATTGTGCTGAAAACTGTGATGCCTGCAAATTCGTTGCCGGTAACGATATTATTTTCCATAGTTACATTGTCTGCACCCAGAACAAGTATTCCAAGTCCTTTGGGCACTACGGACTCTAAAGAACCGGGCTCGCCAAAATTGACGTGGTTATTATTAAACACATTGTTATTCCTGACGAGGATGTTTGTGGATGTCTTTACGTCTTTCCCCGGCAACAGATCTATCAGTATCCCACACACATTGTTAAATGACAGGTTGCGGATAACTGATATGTTCGATGAATTTTCAATCTCAAGGCCGTTTACATTCTCAAGAGCCGTATTGAATTGCATTGTCACATCTGATGATTGTCCCACATAGAGCCCTGTATCAGTATGTCCTTTTACCACACAGAACTCAATGGTACCATGTGAACAATGTACCGGGAAGATCCCGTATTCGCCGTTATTTATTGCTGTTACATGAGAGATGGTAAAATTATCAACCCTTACCAGGATGATACCATTTTCTTCAAAATTTTGAATAGCTACATTCCTTAAAACAAACCCATCTCCATTGTCATTTACCGTAATGCCGTTTTCTTCATCGCCGGGATTTTGGATGATAACTCCGATTTTCGAACCGATTATCTGGATGCCAGGTTTGTCTACGACGATAGCTTCCTTATAAATGCCCGGGTCAACCTGGATAACAGAGCCGGCATCAGCGGTATTTATAGCAGCTTGTATAGAGCTGCCTGCATGCACAATTATGCGATGCCCTTTTTCCGCCGAGGAAACTTCTTTGCTTTTTAAGTTCAATGAATCATCATTGGTTGGTGACATCTCCTTTTTACACGCTGGTAAAAAGAAAGTGGTAAACACAATGACGCCCATGAAACATTTTAAAAATGCTTTCATTTTTGTTCTCCTTTTTTTAAAAGTGAATGAATATGTATTGCTTTCGAGGGTTCGGCAGGTCACCGCAGAGGATGATTGAGCCGGCCGTTAAAAATTGCTATAAATGATGCCTGCAAAAAATATATTGCTGTCATGTGAAGGATTCCGCTGTATCCCTTTAATATTTCCGTTTGATAAATGAAAATGTCTTATCCCGGTTTCAAAAGAAAATCTCTTTTTTAGATGAACTTCTGTTCCAACCCCATATTTTGATAGAAAATTAAATTGGGTTCCTGTTCTCGCCGTATCGGCTTCCCAACCAGTACCAGTAAGTGGGAACTTTTCAAAACTGTAAGAAATACCGGCGCCATATTGAAAAAAGAAGTTTAGTGGTTTGCTTTTATATAAGTACCATCGAGCGAACGGCATCATGCCTACGGTCCATGTATTATTTATCTCGTCTTTAAAATGAGAAAAATTCAGGCAGACCCCAAGCGACATCCATTTCCTCATTTTGTATAATATACCGATGTCATTCTGAAGCACGTTAGTATATGGAGGTTTGTAGCCAAAACCATATCCTCCTTCGCAATAAGGCGTTAATCTTTTTTTAAGCGTAGAATCTTTTTGGGTAAAAAGAAGGCTGGCTGCAACGGCAGCGGAACCACAGACAAAGCCAAAAGCCGTTGATAATTGTATCGGTTTTAATCCCAGGGGGTCCTGATACCATTTTGTAAAAGGGGGATACATGTGCGATGTTTGACCACTTCCTTTTACCATTGTAATAAATGAAATAAACAGCAGTAAAATAAACCTGGCACTCACTTTCAATTTTTTCCAGCACATTTTTACTTTGTTTTGGTCCACGATTACCGTAGTTTATTGGTTTACTTTTTTAGATGCATTGAAGCGCAGCGCACCGCCGATAGAGAAATTATCCGTTGCCCGGTGAAGTTGGGAATTTGTGAGATCTGCTGAAAGAGAATAACTCGTGTGAAACAGGAAACTTTTCCAACCGAACTGAAATACAAGACCAGGTTCCCACATAATATGGAATGGCTGATCATGTAAACTTATTACCTGGCTGGTGCTGTATAGTTCTCGTGCATTATCAAACGTGGTATCGACTTTGAAATTGACACCGGAAAATTTCGATACAATTCCAAACTGGACTGTTTTCCTTTTGTTGCTGACAGCGAAGGCGGGTTGAATGAAAAAATTCGTAAGATCTACTTTCGAATTTCCCGTGGCATGAAAGTTATCGATCTTTCCGGTACCCACACCACCGTATGTTTCAAAATGCCATCCCTTTGAAAGATTCGTAACGTATCCAACACCCCCTTCGAATTTGTGAAACTTCATATAAGTATTGCTACCATCGTCATTTTTGCCGGATGAGTAGCCCGCGATCAGACCGACATGTTTAGCCGGCAGAAAGGAAGCCTGTGTTTCGACCCCTGAAAATTTTGAACCACCTGAGGCGACGAGATCAAAACCAATATCATTTTTTTCAGAAAGCAGTTGTGTGTTCGGTGAGGATGGAACATAATAAACATTTTCCTGTTGTCTTGACTCGGGAACGTAGTAAGGATCGGAGATGGGGCCAAAATAGCAAGAATGCAGAAACCCCACACATGCTACGATTATGGAGCCTTTGATGAGCGAATTCTTTTTCATAATTTCTGGTTTTTGGTTAATAGTTGTTGATGAACCTTTAAAGAGCTTTGCCGATTCAAGGGATTTAAAACCCCCGTTGACCGGGGATTTTAAATCGTTAGACGTAGGTTGTCAAAGAATGGAAATACGCGGAGCTATTATAATGGATAAGGAATGAGCGATCATTTATTTACCAGTTTCATCATGAGGCCACTCTGCAGATCATGAAATTTTTCTTTCTTACCACCGATGATGAATTTCTTTTTTGCAACAGCTCCGATTATAGTTCCCACAACAGCTCCGGTAACCCCAAGACCTATTCCACCGAAAACGGCTTTTTGTCCGGCGGTCATTGCAAATGAATTATTCATTGCCACGCCTATCGCCTCAAGGCCAAGAGGATCACCGTATGGACCCGGGTTATACGTCATCACAGGATCATTGCCGCTGGCAAGGCCAATAATGATACCCGCTGCTGCGCCAACCCCAAACCCGATCAAGGCACCTCTTAATGCGCTATGCTTTCTTTTCATGGTGAATGACTTCAGGTTCTCTGCGGGAACAACCATTCGCTGATTGTTGCTTTTCAAAATAAGCTGGGTATCATTTACAGCAGCTAAGGACCCTGTTAGAGACTTGCTGTCCATTGTCGTGACAGAGGCAATAAACACTTTTTGCCTCTTTTGAGTTGCTGAATCTGTTTGCGCCCGTAAAAAGGTGATGGCGATGAAGCAGGCAGCGATCAGGAATGTCTTTTTCATTTTAGTAGAGTTTTGATTCATTTAATTCGATGGTGAAAAATCTCGATGTAATAGGAAAGGTTTAATGATTAATTAGTTTTGCCGGCCCCGTACAAAAAGAAATAGGGATCAATTGAAGTTTGTTTTCCGATGGTTGTCGAACCGATGCCCCGGTTGATGCATAAAAAGTTCACACCGCTTGCTGTATTCCAGGTGTAACTATTTACGGGTACCATAGAATTTCCGACCAACTCAGGCAACATTTCATACAGCATCCCGTCCCAGCATGCTTTCTCGAGTTCTTCCATGGGGAAATGATCACTGTTGCTTTCATCGCTATTTCTTTTACAGAACTTACGGCTGCAAAAGCTACTCCCTGTAAAAAGAAGGATCTCCTGGTTGATTACTTGCGGTTCCATATTTTCTGTTTTTAGTGCTTACGTTTGATTGACAACACAAACATATCCTCAGATGGAGGCGGTTTATAATTGAATTTTGCGCTTGCCGTGAAGTGATTTGCAGAAATTGCAAATAAGGCTTCTAAGCCCTGTTTTTTGCACGGAGTAGGGTAGATTCAGCAATAACAACGGGAGACTTTTCTAATTCCCGTAATTTTTTTGGGAGGTTTTGGGTTTTTCCGTAAACAAGAGATCATGGTTGTTTACCAGTTCTGTTCTAAATTTCCTCCGGATACAATCCTTCATAAAAAAATAGTATTTCATTAGCTGAGCGTAAGATTGAGAAGCTCTTCCTGGAAATCAAAGAACACCTGTTTCAACCCGCTGTCTGCATCTGTTCCATAGTTGACGAAAAACACATGTATGACTCCTTTATTTGGGAAGTAAAACAAGTTGGCTGAATATCCCAGGTCTCTGCCTTTGTGGCCAATGCCAAAGTCATCTCCGTGATCGAGAAATGTTTTCTGAATGCCGTACCCGTAATAATTCGGATCATCCTTCTTACCATAGGTCTGCATGATGGTGAGTGACTTTGAATTCAAAAATGTTTTATCAACCAAAACTGCCTTAATGAATGTGAACAGGTCGAATACATTGCTGTACAAGCCGCCGTAACCGTTGCCACTTCCCGTAACCAGGTTAGAAACATTTACAATCGTGTTATTATTATATAGGTCAAAATATCCCTGTGCTGTACTATTGGGTAATTCATCGTAGGGTTGATAATAGGTATGTTGTAACGCCAGTGGTAGTAATATGTATTGTTTCAGCAGATCAGCATGACTTTTCCCGGTTACCGCTTCGATCACCATTTTAATAAGGATCGTGTTGGTATTGGAATAGATCGCCGTGTCGGAAGGCGTAAACAGCGGTTTTTTATTGTAAATGAATGCAAGCAATTCCTCTGGCTGCCATTTTTTATTTGGATCATTTAAAACAGCGAGATAAAAATCATTTTGCTCTATTACATCGGGGATGCCGGTTTCATGATTCATGCATTGGCCCAGTGTGACCAAATTTCCATTCGGCAATTTGTCAATGATCCTTACAGGCAGCCATTGTGATATTTTTGTGTGAATAGCAGCGTATCCAATCCCGGTATGCACAGAATCTTCCATCAGCCTGAACAGAAGAGTGCTCATAAAGAATTTGGTAATGCTGGCCGCTTTTGAAATAGTGCCGGGCGTGAAATCAACATTGTTTTCGATATCGGCCTTGCCCGTTGAACCGATCCATGTGCCTTTACTGTCGCTGATCAATAATGAAATACCCGGTAAACCTTTGCTGCGATATTTTTCCAGCAAAGCTTTTAATGCAGCATCTTTTGGATGATGATCGCTGCTGTCTGTCCACGGACAAGGATCACCAATAGAACGGGTTTCTGTTATCTGAGCTTTCCTGCACGAGCTGATCGACGCAATCACCAGGATGCCTATTAGTATTTTTTTCATAACGACTGAATTAGATTATTTAATTGTTTTTTTTATCCCGATCATAAAACTGTTATAGGGAAGCATGGGAACATATGATTTTACAAATGGCATTTGGATGCGTTGCTGGTAAGTAGCAAATACACTCGCAGGTTTTTTTGCTGAAGGATTGAACGAGTAACCAAAACCCAACCCGAAAGTGGCCATAGCCTGCACCCGGCCAATTCCTTTATTATTTACATACACGCCATCATCTTTTAATTTGAGTTTTGCCGTAGCAGGAATGGAATGCATATAGCCGGCACCAATGGAAGCTTCGGCAAAGAATTTATCATTGAATTTGTACCTGTAACCAAAATCTGCATACAGTGGAATTCCGGTCTGAACAAACCGGTGATAGAAGCAGGCTATTTTAAATTCGGTAAACCAGTCATGTTTCTCTTTTACTGATATATTGATCCCATATCCCGCTTCAATACCCGGATGGAACTGGTCGGTGAACATGCCAAGAAATTTTCCAAATGGCATTGCCGTTTGGGTATTAAAAGCCGAAAGGCTGAAATATTTTTCTTGACATGATGCTCCCAAACTGGTGAGTAAGACAACAGCAATTATAGAAAGTCGTTTCATCGTGATGAGATTAATTAATGAGGATTTCATTACCTTTTTTTAGGTGACAGAATTCATTGCTTATTTTTCTGAAGGACAAACCGGTGATAAACGAGATCACCTGTAGAAAGAGCAGTATGTATCTGCGAGCCCTTTACCCCTG
>Ga0207706_10005378_pt1 | contig 11937 bp, 10 predicted proteins | sample KBSC53metaG_FD_184318 | JGI IMG/M metagenome (GOLD analysis project Ga0207706, IMG submission 184318) | Corn rhizosphere microbial communities from Kellogg Biological Station, Michigan, USA - KBS C5-3 metaG (SPAdes) (version 2) | ecosystem: Host-associated > Plants > Roots > Rhizosphere > Soil ... | reverse complement strand
TGGCCACCGGCGGTATCGACTACTACCGCAAGGCCTTCATCGACCTCGACTCCAAGACGCTCAATTCGCCGACCACCGAGAAGGTGTTCCAGCGCATGAGCCAGCTGCGCAAGCTGGTCGACAAGGATTTCTCGGGCCGCGACTGGAACGTGGCCTCGGGCATGGTCATCAGCGGCAAGGCCGGCTTCCAGATCATGGGCGACTGGGCCAAGGGCGAGTTCCTCAACGCCAAGAAGGTGCCGGGCAAGGACTTCATGTGCTTCCGCGTGCCGGGCACGCAGGGCATGGTGTCGTTCAACTCCGATCAGTTCGCGATGTTCAAGGTCAAGGGCCCCGACAAGATCGCCGCGCAGCAGAAGCTCGCGGAAGCCATCATGGACAAGGGCTTCCAGTCGGCGTTCAATGTGGTCAAGGGCTCGGTGCCGGCGCGCACCGACGTCTCCGACAAGGACTTCGACGATTGCGGCAAGAAGGGCATCAAGGACCTGGCCGAGGCCAACCAGAAGAACACGCTGGTCGGTTCGCTCGCGCATGGCCACGCGGTGCCCGCCTCGATCAAGAGCGCCATGTACGACGTGATCACGCGCCACTTCAACGGCCAGCTCGACGACAAGAAGGCAGCCGCGGCGCTCGCGTCTGCCGCCAAGAACTGACCGGTCGGCTGTCCCCTTCCTCGTAAAACCACCGGCGGGTGCTGCGGCGCCCGCCGGCATGGCGGAGCTTTGTTCAATGCGTGCGGGTGTCTTACCCAAGCTGTTGCTCAGCCCCAGCGTGCTGCTGCTGCTGGTCTGCGTCTACGGCTACATCATGTTCACCGTGTACCTGTCGTTCACCTCATCCACGCTGATGCCGGTGTACGACTGGGCCGGTCCTGCGAGTTATCACCGGCTGTTCGGGCTGGAGAACTGGAGCGTCTCGCTCGGCAACCTGGTCGTCTTTGCCGGCCTCTACATCGGCATCGCGATCGTGCTGGGCCTCGGGTTCGCGATCCTGATCGACCAGCGCATCCGGGCCGAAGGCCTGTTCCGCTCGGTCTTCCTGTACCCGATGGCGCTGAGCTTCATCGTCACCGGCACGGCCTGGAAGTGGCTGCTCGACCCGGGCGTGGGGCTGGAGAACACGCTGCACCACCTGGGCTGGGAGAGCTTCTCGTTCAACTGGATCAAGGACAGCGACATGGCGATCTACTGCGTGGTGATCGCCGCCGTGTGGCAGACCACCGGCTTCGTGATGGCGCTGTTCCTCGCCGGGCTGCGCGGCGTGGATGCGGAAGTCGTCAATGCCGCGCGGGTCGACGGCGCGCGCACCTGGCAGATCTACCTCAAGGTGATCATCCCCCAGCTCGGGCCGGTGTTCCTCTCGGCCTTCGTGATCCTGGCGCACATGGCGATCAAGTCGTACGACCTGGTGATCGCGCTCACCAACGGCGGCCCCGGCCGCTCGACCTGGCTGCCTTCGGTGTTCATGTACCAGTACACCTTCACCCGCAACGAGATGGCGGTGGGTGCGGCCAGCGCGGTGCTGATGCTGCTGGCGATCGGCGTGGTGGTGCTGCCGTACCTCTTCAGCGAATACAGGAAGGTCAAGCGTGGATAAGAACAACAAACCCCTCGCGGCCAGCCGGCTGGCGCTCTACGCGGTGCTGGTCTTCCTGGCGCTGCTGTTCCTGATGCCTGTGTATGTGATGGCGGTCAACTCGCTGAAGCCGCTGGACGAGATCCGAAACGGCAACCTGCTGGCGCTGCCGCAGCTGTGGACCTCCGAGCCCTGGACCACGGCCTGGAGCACCGCGCAGATCGGCGTGCAGCCCACCGGGCTCAAGCCGTATTTCATCAACTCGTTCCTGATCGTGGTCCCGGCGGTGGTGCTCTCGGCGCTGATCGGCGCGCTCAACGGCTACATCCTCACGCAGTTCAAGTTCCGCGGGTCCAATGCGCTGTTCGCCGCGATGCTGTTCTCGGTGTTCATCCCCTACCAGGTGGTGCTGATCCCGATGGCCAAGACGCTGGGCTTCCTCGGCCTGGCCGGCACGATCAGCGGGCTGGTGTTCGTCAATGTGGTGTACGGCATCGGCTTCACGACGCTGTTCTTCCGCAACTACTACGCGGCGTTCCCGCAGGAGCTGGTGCGTTCGGCGCGGATGGACGGCGCGGGCTTCTTCGGCGTGCTGTTCCGCATCCTGCTGCCCAGCAGCGGGCCGATGATCGTCGTCACGGTGATCTGGCAGTTCACCAACATCTGGAACGAGTTCCTGTTCGGCGCGAGCTTCAGCGACTACAGCTCGTTCCCGCTCACGGTGGCGCTGAACAACCTGGTCAACAGCTCCACCGGGGTCAAGGAATACAACGTGCATTTCGCCGGCGCCTTCATCGCCGCGATTCCCACGCTCGTGGTCTACATGGTTTCCGGCAAGTATTTCGTCCGCGGCTTGATGGCCGGTTCGGTTAAAGGATAAGCGCGATGGCATCGCTCGACCTGATCAACATCCACAAGAGTTTCGGCGCCACGCATGTGCTGCACGACATCTCCATCGGCCTCACCGACGGCGAGTTCCTGGTGCTCGTGGGCCCCTCGGGCTGCGGCAAGAGCACGCTGATGAACATCATCGCGGGCCTGGAGGAGCCCAGCGGCGGCCTCGTGCGCCTGGCCGGCAAGGACATCACCCAGGCCGGCCCGGCCGACCGCAACATCTCGATGGTGTTCCAGAGCTACGCGCTCTATCCGAACATGACGGTGGCCAAGAACATCGAGTTCCCGCTGCAGATGCGCAAGGTCGACAAGGCCATCCGCGCCGAGCGTGTGAAGAGCGTGGCCAGGCTGCTGCAGATCGAGCACCTGCTCGAGCGCAAGCCGCGCCAGCTCTCGGGCGGCCAGCGCCAGCGGGTGGCGATCGGCCGCGCGCTGGCGCGCGAGCCGCAGCTGTATCTCTTCGACGAGCCGCTGTCCAACCTCGATGCCCAGCTGCGGCTGGACATGCGCACCGAGATCAAGAAGCTGCACCAGCGCCTGGGCGCGACCATCGTCTACGTCACGCACGACCAGATCGAGGCGATGACGCTGGCCACCCGCATCGCGGTGATGAAGGGCGGCGTGCTGCAGCAGCTGGGCACGCCCCACGAGGTCTACAACCGGCCGGCCAACATGTTCGTCGCCGGCTTCATGGGCTCGCCGCGCATGAACCTGGCCAAGGCCATGCTCACCGGCACCGGCACCGGCACCGGCGACGCGCTGGCGCTCGACATCCAGATCGGCGACCGGCCGCGCGCCACCATCGCGCTGCCGCCGCAGCCGGCGGCGCTGCGGGCCTATGCCGGCAAGGAGGTCATCGCCGGCATCCGCGCCGAGGCGATCTGCCTTGCGCCGGCGGCAGGCGTGCCAGCGGGCGGGCAGCATTGCCTGGTGGATGCGCGCATCGAAGTGATCGAGCCCACCGGCGCCGACACGCTGGTGGTGCTCAACCTCGGCGGCCATGAGTTCACCGCGCGGCTGGAGCCCGACCTCGCGCTGAAGCCGGGGCAGGACGCGCGCTTCATGGTCGACCTGAGCAAGCTGGTCTGCTTCGATCCGGCGACCGAGCAGCTGATCGCCTGACGGACGCGATGCGCTACGACGTCGTCATCATCGGCTCGGGCGTCGGCGGCTCCGCCGTCGCGCTCAAGCTGGCCGGCACCGGCGCGCGCGTGCTGGTGCTCGAGCGCGGCCCGCGGCTGCCGCGCGAGCCGCAGAACCGCGATGCGGAAGCGGTGTTCGTCGAGCAGCGCTACCGCTCGCGCGAGACCTGGGTCGACGGGGCGGGGCGGCCGTTCCGCCCCGGGCAGTACTACTACGTCGGCGGCCACACCAAGTTCTACGGCACCGCGATGTTCCGGCTGCGCGAGCGCGACTTCGAGGCGCTGCCGCACGAAGAAGGCATGTCGCCCGCCTGGCCCATCCGCTATGCCGACCTGGCGCCTTACTACGACGAGGCCGAGGCCTTGTTCGGCGTGCGCGGCGAGGCCGGCACCGACCCCACCGAGCCACCGCGCTCGCGCGGCTATGCCCACCCGCCGATGCCGCACGAGCCGATGCTGGCCGACATGGCCGACCGCCTGCGCGGGCTGGGGCTCCAACCTTTCCACATGCCATCGGCCATCGCCTACGGCAGCGGCGGGCATTGCGAACGCTGCGGCACCTGCGACGCGTTCCCGTGCGCGATCGGTGCCAAGGGCGATGCCGAGCAGTGCCTGCTGGAGCCGGCGCTGCGCCAGCCCACGGTGCGCCTGCAGCCCGAGGCCCAAGCCACGCGGCTGGTCACCGATGACAGCGGCCGCCGCATCGTCGCGGTCGAGGTGCAGGGCAAGGACGGCACCACGCAAACGATCCACGCCGATCTCTTCGTGCTGGCCGCGGGCGCGATCAACTCGGCCGTGCTGCTGCAGCGCTCGGCCAGCACACGCCATCCCAACGGCCTGGCCAACAGCTCGGGCGTGGTGGGCCGCCACTACATGAACCACAACTGCACCGCGTTCATGACGATCGACCCGCGCCGCGTCAACGACACCCGATTCCCGAAGACGTTGTCGGTCAACGATTTCTACTTCGGCGGCAGCGAGAGCCGCTTTCCGCTGGGCAACCTGCAGATGCTGGGCAAGATCCAGGAGCCGATGCTGCGCGGCGCGTTGCCGTGGATGCCGCGGGCCGCGAGGCAGTGGCTGGCCCGGCACAGCGTCGACTGGTATGTGATGTCGGAAGACCTGCCCGACCCGCAGAGCACGGTGCGCCCCTTGCCCGATGGCCGCATCCAGCTGAACTGGAAGCGCACCAACCTGAAGGCGCATCACCGCTGGGTCGAGGTGGCGCGACGAGTCCTGCGCGAAGCCGGCTTCCCGATCGTGCTGAGCCGGGCCTTCGGCGAAGACACGCCTTCGCACCAATGCGGCACGGTGCGCTTCGGCGACGATCCTTCGTCGTCAGCGCTCGATCCGTATTGCAAGGCCTGGGATCACGACAACCTCTATGTCGTGGATGCGGGGTTCTTTCCTTCGTCGGCGGCGGTGAATCCGGCGTTGACGGTGGCGGCGCAGGCGCTGCGTGTGGGTGATCGGTTGCGGTGTGAGGTGTTGGCGTGAGGTCGCTTTCATTCATCGACCGAGCAGGCCAAGGCCGCCGGGGGGCCGACTACGCTCATGTCCCCCGGCGCCCGCTGCGCGGGCACCTCCTCCTTTACTTCGCTACGCCGGCCCCCCGACGTCCTTGGCTCGCACCGCTGGTGGCGGGCGAGGGGCCGTGCCCTGCCTTGGTGGTGCTGGTCGCGTCGGTGGGGTGCCCCCCGCAGCGAAGTAAAGGAGGAGGGTCGGGCGCAGCCCGACCCGGGGGACATGAGCGGAGGGGGGGACCCCACTGGCGCGACCTCGCTCCAGCCTCAGCAGTGGAGCAAACAGCATGAGCAGGCAGCTAGCCATCGTCACCGGCGCCCGCCGAGGCATCGGCGCAGGCATCGCGATCGAGTTGGCAAGGCAGGGCTTCGACCTCGCGCTCACCGACATCAGCGATGAAGGTGCGGAGACAACGATCGCGGCCATCGAAGCCGAGGGTGCCAGGGTCCGGCTGTTCATCTCCGACCTTGCCGAGGTGAATGGCCATGGAGCCACCGTTCAAAGCATCGTCGAGTGGGCCGGCCCCATTGCCGCATTGGTCAACAACGCCGGCATCCCCACGCCTCAACGCGGCGACCTGCTCGAGTTGACCATCGATTCCTTCGACCGCGTGCTCGACACCAACCTGCGCGGCACCTTCTTCTTCACCCAGGCCGTCGCGAAGCACATGGCCTCGACCCCGTGCGCTGCCCAACGCAGCATCGTCACCGTCTCGTCCGTGAGCGCCGAGATGGCCTCGATCGAGCGCGGCGAATACTGCCTCTCGAAGGCCGGCCTCGGCATGCTGACCAAGCTGTTCGCGCTGCGCCTCGCGCCGCTGGGCATCGGCGTGTTCGAGGTGCGGCCCGGCGTGATCCGCACGCCGATGACCGAAGGCGTGGCCGCCAAATACGAGCAGCGCATCGCCGACGGCCTGATCCCGATGAACCGCTGGGGCTACCCGGAAGACGTGGCGCGCGCGGTGGCCGCGCTCGCCGGCGGTGCCTTCGGCTTTGCAAGCGGCAGCGTCGTCAATGTCGACGGCGCGCTCTCCATCCCCCGTCTATGAGTTCCGAGACCTACGACTACATCGTCACCGGCGGCGGCTCCGCCGGCTGCGTGCTGGCCAACCGCCTGAGCGCCGATCCCTCGGTGAGGGTGCTGCTGCTCGAAGCCGGCGGCGGCGCGCGGCATCCGTTCTTCGCGATGCCCGCGGGCTTTGCCAAGATGACCAAGGGCATCGGCTCCTGGGGCTGGCAGACCGTGCCGCAAAAGCACCTGAAGAACCGTGTGCTGCGCTTCACCCAGGCCAAGGTGATCGGCGGCGGCTCGTCGATCAACGCGCAGATCTACACCCGCGGCCACGCGGCCGACTACGACGAATGGGCGGCCGAGGAGGGCGCGGCGGGCTGGTCGTACCGGGAGGTGCTGCCGTACTTCAAACGGGCCGAGAACAACCAGCGCTATGCCAACGAGTACCACGCCTATGGCGGGCCGCTGGGCGTGTCCAACCCGATCAGCCCGCTGCCGATCTGCGAGGCCTTCTTCCAGGCCGGGCAGGAGCTGGGCATTCCGTTCAACGACGATTTCAACGGCGCGCGGCAGGATGGGCTGGGCTACTACCAGCTCACGCAGCTGAACGCACGCCGCTCGTCGGCGGCCACGGCTTACGTGGACCCCATCCGCGGGCGCAGCAACCTCACGGTGATGCTGCAGAGACGGGCGCTGCGCATCGTGCTCGAAGGCGATCGCGCGGTCGGCGTCGAGGTGGCGAGCGGCAGCGACCGCACGCCGCGCGTGATCCGCGCCGCGCGCGAGGTGATCGTCAGCAGCGGTGCGATGGGCTCGCCCAAGCTGCTGATGCAATCGGGCATCGGCCCGGCGGACCACCTGCGCTCGGTGGGCGTAAGCGTGAAGCACGACCTGCCCGGCGTCGGCAGCAACCTGCAGGACCACCTCGACCTCTTCGTGATCGCCGAATGCACCGGCGACCACACCTACGACAAGTACAACCTGCCGTGGCATGCCGCCTGGGCCGGGCTGCAATACCTGCTGCTGAAAAAAGGCCCGGTGGCCTCCAGCCTCTTCGAGACCGGCGGCTTTTGGTATGCCGACCGGCACGCGCGCTCGCCCGACATCCAGTTCCACCTCGGCCTGGGCTCCGGCATCGAAGCCGGCGTGGCCAAGATGCGCAACGCCGGCGTCACGCTGAACACCGCCTACCTGCGGCCGCGCTCGCGCGGCACCGTGCGGCTGGCCAGCGCCGACCCGGCCGCCGCGCCGCTGATTGATCCCAATTACTGGGACGATCCGCAGGACAAGGCGCTGGCGCTGCAAGGGCTGAAGCTGGCGCGCGAGATCATGCGCCAGCCGGCGCTCAAGCGCTTCGTGCAGGCCGAGCGCCTGCCGGGCGACGGCGTGCGCAGCGAGGCCGAGCTGTTCGACTACGCCTGCGCCAACGCCAAGACCGACCATCACCCGGTGGGCACCTGCCGCATCGGGCCCGCCGGCGACGCGATGAGCGTGGTCACGCCCGACCTGCGCGTGATCGGCCTGCAGGGGCTGCGCGTGGTCGATGCCTCGGTGATGCCGCGCGTGCCCTCGTGCAACACCAACGCGCCGACCATCATGGTCGCCGAGAAGGCGGCCGACCACATCCTCGGGCAACTGCCCTGACGCCAACATCATGCAGATCCGTCTTCCCCGAACCGATGGCACGCTGAGCATGCACACGCTCCGCGGCGACCCGATCCGCCCCACGCGCGAGCGCCCCGCCTTCAACCGCACGGCCTATGCCGCGGCTCACGTGGTCGTCGACCCGCTGCGCATGTGCGACCCCTGGGATGCCGCGCCGGCGGTCGACTGGGAGGCCACGCTCGCGTTCCGCGAGCACCTGTGGTCGCTGGGCTTCAAGATCGCCGAGGCGATGGACACGGCCCAGCGCGGCATGGGCGTCGACTGGCCCACCGCGCGCGAGCTGATCCAGCGCAGCCTGCGCCATGCGCGCACCATCCCCGGTGCCGACCTGGCCTGCGGCGTGGGCACCGATCAGCTGCTGCCGGGGCCGGGCGTCACATTGGCGCAGGTGGAAGCGGCCTACCGCGAGCAGCTCGAGGTGGTGGAGCGCGAAGGCGGCCGCGTGATCCTGATGGCCAGCCGCGCGCTGGCGGCCTGCGCGCGCAGCGCCGACGACTACCTGCAGCTCTATGGCCGCCTGCTGCAAGAGGCCTCGCAACCGGTGGTGCTGCACTGGCTGGGCGAGATGTTCGATCCCGCGCTGCGCGGCTACTGGGGCGGCGCCGACACCGCCACCGCGCTCGCCACCGTGCTGCAGCTGATCGAGGCCAATGCAGCCAAGGTCGAGGGCATCAAGGTCTCGCTGCTCGAGGCGCGCTGGGAGATCGAGCTGCGCCGGCGCCTGCCGGCCGGCGTGAAGATGTACACCGGCGACGACTTCAACTACGCCGAGCTGGTGGCCGGCGACGGGCAGCGCCACTCGCATGCGCTGCTGGGCATCTTCGATGCGATCGCGCCGGTGGCCTCGGCCGCGCTCGAGGCGCTGGCGCAGGGCGACGAGGCGCGCTTCCGCGCGCTGATCGAGCCCACGGTGCCGCTGTCGCGCGAGATCTTCCGCGCGCCGACGCGGCACTACAAGGCCGGCGTGGTGTTCCTCGCGTGGCTCAACGGGCACCAGCGGCATTTCACGATGGCCGGCGGCCTGCAGTCGGCGCGCGACGTGCTGCATTACGTCCAGGTGTTCCGGCTCGCCGATGCCTGCGGCGCGCTGCAGAATCCGGAGCTCGCGCTGCAGCGCATGCAGCAGTTCCTGTCGGTGCATGCCGGCATCGACGTCTAGACAACAACATCAGGCCTCCCATGTCCTTGCGCCATCTCGTGCTGTTCCGCTTCAAGCCCACCGCCACCGCCCAGGAGGTCGCAGGCCTCATCGAGCAATTCGGCCGCCTGCCGCGGGAGATTCCCGGGATCCTCGGCTTCGAGCATGGGCTGGACAACAGCCCCGAAGGCCTGGCCAAGGGTTTCACGCATGCGTTCCTCGTCACGTTCGAGAACGCGGCGGCGCGCGATGCCTACCTGCCGCATCTGGCGCACAAGGCCTTCGTCGAGCGTGTCGGCCCCTCGCTCGACGACGTGCTGGTGATCGACTACGCGCCCCAGGCGGCCGTCCGATGAACGCGCCGGCGCCCGATCCGCAATGCATGTTGCTGCGGCGCCTGCATCGCGCGATGCTGGCTGCGGCTGATCCGATGAACGTGGTGCCGCCGGCGCTGCCGCAGCCGCCCAAGGGCCGCACCGTGGTGGTGGCGGTGGGCAAAGCGGCGGCGGCGATGGCGCTGGCGGTCGAGGCGCACTGGCCGCCCGATGCACCGTTGAGCGGCGTGGCCGTGGTGCCGCAAGGCAGCCTGCTGCCGCTGGCGCGCCTGCGTGCGCTGGAAGCGAGCCACCCGGTGCCCGACGAGCGCAGCACGCGCGCAGCCGCCGCGTTGCTCGAAGCCGTGAAAGGCCTGACACCCGACGACCTGGTGCTCGCGCTGATCTCTGGCGGCGGCTCGGCCTTGAGCGCGCTGCCGGCGCCCGGCGTCAGCCTGGAGGAAAAGCAGGCCGTCACGCGCCAACTGCTGCGCTCGGGCGCGCCGATCTCGGCGATGAACGTGGTGCGCAAGCACCTCTCGGCGATCAAGGGGGGCCGGCTGGCATTGGCGGCGGCGCCCGCGCCGGTGGTCACACTGGTGATCTCCGACATCCCCGGCGACGACCCCGCGCTGGTGGCCTCGGGGCCGACGGTGCCCGATACCTCCACCTGCGCCGATGCGCTCGCGCTGCTCGACCGCTACGAGGTGCAGGTCAGCGCGGGCCTGCGCCAGCGGCTGATGCAGGGCACGCTCGAATCGGCCAAGCCGCATCAGCTGCCCCATGCCGCCGCACCGGTGATCGTGGCGTCGGCAGGCCTCGGCCTGCGCGCCGCGCAGGCCGAAGCGCGGCGCGCGGGCTGGCAGGCGCACATCCTCTCCGATGCCATCGAAGGCGAGGCGCGCGACATCGCGGCGATGCATGCGGCCATCGCACGCCACATCGCGCAGGCAGGACAGCCTTTCGCGCCGCCGTGCATCCTGCTGTCGGGCGGCGAGGCCACCGTCACGGTGCGCGGCCAGGGCCGCGGCGGGCGCAACACCGAGTTCGCCTTGGCGCTGCTGCAAGCGCTGCAGGGCGAGCCGGGCATCTGGGGCGGCTCGGTCGGCACCGACGGGCTCGATGGCTCCTCGGGCGGCGCCGGCGCATGGATAGCGCCGTCGGCGTGGCACGCCGGGCAACAGCAGGGCCTCTCCCCGCAGGATTTTCTGGATCGCAGCGACAGCGGTGGCTTCTTCGAGCGGCTGGGCCTGCTGGAGCACACGGGGCCCACGCACACCAACATCAACGATTTCCGCGCGCTGCTGATCGAAGGGCAGGCAAGCGCATGACCACGGTGACGCTGCGCCACCGCTGGAGCGGGCCGGCCGAGCTGCAGGCGCTGCAGGTCGTGGCCGATGCGCTTGCCACGGTGGGGCTGCGCTGGGCCGATGTGCCCGAGGCCGGCGGCATCGAGATGGTCAAGATGCATGGGCAGGAGATCGTGGCCGCCCGGGCCGGCGGGCCTGCACCGCTGGACCTGGCGCCGGTCGTCGACATGCCCGCATTGCGGCAGCGGTTGGCGCCCGTGGCGCTCGAATGGATGATCGCGGCCGACGGTGCCTGCCACGGCATTCCGATGGGCATCCACCGCAGCAACTGCGTGTGGGTGGACGCCCAGGCCGGCGAGGTGCCGCGCGGCTTCGAGGCATGGCTGCAATGGCTGGTGCAACGCCATGATCGATCGAGGCATCCGCTGGCCGCGAGCGCCGAGCCGTGGCAGCTCGGGCTGCTGTTCGAATGCGTGCTGCTGGCGCGTTGCGGCGCCGGCTTCCATCGGGAGGTCTTCGTCGAAGGCAGGCCCGAGGCGATCGGCTCCGGGCGGATGCGTCTTGCGCTCGAGGGATTCGCGGCGCTGCGGCGGTATGTGTCCGATCGCGCGCTGGGGTCGGGCTGGCGTGCGCTGGCGGCCGATGTGCGCGAAGGCAGGGCGGCGGCCTTGGTGATGGGGGATTGGGCGCGCAAGGAGTTCAGCGCCTGGAGCGGCGAGGGCGAAGACGGCGTCCGCGAATGGCCGATGCCCGGCACGCAGGAGCTGTTCCTCTACAACGTCGACTACTTCGTGCCGGTGCAAACGCCGGCCGCGGCGCCTGCACCGGAAGCGCTGGCGCAGCTGGTGCGCGCGCTCACCGGCACCGGGCTGCAGCAGGCCTTCAATCGCGTGAAGGGATCGGCGGCTCCGACGGTCGATGCAGGCCAGCCGGCCGCCGGCACGATGGTGCCCTCGATGAGCTTCGACCATGCCTGCGATGCGCGTCGGCGCGCGCTGTTCGCGGAATGCGCCGCGGCCTTCTTCATCGGCAGCGCCACGCGCGAGCAGACCCTCGCACGGCTGCTTTCCGGCGGCTGACCCGTAGTGTCCCTAGTAGCCCGTTCGATGACTTCATTCAAAAATTGGAACGTTCCAATCTTTCGCGGGCCGCAGCGCGTCACGAGCGCGCCGCGGGGCCGTATCCCACCCACCAAAGCACACACACCACCTCGAGTGAGGAGCACAACCCCATGAAGCAACCCCTGAGAACCGCCCTTCGCATCACCGCGGCCGCGTCGCTGCTCGCTGCAGCCAGCGCCCAAGCCGTCGACTGGGGCGGCTACCTGCGCGCCGGCCCCGGCGCCACCAAGAAAGACGCCTCGC
>Ga0207706_10005377_pt1 | contig 11937 bp, 13 predicted proteins | sample KBSC53metaG_FD_184318 | JGI IMG/M metagenome (GOLD analysis project Ga0207706, IMG submission 184318) | Corn rhizosphere microbial communities from Kellogg Biological Station, Michigan, USA - KBS C5-3 metaG (SPAdes) (version 2) | ecosystem: Host-associated > Plants > Roots > Rhizosphere > Soil ... | reverse complement strand
CACGGATTCAGCCAGTGACTGCAACGTGCCTACCACCCCCGGCGCCGTCGGCGTGGTTCATGCAGCCCGTCGAGCCCAACTTGACCCAGCGCATGCTCAAAGAATTATCGCCATCACCGACGCCGGCGACCAAGGACTGATCGCTCTGAGGGCGTGCCAGGCGTACGTCAGGGCTATTGCGCGCTGACGGGCTGGATCAGTTCAGGGCCTTTGTTACGCACATTGCCCACGGACGTGTCGACCTTGAACCATTCGAAGGCCTCGGCCGGCTCACCCTGATGCAGCACCATCTGCTCAGCGCGCTCCTTCGGTGTAGCTGAGTCCAGCCATTCCCGGGCCAGGTCCGGAGTCAGCACAACGGGTCGACGGTCGTGGATGTCCACCATGCCGCCGGCGCTGTCGGCGGTGATGATTACGAAGCCGTCATGTTCGCCCGGGCCTTCATCTGCATCGGGTAGTTGGCCGATTGCTGCACACAGCACCGGTGCGCCATCCCTGCGGCGGATGAGGTAGGGCTGCTTCTTGGGCCCACCCTCATCGACCCATTCAAACCAGTTATCGATAGGCGTAATTGCCCGGTGCGGCCAGATCGCCCGGAAGAACGGCCCGTGCGCTACCTTCTCTACGCGGGCATTGATCGGCGCGGCGCGGTCTTTCGCCCAGTGTGGCCGCCATCCCCAGCGCACGGAATCGGCGTGCAACAGGTCACCCTGGATGTGGAAGAGTGCGACCTGGGTGGAGGGCGCAACGTTATAGCGGTCAATTGGCTGATCACCCACTGAATTTGCCAGGGCATTGGGCATGCTCAATGCTGCAACGAAGTCGTGGATACCTCGATACTGTGAAAGTCTTCCGCACATGGTCATGCCCTCTGTGTACTAGTGAGCTTAGACAATCGTGGTCGGTCGAGACCTCAATTCATTTACGATCAGCCTGAGGTTATCGGCCTCGCGCTTGCTCACGATCGCTGACGAGGTGAGGTCGGAAATTTGCTTCCTCATCGCCGCAGCTTCACTACAACGTTGTCGGAGATAGCCGGCGAATTCATCTTTCTTCGCTCGGGCCTCATCTAGCATCGAGACCAAACCGAAGATGTCGGCGCGAGCTTTGCTCAGCAGCAAGTTCAGCTCCTGGATTTCATTCTCCAGCAGCAGGCAATGCTGTTGGTACATTTCCAGGGGCGAGGGGAGGCCAAGCCACTCACAGGTGTTTTCATCGAGGTTCATGGTGGGTAAACTCAAATGCTGTATGTGCGTACAGTAATCGAGGTTTAAGCGTGGCGCGATTTGAGGCGACGAGCTGTAACTGATTTGGGTTTGGTATTCGTTCGGCAGGACGCCGTGGGGAGGAAAATTGCGGTGCAAGGTCTAAAATTGCGGAGCAGAAACACTAAGGGTCTGCATGAGGTTAATTACGCAAGCCCTTGATATATTTGGTGCCCGAACCCGGAATCGAACCGGGACGCCCTTACGAGCGGGGGATTTTAAGTCCCATGCGTCTACCAGTTTCGCCATTCGGGCGGTAGCGCGGTGTAGCAGGGTTGGGAATATATAGATCCAGGCGCTTGGATGCAAGGTCGCAGAGGGGCTTTATTGCATTCGTGGGTGGGCGAAAAAGCTTGCCAGATCAGTGATCTAGAAAGGTTTTCGGCAGCGGCCCGGAGGATGTCGTCGGCCCGCGCTGTTGACCCTGGCATCAAAAGCCGACACGACATGCGGTCGTCCATTGAAGTATCCCGGCTGTAAGGTAAAGCCTGCAACGCTGGCAACATCTCAGGTAGATGAGGTGATTATGAGCACTCCAATGCTGAACAAGCTGCACATCAATGGGTACGACGTGGTACGGGTAAACTATGGACCCTGGCGGGTGTGCACGACCCAGGACCGGTTGGCGTCATTCAATTCCCGTGAGCAGGCACTGGCGTATGCTGCCACGCTGCCCGGGTATCGTGCCCGTAGCAGGCCGATGGCCAGCTAGATCGATGCTTGCTGCCGAACTCAGTCGATCAATGCCAGCAAATCCGTAGTGCCCACATCCAGCCCCGCCTGGGACAGCAGCGTGGTGGCCTGGCCCCGGTGATGGGTCTGGTGGTTGAAGAAGTGCACCAGCAGGCTGAAGAAGGGTTTGTCGGCTGTCACCCCGCGCATGTTGCTGTAGTGCAGGCGCTGATCCAGGTCGGGCTCGCGCACGGTGTGGGCCCAGTCGATGATCAGCTGGTCCAGCCAGGCGCGGTGGGTGGCCAGTTCGCGGATATCGGCAAATGCCAACTGCCTCAGGTCGACCGGTGCGGCAATCGCCTCCAGCGGCGCCAGCGCCGTGTAGCCGGCTGGATGCCCGGCAAACCGCTTGAGCCAAACAGTGTCGCCCAGTGCCACATGGTTGAGCGTGCCGAGGATCGAGCTGAAAAACGCCTGGCGATCCATCAATAACTCGGCGTCCGACAGCGTACTGGCCGCGTCGTAGAGCTTGCGGTTCATCCACTGGTTGTAGTTCGCCATCAATGCGATGTGTTCAATCCGGTTCACGTGGGTGTTCTCTCGAAGACGCGGTGACGGGATGATAAGCCGTGCCCGCCCGGCGGTCATGGTGTTCCGGCAAGGCCGGGCTATGGTTGTCAGACGCCAACACTGCGCTCTGGGAGGGTAGCACCATGAACACCAGCGACTTACTGGAACAACTCTTGCGCGCCGGGCAAGGTGGCAGTGCTTCCACTGGCGGCCTCGGCGGGCTGCTGGGCGGTTTACTGAAAGGCACCAGCACCGGCAACGCTTCCACCGGTGGCGGCCTGGGTGATCTATTGGGCGGCCTTGGCGGCATGCTGGGCGGTACGACGGGCGCTCGTCCTGCCCAAGGGCGTTCCGGGGGAATGAATTACGCGGCACTCGCGTCCCTGGGCATGGCCGCATTCCAGGCCTATCAAGCCTGGCAACGCCAGCAGGCCAACGCGCCACAGCAAGCCTTCCAGACGGTGGACCAGCTCGCCGGTCCCGCCGCCGAAGCCCACAGCCACGCGGTACTGCGTGCCTTGATCGCGGCGGCCAAGGCAGACGGGCGCATCGATGAGCAAGAGCAGCAGTTGATTTCCAATGAATTGGGCCGGCATACCGACGACCCGCAACTGCAACAATGGCTCGACGCTGAAGTGGCCAAGCCGCTGGATGCGACGGATTTCGCCGAGTTTGCCAGCGACCCGGCGGTGGCAGCCGAGGTGTACCTGGCCAGTGTGATGCTGGTGGACGATCAGCAGGACGCCGAACGCAATTACCTGGACGACCTGGCAGGGCAGTTGCAAATCGACCCGCAATTGCAACTGCACCTGGAACAACAAGCCAAGGCCTAGAAGCGCAGTGTGGCGCCGGTGGTCAACCACTGCGCCCGATCCCCGATCAGGCTGCGACCGACCACCAGGTCCACGTCGACGAATTCGCCCAAGTGCAGCCGGGGCCCGGCCTGCCAGGCCTGGTCGCCGCCTTCCTGGCCGTAGCGCTCGGCGATCAGCGTCAACAACGGTGCCACCTGATACTCGAAACCGGTGCCCCAGGTCAGGCGGTGTTGCTGGTCACCATCGTTGTAGGCATGGGACCAGCCGGCATTCAGGTTCAGCCGCAGGGGCGTCAGCGGTTGCCAGGTCAACGGGATATTGAAGTCTGCGCCATCAAACCCGTGTTGACGACCCAGGGCAAAATGCGCGCCGGCGGACAGGGCCAGCTCCAGGCCCAGATCCTCCCGCGACCATACCTGGGCCTTGAGCTGCGGGTTCACCTGGGTTTCGCCCTTGTCTGTGCTGGTTGCACGCGACAGGGCAGCGCCCCATTGCACCGACGGCAGCGCGGCGAAGGTGCAGGCCGGTGACAGCGTTTCTGTATGCGTAGTGCCGTCGTGGCGGTTAGCGGTGTACCAGGCGTCGACGTTGCATTCGCCCGGCGCGTTGATCGCACCGTCGTCGACCACATAGGAACCGCCGGCTGCGTTGGCTTTTGACAGCAAGGCAATCGTCAACAGGATGCCCAGTGTCAGGCCGATAAAGATCAAATTGCGCTGCAATGCGCGGCGTTTGGCCGGTGGCAGCAGCAGTAACGTGTGGCGTGCACCGCGGTAGTGACGCGCACGGTATTTGGCAAACCCGTCCTGGCGGGCTGGGGTGTGTTTTTTGTGCATGATGCACCTCACATGAATTCAGCTTTCTACGGTCAGTACCGAAATGCCGCTGGCCTTGGCCTGGCACACCAGCTCGCTGGTGTCGTCCCCGCCGGGCAGGGCGATGACCACATCGGGGCGGCTGTCGGTCAGCATGAAATGGTTGCGCTGGCGTTCCGCCTGTTTACCGTGGCGTTGCCAGTTGGGCGGGTAGCGCACCACGTCGATGCCCAGTTCCCGCGCCCATTCCTCGACGTCACTGCCGAGGAATTGGTTGCCGCCGTGGATCAATACCTGCACCGGGCGCAGGCGGTGGTAAGCGTCCAGCACCTGGCGGGACATTTTGGTGTCGGCGTAATGACGACCTGCACAGATCAAGACGCGCATAGGGTGTTTCCTTGTAGTGCACGGTGGCGGCCGGGCGACCGCCACCGTTTAAACGGCGGGGGAGATCAGTACCACTGCTTGAAGCGGCGGATGTAGATCGTCTTCATCAGTTGGGCCACGCAGCAGTAGCTGAGCAGGGTGCCCACCAGCCATGGGAAGTAGGCCATCGGCAACGGTTGCAGGCCCACCAGGGTGCCCAGCGGCGAGAACGGCACATAGATCCCCAGTACGATCACCACGCAGGTCATCATCAACACCGGCCACGCGGCGGTGCTCTGGAAGAATGGGACCTTGCGGGTGCGCAACATGTGCACCACCAGGGTTTGCGAGAGCAGGCCCTCGATGAACCAGCCGGACTGGAACAGGGTCTGCATCTCGACGCTGTTGGCGGCGAACACGTACCACATCAGCGCAAAGGTGGTGATGTCGAAGATCGACGAAGTTGGCCCGATCCAGATCATGAAGCGGCCGATGTTTTTCGCATCCCACTTGCGCGGCTTGGCCAGGTATTCCTTGTCCATCTTGTCCCACGGCAGCGCCAGCTGGGAGATGTCGTACATCAGGTTCTGCAGCAGCAGGTGGATCGACAGCATCGGCAGGAACGGAATGAACGCACTGGCCACCAGCACCGAGAACACGTTGCCGAAGTTGGAGCTGGCGGTCATGTTCAGGTACTTCATGATATTGCCGAAGGTTTCGCGGCCCTTGAGCACACCTTCTTCCAGCACCATCAGGCTCTTTTCCAGCAGGATGATATCGGCTGATTCCTTGGCGATATCGGTGGCGGTGTCGACCGAGATTCCCACGTCGGCATCACGCAGCGCCGGTGCATCGTTGATCCCGTCACCGAGGAAGCCCACGGTGTGGCCGTTGGCTTGCAGCGCATTGAGCACCCGGGATTTCTGCAGCGGTGTCAGCTTGGCAAACACGGTACGTTCTTCCACGCGGCGCAGCAGCGTCGCGTCGTCCATCGCTTCGATTTCGGTGCCCAGCAACGGCTGGCCTGGATCGAGGCCGACCTGGCGGCAGATCTTGCTGGTGACCACGGCGTTATCGCCGGTGAGCACTTTGATCGCCACGCCAATCTGTTGCAGCGCGGCAATCGCAGGGCCGGCGGTTTCTTTCGGTGGATCAAGGAAGGTCAGGAAGCCCTGAATCACCAGGTTGCGCTCATCGGCCGTGGTGTACTGCTGACGCGCCAGGGATTTAGGGATGTGACGGGTCGCCACTACCAGCACGCGGAAACCGTCCTCGTTGTAGTCGTTGGCGATCGCCAGCAGTTCCTCGCGGCGACGATCATCCAGTGGCACCGCAGCGCCGGCTTCCATCACATGCGTGGAAATGCTCAGCATCTCTTCCACGGCGCCTTTGCACACCAGCAGTTGATCGTCGGCGGCATCCTTGACCACGATCGACAGGCGACGGCGGACGAAGTCGAACGGCAACTCATCCACTTTGCTGTAGGCAAACGGCACCTGGAACTTCGGATTACGTTCCGAGAACTCCACCACCGCCTGGTCCATCAGGTTTTTCATGCCGCTCTGGTGATGGCTGTTGAGCCAGGCCAGGGACAGCACGGCGTCGTCACGTTGGCCGAAGGCGTTGACGTGGTGTTCGAGGATGATCTTGTCCTGGGTCAGGGTGCCGGTCTTGTCGGTGCACAGCACATCCATCGAACCGAAGTTCTGGATCGCGTTGAGGCGCTTGACCACCACTTTGCGCTTGGCCATGGCCGTGGCGCCCTTGGCCAGGTTGGCGCTGACGATCATCGGCAGCATTTCCGGGGTGAGGCCTACGGCAACTGCCAGGGCAAACAGGAACGCATCCCCCCAATCACCCTTGGAGAAGCCATTGAGCAGGAACACGATCGGCACCATCACCAGCATGAAGCGGATCAGCAACCAACTGACGCTGTTCACGCCGCGGTCGAACGCGGTTTGCACCCGCGAGCCGACAATCGCCTTGGCCAGGGAGCCAAAGTAGGTGCGTGCCCCGGTGGCCACGACGACAGCCTGTGCCCGACCGCTGACCACGTTGGTGCCCATGAAGCAGATGTTGGGCAGGTCCAGCAGGTTGCCCTGGTCGGCGGCCATGGCGCTGGCGGATTTCTGTGTGACATCGCCGAGGGTGTCGTACTTTTCCACCGGCAAGGCTTCGCCGGTCAGCACCGCCTGGCTGATGAACAGGTCACGGGACTCGATCAGGCGGATATCGGCCGGGATCATGTCGCCGGCCGACAGCTGCACGATATCGCCGGCCACCAGCTCGCGCATCGGCACTTCACGCAGGGTCGGTTGCGAGCCCACTTGCTCACGGCGCAGCACGGTGGCCGTGGTGCGGACCATGGCCTTGAGGGCTTCGGCGGATTTGGCCGAGCGGTGTTCCTGCCAGAAGCGCAGCAGGCTGCTGAGCAATACCATGGTCATGATGATGATGACTTTGGTCGGGTCGGCGTCTTCGCCTTCCTGCATCGGCAGCCAGCAGTCAGTGAAGAAGCTGATACCGCCCAGGGTCAGCAGCACATAGATGAATGGGTTGTTCAGTGCCTGCAGGAACTGCACGATGGCGTGAGGCGGCTTGTCATGGGCGACTTCGTTGTAGCCTTCGCGTTGCAGGCGCGCCTGGGCGTCCAGCTCGGTGAGGCCGTCCTTGGTGGCGCGGACGTTGGCCAAGGTGGCCGACAATCCGTTCTGGGCTTCGCGGGCGGCGCGCATCGACAGTCTGGTGTCGGTGTGGCTGCTGCTCTTTTTGTTCAATGGGGCGTTTTTTACGGCGCTCATGGTGTGTGCTCCTGTCGCCAATTTTTCGACAAAACATACCCGTTACCGGCCTGATGACAGGCGAGCGAAAGCATGCCGAGTCGCTAACTTCGCGATCGGTTTAAATAAGGTGTTCACATAACTTCTACAGTGCCCGCTAACAGCGCGTTAATTAAGTAGCGCGCAGCGGGCTACTACTGGACGTGTTCATAAAAGAACGCCAGAACAATAATCAGGAAGTTGCTGTTTCCAGCCGGGTCAGGCGGCGCGAGCGCTCACATACAGACCGAGCATCAAGCTGGCCTTGGCCAGGCTGGAAACCTTGGGTCTCTGTGGGTCTTGAGGGTCGGCGTGATCCCAGTGCTGGACCAGTTGGCCGCTGTCAGGGCAGATACGCCAATGCGCCAGCGGGTAGGCCGGGCGCACTTGGGGGGAGGGTGCAGCAAAGGTTGAGCGGGTAGGCGAAAAACCCACAGGCTCACGGCACAGCTTGGCACGCAGGGCGGCCGCGAGTGTGCGTACATCGGGCAAAGCAAGGGTTAGCAAGGTCATAACACACCTCGGGACCGGACAAGCGACCGGCGAGGCAGTTACGGTGGAGCATCAAGCTCTAGCGCAGCTTACCGGACCGGGGAGGCGAGTCCTGTCATGTTCTGGGTTTGGCGCCCGATGCCCGCCAAGGCGGTGCTCGGACAGCGACTAGATACTGTGTCCATTGGCTTCTTTTGTGAGGTTTAAAAAAGGCCCCAGTTGCAGGCACGGGCAATCTACTCAGGGCGATGCAGGATGTCAACGCTTAATGTATTAATTCATTACAAGTTCAGAGTCTGTTCAGATAGAAGGCCTGTTTCAGTTCTGCTTCGGTTGTATCGTTACTTGCACTTCTTCAGCGTTGTGAGCGGGAAGTAGTTGTTTTTGAAGGTGGAGATGAACGGGCTTGCCTGTATCCTCCAGGGGGGGATACGATCAGGCATCCTCGAAGGAGCCTCTCAATGAGCGAACATGTCCACCAAACCCATGACGCCATCGTCAAACGCCTCAAGCGTGCCGAAGGCCATTTGCGCAGCATCACCAGCATGATCGAGGCGCGGCGCCCGTGCGTGGATATCGCCCAGCAACTGCATGCGGTGGAGAAGGCGATCTGCCAGGCCAAGCGCACGCTGATCCAGGACCATCTCGACCATTGCCTGGAAGACAGCGTGACGCTGGATAGCCTGGCCTCGCTGGCTGAGCTCAAGCAACTGACCAAATACCTGTAGGCAACACGCCAGGGGGCTCCCATGTTCGACGTGCTCAGCAATAAAACCTACCGTCGCCTGTTCTTCGCCCAGGTGATAGCCCTGATCGGCACCGGCTTGACCACCGTCGCTCTGGGGTTGCTGGCGTTCGAGCTGGCAGGTGACCAGGCCGGCACCGTGCTGGGGACCGCATTGGCGATCAAGATGGTGGCCTATATCGGGGTGGCGCCAGTGGCGGCCGCCTTTGCCGAGCGCTTGCCGCGCCGGGCGATGCTGGTGGGCCTGGACCTGACACGCGCGCTGGTCGCGCTGGCGTTGCCCTTCGTCACAGAGGTGTGGCAGGTCTACCTGCTGATTTTTGTGCTGCAGTCGGCTTCGGCGGCCTTCACGCCGACCTTCCAGGCGACCATGCCCGACATCCTCACCGATGAGGTGCAGTACACCAAGGCGCTGTCTCTGGCGCGCCTGGCCTATGACCTGGAAAGTGTGGCCAGCCCGATCCTGGCGGCGATGCTGTTGAGCGTCATCAGCTTTCACAGCCTGTTCGCCGGGACCTCGATAGGGTTTCTGGTCTCGGCCCTGCTGGTGTCGTCGGTGCTCTTGCCCCAGGCGCGGATGGCGCTGCGGCGCGGTATCTATGACCGCACCACCCGTGGCCTGCGGATATTTCTGGCAACGCCGCGCCTGCGCGGTCTGCTGGCACTGAACCTGGCGGTGGCGGCTGCCAGTGCGATGGTCATCGTCAACAGCGTGGTGTTGGTGCAATCCGGGTTTGCCTTGCCGCAACGCTTCACGGCGTTTGCGCTGGCCGCGTTCGGCACCGGCTCGATGATGGCGGCGCTGGTGTTGCCAAGGTTGCTTGCGCGTCTCAACGACCGCGCGGCCATGCTGTCGGGCGGTGGGTTGCTGATCCTGGGGCTCAGTGTGGGCGTCTACCTGTCTGAATACCGGCAAATGCTGGTGCTGTGGTGGGTGCTGGGGCTGGGCTATTCCCTGGCGCAGACCCCGGGCGGGCGCTTGCTGCGCCGCTCAGCCCATGCCGAGGACCGGCCGGCGCTGTTTGCCGCGCAATTCGCCTTGTCGCATAGCTGCTGGCTGGTGACATACCCCTTGGCCGGTTGGCTCAGCGCCAACTTCGGCATGGCGCAGACATTTGCCAGCCTCGCCTTCGTGGCCACCCTGGCTTTGATCGCATGCGCCAGTCTGTGGCGACCGGAACACGAGCAGGCAAGCGTGGCGCACGAACACCACGACCTGCCCGCCGGCCATCCGCACCTGCTGCACCATCACGCCGGCGTGCATGGGCATGCCTATGTGATCGATGACCTGCACCGCCGCTGGCCGGCCTGATCAGAGGCCTTGCCAGGCCAGCAGCGCCAGGTAGATCAGCACCAGCCCACAGGCGGCATAACTGATGCGCTGCCAAGTGGGCGAGGCGTTCTGCCGCAACAGGTTCACCAGAGCGGCAATCAGAAAGCATGACAAGATCGACGCGAGCATGAACCCGGCAAAGAACATCAGCGTCTGCCCGTGGCTGGGCGTGGTGCCGACAATCCCCGACAGCGCACTGCCCAGTGCGCCCCAGTAGACGATGTTCTTCGGGTTGGCCAGGGAAATTGCAGCGCCTACCGCCAGGGCATTTTGCCGAGTGCTGGCCGGCGCGCTGTCCGGTTGTGGCAGGTGCCAGGCATCGATCAGGCTGCGTACGCCCAGCCAGGCCAGGTACAACGCACACACCACCGTCAACGGCACACGCACCGTGTCATGCTGGATCAGCAGGGCGATCCCGGTCAGGCCGATCACCGCCCACACGACATCGCCCACCAATGAGCCGAACTGCACCAGCAGGGCGGGTGTAAAGCCATGTAGCAAGCCACGGCGCAGGGTCTCCGCGAGCACGGCGCCGGGGGAGAGGCAAAACACAAAACCGAATATCAGTGCATAAAAAAAGATCGTCAGCATGCCCGCATTTCCTTCAAGTGAGGTGGGGCAGTGTGAGGATGTGCAGGGTGCGGTGTCTTGGACCAGATTGCGCTGTTCAGCGCTTCACGGTGCTTTGATAGTGGCCAGGAGTGATGCCGTAGGCCGCCCGGAAATGCCGGTTCAGGTGACTCTGGTCGGCGAAGCCCAGGTCGTGGGCTGCCTCGCCGGCGGGAACCCCTTTGCGCAACAGACCTTTGGCGCGACGGGTACGCAACTGCATGGCCCACTCCCGGGGCGTCAGCCCGGTTTCTTTCTGGAAGGCACGCAGCAGGTGGAATTTGGACAACCCCAGTTCGCCGCCCAGGTGGTCCAGGGTCAGGGGTTGATGCAGGTGTTCGGCGAGTAATGCCTGGGCGCGGCCGATCAGGGGTTTGCCGGGGCTGGCGGTGCCGGGCAGACGTACGCCGCTGATGTTCACGACCTCTGCCAACAGCAGCACCAAGGCATCTTCATTCACGTCGCGAACCAGCGTGTCACCGTTTAGCGCACCCTTGATCGCGGCGGCCAGTCGCAGGGCAAGCTCGGGCTGAACACATAAGGCACGGTCAAATTCCAGATGCACCAGCCCCAGGTCCGCCGCCAATTGATCCGCCGTGGCGTACAGGCTCACAAAGTGCCAGGGCGCACCATCGGCCGCACCGCCGCCTTGAATCTGACCGGGGTTGTACAGGGTGATGGAGCCTGGGCCGGCGTGGAACTCGCGACGATCCAGCCAGACCTTTTCCTCGCCTGCCAGGTTCACGCCGATCACACATTCATCATGGCTGTGGCGGGCAAAAGTCAGGCCGGTGCAGGTGGTGCTGCTGACTTCATAGTTGCCCAGCCAGGCGTGTTGCACGGCGCTCATCGATTTCACTCAGTCGGGGACAGGCACGAGCATACGCTGGCAAGGGTGATCAAATCGACCGTTGATTGACCCGGCGCGACAGTTCACCGGCGCTTTCCTTGCGTTCCGAGTAACGGTTCACCAGGTCGGGACGGTCGCGCAGCAGCAGGGTGAAGCGCACCAGTTCTTCCATTACATCGACGACCCGATCATAAAGCGCCGAGGGCTTCATGCGGTCCTGTTCATCAAACTCCATGAAGGCCTTGGGTACCGAGGACTGGTTGGGGATGGTGAACATGCGCATCCAGCGCCCCAGCACCCGCAGCTGGTTGACGGTGTTGAAGGACTGGGAGCCGCCGGACACTTGCATCACCGCCAGGGTCTTGCCCTGGGTCGGGCGGACCGCGCCCAGGGTCAAGGGCACCCAGTCCAGTTGCGCCTTGAACACCGCCGACATCGAGCCATGCCGCTCGGGCGAGCACCACACCTGGCCTTCGGACCACTGCATCAGTTCCAGCAGTTCCTGCACCTTGGGGTGATCGCTGGGCGCGTCATCCGGCAATGGCAGGCCGCTGGGGTTGAAGATGCGGGTATGCGCGCCGAAGTG
>Ga0207706_10005374_pt1 | contig 11940 bp, 11 predicted proteins | sample KBSC53metaG_FD_184318 | JGI IMG/M metagenome (GOLD analysis project Ga0207706, IMG submission 184318) | Corn rhizosphere microbial communities from Kellogg Biological Station, Michigan, USA - KBS C5-3 metaG (SPAdes) (version 2) | ecosystem: Host-associated > Plants > Roots > Rhizosphere > Soil ... | reverse complement strand
CGGATCAGGCTGCGAACACGGGCTGGTGCACGCGCTTGGCCCGCGCAGCCCTGCGCGGCGAGGGCTGTGCGCCTGATGGCACGACCATGCCCCAGGCGCCGTCCAGCGCGCCTGTCGTGAGCTCGAGACCGAGCAGCCGCTCGCGCTCGAACTGGCCGGGCAGCGACAACGCGCCGGTTTTGTCGGCCGTGAAGCCGACACTCGGGAAATCGAACCACACCGCTCCTTGTGCCGCATCGTCGACACGGATCGCGTGCGAAGCCCAGTTCCCCGTCGGGTCGCCAGTTTGGCTGACGGCGACCAGAAGGCTGGACGTGGGACGTTCAGCGTCCGCCATCGTCACAAAGATGTAGCGCCCTCCGAACGGATCATAGATGGCGCGCGGATCGAAAGTGTGCCCCTGGATGCCGAGTCCGGCCCAGAAGTTGTTCAGCGACACCGTGGGACCGACCTGGCTGCCGTTTCGATCGTAGATCCAGACGTTGTTGTTGAGGGGATGAAATACGTGCTGCGGTCCCACCGCGCCCGCCGTGTCCGGCGGTACCGTCGTGCCGTTATCCACTCCACCGCGGAATGATGTGAGTGGCGCCGCCGGCGCCGCAGGAGGTGGCGCCAGCGAGCGACGGGCAGCGGGCGCCGCTGGAGGAGCGTCCAAGGCATTCAAGACCTGCGCATAATCGACCTGATCGGCGACAGGCGGCCGCTCTTTGGGCGATCGAAGGGGCTTCAGTTCTCGCTGCTCTGCCCCTTCGCGGGCGCCGGCCGTGATTCCCGGCCGCGGTGAGAAAGGAGCATGGCTGCGTGCCTGCTGGAGCAGCAGCGGATCGCCGCTCGGGAGGCTCGCATTCGGGTCCATCAATGCCATCGCGGCCCTCTGCATCGAGCAATATGGCGAGTTCCATGCAACCTGCAACTAAAGGCAAAGTCAATCGCCGTTATCGGCACGGCTAGCCGGGAGACGAGGTCAAGCCTATATCGGGGTCATTGAAGCGAGAGGTCCCCTGATGGGTGAAAAGTCTCGTGACGCTCTTCCGGTGATCAAGGGAGACAAGCTCATCCTTGATTTCGGCAAGACGATCCTGCGTCCCAAGCGGGAAGGCGTCGACCCCGGGGAACGCAAGCTTCCACCGGAGCCGGGTCGCGCGCCTGCGGAAGACTTCGTCCCGGAAGATCAAGTGCTCAATCGCCGCTCAAAGCGCGAAGATTAAAGGTTCACGCGCGTGGCGGATGTCGATGCCGCGGGCGCGCAGGTCCGCGATCACGCGTTACCGTGCGGCCTGCCTGGCCAAGGCTCACCTGGGCGTGGCCCGGCGCACGATGGCAAGCAGGGCAACCATCAGCGCAATGCGCAACACAAGCTCCCCGAAGGCTCGGATGGCTCTGCTCGATGCGTGAGGTGTTTTGGCGAAAAGGAATTGCATGGCGGCTAATCGTCGAGTTCGCACCGGCTTATGTCGTCAGGGTTTTCGGGGGTCCAGCAAAGCTCCTGATTGATGAGCTCGCGAGACCGTCCCGAATCTGGCTGCGGCGTGACGCTCCCCACCGCGTCGATCAAAAGAAAACCGACAAGCGCGACGACCGCAAAGGGAGCCGCGTAAACGCTGGTTCGAGCTTCTGTCCAGGATCGCATCTTGCTCCCCGCTTTTGCCACTGGGACCCGCTCCGGTGTGGAGGCACAGTCCGCTTGCAGGCACAGTATTCCGCAGAACCGCAGGTCGGTTTGTGACGTAGGTCACCCGAGAGCGCGGCTTTTTGTTTGGCCAGGAGTTGCTGATCGAGGGAGATCGGCGTGGGCGACCGGCGTGTCGCGCCGATGCCGGTGAAGCACCCGCGACGCGACGGAGCGTTCACTCGGTGACGATCTTCACCTTCTCGCCGGGGGTGAGTGCGTCGCCCTGGTTCATGCCATTCAGGATCAGGAAGCGCTCGAGCGGGCGGTCGACCAGCGGCATGCGCGCGGCCATGCGCTCGGCGGTGTCGCCCGGCGTCACCGTGACGACGCGCAGCCGCAGCGGCTTTGCGGAGTCGATCTCGGTCTGCGTCATGCGGCGGAAGGTCGAGATCGAATAGCGGAAGGCGCGATCCGCCTCGGGGTTGAGCTGCTTCGCCGCGAAGATGAAGCGGTAGACGTCGCCGTTGAAGCGGATCGCATAGAGGCGGAACGTCCACTCGTCGCCCTTGGCGAGCGCGGTCGCGGCGGGCAGGCCGTTGATGTCGAACGCCTCGATCGATTTCTCGTCGACATTCTCGATCCAGCCGGAGCCGAGGTATTGCGACAGCGTCTGCTCGGAGGGAACGCGCACCACGTCGAGCCGCAGTGCGAGGTTGCCGTTGTCGCGCACGCCGAGCACGGCCTGTGCGGTGTTCTCCAGTGTGAAGCGGTCCGGCGCCGTAAACGTGAAGGCAAGCCGCGGATGCAGGAAGCGCCGCCCGCGCACATAGCCCTCGCTCGGATCCTCGCCGTAGGGCAGGCCGTCGATCGAGCTGAGGTAACTGTCCTTGTCGCGCGGCACGTCACCCGGCGCGGTGTACTGGCGCGCGTTGGCGCGCACGATCTTCAGCCGGTCGGGCGTGCCCGGGTGCGAGGAGAGAAAGTCGAGGAAGCGCGTATCCATGCCGTTGCTGGCGGGTGCGCGCAGCTCGGCGTTGCGGCCCATCGCGGTGAGGAAGCGCACCGCGCCGTACGGGTCGAAGCCGGCGCGCTGCGAGATGCCGACGCCGACGCCGTCGGCCTCCAGCTCCTGGGCGCGCGAGAAGGTCGCGAGCGCGATCTTGGAGCGGGCGAGCGCCATCGCGCCCATCTCGGGATTGTTGAGCAGGTCCGTGTTGGTGTTGCGCACCACCGAGGCGAGCTTCGCCTGGTCCTCGCGGATCGCGGCGTGGCGCGCGATCACGTGTGCCATCTCGTGGCTCAGCACCGAGGAGAGTTCGGAGGTGTCGTTGGCGAGCGCCAGCAACCCGCGCGTCACGTAAAGCTGGCCGTTCGGCAGCGCGAAGGCGTTGATCGCCGGCGAGTTGAGGATGGTGACCTTATATCTCAGGCTCGGCCGCTCGGAGGCCGCGACCAGCTTGTCCACCGTGTGGGTGATCAGACCTTCGAGCCGCGCGTCCTGATAGGCCCCGCCGTAGGCCGCGAGGATGCGGTTGTGCTCGCGCGCCGTCGGCGTGACCTCGGCCTGCTTGGGCGGAGTGTCGGGCAGGCTGACCGGTGTCGTGATGCGCTCGAGGCTTGAGCAGCTCACAAGCAACAGCGCAAGCGCCGGCGCGGCCGTGAGGCGCGCCGCGGACCCAAGTCCGGATCGCATTGCGGGAGTCACCAGTTTCCGCCCACTAATTGTTCAGTACCTCGATTTGCTCGGGACGTGCCGCCTCCACCCAGGGCCCGCCCCGTTCCTCGATCCACCCGCGAATTCGAACCCGCTTGCCGCTCAGCGACTTCGGTACCAGACCGGCGGCGGCAAAAGCGCGCTCGTTGCGCTTGGCGATGGTGACGGTGAAGTCTTCCGACCAGCGCCGCCCGAAATTCACATAGATCGTGCCGCCGCTTTCGCGCACCGAGACGACCTTGCCTTCGACCAGGGTAAACCGGCCGCGGCTCCTCAGGACCGCATCGGGGTCCTCCGCCTTGCCGATGACATAAACCGGTTCGGCCCACAGGCCAAGCCTTGCGGCGCGCGCGAAATCTTCCTTCGCGAGCAAGAGCTTGGCGCAGGCCGGATCGCCCACGCGAGACACCCGCGCGAGCCCGCGCGCAAGGAGGTCGGCCTGGAGCCAGTGTTCCGTGCCATTGTCGCCGGTGAATGCATGCGCCTGCAGCCGCCCGTAGCGGTCGGTCTCGGAGCCAAGACGCTTCAGCGTGACCGGCGTGCCCGCGGCCATTTCCAGCGGTGCCCCGAGTTCGATTCCGGCAAGTCGCACCATCCGGCCGTCGTCCAGCGCAATGCCGTCTTCGGTGGCGGCGCGCACCGTTGCGGCGCCGATCGTCACAAAACGGCACGTATCCTCGGCAAGCGCCGGCGCCACGTAGCCAAGCACCAGCGTCGCGAGGGCGAAGCCTCGCGCGGCACCACGAATTTGCCGGACAGCGGACACGTCCGCCCCCAAAGAGTGACCCGGGCCAAGCGAAACGCCGCAATGCGGCAGTACTGCGGCGTCGGGAACCGCCACGTCGCCGCGGCCGCTCAACTCCGTGTGACCGCGAGGCTTTTTCGCTTCGGCAGGGGCCAGGGGACCGTGCGTGCGCGGTCGCGCAGATCGCGCGCGAGCGCGTAGATGTGCTCGCCGAATGCCGCCAGAATGAAGGGTAGCGATTTACGCGCGCTGACATCGACCAGGATGTCCACGGTCGTGCGGCGGCCGGTCCAGAGATGCTCCATGAAACTGCCGGCCGGCGAGCAGGATTCGATCGTCTCGGTGCCCGAAGCGAACAGCGCATCGCTCGTCTTGTCGATCAGCAAAGCGCCCGGCGAGAACTTCGAGAACTCGGCGTCGAACGCGGTCTTCCAGGTGTAGGCCATCGTGCCGGAATAGAGCAGCACCTGCGCGGCGATCGGCTTGCCCTCGACGCAGAGCAGCGCGACCGAAGCGCCGCCGTGCGCCGCCAGCGCGGCAATCCAGCGGCGCGCGAATGCGGCATCGCTCTCGCGGGACAACAGCGCGGTGCCGCTCTGACCTTTCCAGCTTTGCGATTCCAGCTTGAGAAAAATTTCGAACACATCGCGCACCGCATCGGCTGCGCGCTCGTTGGAGACAGCGACCGCGCCGAGCGCGGACAGCCTGTTCCAGTCCTGCCGCAGCTTCTTGGCCGTCGAGCCGGCCCGCTTGCGCTCGCCCGCGTTATGGAGGAACGGCCGCGCGCGCTCGGAGAGCTTGAGCAGCGGCCGGCCACCGAGTGCGTTGATCAACGCGCGCATCGATGCATCGTCGCCGTCGAGCAGCTTCAGCTCAATCACGTTCGGCAGTTTGCGCGCCTTCGCGATTACATCGAGGAACGCCGGCATCACGGCGTCGGCATACTTCGGATCGATCACCGGGCTCGCGACGAACGCATAGTCGTAGGGCGGTGCCGCGAGGAACGCGGGGAGAAACCGCACGCGCCGCTCGCGCAGCGCCCATAACCCGACCAGCAGTTCGCCGTCCCAGGCGAGCAGCACATGCACCATCGCAAAGCCGGCGGCTGCCGCTGCGCAGAGCGCTGCCGGATGCATGAACACGTTCGCGGGGGTGCGCCTTGCGAGCGCTTCCCAGTGCGGGATGAGCGTCAGATCGGGCGCGCGTATCTCGACCGAGACCATGTGCGGCAGATTGCGCAGCGCCGCCTTGCGGTTCGGTTAAGGAAATCCAACAGGCCGGCGAATTCCCGAGCAATATCAACGACGAAACGATTCAAATCGTCGGCATTCTCCAAACGTCCTTAAAGCTCCGTTCAGCCTTTTCGGCCCACATGGCTGGTGCGGCCAGGACATCGCATGCGCGTAACCGATATTCTGATTGCGGGTGGCGGGCTCGCGGGCTCGACCACGGCGGCGACCCTCGGCCGGCGCGGCGTCGCGGCGGTGCTGGTCGATCCGCATGTGACCTACCCGCCGGAATTTCGTGCCGAGAAGCTCGACGGCACGCAGGTCGCCATCCTGCGCAAGACCGGCGTCGGTGACGCGGTGCTGCGCGCCGCAACATATGACGGCGAAAGCTGGATCGCACGCTTCGGTCGGCTCCTTGAAAAGCGGCCGGGCGATCAGCATGGCATCCTCTACGACACGATGGTCAACACGATGCGCGGCGAGATCTCAGCCGGCGTCGAGGTGATCCACGCCAAGGTGACCGAGATTGCGACGAGCGCCGAGCGGCAGACCGTCACGCTCTCGACCGGCGAGCAGATCTCGGCGCGTCTCGTCGTCGTGGCGAACGGCCTCAACGTCGGCCTGCGCCACAAGCTCGGCATGGAGCGGCGCGACATCTCCAAGACGCACTCGATCATGCTCGGATTCGATCTGGTGCCGGCGACGCCAAGTTTCCCGTTTCCGGCGCTGACGTACTACGGCGAGCACCCCTCCGACCGCACCGCCTACATCACGCTGTTTCCGGTTCAGCAGGCGATGCGCGCGAACCTCTGCGTCTACCGCGAGCTCGACGATCCGTGGCTCAAGCAATTCCGCGACGCGCCGCGCGAGACGCTGCAGGCGCTGATGCCAAATCTTGCGAAAATCACCGGCGCCTATGACGTGCCGGGGCGCGTGCACATCCGGCCGGCCGATCTCTATGTGACCGAGGGCGTCGAGAAACCGGGTGTCGTGCTGATCGGCGACGCGTTTTCGACCTCGTGCCCGACCGCCGGCACCGGCACCGGAAAGGTGTTCACCGACGTCGAGCGGCTCTGCAACGTGCACATCCCGCGCTGGCTCGGCACCCCCGGCATGGGCGCCGAGAAGATCGCGGCGTTCTACGCCGACCCCGTGCGCGCGGCCTATCACGCGCATTCGGCGCACAAGGCGTTTCTGGTACGCTCGGTCACGATCGACATGGCGCTTCCCTGGAGGGCTCGCCGCCTGGCGGCCTTCCTGAAGCGGGCCGGGATCGGAATGCTGCGCGAGGTTGGACGGCGCGTGAAGCCAAGTGCACCTTCCGTGTCCGCGGGCGCCACGCAGCGCGCCTTCGCCCGCACCACGACGCGACGCTGACTCCCAAATGAAAGACCCCGGCTGCGACGGCTCCGGGGTCTTCGTCCGAGGCAAGGCGCGGTCGCACGCGGGATATTGCTTCAGACCGTCCGACTAACGCTGTAGCCGCGCGCGCGTTCCATTGCGGGAACCTTCTCCGCCGCCGGCCCGTTCAACGCACGGACTGAAACAGCCTTGCAGGAGGAGACCATGCGCTTGACCGCGGTCATCGCAGCACTTGCGCTTGCATCGTTTGTCGGCGTCGCCGCCGCACCCGCCGCGACCGGCGACACCTACAAAGTGAAGAAGGCCGAGTGCCAGAAACGTGCGGACGCGAAGAAGTTCGGCGTCCACTGGATCAAGAAGAACCGCTGGGTGAAGGACTGCGTCGCCGGCAAGCACGCGTGAGGTTGAAGGCGGAGCAGCATTGAGGATTGCCGGGCCCCTGCGGGGCCCGGATTTTTTTGCGCATCGCTGGGATCGAGATGATGCGAAGGGCGAGCCACAAGCTCGGATACCCTCCCCTGGAGGGGGAGGGTCGACGCGAACGAAGTGAGCGTCGGGGTGGGGTGACTCTTCTTGCTTCAGCCCACCCCGGCTCGCAGCTACGCTGCTCCATAGCCGATGCTCCGCATCGGCGTTCATGGATCAAGAACGGCGGCGAAGCCGCCTATGCCCTCCCCCTCCAGGGGAGGGTGAAGCGGAGAGCGTGGAGAGACAGGTGCCGTCGTCGCCTCTTTCGACCTTGTGGCCTCATGCTATACCGGCGCGCACGGTCCCGTAGCTCAGCCGGATAGAGCAGCGGTTTCCTAAACCGAAGGTCGGGGGTTCGACTCCCTCCGGGACCGCCAGTTTTCTCGGAGGCCGCAGCAGCAATGCCCGCAGCAAGCCACTACGACGCCCTCATTGTCGGCGCCGGATTCTCCGGCCTCTACATGCTGCACCGGCTGCGCGGGCTCGGCCTTTCCGCGCGCGTCTATGAGCGCGGCTCGGGCGTCGGCGGCACGTGGTACTGGAATCGCTATCCGGGCGCGCGCTGCGATGTCGAGAGCGTGCAGTATTCCTACTCGTTCTCCGACGAATTGCAGCAGGAGTGGCAGTGGACCGAGCGCTACGCGGGGCAGGCCGAGATCCTGCGCTACGCGAACCATGTGGCGGACCGCTTCGACCTGCGGCGCGATATCGAGCTGAACACCAGCGTCGTGTCAGCGGAATTCGACGAAGCCGGCAATCGCTGGCGCGTGACGCTCGGCGATGGACGGCGCGCCAGCGCCCAGCACCTCGTGATGGCGGTCGGGTGTCTCTCCAACGCGCGCGTTCCGGACTTTCCCGGGCTCGCCTCGTTTACCGGCCGCGTCTACCACACCGGCGCGTGGCCTCACGAGGGCGTCGATTTCACCGGCTTGCGCGTCGGCGTGGTCGGTACCGGCTCGTCGGCGATCCAGTCGATCCCGGTGATCGCGGCGCAAGCGAAACACGTCACGGTGTTACAGCGCACGCCCAACTACTCGATCCCGGCGCGCAACTATCCGCTCAGCGACGACGAGAAGCGCGCTTGGGCGGAAAACTACCCGGAATTCCGCCGCCGCGCGCGCGAGGAAATGCGCAACGGCATCGTGAGCGAAATCCCGCAGCACGGCGCGCTCGATGTGAGCGACGCGGTGCGCGAGGCCGCTTACGAATTCCGCTGGAAGCGCGGCGGCATTCCCTTCATGAGCACCTACAACAATCTTGCGCTCGACAAGGCCGCGAACGACACGGCGGCCGAGTTCGTGCGGCGCAAGATCGGCGAGGTCGTGCGGGACCCCGTGGTCGCGAAGCTGCTGCAGCCGACGACCTACCCGATCGGCACCAAGCGGATCTGCCTCGACACGGATTATTTCGAGACGTTCAACCGCGACAACGTCACGCTGGTCGACATCCGCAGCGCGCCGATCGATGAGATTACCCCCAAGGGCATCATCACCGGCGGCAAGGAGTACGAGCTCGACGCGATCGTGTTCGCGACCGGCTTCGACGCGATGACCGGCTCGTTCGCCAGCATCGAGATTCGCGGGCGCGACGGGCTGACGCTGAAGGAGAAGTGGGAGGAGGGGCCGAAGACCTATCTGGGGCTCATGGTCGCGGCCTTTCCCAACATGTTCCTGATCACCGGGCCGGGAAGCCCGTCGGTGCTCTCGAACATGATCGTGTCGATCGAGCAGCATGTCGATTGGGTGACAGACTGCATCGCGTATCAGCGCGAGCACGACATTGCCTGTATGGATGCGACGCAAGGCGCGGAGGACGACTGGGTCGCGCACGTCAACGAGGTGGCGCACAGCACGCTCTATCCGCAGGCGAACTCCTGGTACATGGGCGCGAACATTCCCGGCAAGCCGCGCGTGTTCCTGCCCTATATCGGCGGCGTCCCGGCCTATCGGGCGATCTGCAACGATGTGGTGGCGAAGGGCTATGCGGGCTTCGCGCGGACGCCGCAGCATCGCGTCGCTGCTGCCGAGTAATCAGCCGATCGATCCGTCCGCGATGGTGAGCGGGCGATGCGCGATACGCGAAGCAAAGTCATCGTCATGCGTGATGAACACGACGCCGTAGCCGCTGCCGGTCAGTCGCGCGATCGCACCGGCCAGCGCCGCGCGCGTCGCGCGATCCTGCCCGAGCGTCGGCTCGTCGAGCATCGCCCAGGGCATCACGCCCGCGAACGGCCACAGCCAGCTCAACCTTTTTCGCGCGACCAGCGGCAATTCGTAGAGATGCTGGTCCATCGAGCGGACGCCGAGGCAGGCTGCGAGTGCGGCGAGGGCCTCGTCGGGCGGCACGTTGAAGTCGCGGCGCGTCAGCACGCTGCGCCGCCGCGCAATGTCCTCCGCGAGCGTCGCGCCGCACCACTGATGATCCGGGTTCTGGGTCGCGAACCCGAAGGCGCGATTTCCGCTTTGCCATGGCGCATAGGGCTTGCCATCAAGCTCGATGCGGCCCGCATCGGGCGCGAGCACGCCTGCCAGCAGCTTGAGGAATGTCGTCTTGCCGGCGCCGTTCACGCCGGTGAGGCGATAGGCGCTGCCCGGTTCCAGCGTGGCGGAGGCATCGCGGAAGATGTCGCGCCCGCCCGGATAGCGGAATGAAAGGCCCTGCACGCTGATCGTCACCGGGGCGCGCGACGGCAAATGGGCGACACCGGCGAGATCGCAGGCGAATTCGCCTTCCGTGCTGGTCATTTCGCGGACCGTCATCCCCACGACGTGATCGACACGATCGGCGCGATTGTCCGCGATGATTGCCGCGATGTTCTGCGCGGTGTCCTGCGACAGATAAATGAGCGCGCGTTCCCGGTTTCCGGGATCGAGCTGCTCCAGCGCTGTGTCGACGCCGATCGCCGCGTAACAGGAGAGCGAGAAGCAGTGCAGCGCGAGCAGCACCTGTTCGCCGCCGGACAGCGTCGGCGGCTTGCGGTCGGCGTAAGCGGCGAAGTCGAGCGGCGTGAACGGCGCGTGGGCAAGCTTCGGCGCGCGATAGATCTCGATCTCATCCGCAACCGTGCTGGAAAGTCCGGAGAGCGCGGCTTCCGCATGCGGGCCGATGAAGAACGCGGGCGCGCGCTCGCGCAGCCGGGCCATCAGGGCTTCGCTGCGGCCGGAAAAATTCGGGCCAGCAATCAGCTCCACGAACGTAGCCCCATGGCAGCCCCCGCGAGAGCAAGCGCCATCCAGCCGAAATCGGTTGCGCTCAAGCGCGCCACCGCGCGCGCTGCCAGCGTGCCCTCGAGCCGCGCCAGCGTGTCCTCGACCGGCCATTTGTCGCGCGTGCGGCCGAGCACGATGGTGATCACGGTGAGCCACACGGTTTGCACCAGGATCCAGCCGTGCCGCAGGTTTCGCCATGAGCGCCGGCGCGTCACGAGACCGGCGCCGATCAGCGCGGTGCGCGCGCGGTCCACCGCCTGCAGGATCGTGTCGATCAGCGAGAGGGTCAGTACGAGAAGCTTCTTCGCGGTGCGCGGCAGCGCCAGCGCGCCGATGAATCGCAGCGGCGTCCATCCGGCAAAGTGCAGGAATGCGACCTGCACGGTGAACGCGATGACGAACAGGCGCAGGCAGATGACCGCAACGTGGATCGCGGCGGCGCTGCGCGAGCCTTCGAGGCCGGCGGCGATCTCGTGCGGCGCGCGGCCCACGATGCCGACCCACACGACCGACATGAACAGGAGGAGCGGCAGCACGATGCCGGCGGACCATCCAAGCGCGCTCCAGATCGCGCACCGGCTCGCGAGCGCGAAGCATGCACTCGCCGCGAGGATGACGAGGAGCCCGGCGACGTCGCGTGCAAGCAGTGCGCCGACGATGACCAGCAGCGTGAACGCGACGGCGCCGTTCGGCGTCATGCCGGCGAGGTCTTTGGCGCCGCGATCATCGCGATGAATTCCCGCGGCGTCGCGCGATAGAGCAGGGCGGCGAGCAGAACCTGCAGCACCTTGTCGATCGGGTCGGTCGCAAGGCCCGCGAGCACGACGGAGTCGAGCAGCTGCTGGCCGGTCTTGAGGAAGAACGCGACCACAAACGTGCTGCCGCTGCCGGTCACGCCGCCGAACAGGTAGACCACGACCGGCGCCGACACGATCGCCGAAACGATGCCGGTGATGAGGCCGCAAACGATGACCTTGGCGAAAAAGGGAAGGACGGGCAGCGGCCGCGTCCGGAATGTTTCGGCCGCAAGCCCGGTCAGCAGCGCGGAGACGATCGCGATCGCAAGGATCGTCAGGCTGAACCAGGGCAGGAATGGATTGAGCACAAGGCCGGTCAGGATCGCGGCGATGAACCCGGCGATGAACGCGCAAACGACTGCCGCGAGCCGATCCGGAAAGATCAGCAGCGCGCACAGGATCGTACCGATCGAGTCGAGAAAGATCGGCAACTTGATGAGATAGACGATGTTGCCGATGGCAAAATTGAGCGCCGCGCAAAGCGCGATTGCGACGAGCCGCGGTGTCGTGAGCATGCCCTTCCCCAAGCCCGGCGCGGAATTAGACCAACAAGTGACGGGCCGAACAAGCAGAATTGGTCGGCTTGACACCGCGGAGTACGCGCGGAACAAGGCCCGCGATCGTAACGGAAGCCGCCATGTTCCGATTCGCCAATATCGCTCGCATGCTTGCCGCGGCGATGTTCCTCGCCTGCGCGGCGCTCGCGCACGCCCAGCAGGCGCCGATGGTTGGCATCGAGCCGATCCGCGCCGCGCTCGACCAGATCGAGGCGCAGGCGCGGCGCACGAGCCTCGGCGTGAACGC
>Ga0207706_10005372_pt1 | contig 11942 bp, 9 predicted proteins | sample KBSC53metaG_FD_184318 | JGI IMG/M metagenome (GOLD analysis project Ga0207706, IMG submission 184318) | Corn rhizosphere microbial communities from Kellogg Biological Station, Michigan, USA - KBS C5-3 metaG (SPAdes) (version 2) | ecosystem: Host-associated > Plants > Roots > Rhizosphere > Soil ... | reverse complement strand
CCCCGTCGGCGCGCGCAGAGTAGATGTGGAGAACGGCGCAGCACGCGTAACGCAGGCGATGTCGGGTGGTTTGGACGCGAAGTCCGAAGATGTCGAGGGGTGGGCAGCCGACGTCGACGCCCTGTTGGCGGAGCGCGATCGTGCGGCCGGCTCGCCCGTGCCGCCGCTGCTGCCCGCGCTGGGAGTACTCCCCCCGCAGGCTGGGGGCCCACCCGCTTGCGGGGGAGTGTCGGTCAGCACGCTGGTCGAACTGGGCCGCGACCCTGTCGGGGTCGCGGAACGGCTGCGACGTCGCCTGCCCACCCCGCCCGACCCGCATGCCCTGCTGGGCAACGCATTTCACGACTGGGTGCAGCGGTTTTTCCGCGCCGAACGGCTGTTCGACCTCGATGACCTGCCTGGCGCCGTCGATCGCGGCGCCGGCGAGGAGGAAGAGCTCGCCGCGCTGCAGGCCGCGTTCGCGGTGTCGCCGTGGGCCGCCCGCACGCCGATCGACGTGGAGGTCCCGTTCGACATGGTCATCGGCGGGCGCGTGGTCCGGGGCCGCATCGACGCGATCTTCGCCGACGATGACGGCGGCGCCACAGTGGTGGACTGGAAGACGGGCGCACCCCCCGACACTCCAGAAGCCAAGCAGCATGCGGCGATTCAGCTCGCGGTGTACCGGCTGGCATGGGCCCAACTGCACGACTGCCCAGTAGAGAAGGTGCGTGCGGCATTCCACTATGTGCGGTCCGGGCGAACCGTCAGCCCCGACACGCTGCCCGGCGCCGACGACCTCGTCGCGCTGCTGGACGCGGCTTAGGAGTTGCGGTAGATCTTCAGCGCCGAGGTGATCATCGGGATCTGCAGTGGTAGGCGGGCGATCGCGCCCAGCCGCATGACCAGCGGCTTGTCGCGCCACAGCCGCACCAAGTTGATGTTGGCCGGAAAAACCCCGACGAACACGGCGACCGCCGACAGCGCGCCAAGCCTGCGGGTGCGCGGCGACAGCAGCAACGCACCGCTCGCCAGCTCCGCCACTCCGGACGCATAGGTGTAGAACCGCTGGCTGCCCGGAAGTTCGGCGGGGACGATCGTGTCGTACGGCTTGGGAATCAGAAAGTGCGCGACACCCGAGCCGAGCAAAAGCGCCGCGAGGCGGTAGGCGGGTGCCGGGCGGGCGATCTGCTGCAGTTCGGGTAGGGGAGAGGTCATGGTTACATAATGGCGTGCGCCCACTCGGATCGATGACGGGTTCTCGTGGCTAAAGGCAGGTTGCGACGCCGCCTCGAGGCTATCGACGAGAATTTGACATCGCGGCCGGATGCCGCACTCGTCGACATCTTGCGCATCCCGGAGCCGTTCGTCAGCCCTGGCCAGCGCATTTTCCGCCGCATCATCTACGCGACCCTGGCGCTGTTTGCGGCGGTGCTCATCGTCTATCTGGACCGCGACGGCTACCGCGACGTGCAGGACAACCCGCTGTCCTTCCTGGACTGCCTCTATTACGCGACCGTGTCGCTGTCGACGACCGGCTACGGGGACATCACCCCGTTCACCCCGGAAGCCCGGCTGGTCAACGTCCTGGTGATCACACCGCTGCGGATCGCATTCCTGATCGTCCTCATTGGCACCACAGTCGAGACGCTGACCACCCAGTCGCGGCAGGCATTGAAGATCCAGCGATGGAGGAGCAGAGTGCGCAACCACACCGTCGTCGTCGGATACGGCACCAAGGGCAGGACGGCCGTCTCGGCGATGGTCGGTGACGAGGTGGCACCCGCGGACATCGTGGTGGTCGACGAGAATGCCACAACACTCGAACGGGCGAAGAGCGCGGGACTGGTCACCGTGCACGGCGACGCCACCAAATCCGAGGTGCTGCGGCTGGCCAGCGCCCAGCACGCCAAATCGATCATCGTCGCGACCGACGACGACGCCAGCGCCGTGCTGGTCACTTTGACCGCCCGCGAGCTCGCGCCCAACGCCAAGATCATCGCCGCGGCCCGCGAAGCCGAGAATCAGCACCTGCTGCGCCAGTCCGGCGCGGACTCCACCGTGGTGTCGTCGGAGACCGCGGGCCGGCTGCTGGGCATAGCGACGCAGACCCCGAGTGTTGTCGAGATGATGGAAGACCTACTGACACCCGACGCCGGGTTCGCGCTTGCCGAACGCGAGGTGAGCCCGAAGGAAGCAGGCGGCTCACCGCGGCACCTGACCGACATCGTGTTGGGTGTCGTTCGCAGCGGCGAGCTGCTGCGCGTCGACGACCCGGAAGTCGACGCCCTTGAGCTTGGTGACCGGCTGCTGTACATCCGCAGCGCGGAAGCCGAGCGATGACGTCCGGCGGGCAGGAGCGCTGGGGGCACTCCCCTCGCAAGCTGGGGGCCCACCCGCCCGAAGGGCAGGGGGACGACCGGGAAATTAGACAAGGTTTCGAGCTTCGTAACGTCCCGCTGCTGTCCCGCGTGGGCGCCGATCGCGCCGACGCACTGCGCACCGACATCGATGCGGCCGTGGCCGGATGGCCCGATGCCCTGCTGTTGCGGGTGGACCGGCGCAATCAGGTGCTGATCTCCGGTGGCCAGGTGGTGCTCGGTAAGGCCGCCAAGCTGGGGGACAAGCCGTCGGAGAACGCTGTCTTCCTCGGCCGCATGCCCGATGGTCGGCACGTGTGGGCGATTCGCGCGGCGCTGGAGGAACCCGAGGGCCCTCACGCCGAAACCGAGGTGCTCGACCTGCGCCGCGCCGGCCAGGTCTTCGACGACGTCAGCGCCCAACTGGTTGCGACGGCCACCGCCCTACTGAATTGGCATGACAACGCGCGCTTCAGCGCGGTCGACGGCGCGCCGACCAAACCGATCAAGGGTGGCTGGTCGCGGGTCAACGCGACCAACGGCCACGAGGAGTTTCCCCGCATCGACCCCGCGGTGATCTGCCTCGTCCACGATGGCCACGACCGCGCGGTGCTTGCGCGGCAGACAGTGTGGCCCGAGCGGTTGTTCTCGCTGCTCGCCGGATTCGTCGAGGCCGGCGAGTCGTTCGAGGTCTGTGTGGCCCGCGAGATCGCCGAGGAGATTGGGTTGACGGTGACCGACGTCCGATATCTGGGCAGCCAGCCGTGGCCGTTTCCTCGGTCGCTGATGGTCGGGTTCCACGCTCTCGGCGACCCGGAGCAGGAGTTCTCGTTCAACGACGGCGAAATCGCCGAGGCGGCGTGGTTCACCCGCGCCGAGATCCGCGAAGCGCTCGATCACGGCGACTGGAGCAGCGACTCACCGTCGCGGCTGCTGTTGCCGGGTTCTATCTCGATCGCCCGCGAGATCATCGAATCCTGGGCCTACCTCTAACTCACCTCATCGGCGAGCGTGCAATGCATGCGGCCGACATGCCGTGGAAATCAACGAGTTTGCGCACGCTCGGGCCGGGTGTGCGGTCACCACTGCAGCGCGATGTACTTCGATTCGGTGTAGTCGAGCATGCCCTCGTGGCCGCCCTCGCGGCCGATGCCGCTCTGCTTGACCCCGCCGAACGGGGCGGCGGGATCGCTGACGAGGCCCCGGTTGAGCCCGACCATGCCGGACTCCAACCGGGCCCCGACCCGCAACCCGCGGGCCAGGTCGCCGGTGTAGACGTAAGACACCAGCCCGTACGGGGTGTCGTTGGCCCGCTCGACCGCCTCGTCCTCCGACTCGAACGTGACGATCGGCGCCACCGGCCCGAAGATCTCGTCGCCGAGGATCGGCGAGTCGGGCGCCACGTTGACCAGCACGGTCGGCTCGTAGAAGAACCCGGCCCGCTCCGGCCGGTTCCCGCCGACCACGATGGAAGCTCCCGCGGCGGTCGCGCCCTGCACCAGCCGGTCGACCTTGTCGACGGTCTCGGTGTTGACCAGCGGTCCCACCTCGGTCTCCGGATCGATGCCGGGCCCCACCGTCAGCACGGCCATCCGCTCGGCCAACTGCTTCGAAAACTCTTGTGCAACAGACGATTCGACGTAGAACCGGTTGGCCGCCGTGCAGGCCTCGCCGGCGTTGCGCATCTTTGCGATCATCGCCCCGTCCACGGCGGCGTCCAGGTCGGCGTCGGCGAACACGATGAACGGCGCGTTGCCGCCAAGCTCCATCGACGCGTTGACGATCTTGTCCGACGCCTCCCTCAGCAGCACCCTGCCGACCTCCGTGGAGCCGGTGAACGAGATCTTGCGCACCCGGTCGTCGTGCAGCATCGCCGAAACCACCGAGCCCGACCGCCGGGCCGGTAGCACGTTGACCACCCCGGGCGGGACGCCCGCGTCGGCGAGGATCTGCGCGATCGCCAACGCCGTCAGCGGGGTGTCGCTGGCGGGCTTGAGCACGACCGTGCACCCCGCCGCCAGCGCGGGCCCGATCTTGCGGGTCGCCATCGCCGCTGGGAAGTTCCACGGCGTGACCAGCACGCACACCCCGACCGGCTGGCGCAGCACGACGATCTGGTTGGCACCCGACGGCGATGTGGTCACCGAACCGAGGTTGCGAACCGCCTCTTCCGAGTACCAGCGGAAAAATTCTGCGGCGTAGGCGACTTCGCCGCGCGCGTCGCGCAGCGCCTTGCCGTTCTCCAGCGAGATCAGTTCGGCCAGCGCCTCGGCCTTGGCATTCATCGCATCGAACGCGGCCCGCAGGATCTCGGCGCGCTCGCGCGGAGGCACCGCGGCCCACCGCGGCCCCGCCTCGTGCGCGGCGGCGACGGCGGCCAGCGCGTCCTCGACGGTGCCGTCGGCGACCGACGCTAGCGGCTGCCCGGTGGACGGGTCGAGAACATCGAAACGGCCTGCGTCGCTTGCCGATACGTGCTTGCCGCCGACGTACAGATCGGTGTCGACGGCGATCGGGAGCTGGACTGTCTGCGTCATGGCTGGCACCTCTCAGTAGGGGTTGGTGACGACGAGGTCTTCGGCCGGGAACAGCGTGAGGATGCGCGGTCCGTCGTCGGTGACCACCACCTCCTCCTCGATGCGGGCCGCCGAGAACCCGTCGCTGGCCGGGCAGTAGGTCTCCAGCGCGAACACCATTCCGGCCTGCAGCTCGATGGGCTCCTTCATGCTGTTGAGCCGCGAGATGATCGGTCGCTCATGCAAACCCAGCCCGAGCCCGTGACCGAACTGCAGGCCGAAGGCGGCCATCTCGTTGTCGAAGCCGAAATCGGTTGCCCTGGGCCACACGGCGGCGACCTCGTCGGTGCCGACGCCGGGCCGGATCGCGCCGATGGACGCGTCCATCCACTCCCGCGCCTTGCGGTAAGCGTCGCGCTGGCTCGCCGTCGCGCGGCCGACGGAGAACGTCCGGTAGTAGCACGTACGGTATCCGTTGTACGAGTGGATGATGTCGAAGAAGGCTTGATCACCCGGCCGGATCAGGCGGTCGGAGAAGTTGTGCGGATGCGGGTTGCACCGTTCACCGCTGACCGCGTTGATCGCCTCGACCTGGTCGGAACCCATCTCGTAGAGCCGCTTGGACGCCAGCGCGACGATCTCGTTCTCCCGCACACCGGGCCGAAGCTCGGCCACGATGTCCTGGTACACCCCGTCGACCATGGCCGCGGCCTGGTTGAGGAGCATGATCTCGTCGACGTTCTTGATCTGCCGGGCATCCAGCATCAGCTGCTGTGCGTCAACGACTTTCAGCCCCTGGCGCTGCATCTCGAACAGGAAAGGCGGCTCGACGATGTCGACGCCGACCGGCGCACCCGCCACTCCTGCGTCCTCCAGTAGGCCCTTGATCTGGCGGACCGCGTCTTCCATCAGGCCGACCGTGGGAGCGATCGCGCCGCGCAGCCCGAGCATGCCCGCGTGACAGTTCTCCGGGCGCAGCCAGGGGGAGTAGAGGCGGTGATGTTTGGCCGCCGAACCGAAGTCCCACAGCATCGGCTCACCGTCACGGGTGAGCAGCGCGTAGCGGGTCATCTTATCGCCCAGCGCGCCGCCGATCCACGTCTGGGTGGTGTAGCGGATGTTGTAGAAGTCGAACAGCAGGAACGCCCCGCACTCGCTGGATTGCAGCGCGGCCCTGGCCCGGGCCAGCCGGTAGTCCCGAAGCCGGTTGAAGTCGACGCGCTGCTCGTAGTCCACGCCCATGTGTCCGGGCGCGGGTATCGGTGCGCCGGAAGCGATCTGCGGCGCAGGCGCGAGGGTGGTCATCGCTGGTCCTCTTCAGGGGCGGACAGGCCGTCGTCGACTGCGACGTTCTCGGGCTTGAGCTCGATACCCGACGCGGCGGCCTGCATCTCCAGCAGGATCGCGAAATCCTCGTCGACGCGTCCGGACCCGACGCTGGCCTGCACCAGCGATGCGGTGATGGCGGCCACCGGCATCGGCACCTCCAGCTTGCGCCCGGCCTCCAGCGCGAGGTCAAAGTCCTTTCGCAACAACACCGGTGTGAACGTCGGCGTGAAGTCGAGGTTCACGAACGCCGGCGTCTTGTACCGGGTGAACACCGAACCCATCACGCTGTTGTTGAGGAACTCGAGGAACGCACGCCGCGACACCCCGCCCTTCTCGGCGAGGACGGTGATCTCTGCGAGCGACTGCGTCACGACACCGAGCAGCGTGTTGTGCGCGATCTTCACCAGCCGCGACAGATCGCCTTCGCCGACGTAGGTGACGGCCTTGGCGATGTGGTCGAGCAGGTGCGCGACGCGCAGGTACGTGTCCTCGGGACCGGACACGGCGATGGTCAGGCCGCCGGCCTTGATCACCTTGGCGTTGCCGCTGACAGGCGCGGCGAGGAATTCCACGCCGCGATCGGCGCAGGCCGTCCGAATCGCCGCCGACGTGTCGGTGGAGACCGTCGAGCAGTCGATGACGATCTCGGGCCGCGTCTCCTCGACGAGCAGGCCACCCTCACCGAGCAGCACCTGCTCGAGGTCGGTGCCTGTCGAGACCATAGTGAAGACCACGTCGCGGTCCCGCAGCTCGGCGATCGACGTCGCGATCTTGCCGCCCGCGGCCGCCACCGGCTCGGCCTTGGCCGCGGTGCGGTTCCAGATGGTGAGGTCCTCGCCGGCGTTGACGACGCGTATTGCCATCGCCGCGCCCATCCGCCCGGCTCCGATCCAGCCGACCCGCAGGGCGGCCCCGTTTCGCTGTGTTTCAGTCGTCATCGTGCACTCCTTGTTGCAATCGTTTGCAGTCAACATAGCGAAGCTCCGAAACCATGTCAATGGTCATTCCTGCGCAGTCAGACGTGCGCACACTGCGACGACGCGAATCATCCCGTTGTGACCGAACATTGGGGCTTGACAACCTGTGGCAGCTGTCACAATACTGACACGGTCGAAACTGCAAACGATTGCAGCAAGGAGTGAGATGAACACCTTCGGACGATCCCGCCTACGGGCGCTCGCCGCAGCGTCGGTGCTGGCCCTCGGCCTCGCCGGCTGCGGCACCGACAGCGCGGGGCCCGACCCGATCAAGATCGGCGCATCGCTTCCGCTCACCGGCCAGTTCTCCCAGCCCGGCCAGGCCGCGCTGCGCGGCTACCAGACCTGGGAGGCGATGACCAACGAAAGAGGAGGGCTGCTAGGCAGGCCCGTAAAGCTGATCTACAAGGACGACGCGTCGCAGCAGAACATCATCGTCGCCGACTACAACGCACTCATCAGCCGCGACAAGGTCGACCTGCTGATCGGCTCGTACTCGTCGCTGCTGAACCTGCCGGCCTCTGCGATCGCCGAACGCAACCGCATGCTGTTCGTCGAACCCGCGGGCGGTTCGCCCAAGATGTTCAAACGGGGCTTCCGCTACCTGTTCTACAGCCAGCAGGCCACCGCGGACAAAACCGGTCTGGCGTACGCGAACTGGGTCGCCGGGCTGCCGGCCAACATCAGGCCGAAGACCGCCGCCTATCCCACGATCGACGACCCGTTCGCCGCCCCCTCCGTCGAGGCCATCCGCGAGGTCCTCGAAAAGGCCGGTGTCACAACGGTGTACAGCGAGACATATGCCCCCGACACCAGGAACTTCGACACCATCACCAACGCGATGAAGGCGGCCAATCCCGACCTCGTCGTGCACGGCGCGTCCTTCGAGGACGGTGTGGGCATGATCCGCTCGATGCTGCGTGCGGGTTTCCGGCCGCACTGGCTGTACCAGACCACCGCCCCGTCGCTGGGCCAGCAGTACGCCGACGCGATCGGTCCCGCCAACACCGAGGGCGTGGCGTTCGCGATCAGTCACACGCCGGAGGCCAACACCCCGGGCAACGCGGAATTCGTCGCCAAATACCAAGAGATGTTCGGCGAACCGCCGCCCGAAGACGCCGCGGACGGATTCGCTGCCGGTCAGATGATCGCCGCAGCGGTCAAAGGCGTTGGCCGCATCGACCAGACGGCGCTGGCCGACTGGCTCCGAAACCACACCGTGTCAACGGTTCTCGGCGACCTTTCCTGGGACGACGATGGACGCCCCGAGGGCGAGTTCCTGATCGGGCAATGGATCAACGGCGAAGCCCGCATCATCCTGCCCAAGCAGTACGCAACCGCAGAGCAGCCCGTGCTGGGCTGGCAGCCGATGGGAGCCAAGTCATGACCCAATTCGCGCAGAACGTCGTCCTCGGGCTGCTGCTCGGCGGCGTATATGCTCTCGTCGCAAGCGGACTCACGCTGATCTTCGGAGTCATGAAGGTGATCAACATCGCCCACGGCGCGTTCCTGGTGCTGGCATCGTTCATCGGCTACACGCTGTGGTCGGCGCTGGGGATCGACCCGCTACTGGGCATCCTGGTCACCTCGCCGATCATCTTCGCTGCCGGCTGGTTGACCTATAAGGTGGCCGTCGAGCCGATCCGCACCGCGCCGATGACGTCGACGGTGCTGCTCACCTTCGGCCTCGCGCTGGTGCTGGAGGGCGCCATGGGCGCCATCTGGGGCAACAACTCTACCTCGATCACGCCTTCCTACGCCGAGGAATCCTTCAGTGTCGCAGGGCTTTTCCTGCCTAAGGTCGACGTGTACGGCCTCCTGGTCGCCATCGTCGTGCTCGGCGCGCTGGCGCTGATCCTGACCAAGACCTGGCTGGGCCGGGCCATCCGCGCCGCCGCGGTCAATTCCACCGGTGCCGAGCTCGTCGGGATCAAGGTGTCCTCGGTGGCGGCGCTGGTGTTCGCCCTGGGCATCGGCGCCGCGGGCGCCGGTGGGGCGATTATCGGCGTGCTCTACCCGTTCGTGCCCGGTTCGCACTACCTGTGGATCGCGCGTCTGCTGGCCATCGTCGTGCTCGGCGGTATGGGCAGCCTCAATGGCGCGGTGCTCGGCGCGGTGCTGTTCGGTCTCGCCGAAACCCTTACCGCCGCCTACATTTCGCCGTCCTGGGCGACCGCGGTGCCCTACCTGGTCGTCTTCGCCGTCCTGCTCATCAGGCCGCAGGGCCTGCTGGGCTCCCACCTACGTCAGGATTCGGTGACCGCATGACCGCTACCGTCTCGTCCACGCCGTCCAAGCCGTCGAAACAGGCCGTGGCGACGCTGCGGCACATCTCGCCCGGCTGGATCGGCCGCATCATCGCGGCGCTGGCCACCGCCGCTGTGCTGGCCTACCCGCTGGTCTCCGACGACACCTACTACCAGAACATGATCATCATCTCGCTGGTGTTCGCGGTCGGCGCAAGCGGTTTGAACATCATCACGGGCTTCACCGGGTACGTGTCGCTGGGCCAGAGCGCGTTCATCGGCCTGGGTGGTTACACGATCGGCGTGCTGGCCACCAAGTTCGACACGGTGTCGCCGTGGCTGTGGGTCCCGGTGGCGGGCCTGGTCGCCGCGGGGGTCGCCGTCGGGCTGGGCCTGGTGTCGCTGCGCTCGCGTGGGCCTGCGTTCGTCATCATCACCGTCGCGTTCCTGTTCCTCATGCAACAGGTGGCGGTCAACTGGGAGGACGTCACCGGCGGCACGGCCGGGCTGCTGCTGCCGCTGCCCACGTGGGGCATCGACGTGATCAACTGGCCGTTCTACTACGCGCTCGTGGCGATCCTGGCGGTCCAGCTGCTGATGACCTGGTGGATCCGGCGCAGCAAGTTCGGCATGGGGCTGATCGCGATCCGCGAGGACGAAACCAAGGCCGCGACGATCGGCATCAACCTGCCGGTGCACAAGGTGGCGGCATTCGTGGCCAGCAGCGTGTTCGTCGGCATGGCGGGCGCGGTCTACGGCTACTACCTGACGTTCATCGACCCGCTGGGTATGTTCGCGATCCTGATCAGCGTCCAGATCATCCTGACGCTACTGGTCGGCGGCAAGGCCACGCTGTGGGGTCCGGTGTTGGGCGCGTTCCTGATCGAGCCGCTCAACGAGACCGTGAACAACAGCCTCGGCACCCTCGGCGGCGGCAACGCCCGGCTGTTCCTGTTCGGCGGGCTGCTGATGGCGGTGGTGGTGTTCCTGCCCAACGGCATCCTGCCCAGCCTGGCGGCCTTCCTGTTCCGCCGCAGCCGCGAGGGCAAGGCCGGGTTGGTCGGAGCCCGCATCGAGACTGGCGGCGGCCTGGAGTCGTTGCGCAAGCACGTCACCGTCACCGAGGCGCCCGCCACCGACACCACGCCGCTGCTGGCGGTGACCGGGTTGAGAAAGCACTTCGGCGGGATCAAGGCGGTCGACGGCTGCTCGTTCACGGTGCCCCGGGGTTCGATCACCGGGCTCATCGGCCCCAACGGGTCCGGCAAGTCGACGGTGTTCAACCTGATCGACAACACCATCGCGGCCGACGCGGGCACCATCGTGTTCGACGGTGAACACATCGAGAAGGTGCCTGCTTGGGGCCGGGCACATCGCGGCATCGGCCGCACCTACCAGATCACCCGGCTGTTCGCGGAGATGACCGTCCTGGAGAATGTCGTTGCGGCGCAACGGTCCTTCTCACTTACGCAGCTCGGCCGGCCGGCGATCACCGGCAAGGAGGCTGCCGAGGCCAGCGAGTTCCTCGCGTTCGTTGGCATGCACTCCTACCGCGACCAGAAGGCCCGCGCGCTGTCCTACGGCCAGCAGAAGATGGTCGAACTGGCGCAGGTGCTGATGCTCGACCCGAAGCTGATCATGCTCGACGAACCCGCGGGCGGCATCAACCCCGTGCTGATCGAACGGATGGGACAGATGATCCGCGAATTGAACTCGTACGGAAAGACTTTCCTGATCGTCGAGCACAACATGCCGTTCATGCTCGACCTGTGTGACCCGATCCACGTGCTGGCTCGCGGGGCGACGATGGCCTCCGGCACACCCGACGAGATCCGCACCGACCCCGCCGTCATCGACGCCTACCTCGGCGACGACTTCACCACGACCCGACAGGATGTGCACTGATGCTGACACTTGAAGGAGTAGTGGCCGGATACGGCGGCGGTGACGTGCTACAGGGCGTCGACATAACCGTCGAGCGGGGCTCGGTGGCCTGCATCGTCGGGCCCAACGGCGCGGGCAAGTCGACGATCCTGCGCACCGTCAGCGGGTTGCTGTCACCGCGGCTGGGCAAGATCACCCTGAAGGGCGAGCCCATCGAAACATGTTCGGCCACAGAGATTCTGCACCGCGGTATCTCGCAGGTGCCGCAGTCCAACGCGTTGTTTCCGAATCTGACGGTGCGCGAGAACGTGCTGCTGGGTGGCTACATCATCCGCCGCGACCGGCGGTTGGTGCGCAATAGGTACGCCGCGGTGTGCGACATGTTCCCGATTGTCGCCGACAGGGCGGCCGACAAGGCGGGCAACCTGTCCGGCGGCCAGCGCAGGATGGTCGAGTTCGCCCGCTCGCTGATGCTCGATCCCATGCTGCTGCTGCTCGACGAACCGTCGCTGGGCCTGGACCCGAAATCCCTGCAGGTGCTGCACGAATCGGTGATGCGGATGAGCCAGAGCGGCAAGACCATCCTGATCGTCGAGCAGAATGTCCGCTTCGGTATGCGGCTGGCCACCGACGGCATCGTGATGGAGGGCG
>Ga0207706_10005370_pt1 | contig 11944 bp, 9 predicted proteins | sample KBSC53metaG_FD_184318 | JGI IMG/M metagenome (GOLD analysis project Ga0207706, IMG submission 184318) | Corn rhizosphere microbial communities from Kellogg Biological Station, Michigan, USA - KBS C5-3 metaG (SPAdes) (version 2) | ecosystem: Host-associated > Plants > Roots > Rhizosphere > Soil ... | reverse complement strand
GACGTCATGCACGGCGACCTGCGCAATCCGGCCGTTGTCGACGAGCTGCTGCGAGGCGTCGACGTCCTCATTCACTTGGCGGGCACGAGCGTCGAGCGACCGTTGCCGGAAATCATCGAGAACAATCTCGTGGGGCTCCACCAGGTGTACGAGGGTGCGCGCCGCAACAAGGTGCGACGCATCGTCTTCGCCAGCTCGAACCACGCGTTCGGCATGCACTCGGTGAAGGACAAGCTCACGATCGATGCCCCGTTTCGCCCCGACGGCTTCTACGGCTTGTCGAAGGTTTGGGGCGAGGCGATGGCACGCATGTATTGGGACAAACACGGTATCGAAGGCATATCGGTGCGCATCGGTACGGCGTTCGACAAGCCTCCGGTCGACGCGCGCCATCTCAGCACGTGGTTCGGTACCGAGGACCTCGTGCAGTTGATGATGCAGTGCATAACCGTGCCCGACATCGGTTACATGGCGGTGTGGGGTGTGTCGAACAACACGCGAAGCTATTGGGACAACAAGGGAACGGAGAGGCTTGGCTTCAGGCCGACGCAGAACAGCGAGGCGTTCGCCGCGGAGATTCTCAAGAAGCCGAACCCGCTCGACCCGATCGCACAGCAATATCAGGGTGGAGGCTTCGTCACCCTCGACTTCACGCCCCTCGATGCACGGCCTCGGAAAACGTCGGTCTAACCCGTCCACCGCATGGCTGAACGTGCCTGACGCTCCTCCCATGGCGTTACCCGGATAAAGGGTCGAATGGACGTCGGAAGCGTCGAGTTCTGGCTCGCGTTGCTGCAGATCATCGGCATCAACATCGTCCTTTCCGGCGACAACGCGGTGGTAATCGCGCTGGCGGCGCGCTCGTTGCCCGCGAAGGAGCAGAAGCAGGCAGTCATGTGGGGCAGCGGCGCGGCGGTGGTGCTGCGCATCGTGCTGACCCTCGTTGCGGTCGAGCTCCTGCAGTTGCCGTACCTCAAGCTCGTCGGCGCCGGGCTGTTGCTCTGGGTCGGTATCCAGCTTCTCCTCCCGGAAAAGGAGCACGAGACCGGACGTGACGTGGCGGCCGCTGGGATGGGTGCGGCCGTACGAACAATTCTTCTCGCCGATCTGGTGATGAGCCTGGACAACGTCATCGCCGTAGCCGCGGCGGCAAAAGGAAGTCTGGGGCTGCTCGTCGCCGGACTGCTGGTGAGCATCCCGCTGGTCATCTTCGGCAGCACGTACCTGATGCGGTTCATGGAGCGCTGGCCCGTCATCATCACGCTGGGCGGTGCACTGCTCGGTTGGGTAGCGGGCGAAATGGCGGTGACCGATCCCCTGGTTCGCGACTGGGTCGATGCGAGTGCCAGATGGCTGCATTACGTGCTGCCGATCGGTGGTGCCGTGGTGGTGGTGTCAGTCGGCCAATGGATGGCTGCGCGTGCCGAAAAGAATGCCAAGGGGCGGCGAGTAATCGACCTTGCGATGGCTGACGATCATCCGGCAGCTCGCGCAGGCGACGCCGTCCCGTCGAAGCTGCGGTTTCTGCTTGCGGCCGACGATTCCGAGCCTTCGATCCGGGCCGTCGAGCACTTCATCGCCCAATTGAGTTGGTATCGCGATCCGGTCGAGATTCACTTGCTCAACACCCAGAGTGCCGTCCATCGCGACGTGAGCACATTCGTGGGTGAAGATCAGATCAAGGCGTTCCACCACGAAGAGGGTCTCAAGGCATTGCAACGGGCACGCGAGAATCTGGACCGCGCCGGCGTTCCGTATGCATTGCACATCGGCGTCGGCAACGCGGCACCTGTGATCGCGCATTACGCGAGAGAAAAGCAATGTCAGCAGATCTTCATGAGCGAGCAGGCCGGCGTTAGCGCTTCCGGCTTGATGGGCTCGGTGGCGGCCGAAGTCGTTCACCTCTCCGATGTTCCGGTGACGCTGGTGTAGCGATGAGATCCGAAACTCCCCTCGTCACGGCAATGCAGGTCATTCCCGTCGCTGGCCATGACGGAATGCTGCTCAACCTGTGCGGCGCGCACGCCCCGTATTTCACTCGTAACATCGTCATCGTCAAAGACAGTCTCGGCAACACGGGGCTCGGCGAAGTGCCGGGCGGCGAGGGGATTCGCCAGACGCTGGAAGCGGCAATTCCGCTGGTCGTTGGCCAATCCATCGGTCTTCACAACAGCGTTCTCAATTCGCTGCGTCGCCGATTGCTGAACCGGGGAGAGTCGGCCCACGAAGCGACCGTTCACAAGGTCACCTCCGCCAGCGAAGCGGCAGTGCTGAAACAACCGCACGAAATCAACCTGCGCGCCGACAATGTCATTACTGCCATCGAGTCCGCGCTGCTCGATCTCCTCGGCCAGTTTCTTGGCGTGCCAGTCGCGGCATTGCTCGGCACCGGCCAGCACCGCAAGACGGTTCGCATGCTGGGCTATCTGTTCTACATCGGCGACCGATCCAAAACCGATTTGCCCTATCTTGCAGGCACCGGTGGCGAGGACCACTGGTACCGTGTGCGCCACGAGGAAGCGGTAACGCCCGAGGGCATAGTGCGACAGGCGGAGGCCGCCAGTGCGCTATACGGATTCAACGACTTCAAGCTGAAAGGTGGCGTGATGTCGGGAGCGCGTGAGATGGACGCGGTGGCGGCGCTCAAGGCCCGCTTTCCTACCGCCGGCGTCACGCTGGATCCGAACGGCGCGTGGTCACTCGAGGAAGCGATCGCGTTGTGCAAAGGGCGCGGCGACATCCTTTCCTATGCCGAAGACCCTTGCGGCCCGGAAAGTGGCTACTCCGGCCGCGAAATCATGGCCGAGTTCAAGCGCGCCACCGGCATCCGGACCGCCACCAACATGGTTGCCACCGACTGGCGACAGCTGAACCATTCGGTGAGCCTTCAGGCGGTGGACATTCCACTAGCCGATCCGCATTTCTGGACGATGCAGGGTTCGGTGCGCGTCGCGCAGCTCTGCCAGGACTTCGGGCTGACTTGGGGATCGCATTCGAACAACCATTTCGATATCTCGCTCGCGATGTTCACACAGGTAGCCGCGGCCGCGCCCGGCACCGTCACCGCAATCGATACGCACTGGATCTGGCAGGAAGGCCAGGAGCGACTGACCGTTGAACCGCTGAAGATCGTCGCAGGTGAGGTGGCCGTACCCGACCAGGGCGGCTTGGGGATCGAGATCGACATGGCGCGATTGGAAGCTGCGCACGAGTTGTACAAACAGGTGGGCAAGGGTGCGCGCGACGACGCGATGGCGATGCAGTACCTCGTTCCGGGTTGGCAATTCGACGCCCGGAAACCAAGCCTCGGCCGCTAGCAAGGGGCTCGCGATCGCGCTTCAGCGCTTCCTCGCGTTGACAGGGTTGCTCGTGTAGCGAGCGCGAGTCATTGCCACCGATCGCGACTTCACTCCGGCGCTAATGCGTTCTCCGCGAATCCGTAGACGACGGCCGGATTTTCGACGAGAACCTTGCGGCGCGTGGCTTCGTCGGGCGCCCATTCGAGCAGCAAGTCCAGCAGCGCGGCGGTCGACGGAATTTCACGCTCGCCGGTATGTGGCCAGTTGGACGCCCATAGGCAACGGTCAGGATGCGCCTTCACCATCGTGCGGGCCAACGCGCCGACATCCGCATAGTGAGGCGGGCCGCTGCGCGAAGTCTCGTACGGTGCCGACAGCTTGACCCAGCAATTGCCGCGATCCATGAGACGCAGCAACACGCGAAACGCAGGATCGTCGATGGCTACCGGCTCGAGAAATTTGCCGTTGTGGTCGATGACGAGTTTGCAGGGCAGACCCGATAGCAAGGCTTCATGCAACGGAAGCTCACGGCCGTCGAGCTGCAGGTTGATGTTCCAGCCGAGCGGCGCGATGCGCGCTGCCATGGTTGCCAACGTATCGATACCGAGCGCGCCGCCGGGCAGCAGGAAGTAGCGCACGCCTCGGATACCCGCAACGTGCAGCCGTTCGAGCTCGGAATCGGCCACTGTCGGAGGGACGATTGCGATTCCGCGCGTCCCGGGGCCGAAGTCCGCCATCGCATCGAGCGTGCACCCGTTGTCGAATCGATAGCCATTCGGTTGCACGACGACGACGCGTTCCAGGCCGAGGCTGCGGCGAAGCTCCAGATACGCGCCAGCAGTCGCGTTCGGGGGCGGTGTTGCGGCGGTCGCCGGCAGTGGAAACCGCGAGTCGAATACGTGCATGTGGCAATCGCACGAACCCACGGGCGTGGCGAGCCTCGGCGCGCGATGCGCATCGCCTGCAGTCACCGCGATCAGCTCGTTGGCGATGCAGGAGGCATCGCATCTTCCAGCAGTGCGCGAGCATAGACGTCCTTGGCTCGCAGGATGTGCTCCGTCAGCGTCTGCCTGATGTCCTTACGGGCACCGTCGGCAAAGGCCGCAAGGATTGCCTCGTGTTCGGCAAACGAGCGCGCCTGTTCATGCGGGCGCGGTACGGTCAAATGCGCACGCAGCGCTGCGACCCGGCCCGACACATTCTTGAAAGCGCTGACGAGATAGCTGTTTCCGCAATGCTCGAAAAAGGCCTCGTGGAAGCGGGAGTCGGCCACCGCGTAGGCAAGCGTGTCGCGTCGCCTCAACGCGGCCCTCATCGACTGGACGGCCTCGGTGAGCCCGCGAATCGCACCTTCCTTGTCGTTGCCGAGTGATTGCTCCAGCGCAGTCGTCTCGAGCATCAGCCGAAATGCCGCGAGTTGCTTCACATCGGAAACGCTGGGCTTGAAGACGAACGTTCCTCGTTTGGGAACGATCGTAACCAATCCCTGAAGCTCCAGGCGGGTCAACGCCTCCCGCATTGGCGTGCGGCTCACGCCGAGGGCCAACTTTCCTTCCGGAAGCGCCTGTCCGAAGCAGAGCTCCGCGTTGACGATCGCATCGCGAAGCCGCTCCTCGACGATCGAGGCGAGTGACTTGGGGTGCTCGATCGCCAGCAGCTTGACCGGCGCGGGCCGTTTCCTGCGATCCGAAGGCGTGGCGGGCGCCAATTGCAATGCGGGTGGCCGGCTCTTCTTCATTCAGAGGGTCCAGGCGCAACTGCAAATGGGTAGGTTCTGCGGAATGCAATCAGTGACATTTCCGAACTCGTTTTCGCGCCTGAAAGCAGTGGCTGGAGCGGATCTACGCATCTTGTATCCAAGATACTAGACCTGATGTAGCATGCACGCATGACAATCGCGCAGACGGTTGCTCCCGCTGGAGAGTTACGCGTGGCCGGCACCGAAGGGCTCGTCGATCGCATCGGGAAATCAGGTATGGGGCGCGCTCGCGAACTCCGGCAACTGCTGGAACAACGGAAGATCCTCATGGCGCCTGGTGCGTCGGATGCGCTGACCGCGAGGCTCGTGGAGTCGGCGGGATTTCCGGCAATCTACATGACGGGATTCGGGGCGACCGCCGTTCGGCTGGGCACGCCCGATCTCGGGCTCATGACACAAACGGAAATGGCGACGCACGCGCGCGACATGGCTCGCGCCGTCCGCATTCCCATCATCGCCGACGCCGACACCGGCTATGGAGGGCCTGCGAATATCGTTCGCACGGTGGAAGAATACATTCAGGCGGGCGTCGCCGCCATTCATCTCGAGGATCAGAGCGCCCCCAAACGCTGCGGCCAGTTGGCGGGGATCAAGCTCATTGCCGCGGAGGAGAACGTGCGCCGCTTGAAATGCGCACTGGCGGCGCGCGCAGCGAACGATCTCCTGATCATTGGGCGGACGGACGCCCTGCCGGCCATTGGATCGGACGAAGCGATTCGACGCGCCAAGCTGTACCAGGACGCCGGCGTCGATCTCGTGTTCGTGGATGGCATCAAGAAGATCGCGGAGATCGAGGCCGTCGCACGGGCCGTCGACGGGCCGAAGGTCGTCAGCATCGTCGACGGCAATGAGACGACGACTTTGACTGCGCGTGACCTGGAGCAAATGGGCTTCGCAGTCGTGTTGTATGCAGTGTCCGCGTTGTTCTCTGCCGCGCGCGCGATTGCGGAAACGCTCGCCGCCCTGCGCACGCATGGCACGCCAAAGTCGCGTGAAGACGCGATGATGACGTATGCCGAGTTCAGCGAAGTCGTCGATCTTGCCGCGTTCAAGAAGCTCGATGACGAGTTTGGGTGGTCGTGAGGAGAAATCGATGACAGCTACGGAAATGGCAGCGGTTGAGACGCGGTCGCGGTCGAAGGGATCGTCCGGTTTGCCTCCTTCGCTGGCGGAGGAGTTGAAGGCGATGCTCGGCCAGCGGTTCTCGACGGCCGCCGCGGTTCGCGACCAGCATGGTGTGGGCGAGTCGTATCACGCTGCCGTGGCGCCCGACGCCGTATGCTTCGCCGAATCCACCGAGGACGTGGCGGCGATCGTGAAAGCCTGCGCCCGTCACGGGATCCCGGTCATTCCGTTCGGCGCGGGCACTTCCCTCGAAGGTCACGTCAGCGCGCCGTACGGTGGCGTCAGCCTCGACGTGAGCCGGATGAACGAGGTGCTGGAAGTACGCCCCGGCGACATGGACGTTACGGTGCAAGCGGGCGTGACCCGGCAGCAGCTCAACAGTCACCTGCGCGACACCGGGTTGTTCTTTCCCGTCGATCCGGGCGCCGAGTGCACGCTCGGGGGCATGGCGGCGACGCGCGCGTCGGGGACCAATGCCGTGCGCTATGGCACGATGCGCGAGAACGTGGTGCGGCTTACCGTGGTGCTCGCCAACGGAGCCGTCATCAGAACCGGTAGCCGTGCGCGGAAATCTGCCGCGGGCTACGACCTCACGCGATTGTTCGTCGGATCCGAAGGAACGCTCGGCATCATCACCGAGGTGACGCTTCGGGTCTATCCGATACCGGAGGCGACGTCGGTTGCGATCTGCCCTTTTCCGGACCTCGAAAGCGCAGCCGAGGTCGTCACCGCCATCATCCAGATGGGCATTCCGATCTCGCGTGTCGAATTCCTCGACGAGTATTCGATCCAGGCGACGAACCGGCATAGCGGCACTACGTTTCGCGAGACACCGACGCTGTTTTTCGAATTCACCGGTTCTGCGCACAACGTGACCGAGCAGGTGACCCAGGTCAAGGACATCTGCGCCGAGTTTGGCGTGACGGAATTCGAGTGGGCGGTCGAGTCAGAAGCGCGCAACAAGCTGTGGAAAGCGCGGCACAACATCCACTACGCCATCATGGCGATGCGCCCGAACGCTAAGATCTGGAGTACCGACGTTTGCGTGCCGACGGCCGCGCTCCCCGAATGCATCAAGCAATCGCACGAGGACATGAAGAAGGCGTCCTTCTTCATCGCTGCCGTCGGTCACGTGGGCGACGGGAATTTCCATATGGGGCTGGTCATCGATCCCGCGAATGCGGCGGAGATGGCCGAGGCGGAAGCCTTCAACGAGCGCCTCGTCAAGCGCGCGATTGCGATGGACGGAACCTGCACCGGCGAGCACGGCATCGGCACCGGGAAGCGCAAGTACATGAGGCTCGAGCACGGCGACGGCGTCGAAGTGATGCGCGCGATCAAGAAGGCGCTCGACCCTGACAACATCCTGAATCCCGGCAAGATCCTGCCGGAAAGCTGAGAAGCGGCGCGAGCAGGTCGCGTTCCATTGCGACCCACTGGCGGTCAACGCCAACGCTCACACATCACACGGCCTTTCGAGGCCACATCGGAGGAATCGCAACCATGACACGCTTGATCACTCGCCGCCAAGTGCTCGCTGCCGGAGCCGCCACTGTCGCCACCGCTGCGATGGGTCCATTCACTTCGGCACGAGCCGCAGCGCCCATCGTCCTTCGTGTGTCCTCGTCGGCGCCTCCGGACAAATACGGCGCGCACTATCTCTGGTACAAGCCGTTCGAGGACAATCTCAAGCGGCTCGTCGGCGATGAGATCAAGCTCGAATACTTCCCCAACAGCCAATTGGGCAAGGAAGCGGACGTCGTGCAGCAGGTCAAGGCGGGCTCCGTCGACATGATGATCAGCGGCCCTTCGATCTGGGCCACGATCGTGCCGGAAATCGGCGCGCTCGACCTCGGGTTCCTGTTCGACAACTACGCGCACGCATTCAAGGCGATCGACGGCGGCGTGTCCACCGTGTTCGACAAGCTGCTGCTCGATCGAGCCGGCGTGACCGTGCTCGGCTGGGGCTTCCAGGTCGGCGCCCGCAGCGTGTACACGAAAGCGCCGATCAAGTCGGTCGCCGAGCTGAAAGGCGTGAAGCTGCGCGTGCTTCCGACAAAGGCGTTCATCGACACGTTCACGCAGATCGGCGCGGTGCCAACGCCCATCCCCATCAACGAGCTCTACACGGCCGCGCAGACGGGCGTTGTCGACGGATTCGAGCACGACCCCGGTACCGTGCTCGCCTACAAGTTTTACGAAGTCGACAAGTATTGTTTCCTGACGCAGCACTACTACAGCCCGATGCTGGCGTATATCGGCAAGCGCGGGTTGTCGAAGATCACGCCGGAACTCATGCCCAAATTCATGCAGGCGGCGGCCGAGGCAACCAAGCAGGAGCGCGCCGACGTTCCCAAGGTCGAGAGCGAGGCGGTGGTCGAGCTCAAGGCCAAGGGTGTCGTGTTCACGGACGTTCCCGCAGCCGAGCGCAAGGCGATGGTGGACAAGATCTCCACGGCGCTCTATCCGGCATTTGCGACCCAGTATCCCGTCACCAAGCAGGTGTTCGACAAGATCGCTGCCTCGCGCGGCTAATGGGATAGGAAGCCACACCGCACCGGAGGCAAGGGATGCACACGCCCACGCAGGTTTCGGACATCGGCGAAGTATTCGAGCCAGTTTCGACGGCCGGCACCACCGGTGCGATGCGGCTTCACAACGGATTGCTTCTGGGCATCGAATATTTTGCCGGGGTGATTCTCGCGATCGACGTGGCAGTCGTCTTCCTGTCGGTCATCATGCGGTACTTCCTGCACGAGCCGTTCGACTGGGCAGAGGAGGTCGCCGGCATCCTGATGGTGATGCTGATCTTCCTCGGCGCGGCGAGCGTGGTCGGCCGGCAAAAGCACGTCGGCATCGACGTATTCCTCGGACTTTTCCCGGCGAGCTGGCGCGCGGCGCTCATTCAGTGTGGATTGTGGATCGAGGTCGCGGTCTCCCTGCTGCTCCTCGTCTCGACGGTCGACCTGTGGCTCGATACGCAGGGCCAGACCACACCGATCGGCTTTCCGCAATGGATGGTCCTGACGCCGGTGATCATCGGCAGCCTGGCGATGTTCGGCTTTGCGATGTTCAATGCGCTCGCGCAATCCGGCCGCGTCTTCTGGGGAACGCTCGCGGCGGTCATCGGCGTCGGGGTGGCGGTCGCCGCCTGGAACATTCTCGCTCCCGACCACGCCATTCCGCCGATCCTGCTGCTGATCATCGGCTTCATCGGCAGCATCCTGATGGGCGTGCCGATCGCCTTCGGGATCGCGTTCGCCGCCGCGGTGTATTTCCTCGCCAACCCGACGCTGCCCACGCTCATTTATTCGCAGCAACTCGTCGCCGGCGCCAACCATTTCGTCCTGCTCGCCATACCGTTCTTCGTGCTGGCCGGCGTCGCGATGGAATCCAACGGCATGTCGTCGCGGCTGATCGAGCTGCTCGTGCGCATGATGGGGCGCCTGCGGGGCGGCCTCAATCTGATCATCATCGTCGCAGTCGCGTTCTTTTCCGGCGTGTCCGGTTCCAAGCTGGCCGACATCGCGGCCGTAGGCGGAATCATCATGCCCGCTGTCCGCCGCACCAAGCAGGATCCGAACGAGGCCGCCGGCCTGCTGGCATGCTCGGGTGTGATGGCCGAGACGATCCCGCCGTGCGTCAACATGATCATCTTCGGCTTCGTCGCCAGCATCTCGATCGGCGGGTTGTTCATGGCCGGCGTCATTCCGGCATTCATCCTCGCGCTCGCGCTGGCTGGCGTCGCGATCTACACCGGCAAGAAGGTCGATCCTTCCGCGGCGTTCCCCGAACGGCGACCCATGCTGCGGCTGCTCGGCGGCGCGCTCGTTGCATTCATCATGATCGCGATGATCGGCAAAGGCGTGACATCCGGGGTCGCCACCTCGACCGAGGTCTCGGCGTTCGCGGTCATATACGCGTTCGTTGTCGGTGGTCTCGCGTTTCGCGAGCTGACGTGGCCCGTCATCGTGCGGCTTTTCGTGCAGTCCGCATCGATGACCGGCAGCATCCTGTTCATCGTCGCCGCAGCGTCCGGTCTTGGATATGCGCTCACGATCGAGCGCATCCCGAACCTCATGTCCGCGACGATGACCCAGTTCGGTGCGAACTACGGCGCGACGGCGTTCGTCGTCCTTGCGGCGATCGTGATGATGGTCTTCGGGATGATCCTCGAAGGCGCGCCGGCGATGATCCTGTTCGGTCCGCTGCTGACGCCGATCGCAGTCCAGCTCGGCGTCAATCCGCTCCAGTTCGGCACGGTCATGGTCATCGCGATGGGTCTGGGTCTTTTCGCGCCGCCCGTGGGACTCGGACTCTTCGCAACGTGCGCCATCACGGGCACCGAGGCGAAGAACGTGGCGAGGCCGATGATGAAATATCTCATCGTCCTGGCGCTGGGCCTGCTCGCGCTGATCTTCGTCCCCGAGTTCTCGCTATGGCTGCCACGCAAGCTCGGCATCTCATGACGCGCGTCGCGCGAGGAACGTAATGGCTCCCGCGTCGTGCGCGCTGTGTCCGCCTCGCAATCCCGCGGCGGAAAACCGCTATGAGATCGCCTCGCTTTCGATCTCCACGCTGTATCTTTACGGTGACCAGCGCTTTCGGGGCTACAGTGTGCTTGCATTCGATGCGCGGCATGCCGTCGCACTCGCCGAGCTTTCGAAGAACGAGTACACGCGCTACATGGATGACCTGCGCATCAGCGTGCAAGCGATCACCCAGGCGCTGCATCCCGACCACATGAACGTCGAGCAGATGGGCAATGCGCTGCCGCACCTGCATTGGCACATCGTGCCGCGCTACGAGGATGATCCGCGGTGGGGCAAACCGATCTGGGTGGATTGGCCACCAGACGAATTCAACGTCAACCGGTTGAAGCTCGCCGAAGCGGACGCCCTGCGACTGACGCATCGCATCCACGCGGAGGTCGAGGCCGCGATGCGCTCCTGATTCCTATCGGTCGCTGTCGTGTCGCGCATCTTTCTCGCATTTCCGGTCGGCGCTCGCGCCAACTACTACGGCGACAAAGCGCTCGCCGGCTTGCGCCGGATTGGCGAGGTCACCCTCAACGACCGGGACCGTCCGCTGTCCACCGATGAATTGATCGGAGCGTCGACCGGATGCTCGCTCATCGTCGCCGACCGCGAGACGCCCGGTACGGCGGAGCTGTTTCGCCGGTCGCCGGCGCTGGTCGCGTTCACGCGCTGCGCGGTCGATATCCGCAATGTCGACGTAGCCGCGGCAAGCGAGGAGGGCATTCTCGTCACCCGCGCAGGGCCGGGTTTCATCGCCAGCGTGGCCGAATGGGTGATCGGCGCAATGATCGACCTCTGCCGTGGCGTTACTGATGCGACCATGGCGTATCGCACCGGCCGTTTGCAAGTGCCGAGGATGGGCAGAGAGCTCAGGCATTCGACACTGGGTGTTATCGGTTACGGCCACATCGGACGCTACCTTTGTGATCTCGCGCTTGCCTTCGGCATGCGGGTCGTCGTGAGCGATCCCCAGGCAACAGTATCGGATCAGCGCCTTCGACAAGCGGATCTCGACGAGCTACTGAGGGAGTCGGATTTCGTCGTCTGTCTTGCACCCGCAAGTGCTGCGACTGCGAACCTGATGGATGCTTCGCGATTCGCGCAGATGAAGCGCGGCGCATTCTTCATCAATGCGTCGCGGGGGGAACTGGTCGACGACGCCGCACTGAAACGAGCTCTCGACGAAGGCATTCTTGCGGGCTGCGCGCTCGATGTCGGCCGTG
>Ga0207706_10005369_pt1 | contig 11944 bp, 11 predicted proteins | sample KBSC53metaG_FD_184318 | JGI IMG/M metagenome (GOLD analysis project Ga0207706, IMG submission 184318) | Corn rhizosphere microbial communities from Kellogg Biological Station, Michigan, USA - KBS C5-3 metaG (SPAdes) (version 2) | ecosystem: Host-associated > Plants > Roots > Rhizosphere > Soil ... | reverse complement strand
CGAGTTTCGTCACGGAACTGGCGAAAACCAAGTAAGCGGAACGCGGGGCGATCCCGATGGAACGCGTCATTGACGCCCCGGCCAGGCCCGCGGGCCCGCGATTCTGGCCCAAGGCCAAGCGCTGGCTGACGCCGCTGATCGTTCCGTTCGCGCTGCTCTTGGCGTGGGACTTGTGCGTGCGCATGACCGGCACGCGGCTGATTCCATTACCGCGCGATGTCGCAATCATGCTCTACGACTTCACGTTCGGCGGCGTTTACGACGACGCGTTCAGCAAGAGCATACACATCCACTTCTGGAAATCGGTGCAGCGCGTCTACGGCGGTTTTTTCGCCGCTGCCGCGGCTGGCATCCCGCTGGGGCTGTTGATCGGCCGCATCAGGGCCGTGCGCGAGCTGCTCGATCCCACGCTGCAGATACTGCGTCCAGTGCCGGTGACCGCGTGGCTTCCGCTCTCGATGATATTTTTCGGGCTCGGCCCGAATGCGGCGATTTTCCTGGTGTTTCTCGGCGCGTTTTTTCCGATCGTGCTCAACACCACGTTCGGCGTGCGCTCGGTCGACTACCGGTTGTTCGAAGCAGCATCGATGCTCGGATGCAACGGCTCGTCCTTGTTCCGCCAGGTCGTACTCCCGGCGGCAACTCCGTCGATCTTCAATGGTCTGCGACTGGGGCACGGTTTCGCGTGGATACTCATCGTGGTCGGGGAAATGACAGGCGTGCCGGAGGGCCTTGGCGCGGTGATCATGGATGGCCGCACGCTGTCGCGCACCGATCTCGTGATCTCCGGCATGATGGTGATCGGGCTCGCCGGCTTTCTGTCGGACCGCGTGATAGTGGCAATCAACAATCGCTTGCTCGCCTGGAGTCCGCAACATCATGCATGACGCGGCCTTCCATCGCAGCGCGCGGCCGACGCTCGCCATCAAGGGCCTCTCCAAGCGCTTCACGATCGGCGAGCAGACGGTGGAGGCATTGCGCGACGTCAACCTCACGATCAGCAAAGGTGAATTCGTCTGCCTGATCGGCGCATCGGGCTGCGGGAAGTCGACATTGCTGCGCATCATCGCCGGATTCGAGACTGCGACCTCCGGCACCGTCGAGATGTACGGGACGCCGATCACCGCGCCGGGCCCGGAGCGCGGCATGGTGTTCCAGGATTTTGCGCTGTTCCCGTGGCTGACGGTCAAGGAGAACATCGCGTTCGGACCGAAGCAGCGCGGCCTGCCGCAGGTCAATCTCGACGAGATAGCCGCTCGTTATACCGATATGGTGGGCTTAACCAAATTCGCCAACTACTACCCGAGCCAGCTGTCCGGCGGCATGAAGCAGCGCGTCGCCATTGCGCGCGTGCTCGCCAACGACTGCGAAGTGCTGCTGATGGACGAGCCGTTTGGGGCGCTCGACGCGTTGACGCGCGAAAAACTCCAGCAGGAACTGCTCGAAATCTGGGAGCGCACCAAGGTTACGGTGATCTTTGTGACCCACTCGGTCGAAGAAGCGGTCGTGTTATCGGACCGCGTGGTCGTGATGACGGCCGGCCCCGGCCGCATTGAGCATGACGCGCGCATCCAGCTGCCGCGCCCGCGCGAAGTGTCAGCAATCGATTTCAACCAGGTGCGGCGCGACATCACCCAGCGTCTGACGAGCCACGTCGGCGTGAAAAGCATACCCGCAGCAGCTTAGCCACCGAAAGTTGTCTCCGGCACGGCCCGGCAGCGCTCGCCGAGCTACCTCAATTGCGCTCTCCCCATTAGAATGTCGGCAGGCTGCTGCATGGAAGCAGCCATATGGAGGAGGAGCGAATGCGGTTTCTGGCGGCAGGATTGGCGATCGTCGTGGCGGCCATGCCCGTGACGGCGGCCGCGCAACGCTATCCGGAGAAGTCGATCCGCTTTATCGCCCCGTATGCGCCCGGCGGCGCCACCGATTTGTTGACGCGGACGCTCGCGCAGAAATTGACCGAATCCCTGGGGCAAACCGTCGTGCCGGACAATCGTCCGGGCGCGGGCGGCAACGTCGGTGCAGAGATCGCAGCAAGATCGGCGCCGGACGGTTACACGATATTGCTCGCGCCGGTAAGTCCGATGGCGATCAACGTAAGCCTGTACGGCAAAAAACTGCCGTTCAATCCGGAAAAGGACTTCGCACCGATTACGCTGGTCGCCAAAGTGCCGCTCGTTATCGTCGTGAACCTCAACGTTCCCGCGAAGACCATGCAGGAATTCATCGCGCTCGCGAAATCGCGTCCCGGCAAAATGACCTACGGCTCGTCCGGCAACGGCAGTTCCAACCACATGACGGGTGCCATGCTGATGAGCGCCGCACAGCTCGATATGGTGCACGTTCCCTACAAGGGCGGCGGGCCGGGTATGGTGGCATTGCTCGGCGGCGAAATCGACATGATGGTCGCGCAAATTCCTTCAAGCCGGCAGCTGCACATGGCCGGCAAAGTCCGCGCGCTCGCGATATCGGGCGCGAAACGCTCTGCGGCGCTGCCCGACGTGCCGACGATGATAGAGGCGGGGCTGCCGGGTTTTGAGGCGACTTCGTGGTATTGCGTGGTCGCGCCGGCCGGTACGCCGAAAGCCATCATCGACCGGCTCAATACCGAAATTGTCAAGGCACTCAACACGCCCGAGATGCGCCAGCGCCTAGCCGACGAAGGCGCGGAAGTGGAGCCGTCGACGCCCGCCGAGCTCGCGCGTTTCGTGCACGCGGAAATTCCGAAGTGGGCCAGGGCCGTCAAGGATTCGGGAGCGCGGATTGATTAGCGCCACGCCGCACCATATTTTAATCCACCGATCGTTAAATCTATGCTGATCTTCCGCCAGTTGTTCGATGCGCAATCGTCGACGTACACCTATTTGCTTGGCGATAGCGTGAGCCGCGAGGCCATCCTGATCGATCCCGTATTCGAGCAGGTGCGCCGCGATGCCGCGCTGATCAACGAATTGAATCTCAAGCTGGCGTGGACGCTCGACACGCATGTCCACGCCGATCACGTGACCGGTGCGTGGCTCATGAAGCAGCGTTGTGGCAGCCGTATCGGGCTGTCCGCGAAAAGCGGCGCAGCCGGCGCCGATCGCGTTCTCGAAGACGGCGATCAAGTCGCGTTCGGCAAGCGCTATGTCGAAGCGCGTTCAACCCCGGGCCATACCGACGGCTGCGTGACGTACGTGCTCGACAATCAGAGCATGGCATTCACCGGCGATTGCCTGTTGATTCGCGGCAGCGGTCGCACCGATTTCCAGCAGGGCGATCCGCGGCGCATGTTCCGGTCGGTGCGCGAACAGATTTTTTCATTGCCGGCAACCTGCCTCTTGTATCCCGCGCATGATTACCGCGGCATCATGGTGACAAGCGTCGACGAAGAGCGGCGCTACAATCCGCGGCTCGGTGGCGACATCGGCATCGATGATTTCGCCGGCTATATGAACAATCTCAATCTGCCGCATCCGAAGCAGATCGACGTCGCCGTGCCGGCCAATCTCAAATGCGGACAGCCCGCCGATGCAAAAACCGATAATTCCGATCCGCAGTGGGCGGCGCTGACCTTCACGTTCGGCGGCATTTGGGAAATCCAGCCGCAAACGCTCGAGGAAATCATCTCCCAGGTGGAAACGATAGACGTGCGCGAACCCGACGAATACAACGGCGCGCTCGGCCACATTCGCGGCGCGAAACTCATTCCGCTCGGCGAGCTCAAGCAGCGGGCCGGCGAAATCAGCCGCGACAAGCCGGTAGTGACGGTGTGCCGGTCCGGCGCACGTTCGGCGCAGGCCGTCGTCATGCTGCAAAAAGAAGGCTTCCGCGATATCGCCAATTTGCACGGCGGCATGCTGCGTTGGCGGGCCGAAGGCTATGGGGCCGAAGGCGGAAATTGAGCGATCTTGCGACAAGCCGCTTTCCCCGCGCTGCACTTTTACTGTCGTATCTCGCGACCATGGACGCGTTCGCGCAGGCTTATCCATCCAAACCGATTCGCTACATTGTCCCGTTTCCCGCCGGCGGCGGGCAGGATCTGGTCGTGCGCGCACTCGCTCCGCGCATGAGCGAGGCGCTCGGGCAGACCGTGATCGTCGACAACCGGCCGGGCGCGGCGACCATGGTGGGCGCGGAACTCGCCGCGAAATCGCCGCCGGACGGTTACACCATCTTCAATGGCTCGAACACGACACTCGCGATCAATCCGAACCTGTACAGCAAGGTGCCGTACGACCCGCTCAAGGATTTCGCCGCGGTGACGCAAATTGCTTCGCTGCCCAATCTGCTCGTCGTGCATCCGTCGTTGCCGGTGCGCACGGTCAAGGAACTTGCCGCGCTCGCGCGCAACCGTCCCGGGCAGCTTAACTACGGCTCGTCCGGCACCGGCACGCCCGCGCAGCTCGCCGGCGTAATGTTCGGCGACGAAGCGCACGCGAAGCTCGTGCACGTGCCTTATCGCGGCAGCAGCCAGGCGCTCACCGCACTGATCAGCGGCGAGACACAAATGATGTTTGGCAGCATGACTTCGACGCTGCCGTTCGTGAAAAGCGGACGGCTGCGCGCAATCGCGGTGACCGGCGCCAAGAGATCCCTTGCGGCGCCCGAGGTGCCGACCGTCGCCGAAGCCGCATTTCCGGGATTCGAAGCGGTCACGTGGTACGGATTGTTCGTGCCCGCGGGCACGCCTGCCGCGATCGTCAGCAAGCTTAATGCCGAAGTCGTGAAGATTCTGCGCGCGCCTGATTTTCGCGACTGGCTGGTTGCGCAGGGCGCAGACCCCGTCGGCAGTACGCCGGATGAACTCGCTGCTTTCGTCAAGACGGAGCTCGTCAAATACGCGAAGATCGTCAAAGACTCCGGCATGCGGCCGGATTAGCGCTATGGCTGAGAGTTGATGAAGCGCGGAGGTATGCGGGCGCGTGTCGTGATGATCGCGCTGCTGCTCAACGCCGGCACGGCGCTCGCGGCCGACTGGAAACCCGAGCGCCCGGTCGAGATCGTCGCGATGTCGGGGCCTGGCGGCGCCAACGACGTCATAGCACGCACGTTGCAGCGGGTGATGCAGCAGAGAAAACTGGTCGATGCGCCGATGACAGTCGTTTCCAAAGTCGGCGCCGGCGGCGTCATCGCTTGGAGTTATCTCAATCAGCACGCGGGCGATGGCGGTTATATCTCGGTGAGCCCGATCAATTTGCTGATCGAGCATATTCTGGGCGCGAGTCCCATTACTTACACGGACGTCACGCCGATCGCGCAGCTATTCAACGAGTACGTCGCGTTCGCGGTGATAGCGGAAAGCCCGCTGCGCAGCGGCCGCGACGTCGTCGATAAACTGAAAGCGGATCCGGGTTCGGTAACCTTTGCCGTCGCCGCGAGCCTGGGCGGCTCCAATCATATCGCGACGATGGTCGCGTTGAAGAGCGCCGGTGTCGACGTAAAGAAGCTCAAGTTCGTGGTATTTACCTCAGGCGTGCAATCGCTGACCAATGTAATGGGCGGGCATGTCGATGTTGCCGTGGTGCCGGTGTCCGGCGTGGTCGCGCATGTAACGGCAGGCCGGTTGCGCGTGCTCGCGGTGTCAGCGGCGAAGCGCCTTGGGGGAAGTTTCTCGTCCGTCCCGACGTGGAAAGAGCAGGGTGCCGACAGCGTGTTCTCGAGCGCGCGCGGCGTGATCGGGCCCAAGGGCATGACCGCGGCTCAAATCGCCTATTGGGAAAATGTGCTTGCTCGCGTGGTCGAGTCGGACGACTGGAAGAAAGACCTCGAGAACAATTACTGGGAGGGGCAGTTCCTGACCAGCGCCGATACGCGCAAGCTGCTAAAAACCCAGTACGACCAATATAAGAGCGTGCTGATCGACGTCGGCCTCGCGCGCTAGCCCATCAGCATCGCCTCAGGAGTCATTGTAGTGAGCACGTCTGCACCCATAGACTTGAAGCCGTTTTTCGCGCCTGCGAGCGTTGCGCTGATCGGCGCCACCGACGATCTCACGCGCTTTGCCGGCCGCGTCCTGATGCGCATGATGAATTTCGGCTATCAAGGCAGGGTTTTCCCCGTCAATCCGCGGTTCAAGGAAGTGCGCGGCATGCGGTGCTACGCTAGCGTGCGCGAGCTGCCCGAGGCGCCGGATCACGTCGGCATCGTCGTCCCTACCGACCGCGTAATCGGCATCCTGGAGGACTGCGCGGCGCGCGGCGCGCGCTTCGCCACCGTTTACTCCGGCGGTTTCGCGGAGACCGGTACGCCGGAAGGCCGGGCGATGCAAGCGGAAATCACGGCGTTGGCGCGCCGGACCGGCATGCGCGTCATGGGTCCGAACTGCAACGGTATGGTCAATTTCATCGACGGTTTCACCATGACCACTTCGGCGACGGTCGCCAAGCGCCAGCCGGCGGGCAACGTCGGCGTCGTCGCGCAAAGCGGTGGCGCCGGCCAGGTCAACGTGATGTGGCGCGCGCAGGAAGCGGGGGTGGCCATCAGCTACGAAGTGAGTTGCGGCAATTCCGCGGACCTCAACATTCTCGATTTCATCGAATTCATGATCGCCGATGCCGCCACTGACGTGATCATGGTACTCGCCGAGCATATTCCCGACGGTTCGCGCCTCCTTGAAGTCGCGCGCCGCGCGGCGGCACGCGAGAAGCCTATCGTCATGGTCAAGCTCGGCCGCACCGAGGCCGGCAGCCACGCGGCGGCGTCGCACACCGGCGCCATGGCCGGCGCCGATGAAATATGCGACGCGGCGCTGCGCCAATGCGGGATCATCCGCGTCGACGACTGCAACGAGCTCTACGAAACGGCGATGCTGCTGCGCACGCGCCGGTGGCCGCGCGGCGGGCGCGTCGCGGCGACGACGATATCGGGCGGCAATGGCGTTCTGCTCGTCGATCTCGGCGCGAGTCTCGGTTTGAGCTTTCCCGCCTATGGTGCAAAGACTCAGGCGGTGCTCGGCGACGTGTTGCCCAAGCATGGGACGACCGCCAACCCGACCGATGTCACCAACGCGGCAATCGGCAGTCCCGATATGTTCAAGCGCTGTATCGAGGCCATTGCCGGCGACGACAACATCGACGTGGTGGTCCCGATATTCACGTTGTCGGTTGCGAGCGACGTGCGGCAGGCGGCGGGGGCAGCCAAAGCGGCTGACAAGCCGGTCGCCATCCTGTGGCCGGGCGCGTGCAACGACGATCCGGCGTTTACGGCCCAAAGCCTGGCAATGGAAGGCGTCGCCGTCTATCGCAATACGCTGAGCTGCATGAAGGCGGTTCGCGCGGCCGTGCGCTACGGCGAATTCCTGCGGCAGCCGCGCGGCGTACCGTCGCGGCCCGCGGGCATCGATGTCGCCGCAGCGCGCGGCGCGCTCGATGCGGCGTCCGGAACGCTGACTGAACGCGCGAGCAAAGCGGTGCTGGCGGCTTATGGATTTCCCGTCACGCGCGAAGGCTTGGCACGCAACGCCGACGAAGCCGCGCGCCTGGCGGCGGAACTCGGCGGTGAGCTCGCGCTTAAAATCGAGTCGGCCGACATACCGCATAAAACCGAAGCGGGGGCCATACGCTTGCGGGTGAGCGGCGAGGCCGCCGTTCGCAGAGCGTTTGCCGAAGTGACGGCGGCCGCCGCCGCATATAAGAAGGGCGCGCAGCTCGACGGCGTCTTGGTGCAGCAAATGGCGCCGCCGGGACTCGAGTTCATGCTCGGGCTCGTGATGGATCCGGTTTTCGGGCCGGTGGTGGTCGCGGGCCTGGGCGGCATTCACGTCGAGGTGCTGCATGATCTCACCTATCGGGTGGCGCCGGTCGATCACGCGCAGGCGCGTACGATGCTGAACGAGCTGCGCGGCGCCAAGCTGCTCGACGGTGTCCGCGGCTCGGCGGCCCGCGACATCGAGGCGTTGTGCGACTTGATCGTGCGATTGTCGTGGCTGGGTCACGATTGCACCGACCGGATCGCGGAACTCGACGTCAACCCGCTGATGCTCTACGCACGAGGCCAGGGCGCGTGCGTGGTCGATGCGTTGATAATCAAGCGTCCGTCAGAGTAATCTCTTAGTGACCAAAAACGTGATTGAAGGAACGCAGGCATGGAAACATCCGCACTGAATGTCGAACTGAGCGACGAGCTGCGCGCGATGCGCGACGCGGTGCGCCGCTTTACGGATCGTGAGCTGGGGCCGTGGGCTGAAGAGATCGACCGCACCGGTGAAATTCCGCCCGGGCTCATCGAGCTCATGCAGAAAAACGGCTACTGCGGTATGCGCCTCCCGCCGGAATACGGCGGAGGCGGGTTGAGCCTCTTTCAATATTGCATCGCACTCGAAGAATTCAGCCGCCTGCACCGCGCGTTCACGATCGCGGCGAACTACTCGAGCGGCATGACGCCGATGGCGATTTCCCGGCATGGCACTGCAGGCCAGAAAGAAAAATTCCTGCGCGGGTTCGCCGCCGGCAAATTGAAGTCGGCATTCGCGCTGACCGAGCCCGAAGCTGGATCTGACGCCGCCGGTATGCGCACGCGCGCCGAAAAGAGCGGCGACGGATGGATATTGAACGGCCGCAAGCATTACATCAGCGGCGGCCACGTCGCGGATGTCATCATGGTGATGGCCGTGACCGATCCGGAAAAGCGCGCGCGCGGCGGCATCACCGCTTTCCTGCTCGAGCGCGGCATGCCGGGCTTCTCCGTCACGCGCGTCGATACGACGATTGCGACGGACTCGATCAAGCTCGCCGAGCTGACGTTCGAAGATTGCCGGCTGCCGGCAGATGCCGTAATCGGTGAGGTCGGCGCCGGATTCAAAGTCGCGATGGGTTCATTGAATGATGGCCGGATGTCGGTGTCGTGCTCGTGCGTCGGCGCCGCTGAATCGTTGCTCGACCGCTCGATTGAGCACACGAAAGTGCGCCGCACGTTCGGCAAGCTGCTGGCCGAACGCCAGGCGATTCAGTGGATGCTCGCCGACTCGGCGGTCGACATCGCCGCGTCGCGCGCGCTGTGCTACGACGTCCTGCGCCGGCTGGAGAAGGGCGAAAACGTCGGCTCGGCCGGCAGCATGTGCAAATTGTTCGCGTCCGAAATGGTCGGGCGCGTCGCCGACCGTGCCGTGCAGATTCATGGCGGCATGGGCGTGATTCGCGGTTTTCCGGTCGAGCGCTTCTATCGCGACGTGCGGCATTACCGCGTCGGCGAAGGCGCGTCCGAGATTCAGCGCATCGTGATTTCGCGCGACCTGTTGCGCGGCGTGAAGATTTCGGACTGATGGCTATGGCGAACCTAAAAGCAGCCATCGCCGGCATCGGCGAAAGCCGCGTCGGCCGCGTCCCGGACCGGTCCGCGCTGCAATTGCAGACCGATGCTGCGCAGGCCGCGCTCACCGACGCTGGGCTCAAAATGTCGGATATTGATGGGCTCCTCACGACACCCGTGCGCGTCGAGCACTGGAACATGCCGTGCGGCGTCGTCGCGCATCACCTCGGCGTGCGCGCGAAATACTTATCGACCGTTGACATCGCGGGTGCGTCAGGCTGCGGGATGATTCATCAGGCTGCCATGGCCATCGCCGCCGGCCAATGCTCGACGGTGTTGTGCGTGGCCGGGCAGAATCTGCTCACGCACAGCACGCGGGCGAGCGCGGTCAAGAAAATGGCCGAAGGCGGCAGCGCACAGCCGCAATTCGAAGTGCCGTACGGCCCTCTGGTGCCTTCGCTATACGCGCTCGTCGCGCAACGCCATATGCATGAATACGGCACGACGCCCGAGCAGATGGCCGAGGTCGCGGTCACCCTGCGGCGGCATGCGAGCTTGAACCCGAACGCGCACAAGCGCGACCTCATTACGGTAGCCGACGTCCTGAACTCCAAAAAGATCGCGTCGCCGCTGCATATCCTCGATTGCGCGATCGTGTCCGACGGCGCGTGCGCGGCGATCGTGACGAGCGCCGAACGCGCACGCGATCTAAAGCAAAAGCCGGTGCATCTGCTGGGGCAGGGCTATGGCTGCCGGCACAGCCATATCGGCGACACCGAACTGACGACGACCGGAGCGGTGGATGCCGGCGTGGCGGCATTCAATAGCGCCGGACTCAAGCCATCCGACATGGATTTCGCGCAGATTTACGATTGCTTCACGATTACCGTAATCGTGGAGCTCGAAGACCTGGGCTTCTGCAAGAAGGGCGAAGGCGGCGCGTTTGTTCAAGGCGGCCGCATTGGCATCGGCGGCGAGTTGCCGGTTACTACGCACGGCGGCCTGCTGTCGGGCGGCCATCCCGGCCTTGGCGGCGGATTTTTTCACGTAATCGAGGCGGTGCGCCAGTTGCGCGGTGACGCCGGCGCGCGCCAGGTAAAAGATGCGAAGGTCGCGCTGGTCCATGGCAATGGCGGCGTCATCAGCATTCACTGCACGTTGATACTCGGAGGGGCGGCGGCATGACAGCGGAAGCGTTAGCGAAAGTGGCGGTCGATCGCCCCCTGCCGGTGCCGGACGCGGCGACCGGCCCTTACTGGGAGGCGGCGCGCGCAAAGCGGCTGGTCATGCCGCGCTGCGGCGATTGCGGCCGCTACCATTTTTATCCGCGCACGTTGTGCCCGCAATGCAGCTCGGCCAACCTCAAATGGACTGAGGTGAGCGGCGCCGGGACCGTCTACTCTTATACCGTCATCCATCGCGCGCCCAGTCCCGCTTTCGCGGCAGCAGTTCCGTACGTCGTTGCCGCGGTCAAGCTCGCCGAAGGCCCGCATCTGATGTCAAACATTGTCGGCATTGCGCCGGACGACGTTCGCATCGGCATGCCGCTGAAAGTCGTGTTTCAGAAATTTTCCGAGGAAATCACTTTGCCGATGTTTGAGCCTGCGGAAAAGCCATGAGGCGTTCGGCATTCGTCATACTTGGCATGGCTGTCGCAGCGGGCGCCGGCGCCCAGAATTATCCGGTGAAACCGATACGGCTCGTTTCACCGTACCCGCCCGGCGGCGCGAACGACATCCTCGCGCGCATCATCGGCCAGAAACTCGGCGAAAGCCTCGGCCAGCAGATCGTGATCGAAAACCGCGGCGGCGCGACCGGCAACATCGGCGCGGAGTACGTGGCCAAGGCCGCGCCCGACGGTTATACGATATTGATGGGGCAGGCGAGCAATCTCACGATCAACGTGAGCCTGATGAGCAAGATGCCGTACGATCCGGTGAAGGACCTGGCGCCCGTCACGCTGGTGGCGACGACGCCCAATCTGCTGGTCGTGCACCCTTCGCTGCCGGTGCGCACGGTCAAGGATCTGGTTGCGCTCGCAAAGGCCAAGCCCGGTTCCGTCAACTATGCGTCTTCAGGCAGCGGCAGCGCGGGCCATCTTGCGGGCGAGCTGTTCAAGCGCGTCGCGCATATCGACATGGTGCACATTCCGTACAAAGGCGCGGCGCCGGCGTTGACCGATGTGGTCGCCGGCCAGGCGCAGATTTATTTCACCTCGCCGATATCCGCCACGCCGTTCGTGAAAGGCGGCCGGTTGCGCATGGTCGCGGTGACGAGCCTCAAGCGCTCGCCGTCGCTGCCGGATATCCCGACCGTCGCGGAATCGGGCTATCCCGATTTCGACGTCGTGTCGTGGTGGGGCATCCTCACGCCGGCTGGCGTGCCGAAAGAAATCATCGCGAAGCTGCACACGGAAATCGTCAAGGTGCTCGCGCTGCCCGAGATCAAGACGAAGTTCGCGGACCAGGGCGCCGACGTCGCCAGCGACACGCCCGAGCACTTCGCCGCTTACATCAAGACCGAAATCGCGAAGTGGGCGAAGCTCATCAAGGAGCTCGGCGTCAAAAGCGAATAACGCGGCGCGCTTCTAATACTCGACCGGCACGGGATCGAGACTGCGCCACATATACCAGGTCGCGACCGAGCGCCACGGCTCCCAGCGTTTAGCGAACCGGATGAGCTGCTTGCGCGTCAGCGGCCTGCCTTTGTAATA
>Ga0207706_10005367_pt1 | contig 11945 bp, 17 predicted proteins | sample KBSC53metaG_FD_184318 | JGI IMG/M metagenome (GOLD analysis project Ga0207706, IMG submission 184318) | Corn rhizosphere microbial communities from Kellogg Biological Station, Michigan, USA - KBS C5-3 metaG (SPAdes) (version 2) | ecosystem: Host-associated > Plants > Roots > Rhizosphere > Soil ... | reverse complement strand
GATCGCGATCCTGGTCTCCAGGTCGGGTGCTTGCACGTCGGTGAGCAGGCCACACTCGAAGCGGGAGCGCAGCCGCGCCTCCAGGGTCGCGATCTCCTTCGGCGGCCGGTCGGACGAGATCACGATCTGGCGGCCGGCCTCGTAGAGCGAGTTGAAGGTGTGGAAGAACTCCTCCTGGATCCGCTCCTTGTGCTCGAAGAACTGGATGTCGTCGATCAGGAGCAGGTCGTAGGCGCGGTAGCGCTGCTTGAAGCCCTCGATCCGCTTGTCGCGCAGCGCGTTGATGAAGTCGTTCATGAAGGTCTCGCTCGTCACGTAGCGCACCGAGAGCTCGCCCTGGTGCTCGCTGACGTACTGCGCGACCGCCTGCAGCAGGTGGGTCTTGCCGAGCCCGGTGCCGCCGTAGATGAAGAGCGGGTTGTAGGCCTGCGCCGGCGCCTCGGCGACGGCCAGCGCGGCCGCGTGCGCGAAGCGGTTCGAGGAGCCGATCACGAACGAGTCGAAGGTGTACTTCGGGTTCCAGCCGATGCCTGTCGGCTCGCGTGTCTGGGCTTCGACGCTCTCGGCCCGCTCGCCGCCTTCGCGCTCGATGACGGCGAGCTGAATCCGCCGCTCGCGGCCGGTCGCGTCGCCCACGGCAGCGCTGATCAGACCGATGAAATGACCCTCGATCCAGTCGCGCGTGAAGTCGTTCGGGACGGCGAGTACGAACTCGTCGTCGTTCAGCTCGAGTCCCTCCACGTGGTCGAACCACGTGCGGTACGTCGTGTCGTTGAGGGCGCCTCTGAGCCGACTTGAAACCTCGCTCCACAGGCCTTCCGCAGTCAGCTCAATTGAGGGCTCCACGCCGCCGGACGCACTCCTTGTCGGGGAACTGGCGAGCGGCGAGCATAGCAGCGTCGGGGCGCCCTCACAACGCCCTCTTCGGACCGGTTCGCGTGGAAGAAAAAGTCGCAATTTGCAGGGAAAAGCACACCCTCCACACCCCCGTCCACAGGTGTGGACGATGCTGCCGATCGAGGCGACGCTTGCAGCGGTCCGCTTCGCGCTCGCCCCACGATTCGACCGTCGTTTGTGCGCCCTCGAACCTGTGGAGAACCACCCCCCGACGCGTCGCTATACTGGCTCCCGCGCCGCCCGGAACCGGGCGGTTCTTCTTCCCTCATTCGACTCGTGAAGCGGACCTACCAGCCAAACGTGCGCAGGCGGAAGCGTCGGCACGGCTTCCGTGCCCGGATGTCCACCCGGGCCGGCCGCGCGATCCTCAAGCGCCGCCGCGCGAGGGGCCGCAAGCGCCTCTCGGCCTGACTCCGCTGGACGCGCGCGTGCAACGCCGCCACCGCCTCTCGCGCTCGCGCGACTTCGACGCGGTCTATCGCCATGGGCGCTCCGTCTCGACGCGCTTCCTGGTCCTCTACTGGTTCGCGCGCGAGGACGGCGACGGGCCCAGGCTGGGGCTCGCGGTGCCGAAGGCAGTCGGCCCGGCGGTCGTGCGCAACAAGATGAAGCGCCGCCTGCGGGAGACCTTCCACGCCCGCCTGCCGGAGCTTCCGCAGGACCAGGACTACGTGCTCGTCGTGCGCCCCGGTCTCGCAGAGGCCGTGGACACGCGCGGCTTCGACTGGCTCGGCGAGCGCGTCGACGAGATCCTCGCGAAGGCGGCGGCATGAGGCTCGCCCTGCGAGCGCCGGCCTATCTCGGCCTCGGCCTGGTCCACGCCTGGCGCTGGAGCTTTGGACTGCTCTCCCACGGCTCGTGCAAGTACCACCCGACCTGCTCGCAGTACGCGCTCGACGCGCTGCGCCAGTACGGGCTCGTGCGCGGCTCGCTCCTGGCGGGCTGGCGGCTGCTGCGCTGCAACCCGTGGAGCCGCGGCGGGGTCGACTACGCGCACGACCAGAGGCTCTTCCGATGATCCTGCTGCACATCCTCACACCGCTCGAGAATCTCCTCCGCGACGTCCTCAAGTGGCTCGGCCCGCACGGCACGATCGGGCTGTCGTGGGCCTGGTCGATCGTCGCGCTGACCGTGATCGTGCGGCTGATCCTGGTTCCGCTGACCGTCCGTCAGATCCACTCGATGCAGAACCTGCAGCGCCACGCGCCGCAGATGAAGGAGCTGCAGAAGAAGTACAAGACCGACAAGAAACGCCAGCAGGAAGAGCTGATGAAGTTCTACAAGGAGAACAACATCAACCCGGCCTCCTCGTGCCTCCCGCTGCTGGCGCAGTTCCCGGTTTTCATCTCGCTCTACCTGGTGCTGAAGCACTTCCCGCACCTGCCGGGCGACAACCTCGAATGGCTCGGTCTCTGGAACATCACCGACAAGGCCTCGGCCGGCTGGGGGCCGGTGCTGGTAGCCGTCTACGCGGCCAGCCAGCTCGCCTCGAGCTACTTCATGAGCGCGACCGCCGAGAAGTCGCAGCGGATCCTGCTGCTCGTGCTGCCGATCGCCTTCATCCCGTTCATCATCAACTTCAAGGTGGGCCTCGTTCTCTACTGGATGACGACCAACCTGTGGACGGTCGGCCAGGGCCTCGTCACGCGCCGCCTGATGCCGCGGCCGGCGGCGCCGGAGAAGCGCTCCTCGCGCACGCCACCCAAGGAGGTCGCGCCCGCAGTCGCGCCGGAGCCGGCTACCGAGCCGGCCAAGCCCTCCCAGCCGCGCAAGGTCAAGCGCAAGAAGGGTGGGGCGCGCCGATGACCGAGACCGAGTCCTTGCAGGTGGAAGCCACGGGCGAGACGGTCGGCGAGGCGAAGTGGACCGCCCTGCGCGAGCTCGAGAAGCTCCGCCCGGGAATCGACAAGGCGGCGGTCCGCTTTCAGGTCGTCTCGGAAGGCGAGCGCGGGCTGCTGGGCGTCGGCTTCACGCCGGCGCGGGTGGTCGCTTCGGTCGACACGGCAGCGGTGGCCGAGGTATCCGAAGAGCCGCCGGCCGACGAGGGCGAGCAGGCCGCTGAGGTGCGCGGCGTGGTCGAGCACATCCTCGAGGCGATCGGGGTTCGCGCCAAGATCGAGATCGTCGAGGACGAGGAGCGCCTGACTGCGACCGTCGTCGGCCGCGAGCTCGGCCTCGTGATCGGCAAGCACGGCCAGACGATCGACGCGATCCAGTACCTGGCCAACGCGGTCGTCTGGCGCTCCCGCGCCGACGAGCGCAAGGCGGTGGTCGTGGACGCCGCCGGCTACCGGGCCCGCCGCGAGGAGGCCCTGGCCGCGATCGCCAACCGCAGCGCCGAGCGGGCCATCTCCTCGGGGCACTCGGTCGAGCTCGAGCCGATGACGGCCGTCGAGCGCAAGGTCGTGCACGTCTGCCTGAAGGACTACGCAGGCGTGGTCACGCGCAGCGAGGGCACCGAGCCCAACCGCTTCGTCGTGATCGACCCCGTGTGATCGAGCGCTGGCTCTCCGAGCTCGTCGCCACTCCCGGGCTGACCTCTGTCTCCGGCGAGGAGGCGCGGCGGGTGCATCTCGACGAGAGTCTCGCGGCGCTCGAGACGGTGGAGCGCTTCGAGGGCCCGATCGTCGACGTCGGCTCGGGCGGCGGTGCGCCGGGGATCCCGCTGGCGCATGCCTTGCCCGACCGCGAGGTGACCCTGCTCGAAGCGACGCGGCGCAAGTGCGACTTCCTGGAGCGCTGGACCGGCGAGCTGCCGAACCTGCGCGTGGTCTGCGGACGCGCCGAGGAACAGCCGCTCGACACGTGGGGCGTCGCCGTGGCGAAGGCGCTCGCGCCGCCGCCGGTCGCCGCCGAGTGGTGCCTGCCGCTGGTCGCGCCGGGCGGCGCGGCGGTGCTCTACGTCGGGCCGACCGCACAGGCCGACCGGGTCGCGGAGGCGGCTGACCTGCTGGCCGCGGAGCTCGAGCCGGACCCGCCGCCGGGCCTGCTCGTCCTGCGCAAGCTCGGGCCGACGCCACCGGGGTTCCCGCGCCGCCCGGGCGTGGCCCGAAAACGTCCGCTCGCGTAGCTAGCGTCACGGTGTGCCCGGCCGGATCTACGCGCTTGCGAACCAGAAGGGCGGCGTCGGCAAGACGACGACCGCGATCAACCTTGCCGCCTGCCTCGCGGAGGCCGGCGAGAAGACGCTCGTGGTCGATCTCGACCCGCAGGCGAACGCGACCTCCGGGCTCGGCGAGCGCGCGAACGGCAGCTCTTCGCTCGACCTGCTCGACGGCATCCCGCTGCCGAAGCTGGCCAAGCCGACGCGCTTCGCACGGCTCGACCTCGTGCCGGCCAAGCCCGAGCTCGCAGGGGCGGCGGTCGAGCTTTCGCGCCTCGGCGACGGCGAGCGCTACCTCGCCGACGCGCTGACGGGCGCGACCGAGGAGTACGCCTTCGTCTTCGTCGACTGTCCGCCCTCGCTCGGGCCCCTGACCGTCAACGCCCTCGCGGCCGCGGATCGCGTCCTCGTGCCGGTGCAGGCCGAGTACTACGCGCTCGAGGGGCTCTCGCAGCTGGTCGGCTCGGTCGAGCTGGTCCGCTCGCGCCTCAACCCGAAGCTCGCGCTCGGCGGCGTGATTCTGACGATGGTCGACCGGCGCACGCGCTTGGCCGCGGACGTCAGCGACGAGGTCCGGCGGCACTTCGGCGACCTGGTCTTCCGCACCTCGGTGCCGCGCTCGGTGCGAGTCGCCGAGGCGCCGAGCCATGGACTGCCCGTAACGGCCTACGACCGCGCCTCGGCAGGAGCCGACGCGTACTGGAAGGTGGCGATGGAGCTTGTCGGTCGCACCTGAGAAACGACGTGGCCTCGGCCGCGGCCTCGAGCTGCTCGTCGGCGGTCCCGGCGAGCCCGAGCTGGCGCACCTGCCAGTCGAGACGATCCACGCGAACCCGCGCCAGCCTCGGAAGCGCTTCGACCACGAGGCCACCTCGGCGCTGGCCGACTCGATTCGCTCGCAGGGGCTCGTCCAGCCGGTGGTCGTGCGCCCGCGCGAGGCCGGCGGCTTCGAGCTGATCGCCGGCGAGCGCCGCTGGCGAGCAGCGCGGGAAGCCGGGCTCCCGACCGTGCCGGCGCTCGTGCGCGACGCCGACGACCGCGAGACGCTGCTGCTCGGGCTGGTCGAGAACGTCGCACGCGAAGAGCTCTCCGCGGTCGAGGAGGCTCGCGCCTACGCCTTGCTGCTGGACGAGTTCGAGCTCTCGCTCGGCGACCTGGCCGAGCGCGTGGGCAAGGCGAAGCCGACCGTCTCGAACCGCCTGCGCTTGCTCGAGCTCCCCGACGACGTGCTCGGCCTCGTCGAGCGGGGCGAGCTGACCGAGGGGCACGCGCGCGCGGTGCTCGCCGTCCCGGACCACGAGGGCCGCAGGCGGCTCGCCCGCCAGATCGTCCGGCGCGGAATGTCGGTGCGTGCAGCCGAGCGGGCCGCTCGCTGGGCGGGCGCGAAGACCAAGCCTCGCAAGGTGCCGACGGTCGACCCGGCGCTCGCCGAGCGCGCGCGCAAGGCCGCCGAACGTTTAACCGGCTTCCCGGCGCGCATCGTGTCCGGGAGGCTCGAGATCGCCTTCACCGACGAGACCGAGCTGGCCGAGCTCACCGAAGCACTCGAGCAAGTCGCGTAAGGCCGTAACTCGCAGCGCGGAAGGGTCGTTGACCCATTGGCATGCTGCAGACCCTCCGGGACAACCTCGAGTCGTTCGAGGCGATCAACCAGGACGACATGACGCGCGACCTCGTTCTGCGCATGTCTGCTCTCTCGCAGGCCGGCAAGCTCGGTCCGTTCCTGTTCGAGCTCACGCATGACGCCGACCTGGACGACCTGACGAAGGGCACGCTGGTCGAGATCGCCACCGACCCGCAGTTCCTGCTGGCGGTCGAGGACTACCTCGTCCGCACCGAGATCGCGCACTGACCCGCGCCTAACCGATCAGGGTCGTATCCGTCTTAGCAGCTGACGCGCACGTCAGCGTCGTTCACGGGTACGTGACTGACGGAGGGGAACAGATGAAGAGATGGTCATTCAGCGGCGTGGTCGTGATCGCGGCGCTCGCGCTCGTTGCGCTCGCGCCGACTGCCGCAGCCGACCAGCCGGTGACGACGATCACCACGATCGACCGAACGTTCACGCTTCCGGCGGGCGCCTGCCCGTTCCCGTTCGTCGTGCACAGCCAGGGCACCCTGCGCGACACGGTGTACTCGAACGGCAAGGACGTCACCCACGCGGTCAACTTCCACATCACCTACACGAACCCGGCCAACGGCAAGACGCTCTCGACGGTCCTCGCCGGGCCGTTCATCGTCGAGCCGAACGCCGACGGCACCGTGACGGTGACGATCAACGGCAACGACGGCCACCTGACCGCTCCCGGCCAGGGGACGATCTTCGCCGACGTCGGGAAGCTCGTCTACATCGCCGACGCGCACGACGTCTTCACGCCGCTCTCGATCGTGAAGTCGACCGGGCACCAGGACCCGAGCCAGTTCCCGGCGACCTGCGAAGGACTCTCCTAGCTTCTCTTGCCCCCGCGTCCCGCCCCTGCGCCCCGGGGGCGGGACGCCTCCCGTTTGCGGGAGCGGTACTGCGCCTGGGCGACCCGGTCTGCGCAGAGGGTGCAGCAGTACCGGCGCGAACGGTTCCGGCTGCGGTCGACGAATGCACAGCGGCACGGGGCGCCGGCGCAGCGGCCGAAGCGCGCCCAGCCGAGCTCCTGGAAGGCCGCGAGCAAACCCGCGGTCGCGTAGGCGGCGACCGCCGGCAATCCTTCGCGCTCGTCCGGCCACGAGCGGAGGCGCCAGCTTCCGCCGGCCCGCTCGAGCACCGGCGGAATCCCGTGCTCACGCGCGAGCTCGTTCAGGCGGCTCGCCGCCTCGTCCTCGTCGCCTGCGTCGAAGACCCGGTCGAACCGGGCCCGCAACGCGCGGACGCGGTCGACGTCCGCTTCGCCGAGAGCCTTCGCGCCCGTGGGCAGCCCATGCCACTCGAGCCAGGTGCGAACGTCCTGCAGGCCCTCGATCAGATCGGGCTCCGGCTCGAGCTCGTCCCAGGTGTTGACCAGGTCGATCGCCAGCGCCAGTCCCGAGCCGCGCGTCTCGTCTCGTGTCAGGGGCATTTCGGTACACGGTATTGACAGCGGCCGCGGTCAGCGCTGCAATCGTCGAAGGTGCCGCCGTTTCCGAAGCCGCGTTTCGACTACTCGTACGACCTCGTCCACGAAGTCGCGGCTTTGCGTGACTACCGCAGACACAAACCTGGTCGGCAGATTCCGGCGAAGGGAAAGGGTCGCCTGCTCGTCGCCACCTGGAACGTCGCCAACCTCGGCGTCCAGGACCGCCTCGACAGCGACTACGCGCTGATCGCCGAGGTGATGAGCTGGTTTGACCTGGTCGCCGTGCAGGAGGTCAACGACGACCTACGTGGGATCGAGGCGATTCACTCGCACCTGCCCTCGCGTTACGACCTGCTCTTCTCGGACGCCTCGGGCAACCGCGAGCGTCAGGCTTTCCTCTACGACAGCCGCAGGGTCTCCCGGCTGCGCGAGGTGGGTCGCGTGGCGATCCCGCCGAGCCAGCTACCGAGGATCGCGGTCGCCGGCGCGACCACCGCCTTCGCCGGTTTCGACCGCGGCCCCTACCTCGCAAGCTTCGAGTCCGGCGCCTTCCGCTTCGCGCTCCTCAACGTGCACCTCTTCTACGGCTCGGAGGCACCGGCCGATCTCGACCGCCGCACCCTCGAGACGTTCGCCGTCGCCTGGTGGGCCGACAAGACGCATCGCGACAAGAAGTCCTACGTCGGCGACGTGGTGCCGCTGGGCGACTTCAACCTCCCGAAGGCCGCGCCGGGCGACCGCATCTTCGACGCGCTCGTCGCCCTTGGCCTGACGACTCCAGCACACAGCTCCCAGATCGGCTCGGCGATCGCCTCCGACAACCAGTACGACCAGATCGCGTTCTTCCCCGGTTCGACGATGGACCGCTTCAGCGGCGCCTGCAACGTCTTCGACTTCGACGGCGCGCTCTTTCAGGACCTGTGGGCCCAACGCACCCCGGCCCAGTACCGGGCCTATGCGCGCTTCCACATCTCCGACCACCGCCCCCTCTGGGCCGAGTTCCAGACCACCTGATCCGTTCGAAAGGTGCCGCTACACTGGGCCGCCCCGGGCGATTAGCTCAGTTGGTTAGAGCGCCGCTCTGATAAGGCGGAGGTCCGTGGTTCGAATCCACGATCGCCCATTTATTGCTCTCGGCTCGCCCTCGCACCAGGGATGTGGACCGACGGAACGTCGCCGATGAACGTCTGTACCACTGCGGCTATGAAGATCGGCGACCTCGTCCTCCACCAAGGTCGGCAGTACTACCTGCGCGGCCTCGACCCCATGAGCGTGCCCGAACGGCAGGCCTTCCTCGAGGATGCCTCGACCGGGGAGGCGCGCACCGCGCCGATGGACGAGATCGAGCCCGAGCCGCCGCCCGAGAGCCAGTCTCTACGGGGAGTTTGAGCCGGTACCCTGAGGCAATGACCGGAGCCGGGGTCACCTGATGTACGAGATGGTCATCTACGGGGTCAGCTTCGATCTCGTCGGCAAACAGCCGATCGTGCTGTTGAAGACGGCCGACGGGAACAAGTTCCTGCCGATCTGGATCGGCCACCCGGAAGCGGCCGCGATCCTGATGAAGCTCCAGGGCGCGAGCACGCCGCGGCCGCTGACGCACGACCTCGTCACGGACATGCTCGGCGAGCTCGGCGTCCAGATCGTCCGGATCACGGTCACCGAGCTGAAGGAGAACACCTTCTACGCCTCGATCACGGTGCAGCAGAACGGCTCCGAGATCGAGATCGACTCGCGGCCGTCCGATGCGATCGCGCTGGCCGTGCGGGCCGAGGCGCCGATCTTCGCGGCCGAGGAGGTGATCGAGGAGTCGGCGATCGAGTTCGAGGGCGAGGACGTGAACGAGGAGGAGATCGTCAGCGAGTTCAAGCAGTTCCTCGACCACGTCACCCCGGACGAGTTCGCCGAAGCCTCGGAGGAAGAGGACTAGGAGCCGCGCTCGACCTCGCGCTTGGTCAGCGCGAGGATCTCTTCGAACAGCTCCTGCAGTCCGTCGCCCGAGAGTGGGCCGCGGTTGGCGCGCGCGAGGTACTGCAGCATCCACTGCTCGCGGTCGGGGTCGACGAACGAGAGCCCGCGCGACTCCTTGTAGCCCTTCAGCCGCGCGACGAGCTTCAGGCGGGCGTTCATCGCCTCGACGATCGCGCGGTCGTTGTCCGAGATCTGCTCCCGGAGCTGGCGGATGAGCGGGTCGTTCTCGGTCATGGCCTCCCCTGCAGCTTGACGTACACGGGCTTGGAGCTGCGCGCGATGGTGATCGCGCGGTACGGATACGTCACGCGTGGGTCGACCGGATCGCCGAGCGAGGGCGTTCGCTCGCGGAGGTAGACGGTGATCCCGCGCCGGCGTTCGACGACGCGCTGGACCCGGAGCGAGTAGCCGCTGCTCGAGCGGGGGCCGAGCGAGACCACGACTACCTCGTCGCGGCCGAAGTCGACCGGCGGCGCCTGTGGGGCACGGCCCGGCATGGTCGCTTCGAGCAGGCGCTGGAAGGGCGGGCGCGAGTGGTAGACGCCAGTCACCTTGCGCGTGAACTCGACGCGGCCGAGCCTCGGATTCAGGTCCTGCCATCCGAGCGTGTGCGCGTCGCCGTGGCCCCACCAGTGCGCGTAGACGAGCCAGCCGGCCGCGGCGAGCGCGACCAGGCCGAGCGCGACCGCTCTACCAGTAGATGTAGACGTTCGTGCCGTAGTCGACCAGCGAGTAGATGCGCGGCGCGATCCACAGCGGGATGCGCACGCAGCCGTGGCTTGCGGGGTACGCGGGCACGCTGTGGTAGCCGTGGATTGCGAAGGCTCCGACGAAGAAGGACGAGTAGTACATCTCCTTGGCGTTGAAGCCCGGCACCTTGCTGTAGACGCGCCAATGCCCGAGCGGCGTGTTGCCGGTGGCGCCCGTCGAGACCGGTACGACCAGCGCGACCTGGCCGTCGTTGACGACGAACAGCACCTGTCTGCCCTTGCTGACCTCGATGTGGCTGCCCGGGTAGCGCGCCTGCGGGACGCCCGCCCGTTGGAGCTCGAACCAGAAGCGCGCATCGACGCGGCCGGTGCGCGGCAGGCCGTGCAGCTTCTGGAACGCGACGACCGCGTCGAGGTCGTCCTGGCCGTAGTAGCCGTCCACGCGGCCGAGCGCGTAGTGGAGCTCGTGCAACCGGCGGTCGAGCTCGAAGGCGCTCGCGCCGGCCGAGCCCGGCCCGAGCGACGGGGCGAAGACGATCCGCTCGAGCACGCGCCTGGCGGCCACGAAACCGGGAGCAGGCCGCAGCGTCAACCGCACGCGGTAGGCGCCCGCTGAGCCGGTCGGCAGGCGCAGGCGCAGGCGTCCGTGGAAGGAGCGGCCCGCGACGAGCCGGCTCCCGCGCCAGACCTTCACGCTCACGGTGCCCGCGGTCGCCGGGCGCTCGCGAACGATCAGCGCGAGCGGCGTCCCCAGCCGGCCCGAGCCGCGGAAGGCCGTGTCGAGCCCGGGACGCACGGCCAGCGCGACCGAGTTCGAGACGGCTCCCGCATAGCGGACGGAGTAGCGCGCGTCGGGGGTGCCGACGCGGCCACGGACGAAGAAGGTGCCGCCGCGCTGGGTACGGACGCTCGCTAACCGCGTCCCGTTCCGGTAGAGGACGATCCGCGCGCCCTTCACCGCGGGGACGAGCTTGCCGTGGAAGCGGGCGAGCTGCTGGTAGCGGCCGCGTCCTGGCCCGACGAGGGTGATCCCGGTGGCCGTGACCACGACCGTCGCCTGCGAGGTCTCGCCGAGCGCGTTGGTGGCCGTCACTCGCGCGGTGAAGCGGCCGGCCGCGTAGGTGTGCTGGACGACAGCGCCGTCAGCGACGCCGCCGTCGCCGAGCTCCCAGTGGTAACTCGCCGAGTCACCGCTCGCGGTCAGCGTCACCTGCAGAGGCGCGGCGCCGCTCGAGGGGGTCGCCACGGCCGTGACGGCAGGCGGTGCCGCGTGCGCTGCGGGAGCAAGCGCCATCGCCGCCAGGAAGACCGCTGCACGCCGCACGGCCCGAAACATACTGCTAGCGGGCGACGGCGACTGCGAGTGCGAAGGCGTTGAAGGAGGCATGCAGCATCATCCCCGGGTAGAGGCTGCCGGTGCGCAAGCGCACGAGCGCGACGGCGATGCCGAAAAGCAGGAGCGCCGGGAAGCCCTCGACGAGCCCGTGGTCGGCCGCAAAGGCGATGGCCGTGCCGAGCACGGCGACGGCGCTGCCGAAGGGTGAGAGCAGCCGAAAGCCGACTCCGCGGAAGGTGAACTCTTCGACGAGCGGCGCGGCGATCACGACGACCGCGGCGTTGAGCGCGAACTGCACCGCCTTGGCCGAGTTCCAGTGCGCCGGCTCGAGCCCCTGCTCGCGCGCGCCGTGGAGCAGCTGCTCGAGCACCGACTCGGCGATCAGCAGCGCGACCAGCACGCCGAGCGTGAAGCCGAGCGCCTTCGGCCAGGAGGCGGGCCGGCGCAGCCCCAGCTCGGCCGGGGTCAGGCCGCGGGCGATCAACAGCACGATCCCGAGGGTCAAGGCGTAGAAGACGAGCCCGCTGAGCGCCGTGTCGTAGCGGTAGAGGGAGTCGGCGGGAGGCTTGCCGGAGGAGAAGCGGCTGGCGTAGTTGAGCGCCGCGAGCGAGCCGACGAGGGCGAGCCAGCCGGCGAGTTTGCCGCCTCTCACCGGGGGTGCAGGATCTGCGCGAGCTGCTCGAGCGCTTCGCCGACCTGCGGGCCGGCGATGGTCGCGTCCTCGGGCAGCACCGCGAAGCGGCCGGAGCGAACGGCCCGCAGGCGCCTGACTCCTGCACGGGCGCGGAGCTGTTGCAGCGTCCGTGCGCTCCCGGCCGTCGCGAGGTAGACATCGGGGTCAAGCGCGACCAGGCGCTGCACCGGGAACGGTCCTTGTTCGG
>Ga0207706_10005365_pt1 | contig 11948 bp, 9 predicted proteins | sample KBSC53metaG_FD_184318 | JGI IMG/M metagenome (GOLD analysis project Ga0207706, IMG submission 184318) | Corn rhizosphere microbial communities from Kellogg Biological Station, Michigan, USA - KBS C5-3 metaG (SPAdes) (version 2) | ecosystem: Host-associated > Plants > Roots > Rhizosphere > Soil ... | reverse complement strand
CTGTGGTCTCAGCTCGCCGAGATGGGCCTGTTCGGGCTCAACGTGCCCGAGACCCATGGCGGCATCGGTGCGGGCCCAGTCGAGACGATGATCGTGATGGAAGCACTGGGCCGCGGCCTGGTGCTCGAGCCCTTTCTGACGACCGGCGTGATCGCGGCGCGCCTGATCGCCACCCACGGCAGCGTGGCGCAAAAGGACCGCTTTCTCGGGCCGATCGCCGCCGGCGAACTGCGCTTCGCGCTGGCGGCCCTCGAACCGCAATCGCGCTACGACCTGCACGACGTCGCGACCACGGCCCGGCGCGGCGGCGCCGGCTGGGTGCTCGATGGCAGCAAGTCGGTCGTGCTGCACGGCGACAGTGCCGACTGGCTGATCGTGACCGCGCGCACGCATGCCTCGCCTACCGCCGACGAGGGCCTGACGCTGCTGCTGGTCGACGCCCGAGCGCCGGGCATCGCGGCCCAGGGATTTGCCACGATCGATGGGCAACGCGTCGCCGAGATCGACTTCGAAGGCGTGCATGTCGACGAGATCGCGACGATCGGCGAAGTGGACCAGGGATTGCAATTGATCGAGTGGGCCGTCGACCAAGGCCTCGCCGCATTGGCCGCGGAGGCGGTCGGCGCGATGGACCGCCTGACCGAACTGACTTGCGAACACCTCGCCACGCGCAAGCAGTTCGGCGTGGCGATCGGGAGCTTCCAGGCCCTGCAGCATCGCGCGGCCGACATGCGAATCGCCGTCGAGCAGGCGCGTGCGCTGGCGCTCATGGCTGCGGCACGCGTAGCCTGCACCGACGCACGCGAACGCAGCCGTGCCGCATCCGCCGCCAAGGCCATGGTGGGACGCTCCGGCCGATTCGTCGGCCAGCAGGCCACGCAGCTGCACGGCGGCATGGGAATGACCGACGAGATGGCCTGTGGCCACTATTTCAAACGACTGACCGCGATCGACATGACCTGGGGCAACACCGAGCACCATGTCGAGCGATATGGAGAACTGCTGTGAGCGAGACGACAAGACATCCCGAAGGCCAGATCGTGGTCGAGCAACGGGGCCCCATCCTGTTGATGGGCGTGGACCGTGTCGAGAAGCGCAACGGCTTCACGCCTCGCATGTTCCGCGAACTCGGCGAGGCCTACACGCGCCTCGAGAATTCGCCGGACCTGTTCGTCGGCCTGCTGTATGCGAAGGGCGATCACTTCTCGGGCGGCGTCGACCTGCCGCTGATGGCTGAATACCGCAAGACCGGCACGCCCTACGTGCCGCTGCAGCTCGTCGACCCCTGCCAGATGCGCGAGCCGTACCGCAAGAAGCCGGTCGTCGCGGCCATGCAGGGCATCTGCTTCACGATCGCGATCGAGCTGATGCTTGCGGCCGATGTCGTGTTCGCCGCCGACAACTGCCGCTTCTCGCAGCTCGAAGTCAAGCGCGGCATCATGCCGGGTGCCGGCGGCAGCTTCCGCTTCATCGAGCGTGCGGGCTGGGGCAACGCGATGAAGTGGCTGCTGACCGGCGACGAGTTCGACAGCGCCGAGGCGCTGCGCATCGGGCTGGTGCAGGAGGTGGCGCCCGCCGGGCAGCAGTTCGAGCGTGCCCTCGCCTATGCGCAGCGCGTCGCCGAACAGGCGCCGCTTGCCGTGCAGGCCACGATCGAGAACGCGCGCCTCGCGCTCGGCCAGGGCTGGATGCACGCGGCGACGCATGCCACTGCGAAGAACACCTTCCTGTATGGCACCGAGGACGCGATCGAGGGCCGCAAGTCGTTCGCAGAGAAGCGCACGGCGAAGTTCGTCGGCCGCTGATTGCACAGGACCCTCATGTTCAAGACCGATTTGCTTGCGGGCAAGAAGATCCTCATCACCGGCGGCGGCACCGGCCTGGGCAAGAGCATCGGCAGACGCTATCTCGAACTCGGCGCGCACCTCGTGATCTGCGGCCGGCGCATGGACGTGCTGGCCGCAACTGCCGACGAGTTCCGCGCCGCGTTGCCGCAGGCCCGCATCGACACGCTCGCCTGCGATGTGCGGGACGCCGAACAGGTCGAGGCCATGATGAGCGCGATCTGGCAAAGCGGCCCGCTCGACCTGCTCGTGAACAACGCCGCCGCCAACTTCATCGCCCGCACCGACAAGCTTTCGGCGCGGGCCGTCGATGCCGTGCTCGACATCGTTCTGCACGGCAGCTTCTATTGCACGATCGCGGCGGGCAGGCGCTGGATCGAAGCCAATCGGCCGGGCAACGTCATCAGCACGGTCTCGGCGCCCGTGATCACGGGCCAGGCCTTCACCGCGGCGTCGGCTGCCGCCAAGGCCGGCGTGCTCGCGATGACGCGCAGCCTCGCGGTCGAGTGGGGACCGAGGGGCATCCGCCTGAACTGCGTCGCGCCGGGGCTGTTCCCGACCGAAGGAGCCTGGGAACGCCTGTACCCGCCGGGCAGCCAGGTCGAGCCGCAGGAACGCGGCGTGCCGCTACGGCGCTTCGGCAATCACCAGGAACTGTGCGATCTGTACGCCTACCTCGCGGCCGATGGCTCGGGCTACGTCACCGGCGACCTGATCGTGATCGACGGCGGCCGCTGGATGCAAGGCGCCGGTGGACCGACCTTCCGCGCGATGCAGGACTGGGACGACGATCAATGGAACGCGATGCGCAAGCGCTGATGGAGAAAGCATGACCGACACCACCCTCTGCGAAGGTCCGCTGAGCCTGTCCGGCAAGACCGCCGTCATCACAGGAGCAGGCGCCGGCATCGGCCGCGCGATTGCCGAACTGTTCGCCGGCGCCGGCGCCAGGGTCGTCGCCGCCGACATTCAGGCTGACGCCGCCGAGACCACCGCCAACGCCATACGGGCAAGCGGTGGCCAGGCGATCGCGGCCGTGGTCGACGTTTCGCAAGACGTGCAAGTGGCGGCCATGCTCGATCGCGCGATGGCTGAATTCGGCAGCCTCGACGTGCTCGTCAACAACGCGGCGATCTTCCCGAAGAAGCCCTTCCTCGACGTCGAGGCCGAGTTCTGGGACAAGCTGCACAGCGTCAACCTGCGCGGCACGTTCCTGTGCCTGCGCGAGGCCATCAAGCGCATGCGAGCGCAGGGCACGGGCGGCGCGATCGTCAACATCTCGTCGGTGTCGTCGATGCAGGCGGTGGTCTATCACAACGCCACCTACAACGCGTCGAAGGCCGGGGTCAACAGCCTGACGAAGACCACGGCGCTGGAGTTCGCGGCCGACGGCATCCGCGTCAACGCGGTGCTGCCGGGCGGCGTGCTGACGCCGGGCGCGAAGGCTGCGGGCGCCAACATCGAACTGAAGGGTCCGATCATGGGCCCGGGGCGCATCCCGCTCGGCAAGATGGGCGACCCTGAAGACATCGCGATGGCCGCGTTGTTTTTCGCCAGCCCTGCGTCGCGGCTGATCACCGGTCAGCTGCTGGCGGTCGATGGCGGCTTTCAGGTGAGTTGATGCAAGACTGGTTCGACTGGGCCGTCAGTCAGCCGCGGCGTTCGCATTTCACCGACTCCGCCGGCACCCGCGTCCACTACGTCTCGTGGAACGTCGGCGACACGCACAAGCCGGGGCTGCTGTTCGCCCACGGCTTTCTGGGCCACAGCCACTGGTGGGACTTCATCGCGCCGTTCTTCACCGAGCGCTTTCGCGTCTACGCGCTCGACTTCAGCGGCATGGGCGAAAGCGGGCAGCGAGACGTCTACCGCAGCGATGATTTCGTCTGCGACTACACCGCGGTGCTGCGCGATGCCGGGATCGCGCCTGGCATCGTCGTCGGGCACAGCTTCGGCGGCTCGCGACTGCTGCAGGCCTGCGCGCAGGCACCGGAGGTCTTCGCGCGCGCGATCGTGCTCGACTCCTACTTTCATCTGCACGGCGAGCCGGCACCGGTGATGCAGCGGCGTCCGCCGCCCCGGCCGTACGCAGACGAGCAAACCGGCGTGGCGCGCTTCCGGCTCGTTCCCGAGCAGGCCTGCGAGCCGGTCCTGTTCGACTACCTGGCGCGTCATTCGCTGCGCGAGACGGATGCCGGCTGGATCTGGCGCTTCGACCCGGCCTTGCGCGAATTCCAACCACCCGGCGGCGACGACGACCTGCTCGCGCGCATCGCCGTGCCGGTGACCTATGTGCATGGCGAAGCGAGCAGCGTCGTCAGCGCCGAGCGCGCACGCGCGATTGTTTCCGCGATCCCGAACGCCCGTGGTCCGATCACGATGCCCCGCGCCCAGCACCACCTGATGCTGGACCAGCCGCTCGCGCTGATCGGCGTGCTGCGCGCGCTGCTGGCCTGAACCACGATGCACGATCCGCAGCAGGGCAGCGGCTGGCAATCCGACGTTCCGCTGAGCGTGCTGCTGTCGCGCGCCGTGCAAGCGCAGCCGATGACGCGCATGCACTTCTACACAAATGACGGCGAAGAACGCGTGACCAGCATCACCACGAGCGGGCTGATCTTCGCCGGCCGCCAGCTCGCGCGCGGCCTGCGCGCCATCGGCCTGCAGCGCGGCGATGCGATCGCGATGCAATTGCCGACCGCACGCGACACCGCTGCGCTCTATCTCGCGGCGCTGGAAATCGGCGCGGTGCTCGTGCCCATCGTGCACATCTACGGGCCGGCCGAGGTCGGGTTCATCCTGCGCCAGTCCCGCGCGCGCTTCCTCTGCGTGCCCGAGCGCTGGCGCGGCATCGACTTCCTGGCCCGCGTCGGTGCGCTCGGCCCCCTGCCCGATCTCGAGCGCGTGATCGTGTGCGGCGAACGCACGCTGCCGGGCGGCATCACCCTGAAGGCGATCGAGGCCCTGGCGGCCGAGACGACGCGCGCCGCGACGAGCCCGATGCCGCGAGTCGACGACGTCTGCCTGCTGCTCTACACCTCGGGCACGACCGCTGCGCCGAAAGGAGTGCGGCACACGCACCGAACGGTGGGCGCGGAGTGGCTCATCCCCTTCGTCGACGGCGCGGGGCCGTATCTGACGCCCTTCCCTGCCGGCCACATCGCCGGTTTCAATTTTCTGCTGCGGCCCTTCGTGACGGGCACGGACATGGTCTTCATGGACCGTTGGGATGCGAGGCTCGCGGCCGAGCTGATCGAACGCCACCGCGTGCGCTTGTCCGGCGGCACGCCGTTCCACCTGCAAGGCCTGCTCGAGGCCGCGAAGCGCGACGGGCGCGACCTGTCGTCGCTTGCGTCGTACAGCATGGGCGGCACCGGCGTGACACCCGAGCACGTGGCCGCCGCCGATCGCGCCGGCTTCGCGGGCAGCCGCTCGTACGGGCTGACCGAGCACTCGACCGTCAGCGTCGGCTGGCGCGACATGCCGTTCGAGCAGCGGGCGCAGACCGATGGGCGCCTGCAACCCGGCAGCGAGGTGCGCATCGTCGACGAGCTCGAACGCGAGCTGCCGCGGGGCAGCGACGGCGAGATCCTGGTGCGCGGCCCCGAGCTCTTCATCGGCTACACCGATGCGGCGCTCAATGCGCAGGCCTTCACCACCGACGGCTGGTTCCGGACCGGCGACATCGGCCGGTTCGATTCCGCGAACTGCCTGACGCTGACCGACCGCAAGAAGGACATCGTGATCCGCGGCGGCGAGAACATCTCGTCGCAGGAGGTCGAGCGCGTGCTCGCGACACACCCGGCGGTGCAGGACGTGGCGGTGGTGGCGCAGCCCGATCCGCGCTATGGCGAGAAGGTGTGCGCCTTTGTCGTGCTGCACAGTGGCGGCTCGCTCGACCTGGCCGGCGTGCAGCAGCACTTCGCGGCTGCCGGCGTCGCGCGGCAAAAGACGCCGGAGGGCCTGCACGTCGTGAACGAGCTGCCGCGCACAGCGTCGGGCAAGGTGAAGAAGGGCGAGCTGCGCGAGCGAGCGCGCGCCTGACGCCACGAGCTCACCCTTCGTCGCACTCAGCCTTCGTCGTTCACCCTTCGTCGTTCACCCAGCGCACGAAGCGCTGCAACGGATAAAACCCGTCGTGCGAGATCCCGGTCTCGAACGCCACCGCCTTGCCGAGCTCGACGACGCGCTGCACCCCGGCCGCAGCCAGCGCGTTGCGCAACTCGGCCTTGCGCGCGGGCGGGTAGACGCCCACGGTCTGCGTCGCCACATTGGCGCGCTCCAGCGCGTCGGCCAGGCTGGCGACCGGCACGACATTGACGACGCGGCCGTCGGGATGGAAGTCGACCGGCTCTTCCGAGCGGATCACGAGGCCCTTGCCCTCGTAGCCGCCCCAGACCCGGTAGTGCGGCTGCATGTCGCGCAGGCCGTCAATCTCGTCGCGCAGTTCGACGCTCAGCGGGTTGCCGATCGCCGAGGTCGTCGGCCGCTCGACGCCCAGGCGCGCCTGCAGCAACGCGCAGTAGCGGTCGACCTGCGCCACGCTGCCCTCGACGAACTGCACGCGGCTCGAGGCGCAGGCCTGCTGATTCATGATGGTCGCATCGGCGGCCGCGCACTCGGCCACCTCGGCCAGCACCGCATCGGTTTCGAACGCCTCGCGCCCGATCAGCGAGATCGAGGTCTTGGGGTCGAACGCGACCAGCTCGAAGCCCGGCCCGATGTACTGCGTGGCAGAACGGATCGTGCCCGCGCCGCCCCAGGCCACGAGCTTGTCGAAGAACTGGGGGCGGAACAGCAGCCCTTCGACCTTGGCATCGCCGCCGCGCCAGTAGGCCGCAGAGAACGAGCACGTCACCGGATGGCCCGGCGCCACTGCCGCCAGGGTGCGCAGGATCGCGCTGGCCGAGAACAGGTCGTTGGACGGCAGCTTCAGCAGGTGCACGCCCTTGGTCAACGCACCGCGCAGCACCGACAGTGCCGCCACCCCCGGTGCATTGCCGGCGATCACGTGGATCAACCGCGGCGGGAAGGCGCGCGTGCGGTGGCGGCGCCCGCTGGGTGCGTCCGCCACCTCGCGCCAGCCGTCGAGCACCTCGGGCCCGCCGAGTTCCTCGCGCACCTGGAACTCCATGCTGGACCGATCGAAGACACGGCCCAGCGACGCATAAGACCGCTCGAGCACGCTGCGCGGCAAGGGGCTGGTGCGGGCGCTGAAATCGAGCGCCTCGGCCAACAGCCCATCGGGGTCGCGCGTCAGGCGCTCGCCGGTCTGCACCAGCACGTCCATGATTTCGGCGAGCGGCACATCGAAGGCCGGGCCGGGTTCGCGACGCGACCACACCAGCTCGTCGAGGTTCAACGCCGGCGTGGCGAAGCGCCCGTACGCCACCTCGGTCCCGGTGACGGTGCGGCCCTTGACGACGTGGCAGACGGGAGTGATGTCGTTGCTCATGCCTCGATCGCTCCGCGGATGTATGCGTCCACCGTGCCGGCGCAGCCGATATGGTCGTCCTCGCCGATCGCCGCGAATCGCGAGATCGTGTCGAACAGCGTGGGGCCGTGGCGCCCGCAAGGGCAGCGCGGCTTGAAGTCCACGGTCACCTTGTCGCCGGTGATCAGGCCGCCCCAGCGGCCTTCGTAGAGCAGGTCCAGGAAGCCGAACCGGCCCTCGACGATGCCGTCTTCGCCATCGGCCTCGCTCAACAGCCGTTCGCCGTCGCGATCGAGGACGAGCCAGATCAGCCCGGGCGCGCGGTGATAGCGCCCGGCTTCGCAGCGCGGCATCACCTGCGCGAGCTCGGTCATGCCGTACGCCCCGGGTCGGATCACCTTGCCGACGAAGCGCTCGACCTGCTCCTTGTAGTCGGCCGGCAGCGCCACGCCCTTCACGCCGCCGCCCGCGTTGACGATGCTGTCGGGATGGAATTCGCCGTCGCCGATGCCGCGCTCGCGGGCCCGTGCGATCAGCACCATGTACTGCGCCCACAGGCCGCTGATCATCAACGGCTCGTGGCGATGGTCGAGGATCGCGTCCGCCAGGCGGGTCATCGCGTCGCGCCCGGCCAGGGCCTTGCGCTTCGCCTCCTCCTCGAACGCGCCAATCTCCGTCGGCGAGGCGCTGCCGTCGGCCATCTTCTTGCGCATCGTGGCCATGCGGCTCAGGTCGGCGATGCGCAGCGGCTCGTCCGTCAGCGCGTGGGTCTGCCCGGGTCGGCCGAAATTCTCGGCGTTGAAGTTGGCCGCCTCGACGGCGCTGTTCGGCCCCTTGATCGGGCCGAGCCAGAACACCGTGCGGTCGGCATTCGCCCTCACGAACGGCCAGCCCACGCTGTGCCGGAAGTGGCGCTTCTTCAGCGCGGAATCGGCGCGCGTGTGGTTCAGGAACGAACACTTGCCCGACGAGCCGCTGGTCGCCAGCACCATGTGGCCGGCATCCCAAAGGCGCGCAATCCAGTCGTCGACGTCTTTCACGCCGGCGACGTCGACCTTCGTCACATCCGCCACCGACAAGGTGTTCAGCCATTGCAGCATGCGGTCCCAGCGGCCGTGCTCGACGAACGCCGGCGGATAGGACTTGTAGACCGTGTGCGCGAACAGCAGCGGCACGATGTCGGCCAGCGACTCGATGCGTGTGATGCCTGCCTCCTCGGCCCGGCGCGCGACCAGCGGGATCTGCGTGCGGCGTTCTTCGAACAACTCCTGTGCGGCTTGCAGCTGCAGCGCCGCGATGTCGCTGGCCGGCTGGTCGTAGGCGGTGTCGGGGTCGAGAATCATCTCGAGCAGTTGCTGACGGATGCTGGGCATGGTGGTCTCACTGCGCGTCGAAGGCCGTGGCGTTGGACACGGCTTCCCATTCGGCCAGCCCCTTCGAGGTGGCGTCGATCTTGTGCCGCACCATGCCCAGCGCGTCGGCGCCGAGCACCAGGCGCAACGGCGCCTGCGGCGCCTCGAGCACGCCGATGATCGCCGCCGCGGCCTTGGCGGGATCGCCCGGCTCTTGGCCGTTGTGGCGGCCGATGCCCACGCGCGTGCGCGCCGACGGCGTGCCCTCGTAGGCGGCGATCACGCGATCGGCCTGGCGCAGCGAGCCGCCGCTGAAGTTGGTGCGAAAGCCGCCCGGCTCGACGATGGTGACGCGGATGCCGAACGGCGCAAGCTCGGTGGCCAGCGCCTCGCTCGCTCCTTCGAGCGCGAACTTCGACGCCGCGTACAGCCCGCAGCCGGGAAAGCCGATCACGCCGGCCACCGACGAGATGTTGAAGATGTGGCCGGCGCGCCGCTCGCGCAGGTGCGGCAGCAGCGCGCGCGTGACCGCGAGCGCGCCGAAGAAATTCGTCTCCATCACATGGCGCGCTTCGGCGTCCGAGATTTCCTCGACGGCTCCGAACAGCCCGTAGCCGGCGTTGTTGACCAGCACGTCGATGTGGCCGGCGCGCTGCATGCCCTGCAGCACCGCCGGCTCGATGTCTGCGCCGCGCGTCACGTCGAGCAGCACCGCGTGCGCGCGGCCCGGCGCGAGCCGCTCGAATTGCTCGGCCTGCGCCGGTCGGCGCACGCTGCCGACGACGCTGTCGCCGCGTGCCAGCGCCGCCCGCGCGAGCTCGAGGCCGAAGCCGCTGGAGACGCCGGTGATGAACCAGTGGGTCATGATGGGGTTTCCTTCCGGGTGGGGGGGTTGGGTGAGCGACATGGTCAGTTCGCCCTTTCGAAAACGGCGGCCAGCCCCTGGCCGCCGCCGATGCACATGGTCTCCAGCGCGTAGCGGCCTTCGCGTCGCTTCAGCTCGTGCAACATCGTGGCGAGGATGCGCACGCCGGTCGCGCCGATGGGGTGGCCGAGCGAGATGCCGCCGCCGTTGACGTTCAGTCGCTCAGGGTCGTTCCAGCCCCAGCCCTTCAGCACGGCCAGCGCCTGCGCGGCAAAGGCTTCGTTCAGTTCGACCAGGTCCATCTGCGCGAACGAGAGGCCGGTGCGGGCGAACAGCTTGTGCACCGCCGGCACGGGGCCGATGCCCATGCGCGACGGCTCGCAGCCCGCCACGGCCCAGCCGGCCAGATGAGCGATGGGCGTGAGGTTCAGCTCAGCCAGCTTGTCTTCCGCCACCACCAGGCAAGCGGCGGCGGCATCGTTCTGCTGGCTGGCGTTGCCGGCGGTCACGGTGCCGCCCTCGAGCACCGGCCTGAGCCTGGCCAGCGTCTCCAGCGTGGTGTCGGCGCGGATGCCTTCGTCGCGGCCAAAGACCAGCGGCTCCCCCTTCTTCTGCGGCACGCTCACCGTCACCAGCTCGTCATCGAAGCGGCCGGCCTGCCAGGCTGCCGCGGCGCGCCGATGGCTGCGCGCTGCGAACGCGTCGGATTCCTCGCGCGTGATGCCGTGGTCGCGCGCCAGGTTCTCCGCCGTCTCGGGCATGCCCGAGATGCGGCCGAAGCGCTGCTCGGGCTGCGAGCGCTCGCGCCCGCGCTGCAGGCGGTCGTGCAGCGTCACCGACCCGGCGCGCGAGCCCCAGCGCATGTCGGTGCTGTAGTACTCGATGTTGCTCATGCTCTCGACACCGGCGGCGACGACCACGTCGGCCGCACCGGTCTGCACCTGCATCGCGGCGTCGATCACCGCCTGCAGGCCGGAGCCGCAGCGGCGGTCCAGCGTCATGCCGGCCACCTCGATCGGCAGGCCGGCATCGAGCGCGGCATAGCGGCCCAGGCACGGCGCCTCGCTGTTGGCGTAGGACTGCGCCATCACGACCTCGTCGATGCGCGCCGGGTCGATGCCGCTGCGCGCGATCAGGGCCTTCAGGATGGTGCTGGCGAGCTGGTCGGCCGGCAGCGAACGCAGGCTGCCGCCGAAGGCACCGACGGCGGTGCGCAGGGGGCAAACGATGGCGGCTCGTCTCATGTGTCAGTTCTCGTCAAAGGGTGAGCGCGTTGAACGCGCACCGGCAAGGCCGTCAGGCGCGGCATCGCGTTGATGGGTTCGAGGTGGCTGCGGGTGCTGGTCAATCGGTTCACGTTCACGCCGCGGGTGTCGCCGCTTGCGGCGGGTTCGCCCGGCAGGCCGCCCCAGCCGTGACTGATCGACACGACACCTCGGCGCAGCGTGGCGTCGGCTTCGCTGATGGCTTCGATGCGACCGTGCGCCGACTCGATCGCCACGCATTCGCCCGCTTCGAGGCCGAGCGCGGCGAGATCGTCGGGGTGCATCCACAACGGGTTGTGCGGCATGCGTTTGCCGATCGCATCGAGATGTCGGTACATCGTGTTCTGCACCTCGCGCACGCGCCGCACTGCGAGCAGGTGGGTGAAGCCGCTGCCTGTGTCGATGCCGCCGCGCATGCCGGCTTCGCTCGCCAGCGCCGCAAGCTCGGACGCCACATCGGGCGGCGCCACCTCGAAGCGCGCGGTGCGCTGCGGATCGCCCGGCTGCACGTGCTGCGGCGTGACGTCGAACACCCTGCCTTCAGGGTGCGCGCGGATCTCGTCGAAGGGCACGCTCGCATGGCGCGCCAGGATCGCGAGCAACTGCTCTTGCGTCGGCGCCTCCTGCATGTCGAGCGCGACGCCGTCGAAGACGATGCTGCGGCCCAGGCGCCGGGCCAGCGCCCAGAAGACGAACCAGTCGTCGACGACCTCGGCGCCCGCGGGCGGCTCGGCCACCTTCTGCGCGTACTGCGCATACGGCACGTGCAGCACATGCGACTCGTAGTCGCGCGTGCCGAGGTCGGCATGCTCGAACATCATGGTCGGCGGAATCACGAAGTGCGAGAGCCGCGCGGTCGCGGTCATGAACGGATCGATCGTGACCAGCAGATCGAGTTGGCGCAGGGCGTCGACGAAGCGGGCCTGGTCGGGCATCGCGAGCGCTGGGTTGCCCCCGTCGACGAACAGCGCGCGCACCTGGCCCGACCCCTTGGTGGCGATCTCGTCGGCCAGCGTGGCGCTCATCTTCTGGCCGAACAGCATTCCGTAACCGCCGATCCGGCTCTTCCAGCCGCGCTCCCATGAACGCTGCGGCGCGATCACCTCGGCGCGGCGTGGCCACGGCGGCGCGAGCACACCCGGGTTCGGCACCTCGTCGCCGGCGCGGGCGTAGCGGCCCCAGACCACG
>Ga0207706_10005360_pt1 | contig 11954 bp, 12 predicted proteins | sample KBSC53metaG_FD_184318 | JGI IMG/M metagenome (GOLD analysis project Ga0207706, IMG submission 184318) | Corn rhizosphere microbial communities from Kellogg Biological Station, Michigan, USA - KBS C5-3 metaG (SPAdes) (version 2) | ecosystem: Host-associated > Plants > Roots > Rhizosphere > Soil ... | reverse complement strand
TCAAAATCAAAAGCTTCGGCTGCCAGATGAACGTCTATGACGGCGATCGGATGGCGGAACTGCTGACCGATCAGGGCATGATCGCCGTCGCCGATAGCGACGACGCCGATCTGGTTGTCCTGAATACGTGCCACATCCGCGAAAAGGCGGTCGACAAGGCCTATTCCGACGTGGGACGGCTGCCGCGCGAGGATGGCACGAAGCCGTTGGTCGCACTCGCAGGCTGCGTCGCCCAGGCTGAAGGAGCCGAGGCCCGACGGCGTTCCCCGCTCATCGACATCGTGGTCGGCCCACAAGCCTATCACCGACTGCCGCAGATGGTCTTGCAGGCATCGCGCGGAGGTCGCCCTGTCGACACCGACATGCCGGCGATCAGCAAGTTCGACGCCTTTCCGGCGCGGCGCCGCGCCAGCCCGAGCGCCTTTCTCACGGTGCAGGAAGGCTGCGACAAATTCTGCACCTATTGCGTCGTGCCCTATACCCGCGGGGCCGAGATCTCCCGGCCCTTGGAAGACATCGTCAGCGAAGCGCGCCAGTTGGTCGAGGCGGGTGCGCGCGAGATCGTGCTGCTGGGCCAGAACGTCAACGCCTGGGCAGACGGCGATCGTGGTCTCGCCGGCCTCATTCGCACCCTCTCCGGCATCGATGGACTCGCGCGAATCCGCTACACGACGAGCCACCCCACAGACATGACGGACGACCTCATTGCCGCGCATGGCGAGGTCGACAAGCTGATGCCGTACCTTCACCTTCCGGTGCAATCCGGAAGCAATGGCATCCTGAAAGCGATGAACCGCAGTCATACGGCAGAAACCTATCTCGCCACTCTCGACAAGATGCGCGCCGCCTGTCCCGACATCGCACTGTCCGGCGATTTCATCGTCGGTTTCCCCGGCGAGACCGAAGATGACTTCAAGGCCACGCTTCAGATCGTCGACGCCGTGCGTTACGCTTCCGCCTATTCGTTCAAATATAGTCCGCGGCCGGGTACGCCCGCGGCAGTGATGGAGGATCAAATCCCGCGCGAGATCATGGACGATCGGCTCCAGCGCCTGCAGGCCCGGATCAACGAGAACCAGCTGGCTTTCAACCGCTCGAAGGTCGGCGTCGACACGCAAATCCTGCTCGAGCGCGCGGGCAAGCAACCGGGCCAGATGATCGGCCGGACGCCCTGGCTTCAGTCGGTGCACGTCGACACGGCAGCAAGACCTGGCGATATCCTCGACGTGACGCTTGTCGCGGCCGGCCCGAACAGCATGGCCGGCGCAGAGCGCAGCAGGGTGGCTGCCTGATGGCCCGCCGCGATCTCGCCGCCGTTCCGGAAACCGCCCGCCTCGAACTCGAGTTCGACCAGCCCTACCTGCTCGGCCCGTTGTTCGGCGACTACGACCGCCACCTGATCACGATCGAGCAGCGGCTCGGCGTGCACATCGCAGCACGCGGCAATCGCGTGCAGATCGAGGGCGAGCCCGATGCCGCGTCGCGTGCCCGGGACGTTCTGGTCGGCCTCTACAACCGGCTCGATCAGGGCCACGACGTCGACGCCGAGGCGGTCGAGGCGGTGCTCGGGATGGCCGCCCAGCCGAACCTGGACGGCATCATTCAGGAAGAAGTGACTTCGGCGCCGCGCGTCATGATCCGCACGCGCAAGAAGACGATCGTCCCCCGCTCCCCTGTGCAGACTGTCTATATGGAAGCCCTGGGTCGCGACGATATGATCTTCGCGCTCGGACCGGCCGGCACCGGAAAGACTTACCTCGCCGTCGCCCAGGCGGTGTCGCAACTCATCAGCGGCAGCGTGGACCGGCTGATCCTGTCGCGGCCAGCCGTCGAAGCGGGCGAACGGCTCGGCTTCCTGCCCGGCGACATGAAGGAGAAGGTCGATCCCTATCTCCGGCCGCTCTACGACGCCCTCTACGACATGCTGCCGACAGAGCAGGTCGAACGGCGTATCGCATCGGGTGAGATCGAGATCGCTCCCATCGCATTCATGCGCGGACGGACCCTCAACGACGCCTTCATCATTCTCGATGAAGCGCAGAACACGACGCCTCTGCAGATGAAGATGTTCCTCACACGGTTCGGCATGCGCAGCCGGATGGTGATCTGCGGCGACCCGCACCAGGTCGATTTGCCCGATCCGTCCAAGTCGGGCTTGGCCGACGCCGTCGACAAGCTGGAGAGGGTCAAGTCCATCGCGACGGTTCGCTTCACCGCCGCGGATGTCGTGCGCCATCCGCTCGTCGGCCGCATCGTCGAGGCCTATGAGGGGCCCGGACGGTGATGCTGGAAATCGCTATCGACGCCGATGAGGAATGGGACAGTAGCGGCCCCTGGGATCTACTTGTCCGTCGCGCCGCGGAGGCGGCAATCGCCGAAAGCGCATTTCCGCAGCTCGCGACGGTCGAACGCCCTGTCGAGATTTCGGTCCGTATGACAGGCGATGAGCAGGTGAGAGCGCTAAATTCGGAGTGGCGCGGCAAGGACAAACCGACCAACGTGCTGTCCTTCCCCCTGGCTGGGAAGGATGAATTGCAGACTGCAAGCCTTGCCGATCTTGAACTGTTGCTCGGCGACATAATCCTGGCACGCGGCGTCTGCGAGGCCGAGGCCGCGGAAAAAGGCGTGAGCATGCAACAGCATGCGACTCACCTGCTGGTGCATGGCACGCTTCATTTGCTTGGCTACGACCATCATGACGACGACGAAGCCGCCGACATGGAAGAGCGCGAGATCCGGGCGCTGAACCGCCTCGGGATCGCCAATCCCTACGAGGAGGCGGCCTGATGGCCACCCGCAACGAAGATGCCGGCGGCTCCCGATTGTGGCGGGGCATGCGGCACCTGATCTTCGGCGAGGATTCCGAACCTACGCTCCGTGAGGAAATCGAGGATGCGATCGACGAGGCGGAAGATTCGCGGCCGGTAGCCGGCGACCTTTCCCCCGCCGAACGTCAGATGCTCCGCAACCTGCTGCATTTCGGAGAGCAGACGGCGGGCGATATCTGCGTCACTCGGGGCGATATCATTGCCGTCTCGTCCGGGATCAGCTTCGAGGAGCTCATTCGCGCCTTTGCCGAGGCGGGGCACAGTCGGCTTCCAGTCTACGGCGACAGCCTCGATTCCGTGATCGGCATGGTCCACATCAAGGATGTTTTCATGGCGAACGTGGACGGCTCGCGCGACCGGGCTTTCCCTGCACTCCTGCGCGAACCTCTCTTCGTCCCTGAATCAATGGGCGTCATCGAGCTGCTGGCGCGGATGCGGAGCCAGCGGGTCCACCTCGCCATCGTCGTCGACGAATTCGGCGGGACCGAGGGCCTCGTCACGATCGAGGACGTCGTCGAGGAGATTGTCGGAGAGATAGAGGACGAGCATGACGAGGCCGAGCGCGGCATGTTGACCATGCTGGACGATGGCCTCTGGGAAGCCGATGCACGAGTCGAGCTCGAGGAGCTTGCCCTGGCCGTCGATCCGCGACTGTCATCGAAGGACGATGAAGTGGACACGCTGGGTGGGTTGGTTTTCCTGCTGGCGGGCCACATTCCCTCAAAGGGAGAATGCGTGACCCATCCATCCGGCTGGAAGCTGGAGGCCGTCGACTCCGATCCGCGGAAAATCATCCGTGTCAGGCTCCACTCGCCCGAGCCGCCGCGGGGGAAAGCCTAGCTTTTCGCGAACAGCTTGGCCGGGTCGGCCATCGCCTTGAATTCAAGGGCATTGCCCGCGGGGTCGAGCAGGAACATCGTCGCCTGCTCGCCCGGCTGGCCCTCGAAGCGAACTGTCGGAGCGATCACGAAGTCGGTTCCCGCCGACTGGAGCCGCTCGGCCAGACGTCGCCACTGTTCCATCGAAAGCACCAAGCCGAAGTGCGGTACAGGAACGTCCTCGCCATCGACCGGATTGGCCGCGCGCGCATTGATCGCATCAGGCGCCAAATGCGCGACGATCTGATGACCATGAAGATCGAAATCGACCCAATGATCGGCGCTCCGTCCCTCTGGGCAGCCGAGCAATTCGCCATAGAAGCGCCGCGCCGCGCCAAGGTCGTCGACGGGGAAGGCAAGATGGAAAGGCGGTAGGGTCACGGGGCTTCGTCTTTGAACCGCTAGCGGATCCATCGCAACTAACGGCCCGAGCGGGCGGTTGTCGAATGATCTGGAGATCGGCGAGGAGACCTGCCGAGCGACTAGCCGGGAGCAAGAAGGCTTTCGTTAATCGGCCGTACGGGCTAGCCCTTCCTCCCGATGCTGTACGTCCTTTATGCGTTCCTCGCCGGCGCGGCCTCGGCCTTTGCCTTCGAGCCCGTCGGCCTTTGGCCGCTGCTGCCCGTCGCATTCGCATTGATGTGCGAGCTCATATGTCGCGCGAAGACCTTGTGGCGCGCCTTGCTGACCGGATGGGTCTTCGGCGTCGGACAGTTCGCGATAGGCTTGAACTGGATCGCGACTGCATTCACCTTCCAATCGAACATGCCGGCCTGGCTCGGCTGGGTCGCCGTCATTCTCCTGTCGCTTTACCTCGCTATCTATCCGGCGCTGGCGACAAGGCTGGCCTGGCGCTTCGGCCGCGATAATCGCGTCGCGCTGGTGGCTACGCTTGGCGGCGCGTGGGCCGTTACGGAATGGCTCCGCGGCAGCATGTTCACGGGATTTCCCTGGAACCCGGCCGCGGCGACACTCGCATCGACGCCCTTGATTACGATCACGGCCCTGATCGGCACCTACGGGCTGTCCGGCATCGTCGTGCTCCTCGGCGGCGCCGTATGGCTCGAATATCGCAGGCAATGGTTGCCGCTCGTGCTGATCGTCGCGGCGACGGGGCTGCTGTGGGTCCTGCCGGCGTCGCCGGTTCCCTCCGACCCACTAGCCGTTTTGAACGTCCGCGTTGTGCAACCGAACATCGGCCAGCAGGACAAGTGGCAGCAGGGCTTCGGTCAGGAAGCTGCCCGGCGCCTTGCCTTACTCTCGGGCCCGCCGACGAACGAGCCCCGCCTGCTTCTTTGGCCGGAAGCCGCCGTCACCGATCCGCTCGAGGATGCGCGCACTGACGGGCATCAAGCGATGGCCGCGTTCGAGCGCACGCGCGCGTCGTCCCTGCTTGGCCCCAACGACCGCCTGCTGACCGGAGGCATCGCCGTCGCGTCGAAGGACGGCAACCATGTCGGCGGCGCAGCCAATAGCGTGTTCGCCCTCGCTCCGGGTGGCAGGATTATCGGCCGCTACGACAAGGCGCACCTTGTGCCCTATGGCGAATATCTGCCGATGCGGCCGCTACTCTCGGCGATCGGCTTGTCCCGTCTCGCGCCGGGCGACCTCGACTTCACATCGGGCCCCGGTCCCCGCACGATCGACCTAGGCGGACAGTGGGGCAAAGTCGGCTTCCAACTGTGCTATGAAATCATATTCTCCGGACAGGTCGTCGACGAGCGCAATCGTCCCACTTTCATCTTCAATCCGTCCAATGACGCCTGGTTCGGCCGCTGGGGCCCGCCGCAACATCTGGCCCAGGCCCGGCTTCGTGCGGCCGAGGAAGGAATTCCCGTGATTCGCGCGACGCCGACCGGAATCAGCGCGGTGATCGACGGCCGGGGAAATCTCATTAAGTCACTAGGCTGGCGAAGCAGCGGTGCAATCGATGCCGTCCTTCCGCCTGCGGCGGATTCGCCCCCACTTTTCGCCCGCTTCGGCAACATCATCCCTCTCTTTCTGGGATTTTTGCTGATCATAAGCGGCATTGTGCTGGGCCGCCGCCGTCGCTAGAGGGCACATATAAAGCTTTCCTTATATCCTACATTCAAGGACTCGCCTCCGTATATGCGCAGCTCGTACCTGTTCACCTCCGAATCGGTTTCCGAAGGCCATCCCGACAAGGTCGCGGACCAAATTTCCGACGCAATCGTCGATCTCTTCCTCTCCAAGGATCCTGAAGCGCGCGTCGCCTGTGAGACGATGACGACGACCAATCGCGTCGTCCTGGCCGGAGAGATCCGCGGTCAGGGCATTATGGATCAGGACGGCAATTGGGCGCCCGGCGTCCGCGAGGAGATCGAGCAAGCGGCTCGCAACGTCGTGAAGAGCATCGGCTACGAGCAGGATGGCTTCCACTGGGACCGCTTCGACTTCGCCAACCACCTGCATCCGCAGTCCGCGCATATCGCTCAGGGCGTCGATGCGGGTGAGAACAAGGAAGAAGGCGCAGGCGACCAGGGCATCATGTTCGGCTTTGCCTGCGACGAGACGCCGGACCTCATGCCCGCGACACTCGATTACAGCCACAAGATCCTGATGGAGATGGCGAAAGACCGCCACTCTGGCGCGGCGCCGTTCCTTGAGCCAGACGCCAAGAGCCAGGTCACTCTGCGCTTCGAGGACGGGAAGCCTGCGAAGGCCACTGCGATCGTCGTCTCGACGCAGCACAAGCCGGGCTATGACAAGGGAGAAAAGCAGGCGGAACTTCACGCCTACGTGAAGGGCGTCGTCTCGCGTGTCATGCCGCAGCAACTGTTGGGCAACGAGACCGTCTATCACATCAATCCGACCGGAAGTTTCGAGATCGGCGGCCCCGACGGCGACGCCGGCGTGACCGGACGCAAGATCATCGTCGACACCTATGGCGGCGCAGCTCCCCATGGTGGCGGCGCCTTCTCGGGCAAGGACCCAACCAAGGTCGACCGCTCGGCCGCTTATGCGGCTCGCTATCTCGCCAAGAACATCGTTGCAGCGGGTCTCGCCAAGCGCTGCACCATCCAGCTCGCCTATGCGATCGGCATTTCGGAGCCGCTGTCGCTCTACGTCGACACTCACGGCACGGGCACGGTCGAAGATGACCGTATCGAAGCTGCAATCGGCAGCATCGACAAACTCGGAAAGCTGACGCCACGCGGCATCCGCACGCATCTCGGCCTCAACAAGCCGATCTACGGACCGACGGCAGCCTACGGCCATTTCGGCCGAAAGGCCGAAGGCGACAATTTCCCGTGGGAACGCATCGACCTGGTCGAGGACCTGAAGATGGCGGTCGCCGCCTAGCTGCTGACCCCCTTTTCCACTAAGACTGCGGCATGCTGGCTCTGCTCGTCGCTGCCGCAGTTTCCATTCCCGCTGCCGAGCAGGCCGCAATCTTCACTGCGGCTGGCTTCACCCGTCGCGCCGGTAAGTGGCGCACGGACTGCGACGATCCCGGCACGCCCGGCTATGATCCCGGCGCGATCGAGACCTATCGCGACATCAATGGAGACGGCCGTCCGGAAGCGGTCGTCACCGAAGGCGGCAGCTTCTGTTACGGCAGCACGGAAACCGGCTTCTTCCTGCTGACCAAGCAGACGACCGGGCGCTGGACGAAGATCTTCCAATCGCAAGGGATTGCCGAGTTCCTGCCGACGCGCGGCGTCGGTCGCATGCCCGATATCTCGATCGGGGGCCCCGGCTTTTGCTTCCCGGTAATACGATGGAACGGCAAGACCTACGCGCAGAACCGCTGGCAGTACGACGGCAAGCCCTGCCGACCACCCCGCTGAGCGGCGTTACGAATTTGGCCTGTCGTGCACGCCAATGCCGTGACGGAAGACGAGGTCCCCGCCTTTCCAGCCGCTGTAGATGAGGATCAGGACGACAACCCCGGAGATGTAGACGCCGGGCGACACGATCGCCTCGGGATTCTTCATCCGCAACAAAAGGTTCACAAGCTCGAGCACCACAGCGGTCACGTTCGCCAGCATATGCTTGACCGCATCGGCGCCCTGGATGCGCTTGTCGCCGAGGAAGTCCGTCAGGCCCGTGACAGCTGCAAACGCAGCCATCACGAGGCCAACGATCAGCAGCCAGTTCGTGGCCGTCGCGACTCCGGCGTCGCCGCGCACGTAGAGGATGTCGAGCACGAAAGTGAAGATGAAGCAGACGATCGGGAACGGGATCAGCATCGGGTGGATCGGATGACCGCCGATCTTTGCAGTGCTTCGTGGATGTCCGTGCGGCCCGTCGTTTGTGGTTGCCATCGACTCTCTCCTCCGCTTCCAGGTTTGTCGTATTACCGAGCTTTCGCGTCGCCCGAGTAGCTGACCCTCCACACAGTGTTTCCGACGTCGTCAGCGATAATCAGCGCTCCCGTGCGGTCCACGGCGACTCCGACCGGCCGGCCCCTCGCTTTCCCGTCCGGGCCGATGAAGCCAACGACGAAGTTCATCGGCTTGCCCACCGGGCGACCACCGGCGAAGCGAATGAACACGACGCGATAGCCATTGTAGGCGGTTCGGTTCCAGCTGCCGTGCTCGCCGACGAAAGCGCCGCCGCGGAAGCCCGCCGGAAAACTGGACCCGGTGTAGAAGGCAAGGCCGAGCGCGGCGACGTGCGAGCTCAGCGCATAATCCGGCGGAATTGCCTTGGCGACGAGGTCCGGACGCTGCGGCCGGACACGCTTGTCCACATGCTGCCCGTAGTAGCTGTAAGGCCAGCCATAGAAACCGCCCGGCCTGACGGAGGTCATATAGTCCGGCACCAGGTTCGGTCCGATCTCGTCGCGCTCGTTGACGACCGTCCACAGCGTGTTGCTGCCCGGATAGAAGGTCAGGCCGTTTGGATTTCGCAAGCCGCTCGCGAAAACCCGGTAGGCGCCGGTCCTGGGATCTATTTCCCAGACCGCGGCCCGGTTCGTCTCGGCCTCCGGACCGCGCTCTTGCACATTGCTGTTTGAGCCGACACCGGCATAGAGTTTTGATCCGTCGGGACTAGCCGTCAGGCTCTTGGTCCAGTGATGGTCGATCAATCCGCCAGGCAGCTCGACGACCCTCTGCGGGGGCGATGAAATCGCCGTTTGTCCAGACGTGAACGGATAGCGCAGCACGGCGTCGGTGTTCGCGACGTAGAGCTCATTTCCGACCACTGCGATGCCGAACGGCGAATTCAAATGATCGACGAGGATGCTCTTGAGTTCGACCTTTCCATCACCGTTCGCGTCGCGCAGCAAGGTGATGCGCTGCGGCGGTCCGGCGGCCGGGCCGGACGACTTCGCGCCGCCGCCGCCATGAGCAAGCGACATGATGAAGCGGCGGACCGGGTCTTTCGGCCGGTCAACCGGCTCGGACCCCACGCGCTTACCCTCGACCACGAGAATGTCGCCGTTCGGCAGAGGATAAACGGTCCGCGGATTCGAAAGGCCCGTTGCCATCGCCTCGATCCTGAAGCCTGATGGAACGGTCGGGGTCTCGCCCTGTTTCCAGCCGACGACCTGGGGCACCCCGACCGCGGCGATCAGCCCTTCGGTCGGCTCCGGCAGCACCGGTTTGGGACCGGTTTGCTCCAATGGATCGATGCTCGCCTGCGAATTGCGGCAACCGGCCAGGACGAGGAGGGCGGCTGAGATGGCGAGTTGGCGCATCATGGCACCAGCTCCAGCGCATCCCGCGACAACCAGCCCGCGATCGCGATCAAGAGGGCTCCGACTATCGACAAGACGAGTCCCGCTCCTGCGACCGCCGTCCAGCCGTCGCGCGCATGGACGAGCGAATTGATGAACTCGACGATCCAGGCAGCGAGCAGAAGCAGGAAGGTTGCCCAGCCCAAGCCGCGGTTAGCGGCGACGCCCCGGATAAGGTCGACCATGAGTACAAGAATGGAAACCGCGCCGAAGACCAGACCGGCCGCAAGCAGCCAGGTCGAAAAATTGACCCACTGCCGATTTCCGTTGCTTGCGAGGTACGTCCAGTCGGTGAGCAGCGCAGCGATGAAACAGACGACCGGCACCGGCAGCAGCATGTTGTAGATCGGATGCCGGACGATCGAGATGGGCGGAATCGTCCGTCTTGCCATAAGATTCGCGGCTCCTCTTCATCCCTCCGGGCGAAATTGACGCGAAAGCGGCAAAGAGGTTCCAACGACAGTTGTTCCTCGAAGTGCCGTCGCTTAGTCCGCCGTCGCAATGACGGCGTTCAAATCCGGCGATCCGCTCACCCTCAACCGGCTTTACGGCAGGTCGAGCGGCCACAAGCTGCGCAAGAGCCAGCAAGAACTGATCGAGCGGCTGCTGCCCCAGATCGAGATACCGAGTGACGGGGAGATCACCGCGACGCGCCTGTTCGGAGAGGATCGGCCGCTTCACTTTGAGATCGGCTTCGGTTCTGGCGAGCATCTAGCCGACCGCGCCGACATGCTCCCGGATCACGGTTTCATCGGCGCCGAGCCCTTCGTGAACGGCGTCGCCACGGCGCTGGGGCACATTCGGGACCGGCATCTGGCCAACGTTCGTCTGTGGCGGGGCGACGCGCTGGAGGTGCTCCAGCGCGTGCCTGATGGTAGCCTGAGCTTTCTCTATTTGCTTCACCCCGATCCATGGCCGAAGTCGCGGCATGCCAAGCGGCGCATGGTCAATGACCGCCCGGTCGAACTCTTCGCAGCGAAGCTGAAGCGGGACGGCGAGTTCCGACTTGCGACCGACGATCCGACCTATCTCGACTGGTCGCTAATGATCATGCTGCGACACATGGGGGAGTTCGAGTGGATGGCGGAACGGTCGCGCGACTTTCTCGAGCCATCAGGCGGCTGGATCGAGACGCGTTATGGCGCCAAGGCGCGCCGCCAGGGCCGCCGGCCCTATTATCTTCGTTACCGACGAGTCTGAAGCGGAGTCAGCCGCAGCAGCCTCCCGTTGCCGCCATCCTCCAACAGATACACCTCGCCGCCCGGGCCCTGATCGACGGCGCGAATACGATGACCCATGTCCCACTGGTCCGCCTTGCTGGCCTGGTCGCCGCGGATCCTGACGTGAATCAGCGCCTGTCCGGACAAGGCTCCGATCAGCGCGTCGCCCTTCCACTGCGGGAAGAGGTCGGCTGTGTAGATCAGCAGCGAACCGGGACTGACCGAGGGGTTCCACCAGACCTTCGGCTCCTCGAAGCCGCGACCCTTGTGGTCGTCCGGAATGTCGCGGCCATCATAGTGACTGCCGTAGGAGGCGCGAGGCCAGCCGTAATTCTTGCCCTGAAGGATAAGGTTCACCTCATCGCCGCCGCGCGGACCCATCTCGGTCTCCCACAGCCGGCCGTCGGGCGCGAAAGCGAGGCCGAGCACATTGCGGTGCCCCCTTGAATAATGCAGGCCGCCGATCCGCTGACCTTCGGCGGTCATGTGAATGACCTTGCCGAGGTCGCTGTTGGCATCCTGCGCAGGATCGAACTGGAAGCGTTCGCCGCTGCTCACGAACATCGTCCCGTCGGGCGCGAAGGCGATGCGCTGCGAATAATGGGCGCCTCCGCTGATTCGCGGCTGTTGGCGCCAGATCACCTTGAAGCCTTCAATCCGCGGCTTGCCGCTGCCCAGGATCAACTTCCCGTAGCCGATCGTCGCACCGCTCCTGCCGCCCTGCCCCGCCTCGCTGAAGCTGAGGTAAATCCGCTGGTTACCCGCGAAATCGGGGTGAGCGACCACGTCGGCGAGGCCGCCCTGTCCCTCCGCATGGACCTCCGGGACCCCCGCGACCTCCTGCTTCCGGCCCGTAGCGACATCGACGAGCCACAAATGTCCGCGTTTCTCGGTCACCAGCGCCATATTGGTCCTCGGCACGCCGGAACCCGGGAGGAAGTCCAGCGCCCAGGGCGCGTCGAATGTTGTCACTTCGGAGATTTGGAACGGCAGTGAGCCGGACTGAGCGTCGGCGCTCGCCGAGGGAGACGTCCCGCATGCGGCAAGTATGAGGCAGAGACTATATCGAGCGGGACGCATCCTCATGACGACTGCTCCGTTCTAGCCAGATGAACCTACAACTATCTCTTACGCACGAACCCGCATGACGATGCCATCCTGCAGCTTGATCTCGCTCGCGACCGCGGTCCCGCCCTATGTCGTCGAGCAGTCCGACGCCAAGCTTCATGCGCGTGAGGCTTTCGGGGGCAAGAAGGCGCTGTTCGACCGGCTTTCGGGCGTTTTCGACAATGCCGGCATCGCGCGGCGCCATCTTGTCGCT
>Ga0207706_10005357_pt1 | contig 11956 bp, 5 predicted proteins | sample KBSC53metaG_FD_184318 | JGI IMG/M metagenome (GOLD analysis project Ga0207706, IMG submission 184318) | Corn rhizosphere microbial communities from Kellogg Biological Station, Michigan, USA - KBS C5-3 metaG (SPAdes) (version 2) | ecosystem: Host-associated > Plants > Roots > Rhizosphere > Soil ... | reverse complement strand
CAACCGCCGTGACCGCGGCGTCTACCAGCGCTCGCCCCTGAACGCCGACGCTTCCGATTTCTTCCAGCCCAAGGAGGACGATTACTCGATCCTCTCGCCCAGCTTCACCGTCGGTGGGCCGATCCTGAAGGACCGGCTCAACTTCTTCACGGCCTACTCGCCGGACCTGGAGAAGACGACGCGCGTGATCGACTATCCTTCGGGGTCGCGCACGTTCAAGCAGAACAACACGCGCCACTTCTCGGTGGCCCGCCTGGACTTCGCGGCCAGCCCCCGTCTCCAGCTCAATGCCAGCTATCTCTGGTCCCCCTCCAAACGCGAGGGCTCCCTGCCCAACCGGGATCCGCGCGTGGCCGCCCCTTCCAACGACCAGTTCATCCAGGGCGGGTTCGTGCCCGCGCAGACCGCGACCGCCGGCCTCAACTGGACGCCCAACTCGAAGTTCGTGGTCAGCGCCCGCTACGGCTACAAGTTCCAGAACGACAAGGACGGCAACTACGGCATCCCGAGCAGCCCGTACATCACCTATTCCACCGCCTCCTCGGCCGCGGGTCTGCCCGTGACCGTTCCGGGCGGCACGGGCTTCGCCACCGTCTCCAACACCCTGCAGATCGTCGAAGACGCGACCAGCCGCCACAACGGCTACTTCGACGTGACCTACGCCCTGCAGTCTCACACCTTCAAGGCCGGCTATGCGCTCAACCGGGTGGCGAACGACGTGTCCACGGACTACCCGAACGGCCGGTTCGTGATGTACTGGGGAGACGCCTTCTCACGCGCCTCTTTCCAGAACGTCAAGGGGACCTACGGCTACTACACCTGGGAAGACGGCGTTCGCAATTCCGGGGCCGTGACCAGCCGCAACCAGTCCCTCTACCTCCAGGACACGTGGCGGCCGGGACGGCGGCTGACCCTCAACCTGGGCGTCCGCATCGAAAACGAGTTCCTGCCGCCCTTCAAATCCGAGGTCAACGGCGTCAAGGTGGCCAACCCGGTCTCCTTCGGCTGGGGCGACAAGGTGGCTCCCCGCGCCGGCTTCGCCTGGGACCTGAAGGGTGACGGCCAGTGGAAGGTGAGCGGGAGCTTCGGCTTCTTCTACGACACGCTCAAATACGAGCTGGCCCGCGGCTCCTTCGGCAGCGACTTCTGGGTCACCCACGTCTACCGCCTGAACGACCCGGACATCAACAAGCTCGGCAAGGCCACCCCGGGCGCCCTCGGTCCGGAAGTCACCAACTACGACAACCGCGAGCTTCCCATCAATTCCCAGGGCCAGATCGAAGGCGTCGATCCGGACATCAAGCCCTACAAGAGCGCCGAGGTCACGGTGGCCCTCGACCATCAGTTCTCGCCCCACTTCGTGGCCGGGGTTCGCTACACCCACCGCAACCTGCTGCGCGCCATCGAGGACATCGGCGTCCTCGACGCGGATGGGAGCGAGGTCTACCTCATCGGCAATCCGGGCTTCGGCGAGACCCGCGACACGAGCTCGGTCTACGGCGGCAAGGCCCCGGACGGCACGTTCCTGGTCCCCGAGGCCAAGCGCAAGTACGACGCCATGGAGGTGCGCGCCCAGGGCCAGTTCGGCGGCTTCAACTTCGTGGCCTCCTACACCCTGAGCCGCCTCTTCGGGAACTACTCGGGCTCCGCGAACTCCGACGAGTCGGGCCGCCAGGATCCGGGCGTGTCCCGCGCCTTCGACCTGCCGTATTACTACTTCAACGACGCCGGCGGCCAGAGCGAAGGGCTTCTCGGCACCGATCGTCCGCATGCCGTGAAGCTCTTCGCGTTCTACGGATTCAAGAGCGGGCTCGGCGCGACCAACATCGGCGTGAACCAGGTCCTCCTGAGCGGCACCCCGGACACGACGTCCGTGATCTACCTCTCGGCGCCCACTCTCCCGTACGGGCGCGGCGACCTCGGACGCACGGCGATGTACAAGCAGACCGACCTCACGCTGACCCATGCCTTCAACCTCGGAAAGAGAATGGGCCTGCGCCTGGAGGCCAACGTGCGCAACCTCTTCGACCAGGACTCGGTCCTCTCGCGGGTCACGCAGCTCAACCGCTCCGGAGCCATCAGCGCGTCCGCGCTGCCCCTCGACCAGTTCTTCAAGGGGTATGACCCGAACAAGTTCGTGGGCGCGGGTACCGGCGTACCGTACAACCCGATCTATGGCCAACCGGGGGCGAGCTACCGTGCGGGCGGGGGTCCCACCATCGCGGGCGCGGTGGGCGCATCCAGCGCCTTCTCCGCGCGCAACCCGAACTTCGGCGCCTTCCAGGACTTCCGGACCGTCCGCCTGGGCGTGACGCTGACGTTCTAGGAGCCGCTTCCGAAGTCACATCTGCTCTCACCGGGGCCGGTCCTTCGGGGCCGGCCCCGTTCTTCTTCCCCGGAGCGAGAATGCAGTCATGAATCCCTCGAAGCCCGCGGTCCTGCTGGCCGTGTCCCTGGCCGCGAGCGCGGCGGGGCAGGAGCCGAGGCGCGCGCCGGAGTCCCCCCGTTTTCCCTCGGACGTCGAGCTGGTCGTGGTCGACGTCGTCGTGACCGCGAAAGGGGGTGGGCCCCTGGCCGGGCTCCGTGCGGAAGACTTCAAGGTGAGCGAAGACGGAGTGCCGCAGGAGGTCGGCACCTTCGAGGCGGTGGACGTCTCCGCGGAGACGGCGGAGGTCGAGCCGGCCGAGGTCCGGCCGCGCGTGTCCGTCAACACCGGCCTCCAGGGGATGACGGCGCGCTCCTTCGTGATCGTGTTCGACCAGGTGCATCTGACGGCTCTGACCGCCGAGCGGGCGAAGACGGCCATCTCGGACTTTCTCCGGTTTGGTCCGCGTGAAGGCGACACGGTGACGATCGTGGGCACGGGCGGAGGCTCCTGGTGGATGACGCGGGCCACCGACGACATGCAGGAGTTGCGCGACGTGCTCGAGCGCCTCCACGGGCGGTCCCCGGCCACCGAGACCCCCGATCGCATCACGGACTGGGAGGCCATGCGCATCTGGCAGGACCGTGACCCCCTCACGCTCGAGCAGGTGCGCCGGCGGTTCGAGACGTACATCAGCGGCCGCTCGCGTTCCGCGGAAGGGGATCCCGTCCGCGGACAGGACCGGCTCACCGACGCCAGCGGCGGCAAGGAGCTCGTGTCCGACGACGAGATCCGCAACCGCGCGCAGGACGTCTACCAGCATTCGGTCGTGTCCAACCGGACGACGCTCTCGGGACTGTCCCGCGTCCTCGACTCCCTGGGCGCGGTGCGCGGGCGCAAGACGGTGATCCTCTTCTCGGAGGGGTTCATCCGCGACACCCGCCTCGAGGAGTACGACACCGTGATCCGCTCCGCTCAGCGGTCCAACGCCGCCATCTATTTCGTCGACGTCAAGGGCCTGGAGGGCATGCCCGCGGCCACCACTGCCCAATACGGCGCCATGCTTCCCGCGGCGGATGTCGCGGCCCAGAGGACGGAGGAGCTGGTCGCCACCCTGGGCGCGGACACCCTGGCCAACAACACGGGCGGCTTCGCGATCAAGAACACGAACGACCTCGGCCGCGGGCTCACGCGGATCGCGCAGGAGACGCGCCGCTACTACCTGCTCGGCTACGTGTCCACCAACACGCGCCGCGACGGAGACTGGCGCAAGATCGACGTCAAGGTCGGCCGCGCGGACGTGGAGGTGCGGGCGCGCAAGGGCTACTACGCGCCGGGCGGAGGGGGCAAGGGAGGCCGTGCCGCCGCCGGAAGCTGGCGTCCCGGACTGCAGCAGGCTCTCGATTCCCCTTTCGAGTTCCAGGCCATCCCCGTCCGCCTGACGCACCACGTGTTCGGCGAAGGCGAGGAGAAGGGCAAGGCGCGCGCGCTGCTCAGCGCGGACATCGACGTGCGCGGCCTCGCCTTCGCGGAGGAGGGCGGGCGCTCCGTCGACACCCTCGAGTTCCTGCTCGTGGTGACGCACCGCGCCAGTGGCGTGTTCCAGCGCCAGGACCAGAAGCTCGAGCTGAAGCTGCCGCCCGAAGTCCGTCTCTCCCTGGGGCGGAGCTGGCTGCCGGTGAGCCGCGAGTTCGACCTCGCCCCCGGCGGCTACCAGGCCAAGCTCGCCGTGCGCGATACGCGGAGCGGGACCATCGGCTCGGTCAGCCACGATTTCGACGTGCCGGATCTCCAGGGCTGGCGCACGTCGACGCCCGTGTTGAGCGATGCGCTCGAGCCGCGGACCGAAGGCACGGCGCTACGGCCGGTGATCCCGGCCCGCCGCACCTTCGCGCCCGGCGCGACCCTGTATTTCCAGTTCGAGGTCTACGGCTCCGCCCGCGATCCCGCCTCCGGCCTGCCCCGCGTGAGCTCCGGTTTCAGGGTGCGCACGAGTGACGGAGCCGTGATCTCGCGGGGTGCGCCCGTCCCGATCCGGCCGGCGGCGGAGGGACGGCTCGCTCGTCTGGGACGGATCTCCCTCGAAGGGATGGCACCCGGACGCTACGAGCTCGTGCTCGATCTGCGTGACGACGTCGCCGGCCGGACGCTGGAAGTCCGCGAGCCGTTCTCGGTCGAGATGCCCGGCGGGCCCGCGAGCGAGTGACCGCTTTCTCCGCTCAGGGCTTCTGCCCCGCCCTGGCCTTCTTGATGTCTTCCTTCAGGCGTGGATTGACCGGGAATCCGCTCTTCTCCGCGCGCGAGAGCTCCGTCTCCGCCTCGGCCGGGAGGCCCGTGAGCAGGTAGATCACGGCCAGGTTGTTGTGGGCGGCGCCCAGCTTGGGGTTCAGCTTCGTGGCCTCCTCGTATTCGGCTTTGGCCTCGGCGAGCTTCTCCTGGCGGAAATAGGCGGAGCCCAGGGCCAGCGGGAATTCGGCCGGCATCGCGGGACGGGCGTTGCCCTTGAATTGCATGGACTCGAGCAGCCGGATCCGGGAGTCGATCTCCATGGCGCGGCGCTCCGCACTGCCGTCCTTCACCGTGTGCAGCTGCTGGAGGTTGTCGCGCAGCCCCCGAATCTCGTCCTGCCGGTCGCGCTCCCCCTTCTCGCGGTCCACCTCGGAAAGCTGGCCCATGCGCAGGAACGCTTCTTTCGTGTTGCGGTAGGCCGTCGCCGCCTCCACGTAGCGCTTCTGCGCCATCCGGCACTGCCCGAGGTTGTAGTGCGCCATCACCATCTCGGGATCGGCGGCGATCGCCCCGCGGAACTGCGCGGCCGCCTCCTCCCAGGCCTCGGACTTCATGGACTCGACTCCGGCCCGGTACATCTGGTCCGCCCGCGCCTTGTCGGCGGCCACCGCATCGCTCTGGGTGGCAATGGCGAGCACCCACGCCAGCGCGCACAACTTCGATCTCGTCATCCTGGCCTCCTCTCCGAGCGGCGAAGCTCCTCTACGGGCGTACGACGGTGAACGGCTCGGCCACCTCGAGCGTCGTCGTGGCGACCTCGTCTCGAATCGTGAGGTCGATCTCGTACGGACCCTCGGCATCCGGCACCTTCAGGAAGATGACGGGCGTGACCTGACCCCGAGGGCCGGCGGTCAGGGGCCGTGCCGGCGAAGCCATGACGTCGCCACCCTCCGCTCGCCGCAAGCGATAGGAGAGGGTCACACGGGGGCCGCCGCGCGCCGGATCGGGCGCCGTCCCCAGGATCGAGAACGCGCAAGCGATCGTCGCGCCGGGCGCAAACGTCCGATGCGCCACCGGGATGGGCCGCCGCTGCCCGGCCTCGGCCGCCTGGAACGAATCCGTGAGTATGGGCGTCGTGACCTGAAGGGTCTGGCTGGGCGTGACCTCGAACTCGTGGCGGACGCTACCCATGAGGCCGGTCTGCTGGTCCTTGACCAGCAGGCGCGCCTGGTAGCGCCCGGGGGCCAGCGCGAACTCCCGCCGGATCGGCACTCCCGAGCGCTCCACGTCGGGAAAGGCCGACGCGGGTATGGCGAGGTCGAGCCGGGTTTCCTGACGCTCGGGCTTGTCGCCTCCGAGCCCGTACACCACGACGTAGGAATCGAGAGTCGCCGAATACCGGCCGTCGCGGGCGCTGAGGTGAAGGGGCAGGAGGTCGGCCTCCGCCGCCAGCAGCACCTGTCTCTTGCCTTCCGGTTGCGGACCGAAGACATAGCTCGTGAGTCGCAACGGGATACCGGCGGTGCCCGCGGCCGAATCGAGGCCCGCGCGCACGGCGGGATCCAGCTCGTCGCTTCGCGGGGGACGACGGGCCTCGGAGGACGGCGCGTAGTATCCGCGCCGGGCCCGGACGACGACGTCGGGGCGGCTCACCGAGACCTGGATCTTGCGATATTTTCCGTCGCGATTCGTGCTGTCCGACGTGTAGCCCAGGAGGTAATAGGCACGGGCCTGGGCGACCTTCGCCATGCCCTCGGCGAGGTTCGTCCCTTCGATGACGGCCCCGCCCGTGTCCAGGGCGACGGAGCGCGAACCCTCCGCCTCTCCCGCGGCCAGGGCCAGCGCCGTGGTCGTGTCCCGCTCCTCGACGGCACGTCCGTATTCGGCGCCGCCGCCGGCCATTCCGGGCTGGCCGACCACCCCCGCCGGGCCGCGCACGTCGACGAAGTAGATCGCCGCGCTGGCGTTGCGTGCGGCCTGGATCAGCTCGCGGAACTCGGTCTGCGAAGAGTCCATGATGAAGCCTTCGGAGACGAGGAGGAGGGTCTTCCGGCCCCGAAGCTGGGCCATCGACGTGGACACGCGGGCCAGGGTATCGAGGGTGGCGCGCAAACGCGTCACGGCTTCCCGGTACACCTGCTGGGCCTTGGCCCGGATCATGGCCATGCCCGGTGAGACGTTGATCTCGGCCGCCAGCTCGCGATCCTGCGGATACGCTTCCGGGATGAGGTTGTTCTCGAAGTAACGCCGGGCCACCTCGGCTTCGAGCTGGCGATCGCGGCCGTTGGTGATGGCGATGGCCTCGTGATCCCAGATTCGGGCCGCCGTCGTATCCGGCCTCCACAGGCCCTGCAGTCCCTCGACGAACGAGACGAGCGTAGCGCGATCGTCCGGGATGCGCCCCGTCCACCAGGGGCCGCCCGATGTGGGGACGACCGTCACCTGATCCCCGTCGCGCAGTCCGCGGTCGATGAAGTCTCCGATCGCCTTCCGGGCCCGCGGAGCGGCGTATGAAGAGAGGTTCACGTCGTCGAACAGGATCACGAAGGACCGATCCCCCCGAATGGGGGTGGCCGTATTGGTGGAGATCACCTGACGACCAGGCGGCGCGGAAGCGGGCGACTCGCCGAGCGCGACCGCCTCGAAGGCGGAGACGGCCTGGGTCCGTCCATCCTCCTTCACCGTGAAGTCGGACCGGGTGAGGCCCTCTACCGGATTGCCCTGGCGGTCCAGGACGACGACGTCCACGTTGACCACGTCCACACGGGAAGGGAACGCGGTCGAGGGCGCCGGGGGCGGCTGGGGCTGCGCTTCACCGACGAGCGCTCCGGCCGCCGCCAGGGCCAGCAGCACCGGCGCCACCATCGTACGCATGAGCGGGGATCTCCGATCTCGGGGGAACGTCCACGGCGAGGAGCGGCAACGGAAAACGGGGGCGGGATCACTCCCGCCCCCGTATTTTACGGCCTTCGAACGTCTAGACGATTACCACTCGAACCGGGCACCCAGACGGATGGCGCGGGGAGCCTGGTAGGAAGGAGTGACCGAGTTGCCGCCGTTCACGGCCAGACCCAGGTTGGGGTTCGCGACCTGGAAGCTGCGGTCGCGGTAGTTGTCGAAGTTGGTGGCGGTCTGCCGGTTGAACAGGTTGAACGCGTCCGCCATCAAGATGACCTTCTGCTTGTCGTTGATCTTGATCGCGTAGTCCGCATGCGCGTCGAGAGCCGTGTCGGACTTGGTCCGCTTCAGGAAGCCCTCGGAGGTCTGGATGCCGCCACCGCGCAAGGTGTCCGGAATCTCGCCCGCGTTGTTGTAGGCCGGGTTCGAGTCGAGCAAAGTCAGGCTGCGGCCGGAGCCCCAGTTGAAGCCGGCGCCGAGGTTCAGGGAGCCGAGCGCATAGGAGCCGTAGATCTTGACCTGATGCGGACGGTCGTTCGGAAGGACGCCCTCGCCCAGGGTCGCGCCCTGGAATCGGATGTCGCCGCCGAACCCGAACTCGGGAACGCCGATGGCGGTGTAGGACGGGTCGTTGGTCGGGAAGTCGAAGAGCGAGCTGATCGCGGGATCCGACTGGCCGTTGTCCGACCGGTAGAAGCCCTCGAAGTTGCCCTTCAGCTTGGCGTAGCGGTACGACGCGAGCAGGCCCCAGTTGTTGGAGAAGTTCCGGTTGAACGTGAGCTCGAGCGCATCGTAGCTGTGGACGGGGCCCTCGAAGGCGGAGGGGATCTTCCCGCCGCAGCTCACCGTCGGGGTGGCCGGGCTCGGGTTGGTGATGAGGTAGTCCACGGTGGCGTCACCGCATTCGTCGAGGAAGTAGCCGACCACGGGAAGCTGGCCGATGTCCTCGAGGATCTGGGGCAGCTTGCGGTGGATGTAGCGAGCCCCGACGCTGACGTTGCGCGCCACCTCGAACTCGACGCCGCCGAGAAGCTCGGTAGTGTACGTGGAGCCCGCGTCCGGGTCGATGATGGAAGGCGCCGCGGAAGACTGCGTGAGGTGGGTGGTCGTACCCGCGAACGAGACACCGTTGGCCACCGGCTGGGTCAGGCCGGCGTCGCGCCAGTCCTGGCGGGTGATACCGGCGTCCGCCGACATCGCGCGCGCGGCCAGGTCGTTCGGGATCTTCGCGTAGAACCGGCCCCACGACCCGAAGACCTTCGACTTGCCCGTGCCGGTGATGTCGAAGGTGGCGCCGAGGCGGGGTGCCCAGAGGTTCTTCCACGTGAACGTGCAGGGGATTTCCGCACCCGAGCCGTCCACCGCGCCCGGCCGCGTGTCGTCCGCGTGGCAGGGGAAGCGCATCAGGCTCGGATCGACTCCGGTCAGCTTCTGCTGCTCCCAACGGATGCCGGGGCGGAGCGTCAGCCGGCCCATCTGCCAGGTGTCCTGGACGAACGCGTTGTAGTACTTCTGATCCGTGGGAGCGGCGGGGGCGAGCTTGCCGCGGGTGCCGCGGAAGAAGGTCACGCCGCCGACGGTGTTCACGGTGACGGTGGGGCCGGTGAGCAACGTCTGGCCGTCGGCCAGGGGCGATCCGGGCAACCCGCTGTACTGCGTGTCACGGGTGAAGGCGATGTCCTCCATCGCGACGCCATAGCGGAGCTGGTGGTTTCCGGCGGCGGTGAAGATGTTCGTGGACTTCAAGGTCGCCTGGTAGTTGCGGCCGTTGTTGTTCTCGTAGAAGCCCAGGCCCCCCGTGGCGCCGTTCGGAACGGACCGCACGTCGGTGAACAACGGCTGGTCGCCGACGGTCGGGATTTCGTCGAACTTGTTGGTGGAGTGACCGACGGACCCCTCGATCAGCCAGCTGCGGCTGATGATGCCGTCGTAGCGCAGGGTCTGGTTGTTGCTGCCGTATTTGATTTCGCTGAATCCGCCCTCGATGTCGTGCGTGCCCGGCACCCCCGCGTAGGACACGCGGCGGAGAGTGCTGAAGCGCTGCAGGCCGGATTCGCCGGTGGAGGGGTCGCCGAACAGCGAGAGGTCGAACCGGTGATTCGACGACGCCTGCATGGTCAGCTTGCCGGCGTAGGAGTAGACCTTGCGCTTCTGGGTGACGGGGCCGAGAGCGCGGTAGGGGAAGACGACGGTGGTGCCGTTCGCAAGTGTCGACGGCTCCGGCGCGATGAACTGGCGACGCTGGAACTGGGGGTTGAAGGTGCCGAAGAAGAACAGCTTGTCCTTCATGATGGGCCCGCCGAGCGAAAGGCCTACGTCGGAATCCTGACGACCGACCGTGTTCACGATTCCGTTCGCGGCCTGCAGCGTCTTCCAGTCCGCTTCCAGCCCGTACGGCCGCATGTAGCCGAAGACGGAGCCATGGAACGCGTTCTCGCCGCTCTTCGTCACCACGTTCACGACGCCGCCCGTGGCCTGGCCGTACTCCGCCTCGAAGCCCCCGGTCTTCACCTGGGTCTCCTTGATGAAGTCGGTCGTGACGCCGCTGCCCAGCGAACCGAACGTGCTGTTGTAGGCGCCGATGCCGCCGAAGCCCGTGTCCGTGATGTTGACGCCGTCGACGACGTAGTTGTTCTCCAGGCCGCTGGCCCCGCCGATGGAGGGGTTCGCCTTGCCCAGGCCCGAGCTGTCACTGACGCCCGGCACCAGGTAGAGGGTGTCCGTGAAGTTGCGTCCGATCGGCAGGCGGCTGAGGCTCGCGGAATCGAGCACTCCGCCGGTCGTCGTCGAAGACGTATCGACGGCCGCCGCCGCACCCACCACCTCGACGACTTCCTGCAGACCGCCGACCTTGAGGGTGATCGTCCCCAGGTCGAGCCGTTGTCCCAGGTGGACTTCGAGGTTCTTCTGCTCCACCGCGGAGAAGCCCGAAAGCTCGGTCTTCACCGAGTAGCGGCCCGGGGTCAGATAGGGAGCGAAGAAACGCCCGTTGGCGTCCGTCACGACCATCTTGGGACCCTGGGGGGAGGTGACGGTGACAGTGGCACCGGGAACCGGGGCGCCCTGCGCATCCACTACCGTTCCGAGTATCGAGCCGGATGTCGTCTCCTGCGCCGACGCGAGGCCGAAGCTCGCGACGACCAGCAGGAGGGCCCAAATGAGTTGACGTCTCATCAGTGTCTCACTCCTTCGTGGTTAGCCATTGCGGCCAGGACAAGCCTGGAACGAAGCCGGCAACGCCCGAAATCTCTGAGCGCTGCCTGAGGGCCGTCTGAGCGGAGGCTGCGCCGAGCGCGTAGGTAGCAAGCGGTGGGCCAGATTCAGGAACCTGAACGGAATCAGGTTCAAGCCCAGGTGGACGCGTGGCTTAGACCGATGGGAGGGATCCGAGGGAGGGAGCCAGAGTCCAAGCGAATGGATCTCAAACGATTGAATGTACGGATTATTGAACCAGCGCACAAAAAAGGGGCGACCCTCGCGGGCCGCCCCATGTACGAACGCGGTTGGGTTCTCTAGAAGCGGATGCCGGTCGAGATGAAGAACTCGCGCGGGAACGGGTAGTTCGTCGTCGCCGTGCCCGTCCCGAAGGCGCTGCCCTTGATGAAGCCCGTCGGGATGCCCAGGGCATCGCGGGGGCTGGCCGGATCCGGCCGGGTCGTGATGTTGTAGCTGACCAGCGGAGTGCTGTTGAACATGTTCCGCACCTCCGCCTTCACCCAGGGGCGCAGCCGCTTCACGACTGGCACCGTGTAGGTGACGGCGAGGTCGAAGAGGTGCGCGTCCTCGAAGAACTCCGAGCCCCGCCCCTGCGAGTAGAAGATCGTCTGGCTCGTCGGCAGGTCCGGGTAGTTCGCGAGGCCGATCTGCGTCTGCGTCGCGGTGAGGCCCTGGCCCGCGGAGCGGATGCTGTAGGCCGTTCCCGAGTCGAAGCGGTACAGCAGTCCGAGGTTGATGGTGCCGGCGCGGCCGATCCCGAGGTCGTAGGTCGTCCAGGCACGCACGCGGTGCCGCTGGAAGTCGTCGAGGTGTCCGATGGGGAAGCTCCGCGCCTCGTTGAAGATCTCGGGGAAGTAGCCGGAGAAGACGGACGGCGCGCCCGGCTGGTTGGGCGCCTCACCCTCCTGGTTGCCGTCGTTCTTGAGCTGCAGGGTGTAGTTGGCCTGGACGTTCCAGCGCGCGCCGCGCCGCAGGCCGGCCTGGAACTGCAGGGCGTCGTACACGCGCTGGCCCTCGTTGGTGTTGGCCCAGGCGTGGTTCATAGCGGTGCAGTGGCGGGTTTCCCTTTGCCAGTATTGCGCTACTACGTCGGTGCTGGTCCGGCGACTCAACTTACAAGCGATGTGACGCTAGTTAGACCAAACGACAAAGACATTCTGTCGAATTCTGTCGCTGTTGAGTTTCACTGGAGGGATCTCGCAATGAGTTCCTTCTATCGCCTGGAGATCTCAGATGTTGCTGGTCAAG
>Ga0207706_10005353_pt1 | contig 11963 bp, 9 predicted proteins | sample KBSC53metaG_FD_184318 | JGI IMG/M metagenome (GOLD analysis project Ga0207706, IMG submission 184318) | Corn rhizosphere microbial communities from Kellogg Biological Station, Michigan, USA - KBS C5-3 metaG (SPAdes) (version 2) | ecosystem: Host-associated > Plants > Roots > Rhizosphere > Soil ... | reverse complement strand
GGCTGGGCCGATGGCTACCGCAACGCCACCTTCCGGGTGCTGGAGCGGCTGCAGGCGCCGGTGCGGCTGCTGTTCGGTCCCTGGAGCCACACGGCCACCGACAGCTCCCTGCCCGGGCCGCGGATCGACCTGGTCCCGGAGATGGTCCGCTGGTGGGACCGCTGGCTCCGCGACCAGCCCAACGGCGTCGACGAGGACCCGCCGGTGACCGTGTTCGCCCGGCACAGCACCCGGCCCGCCCCCGACCTCGACCAGCAGCCCGGGACCTGGCGGACCGAGCCGAGCTGGCCCCCAGCCCGCGCCGCCGACCTCGCCCTCCCCCTGACCGCAGCCACCGACCCCGCCGCCGATCCGGCCAGCGCGGGGGTCGACCGGCTGGTGGTCCGGCCGGACGTCGGCACCGCGGCCTGGATCAGCTGCGCCGGGCACCTGCCGTTCGGACAGCCGGTCGACCAGCGGGAGGACGACGCCTGGTCGCTGACCTACGACTGGGAGGTGGAGCGGGAGCTCGAGATCCTCGGGCATCCGCGGCTGGTGGTCCGGGTGGGGTCCTCGGCGCCAGTGGCGTTCCTGTCGGCCAAGCTGTGCGACGTGTTCCCGGACGGGACCTCGACCCTGGTCGCGCGCGGGTTCCTCAACCTGACCCAGCGGCGGTCGCGGACCGACCCGGAGCCGATGCGGCGCGGAGTCGTCGAGACGGTGGAGCTGGAGCTGGACGCGACCTCGTGGGTGTTCCCGGCCGGGCACCGGCTGCGGCTGTCGCTGGCCGGGTCGGACTGGCCGAACCTGGTCCCGCCACCGGGTCCGGTGATGGTGACCGTGGAACGCGACGGGTCGGTGCTCGCCCTCCCGGTGCTCAACGGCCCGAGCCCCAGCCCACCCCCCTCGCTCCCCCCTCCCCGGCCCGACCCACCCACCGCGACCCCGGTCGGGGGCAACGACGACCCCCCGACCCGGTGGCGGGTGGTGCGGGACGTGCTGGGGCGCAGGACCGAGGCGGAGATCGACCATGGCGGGCGGACGGAGCTGCCGGACGGGGTGGTGCTCGTCGAGCGCTACCAGGGGACGGTCGGGGTGGCCCTTGACGAGCCGGGGCTGACCTGGGCCCGCGGGAGCGCCACCTACCGGGTCGAGTGGCCCGAGGCGACCGTGGCCACCAGCGCCCGGCTCGACCTGACGGGCGACGCCGGCGCCTTCGAGGTCCGGCTCGACCTCGAGGCTCGCGAAGGTGACGAGGTTCGCTGGACCCGGTCCTGGCGCCGGCGCATCCCCCGCCACCTCGGCTGAACGAAGGATTGACCCGTCGTTCAGCTTCTGTCCATGATCGCGTATGCGCCATCGTCGGTCCCGGTTCGTCCCGGCTCTGCTGCTGGCGGCGATCACCGCCGTCGGCCTGGCTCCCACCGTGGCCGTGGCCCAGGAGGACGACCAGCTGGTCGTCGGCCGACTGCGCCTCGACCCGTGCGAGGACCTGGACGGCGCCTGGTGCGGGAAGCTGCGGGTGCCGTTCGACCGGGCCGACCCGGCCGCCGGGACGATCCCGGTCAACTTCGAGTGGTACCCGGCCGAGCAGGCCCCGGTGGGCACGATGGTCGCCATGGAGGGCGGCCCCGGCTACCCGAGCACCGGCAGCCGCGACTACTACATCGAGCTGTTCGCCGGCCTCCAGCGCTCGCGCAACCTGCTGCTGGTCGACAACCGCGGGACCGGCACCTCGGGCCTGATCAACTGCCGGCCGCTGCAGCGCTGGCACCTGGCCCTCGGCGACGACGAGTACGACCGCCGGGTCGCCGCCTGTGGCGAGCAGCTGAACACCGCCCGGCAACTCCCCGGCGGTGGCTCGGTGCATGGCAGCGACCTGTACGGCACCGCCAACGCCGCCCGCGACCTGGCCGACGTGCTCGCGGCCCTGGAGACCGGGCCGGTCGACCTGTACGGCGACTCCTACGGCAGCTACTTCGGCCAGACCTTCGCCGCCCGCTACCCGCGGCTGCTGCGGTCGCTGACGCTGGACGCCACCTGGCCGGTGCTGGGCACCGACCCGTTCTACATCTCGACCATCGAGACGGCCCGGATCGCCTTCGACCAGGCCTGCCGGCGCAGCGTGGCCTGCGCCCTGGCCGCCCCCGGGTCGTCCATGGCCCGGATCGGCGCCCTGGCCGAGCGGCTGCGCCGCGCCCCCGTGGTCGGCAAGACCCGCGAGCCGGGCAGCGCCCCGTCGACCTGGCGGGTCGACGTCGGGGTCCTGGTGGCGCTGGTCAACAACGCCGGCTCCGACGCCGGGGTCTACCGCGAGCTGGACGCCGCCGCCCGGGCGGTGCTGAAGCACCGGGACGGGGCGCCGCTGCTGCGGCTGGCCGCCAAGTCGCTCTACATCGCCGACGGCGGGCCGGTACTGGAATGGTCGGCCGGCCAGTACACCGCCGTCTCCTGCACCGACTACCCGCAGGCGTTCGACATGCGGGCGCCGCTGGCCGTCCGCCAGGCCCAGTACAACGCCGCCGTCGACGCCCTCCCCGACGACGTGTACGCGCCCTTCACCGTGCAGGAGTGGACGACCTCGCCCGTCGCCGAGTTCGACGACTGCCTGCACTGGCCGGCCCCGGTCCGCAACGACCCGCCCATCACCCAGGCACCTCCCCTGGTCCCGCCGAACGTGCCCGTGCTGGTGCTGTCGGGCGGGCTCGACACCCTGACCAGCTGGACCGACGGCGCCATCGTGGCCGCGGAGATGGGCCCGTCGGCCCGCTGGGTCAAGGTCGAGAACACCATCCACGTGACCGCGCTGGCCGACCCCTACGGCTGCGCCAGCGGGCTCGTCCGCCAGTTCGTCCGCAACCCCGAGCGGCTGCAGACGATGGACGTGTCCTGCGCCAGCCGCATCCCCGAGGTCCGAGTGGTCGGCGAGTTCCCCCGCCGGCTGTCCGGGGCCACCCCGGCCACAGCCCGCAAGGGCAACCAGGCCGGGACGGCCGGGCTGAAGCTGGCCGCCGTCGGGGCGGCCGCCGTCGGCGACGCCATCGCCCAGTGGTGGTACCTGCCCGGGTCGCGCGGCCACGGGCTCCGCGGCGGCTGGTTCACCGTCGAAGGCGACGCGAGCGTCAAGCTCGACCTCCACAAGGTCCGGTTCGTCGCCGACACCGTCGTCGACGGCACCGCCACCTGGAACACCGGCAGCGGCCGGGTCACCGCCCAGGTCAAGGTCAAGGGCCCCCACAGCGCCACCACCACCCTCCGCATGCGCTGGAACGACCTGGCCCGCCACCCCCGCGCGAGCCTGAGCGGCCACACCGGTTCCGGCAGCCGCCTGACCGCCACCCTCCCGGCCCCCTGAGCGGGTTGGGCCGAGTTGCGTCAGCCGCGGTAGTGGCCGAACCCGGCACCGGGCCCGGGGTGATCACCCCGGACGGGTGTGCGGTCGACCTCTACCGGGCGCTGCCGGCCATGGGCGAACCCGAGATCGTGCATGGGGCGATCCCTGCCGGGGCCGGGATTCTGGAGTTGGGGGCTGGGGCTGGGCGGGTGACCCATCGGCTGGTCGCGGCCACGGCCGAGTACCAGGTGGGCGAACGGGTGTGGACCCAGACCCTCACCGCCGAGCGGCTCGACAGCGAGGCGCTGGGGGCCGCCCTGGCCGAGGCCGGGCTGGCTGTCGACGCCTACCTGACCGGGGACGGCTCCTGGGTCAGGGCGGTGCCGGTGTCCAGCGGCAGGGCGCTCGGGCGCTCGCCCAGGTAGGCGCGGGCGATCATCGTCACCACGTGGTAGACGGCGTCCTCGGCCGGGGCCAGGGGGCCGGGCTGGAAGTGGGGGGAGGTCATGCCCCGCTGCACCGACTCGCAGGCCGACCAGTCCTGGCGGTTGGTGGTGTCCCAGAAGTCGACCGCGTACCCGGGGTCGAAGCCGGGCTGCTCGGTCGCCTCGGGCGGGAAGTACCAGGTGCAGATGACGTGGCTTCGGTCCGCGGCCAGCGGCTCCACCAGGTGGGTCATCACGTAGTCGGGGTGGAGGCTGAGCAGGAGGTTGGGGAACAGCCCGAGATAGGCGACGGTCCGCAGCCGCTCGCCGTCCAGCCCCGGGATCGGGACGCCGTCGCTGTGGCCGTCCAGGGACATGGTGGCGGCGTGGTCCTTGAGGTCCATGGTGCCGCCGACCCAGGCGCCGTCCAGCTCGAAGTTGTCGCCGCTGGCCGGCGGGCTGACCTGGCACAGCTCGGGATGGATGAGCGGGCAGTGGTAGCACTCGTGGTAGTTCTCGAGGATGACCTTCCAGTTGCAGTCCAGGTCGTAGGCGTGGCTGACCAGGGGGACGAGCCGCTCCGGCCGGTAGGGGGCGACCAGGTCGTCCAGGGCCCCGACATGCTCGGCGAACGGCGGGGCGTCGCCCGACCCGTTGACGAACAGGAACCCGTGCCAGCTCTCCAGCGGCAGCTCGACCAGGCCGTGCTCGTCCGGGCGGAAGTCGGTGTGCTCGCGGAACCCGGGAGCGACCCGCAGGGTGCCGTCCAGGTCGTAGGTCCAGGCGTGGTAGGGGCACAGCACGGTCCGCCTGGAGGTCGCCTCGCCGATGCCGAGCAGCTCGTGGCCGCGGTGCCGGCAGGTGTTGGCGAACGCCCGCACCTTCCCGTCGGTCCCCCGGGCCAGCAGCACCCCGGCCCGCCCGACCTTGACCGCCCGCTGGGCGCCCGTCCCCTCCAGGTCGCCCTCGCGGCCCACGCAGGTCCAGGACCCGGCGAAGAACCGTTCCTGCTCGAAGGCGAACACCCGCGGCGAGACGTAGGCGTCCCGCGGCAGCATCCGGCTCTGCCCGAACGGCCGCAGCGACGGCTCCAGGTCGGCCGGGTCGAAGGGCGCAGCGGTGGTGTCCAGCATGGTCGGACCTCCAACCTACTTCAACCAACCATTTCAACTGACTCTTCTTCAACTGACTCTTCAGTCAGTATAAACGGGAGGGCACCCCGGGACCAGCCGGTGGTCGATACACTTCGGCCGTGGCGCGGATCAAGGCGGATGTCCGCCGGGAGGAGATCCTCAGGGCGACCTGCCGTGAGGTGATCGCCCGCGGGTTCGCGAGCACCCGGGTGGGCGACGTGGCCGCCGCCCTCGGGGTGTCGACCGGGCTGGTCTTCTACCACTTCACCAACAAGGAGACACTGCTCGGGGAGGCGTTCCGGTACGCCGCCTCCGAGGACCTGGACCGGCTGTCGGCGACGGCGGCCGGGGACGGCAGCGCCGCCCAGCGGCTGGACCGGATCCTGCGCCTGTACTCCCCCGCCGGGTCGTCCGAGGCGTGGCTGCTCTGGATCGACGCCTGGGGGCAGGCACTGCGCAGCCCCGAGCTGGCCGAGGTGTCGCGCCAGCTCGACCTGCGCTGGAAGCAGACCCTGGCCACCGTGATCCGCGAAGGGGTCGCGGCCGGCGAGTTCAGCTGCCCCGACCCCGACGGCGCCGCCTGGCGGCTCACCGCCCTGCTCGACGGGCTCGGGGTCCAGGTCGCGGTCCACCGCGGCCTCCCGGCGGCCCGCCTGGTCGACTGGGTCAGGGCGGCCGCCGCGGCCGAGCTGGCCACCGACCCGGCCGCCCTGGCCGGCTGAGGGCGCCGCCCGCTCAGACCAGGTAGTTGGCTCGCGGGTCGGGGGCGGTGAGGGCCGGGCGGTTGACGGCGAACGGGGTGATGTCCACCTCGGTGCCGTCGTGCAGGGCCAGGTCGGCCAGGACCCGGCCGAGCAGGGGGGCGAACTTGAACCCGTGGGCGGCGCCCAGGGCGACCAGGACGCGGTCGTGGCCGGGCAGGGGTCCGAGGACGAGGTCGCGGTCCGGGGTGAGGGTGTAGAGGCAGGTCGCGCTGTGGTCGTGGGTGCCGACGGCGGCGGGGAGCCGGGTGCGCAGGAACCCGGCCAGGCGTCCGGCGGCCGCCGGGTCGGGGTCGAAGCTCCGCGAGGTGGCCGTGACCTGGAAGCCGCCGACGTCCTGGGCGGCCTTGAGGGCGGCGCCCGGCCACACCGGGAAGCCGTAGAAGCTGGGGTCGTCCATCCAGATCCAGACCGGGAACCGGCCGACGGCGAAGGCGCCGGGGTCGGCCGGGCGGAAGTAGCTGAACTGCTCCTGGGTGACGACCAGGGGGAGGTCGGCGCCGAGCTGGGCGACCAGGTCGCCGGTCCAGGCGTCGGCGCAGAGCAGCAGCCAGGCGGTCCGGAAGGTGGCGCCGGCTGTGACCACCTCGACCGACGTGCCCAGGTCGCGGACGGCCGTCACCGGGACCTGGTCGAGCAGGGTGGCGCCGCCGCCGGCGGCCAGGCGCTGGAGCAGCCGGGTGCCGCGGGCCGCCGGGACGATGCCGCCGTCGGCCTGCCAGAGGCCGTGGACGTCGGCGTCGAGCTGGAACGCCGGCCAGCGGCGCATCACCTCGGCCGCGTCCAGCCACTGGTAGGGGACGCCGCAGGCCTCCAGGCTGGCCCGGTAGGGGCCGGGCGGGATGGCCGAGCCGGCCGGGAACAGGTCGAGGCCGCCGGTGGTGACCACCAGCCGCTCGGAAGCCTCCCATTCCAGCTCGGCCCAGGCGGCGTAGGCCAGGCCGGCCAGGCGCACGTAGCCGGCCGTGTGGTAGGAGCGGCGGATGATCCGGGCGTGGTCGTGCGACGCCCCCCGGTGGTGCCCGAGGGCGAACTGCTCCAGCCCCAGCACCCGCGCCCCCGCCCTGGCCAGCGCCCACACGGCCGCGCTGCCCAGCGCCCCGAGCCCGACCACCACCACGTCCCAGTCCCGGCGGCGGTGGGGGGAGGGCCGGTCGCCGTCCGCGTCCCGGGCGGTCACGGCGGGGTTCCCGACTCTCCGGTCGCTCCCAGGCGGTCGAGGACATAGCGGCGGATGTCGAGGCTCGGCTCCTCCATGGGCGCGAACCAGCCGCCGGTGTAGGCGCGCGACGACATGCCCCGCTGGACGCTCTCGCACATGGCCCAGTCCTGGCGGTTGACCAGGTCCCAGAAGTCGGCCGCGTCAGAGGGGTCGAAGCTGGGGCGGGCCTGCTCCTCGGGATGGAACAGCAGCTCGCACACGACGGTCGTCTCGGCCGGCCCGTGCGGCCACAGGGTGAAGGCGGCCACATGGTCGGCGGACAGGCTCAGCATCAGGTTGGGGTAGACGAGCTCGCCCTTGTGGCGGGTGCGCTCGTCGTCGTCCAGGCCGGGGAACGGCGCCCGGTCGCTCTGTCCGGTGGCGGTGAAGGTCCAGGCGCCCTCGCGGTGGGGCACTCCCCGCTCCCAGTCCAGGCCGGCCCCGCCGCGCTTGAACGCGGGCACGACCCGGCACAGCTCGGGGTGGACGCCGGCGCAGTGGTAGCACTCGTTGTAGTTCTCGGCGACCAGCTTCCAGTTGGCCCTGACCTGGTAGTCGAGGCGGCGCCCCACCGCCAGCGCCTCCAGCGGGTAGCGGCGCAGCCGCTCGGGCACCGGGCCGAGCTGGTCGGCCAGGGGCACGGCCTCCTCCGGGGTCAGGTGGAGGAACACGAACCCGCCCCAGGTGGCCACCCCGACCGGGTGGAGCCCGAAGGCCGCCTGGTCGAAGCCGTCGATCTCCTCGCTCCAGGGGGCCCGCAGCAGGTCGCCCTCCAGCCGGTAGGTCCAGGAGTGGTAGGGGCAGCGCAGCGACCCGGCCTTGCGGGCCGGGCTGGCCTGGGGGCCGCCCGGGTCGGCGGGCGGGCACGGCACCAGCTGGGAGCCGCGGTGGCGGCAGACGTTGTAGTGGGCCCGCAGCTCCCCTGCCCTGGTCCGGACCAGCAGGACGCTCTCGCCGGCCACGTCCACCACCGCCAGCGACCCCGGCCGCTCGACCTGGTCGGCCCGCCCGGCACAGAACCACTCGCGGAACAGCAGCCGCTCCCGCTCCTGGTCGAAGCGGTCGTCGCTCAGGTACCAGGGCGCGGGCAGGGCACGCTCCAGACCGGCCATGACCGGTCACCTCCTCCCAGGGGAAGGTCAGCGGGTCGGGATGGGGAGCCGCTGGCGGAGCTTGCTGCGCCGCTCGGCCCGGCGGAGGTCCTTGGAGATCTGGCGGACGACGTTGCGCCCGGGGATGCCGGTGACGCCGCCGCCGCCGTGGGTGGCCGACCCGGCCTGGTAGAGGCCGGCGATGGGGCTGCGGTAGTCGGCGTAGCCGGCGGCCGGGCGGGTGTGGAACAGCTGGCTGGCCGACAGCTCGCCATGGAAGATGTTGCCCCCGACCAGCCCGTACTCGTGCTCCATCTGGTAGGGGCCGATCACCTGGCGGAACAGGATCGAGTCGGTGAACCCGGGCGCGACCCGCTCCATCCGGGCCACCACCCGGTCGGCGTGGGCCTCCAGCTCCTCGTCCATCGGCTTGCCGGCCCAGGTGTGGGGCACCCACTGGGTGAACATCGAGACGATGTGGTGGCCCTCGGGGGCGAGGGTCTTGTCGAACACCGAGGGGATGCAGATGTCGGCGAACGGCACCGCCGAGGGCCGGCCGGCGGCCGCGTCCTGGAAGGCGCCCTCCATGTCGTCAAGCGACTCGGCGAGCACGATGGTGCCGCCGTGGATCTCCGGGTCGAAGGAGGGCCGGCAGCTGAACTGGGGCAGCCGGTCGACCGCCAGGTTCACCTTCACGGTGCCGCTGCGGGTCTTCCAGCGCTCGATGTCGGTGACGAAGTCGCCGGGCAGCTCGGCCCGGTCGACCTGCTCGAGGAAGGTGATCTGGGGGTGGGTGGCGGCCACGACGACGCCGGTGGCCAGCTCCTGGCCGCCCTCCAGGACGACCCCGGTGACGCGCCCGTCCCTGGTGGTGATGCGCCGGACCGGGGCCGAGGTGCGGATCTCGGCGCCGAAGGAGCGGGCGGCGTCGGCGATCGCGTTGCTGACCCCGCCCATGCCGCCCTCGGCAAAGCCCCAGCTGCCGAGCTTGCCGTCGCCGACGTCGCCGATGTGGTGGTGGGCCATGACGTAGGCGGTGCCGGGGGCGCGCGGCCCGGCCCAGGTCCCGATGACCCCGCTGACCGCGTGCACGGCCTGGAGCTCGGGCGACTCGAAGTACTCCTCCAGCAGGTCGGCGATGCTGAGGGTGAACAGCCGGGTGACGTCGGCCGCCTTGCGGGTGTCGAGCCCGCGCAGCCGCCAGACCAGGCGGGCCTGGGAGGCCAGGTCGGCCGGGTGCCGGGAGCCGACCTTGGGCGGGACGGCCGACAGCAGCGGCCCGAGCACGTCGGCCAGGCCGGCCATCCAGGCGTCCCAGCGCTCCTCGGCGTCGGCGTCGCGGGGGGAGAACCGGGCGATCTCCTGCCGGCGCTTGACCGGGTCGTTGGAGAGCTGCAGGGAGGTGCCGCGGGCGTGGGGGGCGAAATACGGGCCCTGGGGATAGACCTTGTAGCCGTGGCGGTGCAGGTCCAGGTCGCGCACCAGGGCCGGCGGCAGCAGGCTGACCACATACGACAGCGAGGTCACCTTGTACCCGGGCCCGAACGGCTGCTCGGTGACGGCCGCGCCCCCGACCACCTCCCGGGCCTCGCAGACCAGCGTCCGCTGCCCCGCCCTGGCCAGGTAGGCGGCCGCGACCAGCCCGTTGTGCCCGCCGCCGACAACGATCGCGTCGTACCGCTCCATGCCTACCTCCCGACCCGAGACCCACTCTCCTTTTTAACTGATTCGTCAGTCAGGAAGCAAGCGGCATGATGCTCGGCCACGCCCCGGAGGATGGGCACGGCCTCGTTGCGGCAGCGGTCGTCGATGCCCGCCGCCGCGGCCGCGCCCGAGGCCAGGGCCGGGCAGCGGGGGTGGAAGCGGCAGCCGCCGGGGACCCGGGTCGGGTCGGGCGGCTCGCCGGTGAGGATCTGGGTCTCCAGATGGTGCACCTCGGGGACCACCGAGAGCAGGGCCCTGGTGTAGGGGTGGCGGGGGGCGGCCAGCACGGTCTCGGTCGGCCCCTGCTCGACGATCCGGCCCAGGTACATGACGGCCAGGCGGTCGGCGATGTTCCAGGCCAGGCCGAGGTCGTGGGTGACGACCAGGATGGACAGGCCGAGGTCGCGGACCAGGCCGAGCAGCAGGGCCAGGATCTCGCCCCGGACCGAGGCGTCCAGGCTGGACACGGGCTCGTCGGCGACCAGCATGCTCGGCTCGAGGGCCAGGGCGCCGGCGATCACCACCCGCTGGCGCTGGCCGCCGGACAGCTCATAGGGGTAGGCGAGGAAGAACCGGCGCGGCGGGCGCAGGCCGCTGCGGGCCAGGGCGTCGGCGACCAGCGTCTCCTCGTCGCCCTTGACGCCGTGGATGCGCAGGCCCTCGGCCACCGACTCGTACACCGACTGGCGCGGGTTGAGGGCCCCGGTGGGGTCCTGGAGGACCAGCTGGACCTCGCGGCGGTAGGGCTTGAGGGCGCTGGTGCCGCGGCCGATGGGCTTGCCCCGGTACAGGACCTGGCCGCTGGTCGGCTCCACCAGGCCGAGGATGGCCCTGGCCAGCGAGGTCTTGCCGCAGCCGGACTCCCCGGCCAGGGCGACGATCTCGCCCGGCTGGACCTGGAGGTCGACCCCGTCGACGGCCCGTGCCGTCGGGCCCTTGCCACGCCTGGCCCCGAAGTGGACGTGCAGGTCGCGGACCTCCAGGATCGGCCCCTGGCCGGGCTGGGCGTCCGACGGCGCCGGCTGGGTCGCGGTCACGTCGCCACCCCCCTGTGCGCCGGGAAGTCCTCGCCGACCGGCATCGGCGGGACCTGGCGGACCAGCTCCGGATGGCCGTCCCGGACATGGACACAGGCGGCCCGGCGGCCCTCCCCGGCCGGCCACAGCTCGGCGTCGAGGGTCGGGCAGACGGCGATCGACACCGGGCAGCGGGGGTGGAACGCGCAGCCGCTGGGCAGGTCGCGGGGGTCGGGCGGGTCGCCGCCGAGGCCGTGGGGGTTGCGGCGCGAGGCGGTGTCGCCGATCGTCGGGAACGCCTCGGCCAGGGCCCTGGTGTAGGGGTGGGCGGGCGCCTCGAACACCGTGGCCGCCGGGCCCTCCTCGACGATCCGGCCGGCGTACATGACGGCGATCCGCTCGCAGGTCGAGGCCAGCACCGACAGGTCGTGGGTGATCAGCAGCAGGGCCAGGCCGAGCTCGCGCCCCAGCTCCTCCAGCAGGGTGAGCACCTGGGCCTGGACCATCACGTCGAGGGCGGTGGTCGGCTCGTCGGCGATCAGCAGCCGGGGCGAGCAGGCCAGGGCCATGGCGATCATGACTCGCTGGCGCTGCCCGCCGGACAGCTCATGGGGGTAGCTGGGCGCCCGCCGGGCGGGCAGGCCGACCTGCTCCAGCAGCTCCCCGACCCGGGTCGCGGCCTGCCGGTCGCCGACCTTGTCGTGCAGCTGGATGGCCTCGGCGATCTGGTCGCCGACCCGGCGGACGGGGTTGAGGGCGTGCATGGCCCCCTGGAACACGACCGCCGCCTCGGTCCAGCGGACCGCCCGGAGCCGGCCCGGCCGCATGGTGAGCACGTCCTCGCCCTCCAGCAGCACGGTCCCGGTGGTCGTGGTCCCCGGGGGCAGCAGCCGGAGCACGGCCGCGGCCATGGTCGACTTGCCGCAGCCGGACTCGCCGGCCAGGCCGAGCGTCTCGCCCTGGTCCAGGGTCAGGTCGACCCCGCGCACCGCCGGCACCGCGCCGGCCCTGGCCGGGTAGCTGACCGTCAGGTCGTTGACCTCGAGCAGGGCCATCGTCACCGCCCCCGCAGCCGTGGGTTGAGGACCGACTCGAGCGCCTGCCCGATCATGGTGAAGGCCAGCACCACCAGCAGGATCGCCACCCCTGGCGGGACCAGGTACCACCAGGCCCCGATCGAGGCCGCGCCGTGGGTGAAGGCCGCGTCCAGCATCGAGCCCCAGGAGACCCGCAGCGGGTCGCCGAGGCCCAGGAAGGCCAGGGTCGATTGGGAGAGGATGGCCACGGCCACGATCAGCACGGTGTTGGCGAAGATCAGC
>Ga0207706_10005352_pt1 | contig 11963 bp, 11 predicted proteins | sample KBSC53metaG_FD_184318 | JGI IMG/M metagenome (GOLD analysis project Ga0207706, IMG submission 184318) | Corn rhizosphere microbial communities from Kellogg Biological Station, Michigan, USA - KBS C5-3 metaG (SPAdes) (version 2) | ecosystem: Host-associated > Plants > Roots > Rhizosphere > Soil ... | reverse complement strand
TCAAGACCTTCACCGGAAAGGTCTATCCATACACCACCATCCTCTTTTTTGAAAAAAACTTTTTTATTCAATCCGTCTTCCACAAACTCCTTACCCAGTAAATAAGTATTGCTTTCGTAGTATATTTTGTCAAAATCAGCACCTATGCGCTTATAAGTAATATCAAATCCCTTATATACCCAGTCGTTCATTTTTCTCCATAGTTCAATCACCTCTGGCTTACCAGCTTCCCAATCTAAAAGCATCTGTTGGGTTTTTTTCATTATCGGAGTATTGGCCCTTAATATCTCGTTATAGTCTTCCTTCATTTTTTTCAGATCTTCTTTGGCTTTTTCGTTGTCTGTAATAAGAGCAGCCATCATTTCCTGCAACGCCGATAGCTTTGCTTTATCCATTTCCGAGAAATCGCTATAATCCTTTGCTTCGGTTTTTGCTTTCAGCAGCGCCACCTCTTCTTTTATTATGGTTTCACACTGTACATAATAGCTCCCCACAAAATGATCTCCTTTCATATTCACCGATTCCGGCGTCTCTCCATTCGCAAAAAGCTGCCATGCGATCATGCTTTTGCAGATATGAATGCCCCTGTCATTTACTACACAAGTTTTAAATACCTCATAGCCATTTGCTTTAAGAACTTCAGCTACTGACCAGCCCAGGAAAATATTCCTTAAATGTCCAAGATGAAGAGGTTTATTTGTATTGGGTGAGGAATATTCAACGACTACCTTCGCTCCATTCGGTGACTTTATTCCAAATTGAGTAGCCAAAAAATTTGTTTGGAGAAAATTTATCCAGTAGTCATTGATGATGGTCAAGTTCAAAAATCCCTTTATTACATTGTAAGACTGAAAAAGAGCAGAATGCTGTCTTACCAGCTGATCTCCCAGGTCTTTTCCAATTTGTTCTGCTGGTTTTTTTAATGATTTAATAAAAGCAAACAGTACAACTGTGTAATCGCCTTCAAAATCAGGTTTGGTTGTGTTAACAGTAATATCGTTCTCAGTGAGGTCATGATCATAGAGCTCTTTCAGGGCCTTAATTACAAGTTGTTTTATCTGGCTGGCGATACTCATGTTCTTCAATGATTAAATTGCGAATTTACAGGAAAGAAAAGCACTTAATGGTTCTGAATTTTGGTTAATTTTTAGAATTTATTGAGAGTTGATCCTTGTTATTTGAGATTTGCTTTAGTTACTTTGTACCTCAATGAAGCAACGGATACATTTAGCAAGGGAATCTATCATTTCCACCATTGATTTTTTCTATCCCCCATTTCAAAGAATTTTCGACCTGCAGACCTTTCGTTATGCAGCTTGTGGCGGAACCAATAGCTTATTTGACATTTGTCTCTATTTTATTACGTACAACTATATTTTACAGAAGTCCATCGTTCACTTAGGTGACATTGCCATCAGTCCGCACATCGCTGCCATGATGATCACATTCCCGATCACGTTGTTTACCGGATTTATTTTAATGCGATACGTGGTGTTCCCTGACGCAAAGACTACAAGTAAAAGGATCCAGGGAAGTAAATATGCCACGGTGGTATTTTGCTGCATATTGCTCAACTATGTTTTTTTAAAATTGTTTGTCGATAAATTTGGGTGGTGGCCATTGCCATCAAAAATAATCACGACATTCCTTGTCGTTTTGTTTAGCTATTTTTCTCAAAAACATTTCACATTCCGGGTAGCCGTGTAGTCAAAAGCTGAAATTGGCGGAATCAACTTTAACAGAAAGGGTGCCGCTGCATTTACTGCGTACAATCAAATGCTCACGGAGGGGATAAAAATTGACGATCTTTATTTCATCTATCTTTCCATTACTTTGAATTCCTTTCATCCATTCTTTATTCAACTGCTGATCAATGGAAGTGATCGCAGTATTAATATATGAGGTGAGATCAAATCTCGAGTATTTTTTTAGCTCGTTGACGATGCGCTTATTGAATAACCACGTGGCCGTCTTTAATAATGTGTTTTTTGATCTGATATCAAAATCGAGATCTCTCAGTTCAATAATTTTTGTGGCAGCATCATAGGCTGGTTTTCCCGTGAGATAGAATATTCCTTTTTCGGAACCTTCAAAGCTTACTTTGATGACCAGGTTCTCATTGTCCATTCCATACAGCATGCAATCTTTAATGATAATATACTTCGATGAAGTGAGATCAAATCTTTTCTCCTTTAATTGTGATGACACAATATTGCTTAGTGAATCATAGTTCAATACAGCATCAAGGAAAATGTCAAACCCTGTGCGATCACTAAAATCGCTGATGTTGGGAACTACAGTGAAATGCTCTTGTGGTTTTTCAAAGCTTATCAGCGGCTTTGCAGCTAAACCTATATCAATAGCAAGGGAATCATTTCTTGCAAATAAGTTGTTGATACGGATTTTCGACGGATTGATCTGTAACCAGCCTAAACCATACAGGCTATATACTTTGTTCAGTTGGTCCCATACCTGTTGAAATTTTGGGCGGAGGTCGTATAGACCAAAATTTTTTTCCATATCCGTCTTTGCACCGTCCAACTCTTCTTTTAATCCATTCATTACATCTGTGGTGACATCCTGCCCCCAAAAGCATACGTTGCATTTATCAATAGCTTGCGGCTCCAATCTCTTTATTGAGAGTTTTGCTTTCAGGTCAGGTGAAATGAAAACAGAATTTTGAAAGGTCACATTTACTCTTCGTTCGCCTTCGTCGTATCCGCAACGGCAGGAGGGGGTCCAGGGAGAAAGCACAGTACCATTGACACAAACCCGAGTTGAGCCGATAATCTTATAGTAACCGGTGAAACCCAAGAAGAGACTGGTGCCGGCTGTCTTCATTTGCAACGGGCCCCGGCGGAAGATATACTTGTACCTGGTATCACATTCATCCTGTACCCATCCGTTTGGCCAATTTGGGGAGGTAAAAACAGTATCAACCGTTTTTTCAGCCATGCTGTAAATAGGCCTCATGTTGACCTGTACGGGGATATTGATCTCCGATTCGGGCAGGGAATCCATTTTAAAATCGGTTTTCCCAAAAGAAGGCCTATCGGGAATTATTTTTTTTGAACAGGAAATAAAAGTGATAAGACAGGCGAGAATTAAGCGGGACTTAAGCAGGTTTATCATGACCTTTCAAAGTAAAAGATTCAGGTATTAAAAACGGAAAGGCGAAGATTAAATTTTAAAAATTTTGTTATTGATACTCAATGCCTCAAGCAGAATCCTTAGTAAAAACAGTATTTTCCCTATTGCAAACACAAAACTTTATTCCATATTTTGAGCTCTCATTTATCCTAAGTACAAACACTATAACATAATCCAAAAAGTACCCAATTATGAAACAACATTTACCAGGCCCTCATCCTCATCGACCATCTTCTAACATTCCAGGCAAGTATCTATCATCGAATTTACAGAAGCAGTAAGTTTTTTACAAGCCACTCATCTTCAAACAATAAAAATCCGTAATTATGATAACACTTGCCATTATAGGAATTATAAGCAGATCAAAATTTTTACAGTTTCATTTGTTCAAACTTTGCCGCGTGACGCCATTAATTATTCGCCATTAACATTAAACTTGACAAGGATAGTGTCAGTAAAAAAAACAACGGTAAGCGTTGACTGAAACTATCCTTCTTTTGGCTGCGTCATACTGAACCAGTTTCCACATCCATCAGTAATGATCGCCTCAATTCCGTAGAACTGCTCCTTTGGTTCAGATTTAAACCCAACGCCTTTAGCTTTTAGTTCTTCGTATGTTGCCCTGCAATCGGGTGTATGAAAAGCACCTGCTCCCATTACGCCTTTCTCTAACAGGAGCTTTAAAGCCTTGTTAGCTTCTTCATCAAAACCATTTGTTCCATTAACAGGAAAAAGAATGATCTCCAGGTCTGTCTGATCGGGCGGATTTACAGTAAGCCACCTGAAACCATTGTCCATGGTTACATCTGTATTTACCTTAAAACCAAGTTTGTTTACGTAGAAATCATAAGCTTTGTCCTGGTCGCTAACATAAAAGGAAGCATGAGATAATTTTGTGATCATGATTTTTGATTTAGGAGACAAATCTAGAAGGCTATAATAAAAATTTCTTCTTTGATCTTGCTCTATTTGTCGAGGGCATATGATTCAATAAAACAATGCGGAATGAATTTTTTAGGCTGTTTTTTTTGTTCCTGCTTTTTTAACCAGGCAATATTGCGATAAAGGGTCGGCGCAAAACCGATCTCTTTTTTAAACAGGGCGCTGAAGGACCCAATACTTTCAAATCCAACTTCACTGCATACATCATTAATGGCTTTGTTTTCTGCCAGCAATTGTTTTGCTCTTTCAATTCTTTTTTGTGTGAGATACCGATGAGGAGTACTTCGATAGATTTTTGTAAATAAGCGATGAAAATGAAAACGGGAAAGAAAGGCCTGCTGAGAGATCTCTTCGAGTCCAATGGATTCGTAATAGTTCTCATCAATGAAGATCTTGGCGGTGGCGATCCGTTGATAAATATCATTAGTAAGGTTCATCAAAGTTTTTGATTTAATATTTCACAAATTGCGGGGATTCTTCCATTGCCTGGCAAGTCTTTCCATCGTTCCCTTTACTCTTTCAGTTCTTGTTTCTTCTCTTTTCGCTGTGATGATCCATTCCACATACTCTTTTTTATTTGTAAAGGAAAGGGTGTTAAAGAAGTCTTCCTGTTTTTTATTTTTTTTAAGAGCAATGGCAAGATCATCCGGCAATCTCACAGACTTTGTTTTCGGATCCACGTAATCAAATATCGGGCGTTCCCTCGGCTTCTCTTCCCTTTTTTTGTCAGCTTCTGTTTTCAATCTCGCACCAAACGTAGACCAGGTGTCATCAAATGAAATTAAGCTGATCCAACCAAGCTCATCGTGCTTCAGTAAATTATCCCACCCCTTATCCCTGGTGAGATCTGCCTGCAATTTTGATGTTCCTTTAGGATAATAGATCCAAAGGGTGACTTCATCTTTAATGAGTTTTAATACCTTAGTCAACTCTTTATCCATTTGGGCTTTGTTCATTACAAACCAATGCACCTGGTTGTAATTTTTAGAGTCCGCTGAAATTTTTACTCCTTTTGGCAATTCACCAATATCCTTTTTGAAATCTGCAGGAGCATTGATCGTAAGCAGGATAAAATTTTCTTTTATTTTTAGTTTTTGGGCAGTTGACGACATAAAAAACTTTGTTTTCAAATATAAGCAACATGGCTGGCGTGGCTTTATTGAAAATTGCTTTCTGATTTGCTATGCCGGCTTTTTGTATCCTGTCAAAAAATGAAAATATCCTGGTAAATACGGGTATCCCGGCTGCAGCGTAAAAGATAATACTTCTTTTGCAGGTAAAGCATCGTTCCTGGCTGAAAAAAATTTCTAAAAGCAGACGATACCGGAGATAGGTAGATCATTTACAGCTCATCCATTTTTCCTTTGCCTCTTTATAACTGGCCTGCCCTAAAAAATTATCCGTTCCCGCTTCACCGCGGATCAGTTGATTAGTAAGACAGGGAGCGCCATCAGTCACAATAAATTTGTTGCACATTTCATCTATCAGATCCACCTCCTCGTTTTTGACTGCATCCATGCCTAACTCCATTAAGTCTTTAAATCGTTGCGTACCGTTAGGCATGTTTTTATACACAGGCGGAGCATCATAAACACCCTCATTATTTTTTTCCGGCTTAGTACATGGATTTATTCTCACAATATTGGCCTTGCCATTTAACGAAGGATCAAGGATAGAATAGGCAATAAATGTTGCAGAGTCAGGAGGATCATCCAATATACTTCCTGAGATCTTTTTTATATCCATGACAAAGCCGGAGGAAGAATCCGTTATTGCAAAATCCTTATTGTTTTTATTTTTTTCATAAACTGCTTTTACTTCAGGATCTGTGGAAAACTGGCAATCGGTCAATACCACTTTCGATCCGGTTCCGGTGCCGATCGACAGGATGCAATATTCTTGTGGTGATAGATAATTATTGGTGATCGCTTCCACGAGTCCTGCCAGCACGGGGTTATTAAAACCTGAAACAGCCCCGTCCCAATACCAGCTTTTTCTTGAGTCGTTTGCATTTAAGCGACTAATGCTGATCTCAGCCGGCGCATCAAAATAATTGACGGGAGCATTACTCGAGGAATGGATAGCATGAGCAAGAGGAACCTGGTAAAATTTCCCGTTATTGAATTTATCTGTCCGGCTATTTGGGTTGGAGCGAAAAAAACTTACCCTCTCACGGAAATAATCAAAACCAACGATCAATAATTGCAAACTATCTTTTTTAATGATCGCAGGAAGTTCATTGAGAGGAGTTTCAATAATTGGTTTTGGGATCTTTTTTTCGTTGAATAAATGATCCTTCTCTTTCAAAATTTTTGTGAGGCCTTCTAATTTCCTTTCCATACTATACTTTGGTCCCAGTGCCTTGGTAAAAAGGCTGGCAATATCACGCCATTTGAGTTTTTCCCAAAAGGTCAACGTCGAAAAAACCTGTTTTCGCAGATCCTCATTTCTGAATACAGAAATAATTTCGCTGATCTTCATATCATTACATAAACAGGCGAGAACTAAACTCCCGCCAGAATTACCAATGGCCAGATCAAACTGCCGTAACAATTCGTGACCATTGATGTCACCATAAATATCAATGAGTACCCTGGCCTGTACCAATGCCCATGAACCACCACCATCGAGAGAGAGAATCTTGTAAGACATAAGGTAATTTTTGGGTTAGGAATTCACTTGAAAGTTATAATGGCCTTTTACCATTTTTTGCTTCTCTAACAGTAATGTCAGTAGGTTGTATATGTGACGGATCCCAACCAATTTTGACATTAGCATTCCAATTTTGCGTGGCGATTGCTTCATCAATTGCTATTATTAATTTAGCTGGCACTCCCCAGCGAATGCCGGTTATCAAACCATTATTCTCACTAACAAAGGCCAATTTTAATAAATAGCTTTTTGAAAGATCTAAAGGATGATCATCATCTAGCATATCTACCGCCAGGCTTTCTTTTTCATTATTTGGACCGGTTACATTGTGAAACCCAAATTTTAATTTGGAATTCCCCGAGTTAAAGGCAATCAATTGATCTGCGGGGCTTCGGTAAGCATCCTGGATGCGGGGTCGTACACCCATTGCTTCCAGATCGATGATAACCTGGCTTATTCTTTCCCGGAAACTGGGAAAAAGCTCAAGAAGTCTTTCGCTGTTTCTTAGTTGACGTTGTTGTTCGGTCATAATAGATAAATTAGGATAACTAATTAATGAATCAAATCAATGCAAATCCCAACGCTGTCAAAGCAACTATCCAGTGCTTTTTAAATAGCTTTACATTCATAGCTGGTCTTTTTGTTTTTCTATCTATTGTCACTTCTTTTGAAATATCCCGCGGAGCCATTTTCAATACCCTGGCCCTGATCTTATTTGCTGATAAAATAATTTGGACAGCTGAACTGCAGATGATGCTTAGCACGAAAGAAATAGAGATCATTCCTGCTACCAGGTTTAAAACGGAGAAGCCACTCATAGTAGAATAGGTTTAAAATGTTAGAGTATAGTTTCCGGAACAGAGAGTGGTAATCAAAAGGGAAAGGATCGGGAGAAACCTTTCAGAGCCTTTTAACCATAATTAAAATTTCTTTTTCAAAGTCAGATACAATAAAGATAAAAACAACCGTATTACAACCCTAATTTTGTCCGTATAAAACACGGTTTTTTTAATTAACGATACAATTTGAAGCGTGACCGGGTTCCCGCATCCATCCGAATATTATGATCAAAAATCCCTGCGGCTTCAGGGTTGATAAAGCTGTAAATCGTTACAATGGTCAAAAACGACCTTCAAAAGTTAAAAATTTAGTTCTGTCAATTTTGCACCCAATCTACTGATGGCATTATCATTGAGAATAGGTAGTGAACCCGAAAATTCTTAAATATGGGAAAAATAATAGGAATAGATCTAGGAACAACCAATAGCTGCGTGGCAGTTATGGAAGGTAACGAGCCTGTTGTAATTGCCAATGATGAAGGCCGCCGCACAACCCCGTCTGTAGTGGCTTTTCTTAAAAACGGCGAGCGCAAGGTGGGTGACCCTGCCAAGCGCCAGGCCATTACAAATCCTCATAATACAATTATGAGTGTCAAGCGTTTTATGGGCCGTCGCCATGATGAAGTGACTGAAGAGATCAGTCATTGGAGCTATAAAGTGGTAAAAGGTGACAATAATACGGTACGAATTGACATAGATGGAAGGCTATATACTCCGCAGGAGATCAGTGCAATGATCCTTCAGAAAATGAAGAAGACCGCCGAGGATTACCTGGGGCAGGAGGTAACAGAGGCTGTGATAACGGTGCCTGCATATTTTAATGATGCGCAGCGCCAGGCTACAAAAGAAGCCGGCGAAATTGCCGGGTTAAACGTTCGTCGAATTGTAAATGAACCCACCGCTGCCGCTCTTGCTTATGGGCTTGATAAAGGTGGAAAGGATCATCATATTGCAGTGTTTGACCTTGGCGGAGGTACATTTGATATTTCAGTTCTGGAACTGGGCGACGGCGTATTTGAAGTAAAGTCGACCAATGGAGATACTCACCTCGGTGGTGATGATTTTGACAAAGTGATCATGGATTGGCTGGCTGATGAGTTCAAAAAAGATGAGGCCGTTGACCTTCGCAAAGATCCTATGGCCCTGCAGCGCCTGAAGGATGCCGCTGAAAAAGCCAAGATCGAGTTGAGTTCTTCGTCTGAAACAGAAGTCAATCTTCCCTATATAACGGCAGTTGATGGTGTACCGAAGCACCTGGTAAAAAAATTGAGTCGCGCGAAATTTGAACAATTAGCTGATTCCTTATTTGAAAGATGTTTGAAACCATGTGAAGCTGCATTGAGAGATGCAGGATATGAGCCTTCAAAGATCGATGAAGTGATATTAGTGGGAGGTAGCACCCGCATTCCGAAAGTGCAGGAGATCGTTGAAAAATTCTTTGGCAAAAAACCTCATAAGGGAGTTAACCCGGACGAAGTGGTTGCGGTGGGTGCAGCTATACAGGGTGCTGTATTAACTGGTGAAGTAAAGGATGTATTGTTGCTCGATGTCACTCCGCTTTCGTTGGGTATTGAAACCCTTGGCGGTGTTATGACTACGCTGATCCCAAGCAATACGACGATCCCGACAAAGAAATCAGAAACATTCTCAACCGCGAGCGATAATCAGCCCGGTGTTCAGATCCATGTGCTCCAGGGCGAACGTTCAATGTCTAAGGATAACAAAAGCCTGGGGATCTTCAACCTGGATGGAATTCCACCGGCACCAAGGGGTGTACCTCAAATAGAAGTGATCTTTGATATTGATGCCAATGGTATTTTGCATGTAACCGCAAAAGATAAAGGCACCAGCAAAGAACAAAAGATTCGCATTGAAGCTGGTAGTGGATTGACAAAAGAAGAGATCGAAAAAATGAAGAACGATGCAAGGGCAAATGAGGCAACTGATAAGGTAGAAAAGGAGAAGATAGAGAAATTGAATAATGCTGACGCATTAATTTTCCAAACCGAAAAGCAGTTGAAGGAATATGGTGATAAAATTCCTGCAGATAAGAAAACGGTGATTGAGAATGCTGCACAGCAGTTAAGAGAGGCACATAAGAAACAGGATATAGCAGGTATTGATGCAGCGACGGCTTCATTGAATACCGCATGGACAGCAGCTAGTGAAGAGATATACAAAGCGGGGCAACAAGCGGGTGGTCCGCAGCAGCAAGGTGCCCAACAACCAGGCGGCGATAATGGACATCAAAACGAGGGAGCCGGGGCAGGTGCCGGAGACAATGTGCAGGATGTCCCTTACGAAGAAGTGAAGTAGAAGTGAACCACGATTTATAAGATTTTAAGCATATCAAAAAAGCTCTACAGAAATGTGGAGCTTTTTCCATATCAACTTTTATTTGTCTTCATAGCCGTTAATATAAAAATATAATTTCCTGTTGCCTCAAATCATAATTTTACCCTCAACCAACTAAAAATTCTTATGAGATATACATCCTGGTTCCTTGTGTTTTTATTTTTGTTTTCTCATCATTTGATCGGTCAGGGTAATTCCACCTTTTCTGTCAGCGGTTATGTTTTTGAAGACCTGAATAATAATGGCGCAAAAGATGCCAATGAAAAAGGTATCAGGGATGCAGTTGTATCAGACCAGGTAAATGTTGTCACCACCAATGAAAATGGGTTTTACCAGATCCCATACACGAGCACTTACGGTATTTTATTCGTAAGTCTTCCAAATGGTTTTCAATCAAAGGCCTGGTGGCAAAGAGTTGATTCGATAAATAATGTATCGCAGATCAATTTTCCACTTGTAAAAATTGCTTCTCCTTCTTCTTTTACATTAATCCATGCGTCAGATACTCATATCAGCGAAACAAGTCTTGATCGGATCCGGAAGTTTCAACAGATCATTGACAGCGTGAAACCCGAACTCGTTCTTATCACAGGAGATTTGATAAGAGATGCCCTGAGAGTTCCCGACACAGAAGCAACCCGGTTATATGAACTGTTTCTAACGGAAATCAAAAAAACGAAAGCGCCTGTTTGGTATATACCCGGCAATCATGAGATATTCGGAATAGAAAGGCATCTTTCCCTCGTAAGTCAACAGCATCCACTTTATGGAAGAAAAATGTACCATCATTACCTGGGGCCTGATTATTATTCATTCAATTATGGAGGCATTCATTTTATTGGGTTGAACAGCGTTGAATTCGAAGATCTTTGGTATTATGGACGTATTGACAGCATCCAGTTGGAGTGGTTGAAAAAGGATGTGGCAACGGTTTCTCCCGCTACGCCTATCATAACATTTCAACATATTCCTTTTTTTAGCGGCGGATTTAGTATGATGCCTTTTGAAGAAGATGGACCGGGGCGAAGTGTGGTAAGAGAAAAAGGTGTTTTACAATACCGTCATATTGTTTCAAACACGCAAGAAGTTTTAACAATTCTTAAAGATCATAATTATCCGCTTGCTTTGGGCGGGCATTATCATTTTCAGCAGAAATTTTCTTTTGAAGGATTATCAACCCGTTTTGAGCAAACCGCAGCCGTTGTTGGCCCCACTAATGAGGGGAACATTCAAATGCCATCCGGCATAACCGTATATCATGTGAAAGATGGAAAAATAGATGAAGGAAATTTTATTCACCTCGACCGGTAGCGTTAGTTATAAAAAACATTTCGTTATTTATAACCTGCGTTTCAGTAAATAAAGTCTGCAGTTTAAACAAGATCATGCTTGTAATTATCCATTTTCTTTCGTAAGTTTGCACCACATTTGAGCGTTGTATGATATCTACAAAAAAGGAAGAGTTTACTTGCCTGCTTTAGTCTAACGATTTTCTTCTGTAGCTCAGCATTATTAATTTTAAAAGGAAATAATTATGAAATTGGATGTAAAGCCATCTTTTGTAAAGATGGAGAAAGAAACATTGGACCAACTGGTAACAGAAGTAAAAGAAACAATAGCTGTTATTGATCTGAACAAAAAGGGTAAAAGGTCATTTGGACTGATCGATCTCTGGAATATCCGGAGAAATGCGAAGTCCGCCAGTGGCAGGATGAGAAGATAAAACGATAAATGTTTTTAACGAGTCTGAATGAGACTCGTTTTTTATTGAATGCAGGTAGTTAGTAATCCACTTATGTGCACATGTTTTTTCCCTGAAAAAAGGATTTGTATTTGCCCGCAACCTTAAATTTGCTTAAATTTTTTTATTTTAAAACCAAAGTTTATGAAACCATTGTGCACTCTCTTAATGGGAGTTGTGGCCGTATTGACCTTTAACACTGCCAATGCCTTTACAAGCTTAGTCGTCGCACAATCCACACCTGTCATTATAAAAGAACCAAAACATAATGCATTATCGCTGAT
>Ga0207706_10005350_pt1 | contig 11965 bp, 9 predicted proteins | sample KBSC53metaG_FD_184318 | JGI IMG/M metagenome (GOLD analysis project Ga0207706, IMG submission 184318) | Corn rhizosphere microbial communities from Kellogg Biological Station, Michigan, USA - KBS C5-3 metaG (SPAdes) (version 2) | ecosystem: Host-associated > Plants > Roots > Rhizosphere > Soil ... | reverse complement strand
CCATGGGACAGCGTGCCGCCAGCGCGGCACCGCCCGAGGCACCCGCGCAGCGCATGCCGATGCACTCCGCAGGAGGCGTTGCCCAGGCGGTGGTGCAGTGCGTGACCGATTGGCAGCCTGGCAGCGATTGCACCGACGAGGAAAAGGACCAGATCCTTGGCGTGGATCCTGCGGCGGATGCCGGCACAGCGCCGGCCGGTGCCGAGTCACCGCGCGACGACTCTGGCTTTCTCGACGAGGTGCTCGACGAGGAGGAGGCGGTAACGATCGAAGGGGATGACCACCACCTGCGGGTCGAGCTGCACGGAGGTCGGCTGCAGCTCGTGGTGGCAAGTGATCCGAAGGTCCTGTTTGCGTTTCTGGCGTCCCCCGAGGGCCGGCGCCTGTCGAACGCTGCCAAGAAGACGCTGAAGCTCGTAGCCGCACAACTCGGCGACATCTATTCCGACTGGAAGGGCAACCTGGGCCGCGCGCTCAAGCGCATCCTGGACAACATCGCCCAGCTCCTCTCCAACGCGTCCAAGGGGGCCATCACGCTGCCGGAGTCGGTGGTCAGGTGGCCCTCCAAGGTGACGACCCGGCTGGGCAGAGGAAGCAGCACCGCCGACTACGACGCCGGAACCGACATGATCGCCGATCCTCTGTCGATCAAGGGGCCGCAGGGCATCCACGGCCAGCAGCCGGCATCCGAGGGCATCGGATCGGGCCTGATCTGGGGTCATCTGCTGAACCACAAGCTTCACGGGCCCAATGAGCACCGCAACCTGATGCCGATTTCCACCGGCTTGAATGGTGCAATGGAGAGCCAGGTCGAAGATGTGGTCAAGAAAGCGGTGCTCGGGCAGAACAAGGTGGTGCGCTATCGCGTGGAAATGAGAGACCTCGACACCGCCACGAGCGTGAGCCGGTATGCCACTGCCGTGCGCTTCGAGCTGCAGGAGCTGGAGAGCACCGGTGGGGGCTGGGTCGCCAAGGCGGCGCAACCAGCGGAATTCGGCGCCGTGCATGGCCAGACGATCCAGGCGATGGCCGACCCGCACGCGGAGCTGGAAGACCGGCGGCCGATCAAGCTGGGCGATGAACAGCACACGCTCATGATCGAGCTGAGCGATGGCGTGCCGCGGCTGATGGTCGCCAGCGATCCGGAGCTGTTGGACGAATTCCTGGAAGGAGCACAAGGCCAGGCGCTCGACAAGACGACCTTCGGGAAGATTGACGCACTCGCTCGCCAGTACGATCAGGTCATCAGCGGCTACAAGAACGAGCTCGGCCTCGTCGTGAAGCACTACCTCGGTGCAGCCGCCGCTGCGATCCGAAGCTCCACGAGCCACCCGATTCCACTGCCGGCCACGTCGGTCGCCTGGACCACCCAGGGCTCAACACTTGGCGTCGTCGGCAAGACCATGCGGGCCGCGCCGCTCAGCCTGCGGCCCGGCGATACCGCGGGCTCCGAGCCCAGCCAGGAGACGATACGCGCCGGGTTCGTGTGGGGACATCTGCTGAACCACAAGCTGCACGGGCCGGCTGAGCTGCGCAACCTCGCGCCCATCACCGCCAGCTTCAACCAGCGTATGGAACGCACCGTCGAAACGGCGGCCAAGAACGCGGTGCTTGGGCAGGGAAAAGTCATCCGCTACGAGATGGCGGTGGCCGATTCGGCCGCCATCGACGAGATCGACTATGTGCCCACGCGGTTCTCGGTCACGCTGAAGGAGCAATACCCGCGCAAGGACCTCAGCGGCACCGTCCATTGGGTGGACCGGCCATCCAAGAACCAGCCGGCCGAACTGTCGGCATGGGACGGCGCGGAGTTGGTCGACAAGTCGCAGTTGATGGAGGACCTCGAGGAGTACGTCGACTGAGCGCGTTCGCAAACCGCCCTTTACAAATGTTAATGCGAACAATTCGCATTAACATCTATGGCTGCACAGACCTGCGCCATCATGAACATTCCTTCCCGTCTTCGTCCTGCGGTCCTTGCGGTGGCTGCGCTCACCACCCTGGCCAAGCCGGCCCTGGCTGAAGAGCCAGCCACCATCGTCGCGGCCGGCGAGGTCGCCCAGACCATCGTCATCACCGGCGCCGGCGAGCGCCGAGGCGCGCAGAGCGACACGGCGCTCGGGCTGCGGCTGTCCAGGCGCGAGACGCCGCAGTCGATCTCGACGATCAGCCGCACGCAGATCGAGGATTTCGGCCTGCGCGGCGTCAACGAGCTGCTCGATGCCGCGCCGGGCATCAACGTCGAGCGCGTCGAGACCGACCGCACCTACTACACGGCGCGCGGCTTCGACGTCACCAACTTCCAGTTCGACGGCATCGGCATGCCGTTCACCAACGGCGGCCAGTGGGGCGACCTCGACACCGCCGTGTTCGACAGCGTCGACGTGCTGCGCGGCGCCAACGGGCTGCTCTCGTCGACCGGCAACCCGTCGGCGACGATCAATTTCGTGCGCAAGCGACCGACGGCCGATTTCCAGGCGTCGGCCGAGCTCACCGCCGGCTCCTGGAACAAGCGCCGCGCCGATGCCGACGTATCGGGTGCGCTCAACGCCTCCGGCACGGTGCGCGGCCGGCTGATCGCTGCCAGCGAAACCAAGGAGTCCTACCTCGACCGCTACAGCCGCGACAAGGCCTTGCTGTCGGCGCTGGTCGACATCGATCTCGGCGAGCGTACGCGCCTCGGCCTGGGCTACGTGCAGCAGCGCAACAACGCCAACAGCCCGATGTGGGGCGCGCTGCCGCTCTACTACAGCGATGGCACGCCGACGGACTACCCCAGCTCCACCAGCACCGCAGCCGACTGGGCCTATTGGGACAACACCGACCGCCGCGCCCATGCCGAGCTGACGCACGACCTGGGCGGCGGCTGGCAGGCCAAGGCGGTCGCGATGCGGCGTGCGTTGAGCGCCGAGTCGGAGCTGTTCTACGTCTATGGCACGCCCGACCGCGCCACCGGGCTCGGGCTCTTCTCCTATCCGTCGGCCTTCAGCGGCGAATACCGGCAGACGATGGCGGATCTTCGCGTCAGCGGGCCGTTGGAACTGGGCGGGCGCCAGCATGAGCTGATGCTGGGCCTGAGCTGGGGCAAGGAAGACGCGCGTGAGCACTCGGGCTACGGCAACGACATCGGCACGCCGCTGCCCGACCTCGCGGGCTGGAACGGCCACTACCCGAAGCCGAGCTTCGACGCCAGCAGCGCGGGCTCCGACTTCGGGATGCGGCGGCGCAGCCTGTTCGCCGCCGCGCAGCTGAACCCGGCCGACAGGCTGAAGCTGGTGGTCGGCGCGAACGCCACGCATGTCTCCAGCAGCGGCATCAGCTATGGCGACGCGCACGACTACGAGCGCGACGCCGTGACGCCCTACCTGGGCGCCACCTTCGAGCTGAACGATCAGGTCTCGGTCTACGGCAGCTACACCCGCATCTTCAATCCGCAGATCCAGATCGACGCGCGGCACCAGGTGCTGCCGCCCATCGAGGGCCGCAACCTCGAGGCCGGCATCAAGTCGGAATGGCTGGACAAGAAGCTCGCGGCTTCGCTGGCCGTCTTCCGCACCCGGCAGGAGAACACGGCCGAGGCCGATGCCAACAGCGTCAACCCGACCACCTACCACGGTGTCGACGCCACTTCCACCGGCTTCGAGCTGGAGCTCGACGGCCGCGTCGCCGAGGGCTGGAGCGTGAATGCCAGCTACACCCAGTTCCGCCTGAAGGGCGACGATGGCGAGGACGCGCGCACCTACGTGCCGCGCCGCGTGCTGCGGCTGGGCACCACATGGCGCGTGCCGGGCCTGCCGGGGCTGAAGCTGGGCGGCAAGCTCAAGTGGCAGGACCGCACCTCCACCACGGCCTCCGGCTTCGCGATCACGCAGAAGGCCTACACGGTGGTCGACCTGATGGCGAGCTACGAGATCAACCGGCAGCTCACGCTGGCGCTGAACATCGACAACGCCGGCAACGACAAGCACCTGACCAGCCTCTACTGGACGCAGGCCTACTACGCCGAGCCGCGCAGCGCCTCGGTCAGCCTGCGCTGGACCTACTGACGCGGAGAACCCCGATGCTTCGACCGGCGCTCGTCGTCCTGCACCGCTGGTTCGGCCTCGTGGCCGCGGTGTTCCTCTTCGTGGCCGGCGCCACCGGCGCGGTCATCTCGTGGGACCATGAGCTCGATGCGTGGCTCAACCCCCAGCTGTACCGTGCGCGCGCCCAGGCACCGCCGCTGCCCGCGCTCGAGCTGGCGCGGCGCATCGAGGCCAGCGATCCCCGTGTGCGCATCAGCTACATGCCGCTGGCGGTCGAGCCGGGCGAGACCTTCGTCGCCTTCGTCGAGCCGCGCGTCGACCCGCGCACCGGCCGGCTCTTCGAGCCCGGCTACAACCAGGTGGCGGTCGACCCGGCCACCGGCGCGGTGCAGGGCCGGCGCTTCTGGGGCGAGGCCTCGCTGTCGCGCGAGAACCTGCTGCCGTTCCTCTACCGGCTGCACTACAGCATGCAGCTGCCGATGGCAGGCGGCGTCGATGTCGGCGTGCTGTTCATGGGCGTGCTCGCCATCGCGTGGGTGATCGACACGCTGGTGGCGCTGTGGATCTCGTTCCCCAGCCGCAAGGCCTGGCGGCAGTCGTTCGCGTTCCGCTGGCGCGCCGGCGGGCACCGGCTCACGTTCGACCTGCACCGTTCGGGCGGCGTGTGGCTGTTCCTGCTGGTGCTGCTGGTCGCGGTCACGTCGGTGGGCATGAACCTCGACCGCGAGGTGATGCGGCCGGTGGTGTCGCTGTTCTCCACCTTGTCGCCGTCGCCTTTAGAGACGCGGCCGCCCGCGCCGCCCGAGCGGCCGATCGAGCCGCGCCTGTCGATCGACCAGGTGCTCGAGCGCGCGCGGCGCGAGGCGCAGCGGCTCGGCTTGCAGTCGCCTGCGGGCGGGGTGTCGGTATCGACGCAGTTCGGGCTCTATGGCGTCGGCTTCTTCGAAGCGGGCAACAGCCATGGCGATGGCGGCCTGGGCAATGCGTGGCTCTACTTCGATTCGCAGACCGGCGCGCCGGCGGGCGGCAGCGTGCCGGGCACCGGCAGCGCCGGCGATGTGTTCATGCAGGCCATGTTTCCGCTGCACTCGGGCCGCATCCTCGGCATGCCCGGGCGGGTGCTGATGTCGCTGCTGGGCGCGGCGATCGCGGCGCTGTCGGTCACCGGCGTGCTGGTGTGGGCGCGCAAGCGCAGGGCGCGGTTGGCGGCTTCGCAGCGCCAGCCGGGCGCCGGCGCGAGCAGGGAGGCCGGCCGCACGGTTCCTGCCTAAACTAGCGGGCCCGATGAGAACCGTCCACGTCACCCGATACATCACCCCGCTGCGCGAAGGCGGCTCGATGCCCGCCATCGTCGAAGCCGACGACGACGGCATGTACGTCCTCAAGTTCCGCGGCGCCGGCCAGGGGCCGAAGGCGTTGATCGCCGAGCTGGTGGCCGGCGAGATCGCGCGTGCGCTGGGCCTGCCGGTGCCCGAGATCGTGCTGGCCGAGCTGGACGCATCGCTCGCCGACACCGAGCCCGACCCCGAGATCCAGGAGCTGATCCGTGCCAGCGGCGGCCTCAACCTCGCGCTCGACTACCTGCCGGGCGCCTTTGCCTTCGATCCGGCCGCGTACCCGGTGGAGCCCCTGCTCGCGTCGCGCATCGTCTGGTTCGATGCGTTCGTCAGCAACCTCGATCGCACGCGCCGCAACACCAACCTGCTGGTGTGGCACCAGCGGCTTCATCTGATCGACCACGGCGCCGCGCTGTACTTCCACCACCGGCCGGGCTCGATCCGCGAGAAGGCGGCCGACAAGTTCGCGCTGGTCGCCGAGCATGTGCTGCTGCCGGCGGCGACCCGGCTGGCCGACGCCGATGCCGAGGCGGCCGCGCGGCTGACGCCGGCCGTGCTGCAGCCGATCCTGGCGCAGGTGCCCGAGGCCTGGCTGGCGCCGGCCGAGGGCTCGACCGAGGCGATCTCGCGCGACGACTACCTCGCGTACTTTGCCGACAGGCTGGCCGCGCCGCGGCGCTTTGCCGAAGAGGCGGTGAGGGCCCATGAGCAGCTTGCCTGAACGCATCCGTTACGACTACGCGGTGCTGCGGGTCGTGCCGCGCGTCGAGCGCGGCGAGTTCATGAACGTCGGCGTCATCGTCTGGTGCCCGCAGGCCAGGCACCTGGCGCTCGACTACGAGTGCGATCGCGCGCGGCTGCTGGCGCTCGACCCCGAGCTCGACCTGCCGATGCTCGAGGCCGCGCTCGCTGCGCTGAAGCAGCAGTGCACGGCGCCGGGTCCGGCGGCTTCGCGCACGCCGCGCCAGACCTTCGATTTCCTGGTCGCGACCAAGAGCGCGGTGCTGCAGGGCTCGCCGGTGCATTCGGGCCTGACCGCCGATGCGCAGGGCCTCGTGGACGAGCTGATGAGCCGCTTCGTCCGGCGGCCGGCGCGCAGCGGAGCTTGCGGCGCCGAGGACTGAGTCAGCCGATGGAATTGACCAGCATCGCCTGCGCCAGGTAGGCCAGGTCGTCCTCCGAGCAGGGCGGCGCCATGCCGTGCAGCAGGCTGCCGTTGAAGACCGGGATGCCGGCTTTCTCCTGCAGGCGCCGGGCCGCTTCCGGCGACAGGCCTTCCCAGCCGATCGCGTCGTACAGCCGCGCCAGCACCGCGATGTCGGCGCCGTCGGCGTGCAGCAGCTCGTGCCGCGGCAGCAGGTGGGACACCCGGGCGCCCAGCGCGCTCGCCGCCTTGTCGAAGGCCAGCGCCGGCCCGGATTGCGGGTCCTCGCTGAAAACCGCCACATGCTTGCCGCGCAGCAGCGCTTGCGGGGTCCCTTGTTCGGCGGCGCGCTTCAACCCCTGTGCGGTGCCGTGCAGCGAGCGCGCATCGGCGGCGGGGATCCCGTTCGGCAGGGGCAGGCTGTGATCGAGGCTGGACTTCATGGAGGCAGGCGGCGCAAGTGGCGCGATGGCACGTATCCGCAGCCTAAGAGATGCCGGCGCAAAGGGCTTGCGCGCGGTCAACTCAGCAAAGCTTCAGCCCGCCACCACCTTGGCGATCGCAGCGGCCAGCGCCTCCCGCGTGAAGGGTTTGCGCAGCAGCTCCGGCTGCGGCGCGCCGGCGGGCGATTCGCCGGCCAGCAGGTCGGAGGCGTAGCCCGACATCAGCAGCAGCGCGAGGCCGGGATGCAGCTCGTGCGCCCGCGCGGCCAGCTCGGTACCGCGCATGCCGGGGCCGAGCACGATGTCGGAGAGCAGCACGTCGAAGCGCGCATCCTCGGCCTGCAGCAGCGCCAGCGCCTGCTCCGCGCTGCGCGAGGCGGTGACCTCGCATTGCCACCCGGCAAGGAAGGCCTGCACCACGCGCAGCACTTCGGGTTCGTCCTCCACCACCAGCACCTTCAGTCCGGGCGGCACGCTGGCCGCCGCGCTGCCGCTGCCGGCGCGCATGTCGCGGCTGGCCGGCACCTGCGGCAGGTAGAGGGTGACGGTGGTGCCGGCGCCCGGGCTGCTGTCGATCGTGACCCCGCCTTTGGACTGCTTGACGAAGCCGTACACGGTGCTCAGGCCCAGGCCGGTGCCGCGGCCGGCTTCCTTGGTGGTGAAGAAGGGCTCGAAGGCGCGCTCCTTCACCGACTCCGGCATGCCGGTGCCGGTGTCGGAGATGGCGATGGCCAGGTAGTCCCCGTGGCGCGGTGGAGTGCCCAGGCCCTCGGCCAGCTCCTGGTACAGCGCGACCGGCAGCTGCTCGCAGCGCCGCGCGGCGAACAGCAGCTCGCCGCCCTGCGGCATCGCATCGCGTGCATTGATCGCGATGTTGAGCAGCGCCGATTCGAGCTGGCCCGGGTCGGCCAGGCAGGGCGGGCAGTCGGCCGCGGCCTCGACGACGATGCGGATGCGCTGGTCGAGCGTGCGCCGGAGCATGTCGGCCAGCGATTGCAGCATCGCGCCCACATCCACCGGGCTGGGCTGCAGCACCTGGCGGCGCGAAAAGGCCAGCAGCTTGCCGGTGAGCTCGGCGCCGCGCCGTGCCGCGCGCATCGCCGAAGCCAGCAACTGCTGGCCGTAGTCGTCGGCCTCGATCGCCGGCAGCTCCTCGAGCACCTGCAGGTTGCCCTGGATGATCGTCAGCAGGTTGTTGAAGTCGTGCGCGATGCCGCCGGTCAGCTGGCCGACGCTTTCCAGCCGCTGGGCATGGCGCAGCGCCTCGTCGCTCTGCGCCCGCTGCAGGATGTTGGTCAGCAGGTTGGCCAGCGATTCGAGGAATCGGGTCTCGTCGTCGCCGAAACGCTGGGCTTGCCGCGAGCGCACGGTCAATGCGCCGACGACGCGGCCCTTGTCGAGCAGCGGCACGCCGAGCGCACTGACCAGGCCGTGCCGCTTGTAGGCCCCCGGCGGGCGGAAGCGGGCCTCGCTGGCGTAGTCGCTCACGACCACGGCCTTGCCGCCCTGCGCCGCCAGGAAGCCGGGCGGGGTGTCGGGCCGGTTCGGCAGCAGCGCGCCCAGCGGTTCCTCCGGCAGCAGCCCCACGCCGCTGGCCACGCGGAAGGCCTGGCCGTCGGGCTCCAGCAGGTACACCTGCGCCAGCTCCACCTGCAGCGCCTCGGCTGCCGCGGCCGGCACCTGGCGCAGCAGCAGTTCCGGGTCGGGGTTGTCCACCGCGAGCCGGCTCATCTGCGCGATGTGCTCCGCATAGCGCGCCCGCTGCAGCGCCTGGCGCACGCGCGGATACGCGCCGATGTCGCGGATCGCCGCCACCACGTACGGCAGGCCCTGGTCCTGCAGCGGGCTCAGCGCGATCTCGACCATCACCTCGCTGCCGTCGCGGCGCTTGGCGACCAGGTCCATCTGCGTCCCCATCGGCCGCGGGCGCGGGTTGCGCCCGTAGGCGTCGCGGTAGGCCGCGTGGCGGGAGCGGATGCTGTCGGGCACCAGGTCTTCCACCGACAGGCCGCTCAGCTCCTCGGTGCTGTAGCCCAGCAGGCGCGCGGCCGACGGGTTGGCCAGCACGATGCGGCCGCCCACGTCCACCAACAGCAGCGCATCGGGGTACGCCGAGAAGAGCGAGCGGAAGACGGTGGTCTCGTCTGTGCCGCCGCTCTTCATGCGGCCTCCGGCGAGGGAACGAAGAGGTAGCCCGCGCCGCGCACCGACTTGATCAGCTGCGGGTTCTCCGGGTCCTGCTCGAGCTTCTTGCGCAGCCGGCCCACCTGCACGTCGATCGTGCGGTCGAACGGGCCGGCCTCGCGCCCGCGGGTCTGCTCGAGCAGGAAGTCGCGCGACAACACCCGGCCCGGGTGCCGCACGAAGACCGCCAGCAGGTCGAATTCACCGGCTGTCAGCGCGACTTCCTCGCCGCCGGGCGAGAGCAGGCGGCGCGCGGCGGTATCCAGCGTCCAGCCGGAAAAATGGAGCCGGTCGCGCGGCGGCGGCGCGGCCGGGGCCGGCGGCGCGGCGGCGGTGGGGGCGGCTTCCGGCGGCGTCAGCCGGCGCAGCACGGCCTTGATGCGCGCCAGCAGCTCGCGCAGGTCGAACGGCTTGGTGACGTAGTCGTCGGCCCCGATCTCGAGGCCGACGACCTTGTCGACCGGATCGCCGCGGCCGGTGACGATCACCAGCCCGCAACGCCAGTGCTCGCGCAGCTGGCGTGCGATGGCGAAGCCGTCTTCGCCGGGGAGGCCGAGGTCGAGCAGTACCAGTTCGGGCTTGTCCTGTGCCATCAGGCCGAGCAGGTCGCGGCCGCTGTGGACCTGGGTCACCCGGAATCCGTGGCCTTTCAGGTAGTTGGCCAGCAGCAGCGTGATGTCCGGCTCGTCGTCGAGCACGGCAAGGTGAACGGGCAGGGTGGTCGCGGGCGGAGGCATCGGGCCATTTTGCCCAGGACCGCACGCGGATCGGAAATCCCCCTCCCGAATCCGAGCTTGAGCGATGTCAAACCGGCGGCTCCGCGGGCGGTGCACCATCGGCACGTCCGTACACCCCTTTCGATGGAGACATCATGAAGATCCTGCTGGCCGTCGACGGCAGCCCCTGCACGCGGCGCATGCTCGCCTACATCGCCGCCCACGACGAGCTGCTGCACAGCGGGCATGAATTCACCGCGCTGACCGTCGTCCCGCCGATCCCGCAATACGCGGCCAGCTACCTCGCGACCGACGTGATCCACAGCTACTACGGTGAGCAGGCGGAGCTGGTGCTCAAGCCGGTGCGCGCCTTCGCCGAGCAACAGGGCTGGTCGCTGGAGATACGCCAGGCGGTGGGGCAGCCGGGCGATGCGATCGCCGAGCTGGCCGAGAGCGGCCGCTACGACCTGGTGATCATGGGCAGCCACGGCCACGGCGCGCTGGCCGGGGCGGTGCTGGGTTCGGCGGCGACCCGGGTGCTGGCCAAGTGCAAGACCCCGGTGCTGCTGGTGCGCTGAGCTTCCTTTTCTTCTCTTCTCTTCTTCAGGCGGTCGCGCACCACGCGGCCACACGCAGCCACAGCCCATGGCCGAGCGCCCAGGCCGACCCGCCGGCCAGCGCGAGGCCGGCGGCGCGCACCGGCCAGGCCGCTTCGGCCACCGCCGCGCCGCCGCGCCGCCCGATCCGCTGCAGCAGCAGCGGCCCCACCACCAGCCCGGGCGACGAGGCGAGCGCAAACGCGGTCATCGCCGCCGCGCCTTCCCAGGCCCGATTGGCCAGCAGCGCCACCAGCAGCGCGGACTGCAGCAGCGCGCAGGGCCAGGCCACCCAGGCCATGCCCAGCACGCCGCTGCGCAGCGGCCCCTTGGCGCGCTGCCAGCGCACCGGCTGGAGCCCCGGGTCGGGCGCGGCCCAGACACGCCGCTGCCACAGCGGCATGCGGCCGCGCGCCAGCATCCACAGGCCCAGCCCCAGCGCCGCCAGGTGCAGCAGGGTCCAGAACGGCCGCAGCACCGGCACCGCGGCCAGCCAATGCTGGATGGCGCCCGCGCCGGAGGCCGCCACCGCGCCGGCGGCCGCATAGCCCAGCACGCGGCCGGCGTGGAAGGCCGGCTGCACCGCGCGGCCGCTGCCGCAGGCGCGCTGTGCAGCGGCGCAGGGGGCGGCGCACATCGCCGCGCAATGGGGCGCGCCGGCCAGGCCCATCAGGCCCGTGGCGAGGATCAGCGCGCCGGCATCCATTCAGATGATCCGGGAGAAGCGTTCGCGGGCCTGGTCGGCCTGCAGGTAGCGGTCGAACACCATCGCGACCGCGCGCACGAAATACCAGCCGGTCGGCGTGACCTGCAGCGCGCCGGGCTCGAGCGACACCAACCCCATCGCCGCCAGCGGCTTCAGCGCCTCCAGCTCGGCGCGGAAGTACTCGGGCACGCGGATCAGGTGCGCCAGCTCGATCGACTCGAACTCCAGCCGGCCCTGGCACATCAGCGCCATGATGGCCGCGCGGCGCACGATGTCGTCGCGCGTGAGGGCCAGGCCGCGCACCGTGGGCAGCTGGCCCTGGCGCAGCGCGTCGTAGTACTCGTCCAGCGTCTTCGCGTTCTGCGCGTAGGTGGCGCCGATGCGGCCGATGGCCGAGACGCCCAGCGCCACCAGATCGCAATCGGGATGCGTGCTGTAGCCCTGGAAATTGCGGTGCAGCCGGCCCTGGCGCTTGGCCGCGGCCAGCGGGTCGGAGGGCAGCGCGAAATGGTCCATGCCGATGTAGCAGTAGCCCTGCGCGAGAAAGCCGCGGATCGCCGCATCGAGCATCGCGACCCGGGCGCCGCCGCCGGGCAGCTCGGCGCCGACGATGCGGCGCTGCGGCTTGAAGCGCTGCGGCAGGTGCGCGTAGGCGTACAGCGCGATGCGGTCGGGCTTCAGGAGGCCCACCTGCTCGATCGTGCGCGCAAAGGATTCGGGCGTCTGGCGCGGCAGGCCGTAGATCAGGTCGATGTTGAGCGAGCCATAGCCGAGCGCACGGGCCGATGCCATCAGCTCGGCCACCTGCTCGAAG
>Ga0207706_10005349_pt1 | contig 11966 bp, 9 predicted proteins | sample KBSC53metaG_FD_184318 | JGI IMG/M metagenome (GOLD analysis project Ga0207706, IMG submission 184318) | Corn rhizosphere microbial communities from Kellogg Biological Station, Michigan, USA - KBS C5-3 metaG (SPAdes) (version 2) | ecosystem: Host-associated > Plants > Roots > Rhizosphere > Soil ... | reverse complement strand
CCACCCAGCGAACCCCCGGTAGCCGGGCACCGATCCGCTCGGTGAGATCGGGCCGGAGCCGCTCGGCGAGTTCCGTGGAGGTTCCCGGTGCGGAGATGACTCCGATGATCACAGTGCGGGGCTCCGGGGCCGCCTCGCTTGAGGCCGGTTCCGGTGGATCGGCTTCTGGCATGTGCCCAGTCTCCCGCGACGCGTCGTCTGGTGGCGGGCGCTGCGCTGCCCATTGGCCGCGGTGATGAAGGGCAACAGTCTGATCGGTGTGATAGCGCATCCCGGCTGCTGGAGCTTGCTCTGCAACCCAGCTGACACCGGCCGCGTCCCAGGCCGGGCAGGCGGCGTGATGGCCGTCGTCGCGGTGCTGGTTTCGTCGCCGCCTACATCCTCATCGCCACAGAGCGGGTTCCGAAGATGGTGACGGCGCTGGTCGGCGCCGGGATCATTCTTGGTCTGGGGTTGCCTCGGCGGACGAGGTGTTCTACTCCCACGAGACGGGCGTCGACTGGGACGGTATCTTCAGGGTGGGCCGGAGTATCTGGAGGCGATCAAAGCCACACACCCGATGGGAAGGCTGCGCGAGCCGAGCGAGGTATGGATAGGACGAGCCGCGTAGAGTCAAAGGCGTCTCAAGAACTTTGCGATGACGACAACCGTCAGTATGGGTATTCCGGGTGTGGGCGAGATTCGTCCGGGTACGCACATTTGCGCTCTCTATTCGGGTCCGGCCGAGCGCGACAACCTACTGTTCCCCTTCTTGCGGGAGGGGATTCGCAAGGGTGATAAGTGCTTGTGCCTTATCGACGACGCCGAGCCGGGGTCGGTTCGTGACGGGGTCGAGTGGCAGCAGGACGGCGGGCGGGCGCGGCACTTCGAGGAGCTCAACATCGACCGAGCGTCTGAGGTCTACCTTCAATCCGGGCGGTTCTCGGTCCAGTACATGATGTCTTTTCTCTCAGGATGCCTGAGCATGGCCGCCGAGTCGGAATTTCCGCTGCTGAGGGCCGCGGGCGAGATGCCTTGGGTGCTGCCACAACCCGAAGGGGCGGAGGACTTCTTCGTCTATGAGTCAGCGGTCAACAAGATCGTCGAAGACAAACCCGCGGTCTTCATGTGTATGTATGACCTGGACCGCTTCGGCGTCTCCATGCTGGTGGACATGCTAACGACCCATCCCAAGGTGCTACTGGGCGGAATGGTCCTCGACAACCCTCACTATCTGACCCCGAGGGAGTATCTGGCGGCCGAGACCGCCTCCGCCGCGACCCGGTACCCCCTTGCCAAGGTTCGAAGGCCGCGGACGCGCGTGATCGCAACAGACCCGTTGCAGTCGCTTACCGAGTCCGAGCTCCGGATCGCCGAGCTCGTAGCCAGCGGAATGACGAACCGGAGCATCGCCGAGTACCTGATCCTGTCGCCCCACACGGTCGACGCACACCTCAAGCACATTTACACCAAGCTAGACATCCACTCACGCGTCGAACTCACGGTGTTGGCCCTGCAGCACGGTTAGTTGGTTCCGGCCTGATCGCAGCATTCGACCCCGTGTTCAGCGTCCTGAGACAGCAAAACGTTGCGCTGCCGATCTTGTACCGGGAGCTGGGGCCGGCGTAGCGGCCGCCGAGCCAGGCACGCTGTCGCATATCTGACAACTACCCCATTCACGGGATGCCGCCAGGTCTGTGCGGTGACAGCATGATCAAGATAGGGCAAATCCGGCGACAGGAGCGAACCATGGCAACGGCTGTAGGCATCGACCTTGGTACGACGAATTCGGTCATTGCGGCGATGGAAGGGGGACAACCTCAGGTCATCTCCAATGCCGAGGGCAATCGGACCACACCGTCGGTGGTCGCCTTCCTCGATTCCGGGGAGCGGCTTGTGGGACAGATGGCCAGGCGACAAGCGATCTTGAACCCGAAGGGCACCATCTACTCCGCGAAGCGGTTCATCGGCCGGAAGTACGACGAGGTCACCAGTGAGCTCAACGCGGTCTCCTTCGATGTCGTGCCCGGGCCTGATGGTGCGGCACGGTTCGAAGTCAACGGCAAGCAGTACGCACCGGAGGAAATCTCGGCACAGGTGCTGCGCAAGCTGGTGGAGGACGCTGGCAAGTTCCTTGGTGAACGGGTCACCGAAGCCGTGATCACCGTGCCCGCGCACTTCAACGATGCACAACGCCAAGCGACGAAAGACGCCGGACGGATCGCAGGCCTGGAGGTCCTGCGGATCATCAATGAGCCAACCGCAGCTGCGCTGGCGTACGGCATGGACAAGCTCGAGAACGAGACGGTTCTCGTCTTCGATCTTGGCGGCGGCACTTTCGACGTCAGCATTTTGACCGTCGGCGAAGGGGTCGTCGAGGTTATGGCGACGGCTGGCGACACGCATCTGGGCGGCGACGACTTCGACCGCCGGATCGTCGACTACCTCGCCGATGAGTTCAAGAAGTCCAACGGCATCGACCTGCGAAGCGACCCGCAAGCTCTGCAACGCCTCTTTGAAGCCGCGGAGAAGGCCAAGGTCGAGCTGTCGGCAGTCACCCAGACCGCGGTCAACCTGCCGTTCGTCACGGCTGACGCATCCGGACCGAAGCACCTGAACGTCAATCTCATGCGGTCCACGTTCGACCAGCTCACTGCGGACCTCGTTGAGCGGTGCAGGGAGCCGGTGAAGCAGGCCATGGAGGACGCAAAGGTCACGACTGACGACATCGACGAGGTCATCCTCGTGGGCGGGTCGACCAGGATCCCAGCCGTACAGAACCTGGTACGCCGCATGTCGGGTGGCCGGGAACCGAACATGACCGTCAACCCTGACGAGGTGGTGGCGATCGGCGCCGCTGTCCAGGCAGCGATCATCAAAGGCGAGGTCAAGGACGTACTTCTGCTGGACGTCACGCCACTGTCGTTGGGGCTGGAAACCCTCGGCGGCGTGATGACCAAGGTCATCGAGCGCAACACCACCATCCCGGCTCGACGTACGGAGATCTTCAGCACGGCCGAGGACAACCAGTCCGCTGTTGATGTCGTGGTTCTTCAGGGCGAGAGGGAGCGTGCGAGTGATAACCGGGTGCTCGGCCGGTTCCGTCTCGAGAACATTCGGCCGGCGCCGCGCGGTGTCCCCCAGGTCGAGGTCACCTTCGACATCGACGCCAACGGCATTCTGCACGTCTCGGCGCGCGACAAGGACACGGGTGCCGAGCAACGGATCACGATCAGCGAGACGTCGAACCTGAACCAGTCAGAGATCGAACGGATGGTTGCGGACGCCGAGGCCCACCGCAGCGAGGATGCTGCGCTGCGCGCGCAGGTGGATGCGCGCAACGAGCTGGACACCGTGGCCTATCAGGTGCGGCGGACGTTGGAAGACAACGCAGGAGCGATTCCGGAGCACGAGCGCGCCCGTGCGGAGCTGTTGCTCAACGACGCGCGCACTGCGCTGGAGGAACAGGCGGACATTGACCGGCTGCGCGCCCTCACGGGAGAGATGCATCAGCTCCTGCAATCCCTGGCTGCTTCGGCACGAGCTGGCGCCACGGCTGGGGCGTCCGCGGGTCCGACGGAAAGTTCGCCGCGGGAGTCGGGCGGCGACGACTCCGACGACGTGATCGACGCCGAGTTCACCGCGCGCTGATCCGCCATGTCCGAGCCCCAGACCCCCGAGCGCAATGGTGTTGAGCCGGAGCAGCAGTCGCAAAGGCGCAACCATGCTGAGCCCGAGCCGCAAAGCTCCGAGCCCAACCGCACCGAGTCCGAGCCCGATGTGCTGGAGAAGGCCCAAGCACGGATAGCCCAGCTGGAAGACGGCTGGCGGCGTACCGCAGCCGAGTTGGACAACTTCCGCAAGCGATGCGCGAAGGACCTGGTCCGGGCGCGAGAGCAGGAACGTGTCAGAACAACCGCCGCGTGGCTGCCGGTGGTCGACAACCTGGAGCGGGCCTTGGAGCATGCCTCATCCGATCCGGACCAGATCATCGAGGGCGTACGCGCGGTGTACCAGCAGGCACTCTCGGTGCTTGCTGACCTGGGCTTTCCGCGGCGCGATGACACCGGCAAGGTCTTCGACCCGGCCCTCCACGAGGCCGTCGGGACCATTGCGAACAAGGAGCTCGTCCCGGGCACGGTGGCCCATGTAGTACGTCCCGGGTACGGGCCCGACGACGAGATCCTTCGTCCTGCGGCCGTGGTGGTGGCCACTAGGAGCGATTGATGGCTCGGGACTTCTACGAGGTCCTCGGTGTCGGAAGAAATGCCGACCAGTCCGAGATCCAGCGGGCCTACCGCAAACTGGCTCGGCAGCATCACCCTGACGTCAACAAGGACCCCTCTGCCGAGGCTCGATTCAAGGAGATCTCCGAGGCATACGACGTGCTCTCCGATCCTGAGCAGCGCAAGCGGTACGACGCGTTCGGGGAGGACTTCCGCCGCGTACCCCCCGACGTTAGCCCTGAGGAGTGGCGACGGGCGCAGGCGTACGCGGGCGCCGGTGCGGGCGCTGGTGCGGGCGGCCCCTGGCCGCGAGGAAACCCCGGGTCGGGCGGCGTACGGTTCACCGACGTCGAAGGGGACATCGATCTTGAGGACCTTCTCGGCGGAATTTTTGGTGACCGTGGCCGCACAGCACGAGGTCCGATGCCTGGTTCGGATCAGGAGTTCGAGGCCGAGATCACCGTCGAGGAGGCCTACCACGGAACCCAACGCAGTCTCACCATCACCGGCCCTGATGGGCAGCGCACGCTCGATGTGAACATTCCGGCCGGAGTGGTCGACGGGCAGCGCATCCGGCTGCGCGGGCAGGGTGGCCGGGGCACCGGCGGGGCTGAGCCTGGCGACCTGTATTTGATCATCCGGATCGCACCGCACCCGCGCTACCGGGTTTCCGGTCGGGATCTCTTCGCGACGCTGCCGCTTTCACCGTGGGAGGCTGCGCTGGGCGCAACCGTCCCGGTCGATACTCCTGGAGGCCCCGCAACCGTCAACGTGCCACCCGGCACGTCGAGCGGCCGCCGGCTGCGCCTGAAGGGTCATGGTTTGCCGAACCGCCGAGGCGAACCAGGGGACTTCTACGCCGAGGCTCAGATCCGGGTGCCATCGTCTCTGACACGGGAAGAAAGACGGCTCTTCGAGGAGCTTCGAGAGCGCTCCACCTTCGATCCGAGGCGGCAGCGATGACCATTGAGCGGAGATATGCGCTTGCTCGTCCGTTCCTACTGAGCCTTGACAGCTATGCACGTCTCACTGGCGTACATCCTGATCTTGTGCGGCGCCTCACCACACTCGGGCTGCTCGAGATCACTCGGGATGCTCAAGGTGGCCTCTGGTTCGAGCCGTCGCAGATTTCCGCGATGGCAAGAATTCAACGACTGCACAGGGAACTGAACCTTAACTACGCCTCGCTCGGCTTGATCATCGACCTGCTCGATCGGATCGCGCAGCTCGAGCGGTTGCAACGGCGCCACGCTGCCAGAGGAGGAGATCGATGGACCTGAACCGCTTGACCCAGAAGTCGCAGGAGGCATTGCACGACGCGCAGACCAAGGCGCTCCGTTTCGGCCACACCGAGGTTGACGGAGAGCACCTGCTCCTGGCATTGCTGGACCAAAGCGAGGGCCTGGTCGGGCCCTTGCTTGCCCGCGCAGGGGCGGATCCGGACCGGCTGCGCGAGGACGTGGAGGCCGAGCTGGGCCGCCGGCCTCGCGTTTCCGGTCCGGGTGCGGCGCCCGGTCAGGTATTCGTCACCCAGCGGCTCTCCCGCTTGATCGAGAACGCCTCCCGGGAGGCCAATCGGCTCAAGGACGAATACGTCTCGGTGGAGCATTTGGTCATTGCCCTGCTCGATGAGGGATCATCATCGGCGGCCGGCCGGTTGCTGCAGCAGCATGGCCTGACACGCAACGGCTTCTTGTCAGCGTTGACCGAAGTCAGGGGACATCAGCGGGTCACGTCGGCGACGCCGGAGGGTACGTACGAGGCGCTCGGAAAGTACGGCCGGGACCTGGTTGCCGAGGCCGCGGCCGGCCGGCTGGAACCGGTGATCGGCCGCGACTCCGAGATCCGCCGTACCATCCAAATCCTGTCCCGCAAGACCAAGAACAACCCGGTACTGATCGGTGAACCCGGGGTTGGCAAGACTGCGATTGTCGAGGGACTGGCGCAGCGGATCAACAACGGGGATGTTCCCGAGGGTCTACGCGACAAGACCGTCTTCGCTCTGGACCTGGGTGCGCTGGTTGCGGGGGCGAAGTATCGGGGCGAATTCGAGGAGCGGCTCAAGGCCGTCCTCAACGAGGTTCAGAGCGCAGAAGGCAGGATTCTGCTCTTCGTTGACGAGTTGCACAACGTCGTCGGCGCAGGCGCTGCGGAAGGCGCCATGGACGCGGGCAATATGCTGAAGCCGATGCTCGCCCGGGGCGAGCTGCACATGATCGGCGCGACCACGCTCGACGAATATCGCACCCACATCGAGAAGGACGCCGCACTCGAGCGCCGCTTCCAGCCGGTACTGGTCGACGAACCGAGCGTGGAGGACGCCGTTTCGATCCTGCGCGGGCTGCGGGAACGCCTCGAGGTGTTCCATGGCGTCAAGATCCTCGACGGGGCGCTGGTGGCGGCGGTGACGCTGAGCCACCGCTACATTTCGGACCGCTACCTGCCTGACAAGGCCATTGACCTTGTCGATGAGGCGTGCGCCATGTTGCGTACCGAGATCGACTCGATGCCTGCTGAGCTTGACGAGCTGACCCGGCGGGTGACGCGGATGGAGATCGAGGAGGCTGCGCTGGCCAACGAAGAGGACACCGCGAGCAAGGCCCGGCTCGAGGCGCTGCGGCGCGATCTGGCGGACGCGCGAGCCGAGGCTGACGCTATGCGTGCCCGCTGGGAGGCAGAGCGTACGGCGCTGCGGGAGGTCCAGGCGTTGCGGGAGGAGCTGGAGCAAGTTAGGCAGGAGAGCCAGCAGGCCGAGCGTGACTACGACCTGAACCGGGCCGCGTCACTGCGGCACGGCAAGATGCCGGAGCTACTGCGGAAACTTGAGGCCGCCGAGGCGCGGCTGGCCAGCAAGCAGGGAGAGCATCGGCTGTTGCGCGAGGTCGTGACCGCAGATGAGATTGCCGCCATTGTGTCGCGGTGGACCGGCATCCCGGTCACCCGGCTGCAGGAGGGTGAGCGCGAGAAGCTGCTGCGCATCGACGAGGTGCTTCACGAGCGGGTGGTCGGCCAGGACGAGGCGGTTCAGTTGGTGGCGGATGCGATCATCCGGGCTCGATCCGGTATCAAGGATCCGCGTCGACCGATCGGCTCGTTCATCTTCCTGGGCCCCACCGGTGTCGGGAAGACCGAGCTCGCCAAGAGTCTTGCGGCTGCCTTGTTCGACACCGAGGAAAACATGGTCCGGATCGACATGAGCGAATATCAGGAGCGGCACACGGTGAGCCGGCTGGTCGGTGCCCCACCCGGGTACATCGGCTATGAGGAGGGCGGCCAACTCACCGAGGCCGTACGCCGTAAGCCGTACTCGGTGATCTTGCTCGATGAGATCGAGAAGGCCCATGTGGACGTGTTCAACACTTTGCTGCAAGTCCTCGATGACGGCCGATTGACCGACTCCCACGGCCGTACCGTCGACTTCCGCAACACCGTGGTGATCATGACCTCCAACATCGGATCGGAGTACCTGATGCAAGGGGTGACGGCGGACGGAGAGATCAAGGAGGATGCCCGCCGCATGGTGCTGGGTGCGCTGCGCAACCACTTCCCGCCGGAGTTCTTGAACCGGGTCGACGAAATCGTGCTCTTCAAGCCCCTCACCCTTGGTGAGATCGAACTGATCGTGGACCTGCTCCTCAACGACCTGCGAGCCCGGCTTGCAGAGCGCCGGATCGCACTGGTGGTCACCGAACCTGCGCTGCGGTTCATTGCCGAGCAAGGGTTCGACCCGTCGTACGGCGCCCGACCGCTGCGGCGCTTCATCGCCCGTGAGGTTGAGACGCGGGTCGGGCGAGCCCTGCTGCGGGGTGATCTTCTCGAGGGCGGAGAGGTCTTCGTGGACCTCGTGGACGGCGAGCTCACCGTGATATCCCGGAGCGGGCCGCCGGAGGAGAGAGAAGCGGCATGAGCGCGGGCGTCGAAAACTCGACGAAGGTCGTCGTCTGTTCGAACTGTCAGACCAAGAACCGCGTTCCCGCTGTCGCTCGTGGCGTGCCCCGCTGCGGAAAATGCCAGACACCACTGCCCTGGGTGGTGAACGGCTCCGACGCGGACTTCGGCGACGTTGTGGAGGCCGCGACCATCCCAGTGCTCGTCGACATGTGGGCGCCCTGGTGTGGTCCCTGCCGGATGGTGAGTCCCGTGCTCGAGCAACTGGCGGGCGAGTTCGCGGGAAGTCTGAAGCTGGTCAAGGTCAATGCCGACGAGGCGCCGGGGTTGAGCCAGCGGTTCGAGGTGCTGGCCATCCCGACGCTCATCCTTTTCGAACGCGGCAAGGTGGTCGACACGCAGGTGGGAGCCGCTCCTGCGGCCGTGCTGCGGAAATGGGTGACCGAGAAGCTCGGTTTGAAGACATGACGACGGGTTGGGCTCCGAGTATCCCGGACCCCCATCTCACGCTCGTTCGGCCAGTCGGCCCTCCCAGGTCGGATGGTTGTGAGGAGTGCCTTCGGCTAGGCACGCCGTGGGTGCATCTTCGACAGTGCTTGACGTGTGGTCGGGTCGGCTGTTGCGATTCCTCGCCCATGCGGCATGCCCGCGCCCACGCTGCGAAGACCGGTCACTATGTCGTCCGGTCTCTGGAGCCGGGAGAGAACTGGAGATGGTGCTATGCCCACGAGCAGTACGTCTGATTTCCTGGCACCCGAGCAGCCGGAGACGCCGGACGTGGCTGGTGCCTACCCCAGGCTCACCGACGAGCAGCTGATGTTGCTCCGCCGGTTCGGCGAGAGGAAGGCACTGCCCAAGGGTGCTGCCCTGTTCTGCGAGGGGGACCGGGACTGCGACTTCTTCGTCCTTCTCGACGGTGCAGCGGCGGTTGTGCAGGAGACAGACGGTGATCCCCGGCTCATCGGGGTGCACGGTCCGGGCCGCTTTCTCGGCGACCTGTCGCTGCTGACAGGTCATGCGGTCTACCACACCGCCATCGCGCAGGACGACGTGGAGGTTCTCGCGGTCCCGGTGGACCGGCTCAAGGAGGCCGTGGCCGAAGATCCTGCGCTAGGAGACCTGATCCTCCGTGCGTTCATGGTCCGCAGGTCGTTGGAGTTGGGAATCGGCGCCGGCCTCCGGATCATCGGCTCCCGATTCACGGCCGATACTCGCCGGTTACGAGAGTTTGCCAGCCGGAACCGTGTTCCGCATCGCTGGATCGACCTGGAGCAGGACAAGGAAGCCGAGGCCATACTGCAGCGACTGGACATTCCCCCCGAGCAGACCCCGGTTGTGATCTGGAAGGGAAACAACGTCCTGCGCAATCCCAGCAACGTTGAGCTGGCGCGCCTGATCGGCCTGCGGGTGGTGCCGGATCGCACCGCTCATGACCTGGTGGTCGTCGGTGCCGGCCCCGCCGGGCTTGCCGCAGCGGTGTACGGAGCATCCGAGGGCCTTTCCACCGTGGTGCTGGACCAACTTGCCACGGGCGGGCAGGCGGCGACCTCGTCACAGATCGAGAACTACCTCGGTTTCCCCGCGGGCATTTCCGGCGCCGAGCTGGCAGACCGGGCGGTCGTGCAGGCTCGCAAGTTCGGTGCTGTCTTCACTATCCCGGGCGAGGCGCAGTCGCTCGACTTCGCCGACGGATATCACCGGCTACGACTCGCCGATGGTGAGGAGCTGACCGCGCACACGGTGATCTTGGCGACGGGCGTCCAATACAAGCGGCTGGACATCCCGGGTATGGAGCGTCTCGAGGCACCCAGCGTGTACTACGCAGCGACCGAGAGCGAGGCGCAGCTCTGCCGGGGTGACCCCGTGACCGTCGTCGGCGGCGGTAACTCCGCTGGTCAGGCGGCGATCTTCCTGGCCAGGCGGGCGTCGGCGGTGAACCTGGTGATCCGCCACGGCGACCTCAACCGGGACATGTCCCGCTATCTCGCCGACCGGATCAGGCGTACGCCGCGGGTGAAGGTCTGGCGGAGTTGTGAGGTATCCGAACTCTTCGGGGACACCGCCATGACAGCGGTCGAGATCCACGACCTTGCAACTGACGAGCGGCGGGTCGTCGACTCGTCGGCACTGTTCCTGTTGATCGGGTCGGTGCCGCACACCGCTTGGCTCGACGGGCAGATACCGCTGGACGAGAAAGGGTTCGTGCTCACCGGATCTTCCGGGAACGGCTACAGAAGCATGCTCGAGACCGGCCGGGCGGGCGTCTTCGCTGTCGGTGACGTACGGAGTGGCTCGGTCAAACGCGTGGCGTCTGCGGTCGGTGAAGGCGCGATCGCCGTCCGGCTGGTCCATGAGTTCCTGGACACCATCGAGCGGCGCTGACCCGCTACGAGGATGGCCGGATCGCGTACGTCGATCCGAGCGGAACTCGTTCCGTAGCTCCGTCTCGCGAAACCGCCGACAAGGTCAGCGGCGCGTGCTCACCAGGGACACACCCGTGCCGCTCACGAGAACTCACTTAACCGCTCAGCGACGATGATGGTGGGTATCACTACAGGTTGGCCGCGCCGGCGATCATCCAAAACGTGAACAAGCCGGCGATCATCAGAACGTGAACAAGAGGGAGAGCTTCGTTCAGGTGAGCAACCGGCTGAGGAACTCCAGCAGTCCTCGCGGACCATCGACGATGAGATCGGCCTTGTCGATCAGTGCCGGCGGGACCTCCGCGGAGTCGACCGCGACACGTAGCGCATCGCCGCCGGCAGCCTTCAGCTCGAGTGCCGCGGCAAATGCAGAAAGGTCACCAAGATCGTCACCAGCCACCACGACACCGCGGGCCTTGGACTCGGCAGTGACCCGACGAACGGCGTCGCCCTTGTCGCTGCGCACCGCTGGACGCAGCTCCCAGACCTGCTTCCCGCGGATCACCTCCAGGCCGTGCCTCTCAGCGATTTGCCGCACTGCTTCATCGATGGGCGCCGCCCAGCGCGCGGGGTCGGCAAGCCGCCGCGTATGGACCGCCACCGCGTACTGCTTGTTCTCCAGGTAAGCGCCACTGTCACGTACTGCGGCGCAACTGTGCAGATCTTGCTGAGCAGCCATAACGGCTGGGCGCGCTGCCTTCAGCCGCGGATCTACCCATAGCTCCCCGTCGCGGATCCCTTGGAGCCCGTACAGTCCGAGATAGCGGACTCCCGGAGCGGCAGCGTGCTGGGCCAGAAAGTCAGCCGGGCGACCCGACAGCAACGCAACCGCAGCAAACCGGGGAGCCAGCTGACCAAGCAGCGCCGCCGTCCCGGGCAGCGGTCTTGCCTGGTTCGGATCATCGACGATTGGGGCCAGCGTGCCGTCGAAATCGAGGCACAAAGCGGTCGTCTGCGCCTGCGCTGCCACTCGGGCAGCGTGCTCGGCGAGTGCCGTGTCAGCTGTTGCCGTCACGACGGTGGTCAAGTGAGAAGGTATGCCGCTCGCCTGGGTGCAAGTCCACAGCGTCGTCCCGCACCAAGACGGTGATGGGTGCTGCCGGACCCGGGCGTGAACTGACATCGATCCGGTCCTCGGAGAACGCCAGCTCGACGCGGTGGCTGCGATAGTGCACGCTGAACTGCAGTTGTTTGATCTCAGGCGGGATTGCCGGGTCGAATCGGAGCACTTGCCCGCGGGCTCGCATACCGGTGAGGCAGCGCAACACAAGATCTACCGTGCCGGCCATCGCTCCTAGGTGGATGCCCTCTGCGGTGGTTCCGCCCTGAACGTCCGCGATGTCGCTCTGCAATGCCCGTTGCAGACACTGCCAGGCCTCGGCAGGGTCATAACGGGCAAGAACCCAGGCGGTCACGACAGAGCTGAGAGTCGAACCATGCGAGGTGCGTG
>Ga0207706_10005348_pt1 | contig 11967 bp, 10 predicted proteins | sample KBSC53metaG_FD_184318 | JGI IMG/M metagenome (GOLD analysis project Ga0207706, IMG submission 184318) | Corn rhizosphere microbial communities from Kellogg Biological Station, Michigan, USA - KBS C5-3 metaG (SPAdes) (version 2) | ecosystem: Host-associated > Plants > Roots > Rhizosphere > Soil ... | reverse complement strand
CGGTGCAGACCTTTGCCTCGGGCGAGGCCTTCCTGGCCGGCGCCGACCTGCAGCGCGCAGGCTGCGTGATCCTCGACCTGCGCATGGAGGGCGTGAGCGGGCTGCAGGTGTTCGATGCATTGCGCGCGCAGGACAGCCCGCTGGTCGTGATCTTCCTGTCCGGCCACGGCGACATTCCGATGGCCGTCGAGGCGGTGCAGAACGGCGCCTTCGGCTGGCTCGAGAAGCCCTGCAACGACGAGCGCCTGCTCGACAGCATCGCCCGGGCCCTGCAGCGCGCCGGCGAGATCGCCGTGCGCCGGCAGGCCCGCCAGGCCGCGCAGGCGCTGTGGGACAAGCTCACGCCGCGCGAGATGCAGGTCGCCCGGCTGGTCGCCGAGGGCAAGCCCAACAAGCAGATCGCCCTGGAACTCGCGCCGCTGGAGCAGCGCACGGTGGAAACGCACCGCGCCCACGTGTTCGCCAAGCTGGGGCTCGCGAACAGCCACCAGCTCGACCGGTTCCTGCGGGAACACGGGCTGTAGTCCTTTCTAGGTATTTACCCTTGCGTACCGATACGTAGCCGCGCGGCGGGCGGCTACGGACGACAGCGCGCCGGCGGCCGGACAGACTTGCCGGTACGGTCTCGCGCGGCTTTGCGGCGGGCCGCAGCCAGAGACAAGGACACCTTTCCATGACCAACATCGCCAGTGCGAGCGTCGGCGCCTCCGGCCCGGACGCGACCGCCAACAACACGCCGTATACCTTCGAAGAAAAGCGCAAGCGCATCTTCGCCATCTTCGCCGCCTCGTCCGGCAACCTGGTGGAATGGTTCGACTTCTACGTCTACGCCTTCTGCGCCATCTACTTCGCGCCGGCCTTCTTCCCCAAGTCGGACCCGACCGTGCAGCTGCTGAACACCGCCGGCGTGTTCGCCGCCGGCTTCCTGATGCGCCCTATCGGCGGTTGGCTGTTCGGCCGCCTGGCCGACCGCAAGGGCCGCAAGACATCGATGGTCACTTCGGTCGTCATGATGTGCGTGGGCTCTCTGGTCATCGCCTGCCTGCCCACCTACGCGCAGATCGGCGCCGCCGCGCCCGCGCTGCTGCTGGCCGCGCGGCTGCTGCAGGGCCTGTCGGTCGGCGGCGAATACGGCACCACCGCCACCTACATGAGCGAAGTGGCCATGCGCGGCCAGCGCGGCTTCTTCTCGTCGTTCCAGTACGTCACGCTGATCGGCGGCCAGCTGCTGGCCGTGGTGGTGGTCGTGGTGCTGCAGCAGGTGCTCGACGAGGCCGAGCTCAAGAGCTGGGGCTGGCGCATTCCGTTCGTGCTCGGTGCCGTGGCTGCCGTGGTGGCCCTCATGCTGCGCCGCACGCTGACAGAGACCGCCAGCACCAAGACCCGCGCCGCCAAGGGCGCCGGCACCATGCGCGAGCTGTTCACGAACCACAAGCGCGCCTTCTTCGTGGTGCTGGGCTACACGGCCGGCGGCTCGCTGATCTTCTACACCTTCACCACCTACATGCAGAAGTACCTGGTGAACTCGGCAGGCATGTCGATCAAGACCGCCAGCAACGTGATGACGGCCTGCCTGTTCATCTACATGTGCATGCAGCCGGTGTTCGGCGCGCTGTCCGACCGCATCGGCCGGCGCAACAACATGCTGCTGTTCGGGGCGCTGGGTGCGCTGATGACGGTGCCGGTGCTGAGCAACCTGCAGAGCGTCGGCAGCCCGCTGGCGGCGGGCGTGCTCATCACGCTCGCGCTGGCGGTGGTGAGCTTCTACACCTCGATCAGCGGCATCGTGAAGGCCGAGATGTTCCCGCCCGAGATTCGTGCGCTGGGCGTGGGCCTGTCGTACGCGGTGGGCAATGCCATCTTCGGCGGCAGCGCGGAATACGTGGCGCTGGGGCTGAAGTCGATCGGGCACGAGTCGTACTTCTACTGGTACGTGACGGCGATGATGGGCGTGGTGTTCCTGGTGAGCCTGCTGCTGCCGAAGCAGGCGACGTACCTGCACCACGACAAGTAGACAGTGCTTCAGCGGGCGGCGCCCTGCGCGGCCAGCGCCAGGGTCCGCTTCGCGATGCTGACGAGGTGGATCTGGCTCGTTCCCTCGTAGAGGCGGAACAGCCGAACGTCGCGGTAGAAGCGCTCGGCCACGTTGCCGGCGATGAAGCCGCTGCCGCCGAAGACCTGCACGGCCCGGTCGGCGACGCGGCCGCACATCTCGGAGGCGAACAGCTTGCACATCGACGCTTCCATCGTCACGTCGATGCCCTCGTCCCTCTTGCGCGCCGTCTCCAGCACCAGCGCGCGCGCCGCATGCACCTCGGTGTTGCTCTCGGCAATCATCTGCTGCACCAGCTGGAAGTCGCCGATGGGCTGGCCGAACTGCCGGCGCGACTGCGCCTGCCGCGCCATTTCCTCCACCAGCCGGATCGCAGGGCCGATGCACAGCGCGGCGAGATTGATGCGCTGCTTGTTCAGCGTTTTCATCGCCGTGCGAAAGCCCTGCCCTTCGACGCCGCCGACGATGGCCGAGGCCGGCACGCGCACACCTTCCAGCCTGACCTCGCCCACCGGCGAGCCGTGCTGGCCCATCTTGCGGTAGGGCTGCGAGGTCGACAGGCCGGGCGCGCCGCGCTCGATCAGGAAGGCGCTGATGCCGGCCGCACCCTTCGCGTTCGGGTCGGTCCGGGCGAACACGGTGAACAGGTTCGCAACCGGCGCGTTGGTGATGAAGCATTTCTGCCCGGTGATGACGAAGCTGTCGCCGTCGCGCACCGCCACCGTCTTCTGCGCCGTGGCGTCCGATCCGGCCTCGGGCTCGGTGAGCGCGAAGCAGCCGGTCAGCTCGCCGCTGGCCAGCCGCGGCAGGTAATGGCGCTGCTGCTCGGGCGTGCCGTCGACCACGAGCGACTCCGATGCGATGCCGGTGTTGCCTCCGAAGCGCGCACGGAATGCAGTCGCGACCTGCGACACCTCGAGGTTCACCAGCGTCAGTTCCTCGGTGGTCAGGCCGGCGCCGCCGAAAGCCTCGGGGATGCTGTGGCCGAACAGGCCGATCTCGCGCATGCGCTGGACGACCGGTTCGGGAATCAGGTCGTCACGGTCGACCTGCTCCTCCAGCGGCAGGCATTCGTCATGGATGAACCGGCGCACCTCGGCGAGCATGGCCTGGAATTTCTCGCGGTCCCTGATCATGGTTTCGCCTCGTTGTCCGCCGCGCGCACATCCCGCAAGAGCGCATAAAGCATGTCGTTGGGCGCCGCGCAGCCGGCCGGCTGGCGCGCGCCGAACAGGACGGCGTCGCTGCGTGTGAGTTCGGGCCGTTCGCGCTCCTCGATCCAGTCGTACACCACCGTGCGCGCGGCGATGCGCCATTCGCCCTGGCGGCGCTCGAAGCGGTCGAGGTAGCGTCCGCACAGCAGGGTGCGCTTCGCGGGCGCATCGGCAGGGGCCTGCAGTGCGAAGAAGCCGCTCTCCACCGCAGCCACGTCGCCATGCAGCTCGATCGCGATGTTGTTCACCTGGTGCACGCGCCGCCCGCCCTGGCGCAACCGCTGCAGCGCCTGCGCGATGAAGCCGTCGGCGCTGCCGTTCCAGGCGCCATGGCAGTCGGTGGCGTCTTCCCAGTAGGCCGAGCGCAGGGCCTCTTCGTCGACGCGGTCGATGCCGCGGCAGTAGCGGTAGAGGCACTCGCGGATCGCCTCGCGATCGAGCAGCGCCTGCAGCGGTGCGCGCGGGTTCATGCCGCCGGGGCCGCTGGCGCCGCGGCGCGTTTGAACAGCTGCATCACGTTGCCTTCCGGGTCGCGCAGCGACATCACCGCGCCGTGCGCGCCCATGTCGCGCGTGCCGATCACCTCGCCGCCCGCGCCGGTGATGCGCTCCTGCGCACCGGCGAAGTCGCTCACCTCGAACACCATCACCACGCCGGAGGTCGCCGGCGCGGCCTCTTCGGCACAGGCCAGCGCCACGCTGGTGTTGCCCACGCCGTACTGGAACCAGCGGTCCTTGTCGCGGAACTTGAGCTTCAGCCCCAGTGCCGATTCGTAGAAGGCATGCAGCTCGGCCGGGCGTTGCGCCACCACGTACACGTTCTGCAGGCGCTGGGGAGAAATGTCCTCGGCGCTCACAGCGAGGTCTCCGATGCGCCGCCGTCCAGTCGGATCACCTCCGCGTTGACGAAGCGCGAGCCGTCGCCGGCCAGGAAGCAGATGGCGTCCGCAATGTCTTCCACGGTGCCGAGCCGGCCCAGCGGCGTGCGCGCGATGCGCCTGGCGTCGAGCTCGGCGTTGCGGTGCTTGGCCGTGCCTTCGGTCGGCACCGCGCCGGGCGCCACGGCGTTCACGCGGATGCGGCGCGCGCCCAGGTCGGCCGCCGCGGCGCGGGTGATGCCGAGCACGCCGGCCTTCAGGCCGCTGTAGACCACCGATCGCGCAGGCGACTTGAAGCCGGCGATGGAGGCCACGTTGATGATGGCGCCGCCGCGTTCCGGGTCCATCGCCTCGGCCGCGGCCTGGATGCCCCAGATCACCGACTTGAAGCCGATGTCGACCATACGGTCCATCACCTCGGGCGTGATTTCCATCAGCGGCTGGTAGCGCACCCAGGCCGCGTTGTTGACCATCACGTCGAGCCGGCCCGCCTCGCCGGCCAGGCGCTGCACCGCCAGGCGCATGCCTTCGCGGCTCGAGACGTCCTGCGGCACCGCCACGGCCTTGCCGCCGAGGCGGCGGATCTCCGCGACGGTGTCTTCCACGAACTCGGCCTTGAGGTCGTTCACGCCGACCGTCGCGCCCAGCCGGGCGAAGGCCAGCGCGGTGGCTCGGCCGATGCCGTGGCCCGCGCCGCTGATGAAGGCCACGCGGCCTTCGAGGGACTGTGATGCATTCATGGCTTGTCTTTCGTTTCCGGCACCAGCAGCGCGTCGAGCGCGAAGGCACCGTGCCCGTGGTCGAGGACCACCAGCGGGTTGATGTCGATCTCGGCGACGCTGCGCGCATGCCGTGCGGCGAACCGCGACAGCGCCGCCACGGCGCGCGCCGCGGCCGCTACGTCGGCCTTCGGCCGGCCGCGTGCGCCATCGAACAGCGCAAAGGCCTTGAGGGAGCGAAGCATCTGCATGGCCTGTGCCTCGGTCACCGGCGCCACCTGCAGCGCCACGTCGCGCAGCACCTCGGCATAGATGCCGCCCAGGCCCACCATCACGACCGGGCCGAAGACCGGGTCCTTCATGGTGCCGAGGATCAGCTCGGTGCCGCCCTGTGCCATCTGTGCCACCAGCACGCCGGCGATGCGCGCCTGCGGCGCCTTCTGCGCGACGCGCGCCAGCAGGCTGTCGTATTCGTCGCGCAGCTGCGCCTCGGAGCGCACGTTGGTCACCACGCCGCCAACCTCGGTCTTGTGCGGGATGTCGGGCGAGACGATCTTCAGCACCACCGGAAAACCTATGTCGCGCGCCGCGGCCAGTGCCTCGTCCCGGCCGCCGGCCGTGACTTCCTTCAGCACCGGGATGCCGGCCTGCGCGAGCACGGCCTTGGCACTGGCCTCGTTGGCGAAGGCTTCGGCCGGAAGCGCTTCGGCCGACCGCGACGCGACCGCCACCTCGGCCTGTTCGCCACGTGTGCCGAGGCGCACCAGCGCCGCCAGCGTGGCACACGCCGCATCGATGGTCTCCACTGTCGGAAAGCCCATCTCGTTCAGCTGCGCCATGGTGTCGGGCGGCGCCTTGCAGCACAGCAGGACGAGCCGCGACGGATGCGCACGGCGCACCTGCTCCAGCGCCGCGAGGTAGACGTCGCGCAGCCGCGGCATCTGGAAGGCGTACGCCGACTGCAGGATCACCGCGTCGCAGCTCGCATCTTCCGCCACCGCCGACAGCACCTGCACCAGCAGCTCGGGCCGGCTCGACACCTGCGCCGTCATGTCGACGGGATTGCCCGGCGATGCGTAGGGCAGCGCGGCCACGATGCGTTCCTGCGTGGCCGCGGAGAGCTTCGGCAGTTCCAGCCCCTGTGCGCTGGCGGCGTCGGCCATCAGCACGCCGAAGCCGCCCGATGCCGTGACCAGCGCCACGCGCGGCCCCTTCGGCGCACGCGCCGTGCCGACCACCGACACAGCATGGCCCACTTCGAGCAGCTGCTCGATGCTGGGCACGCGAATGGCGCCGGCATTGCGCAGCACCACGTCGAACACCGCGTCCGAACCGGCGAGCGCACCGGTGTGCGAGGCCGCCGCTTCGCTGCCGGCCGACGACACGCCCACCTTCAGCACCACGACCGGCTTGCCTGCCTCGCGCGCCATGGCCAGTGCGCGCACCAGCTTGGCCGCATTGCGGCAGGTTTCCATGCAGCACAGGATGACCGAGGTGGCCGGGTCGGTCGCCAGCGAGGCGATGCCGTCGGCAATATCGACGTCGCATTCGTTGCCCGTGGTCAGCAGGCGGCTGATGCCGATGCCACGCTCGACGGCCAGGCGCATCGTGTAGCTGCCGAGGTTGCCGCTCTGCGACACGATGCCCACCGGACCCACCGTCGGGAACGACGACTCCAGCGCCACCGAAAAGGTGGCGATGCTCCTGTCCGCCACGCCGATGGAGCCCAGGCAGTTCGGCCCCACCACGCGCATGCCCGATGCCCTGGCGACTTCGCCGATGGCCGCCTGCAGGCGGCTGCCCTCTTCGCCCATCTCCGAGAAGCCCGAAGACAGGATGACGGCCGCGCGCACGCCGCGCGCGGCGCAGTCTTTCACCGCTTCGAGCACCGCATCGGGCGGCACCGCCATCACGGCCAGGTCGGGCACCGACGGCAGCTCGGCAACGTTCGCATAGGCGGGCAGCGACTGCACCGTGCCGCCTTTGCGGTTGACCGGATAGATCGCACCGCGGTAGCCGTACTTCTGCAGGAACTGCAGCGGCCGCCCGCCGATCTTGGTCACGTCGTCCGACGCTCCGAAGATCGCGATCGAGCGCGGCTTGAAGAGTGCCTCCAGCCCCTTGCCCACTTCGACTTCGACTGTCGCCATCGCTCAGCGCCCCTTGAACACAGGCGGACGCTTTTCCAGGAAGGCCTGGCGCGCTTCCTTGGCATCCTCGGTGCGCGACAGCGCCATGGTGATGTTCTGCTCGAAGCGGTAGCCGTCGCGCTGCGGCATCACGTCCATCATGTTGGCGGCCTGCTTGGCATAGGCCAGTGCGATCGGGCTCTTGGAGGCCATCTCCTGCGCGAGGCGCATGGCGGCGGGCATGAGCTCTTCCGCCGGAACCACCTCGTCGAGCACGCCGCGGCGGTACAGCTCGGCGGCCGGCACGCGCATGCCGGTGAAGAACATGTGGCGCGTGAACGAGCGCCCGAACATGGTCCGCAGCATCGAGACTCCGCCGGCAAGGCCCACGTTGATCTCGGGCATCGCGAAGCTCGCATCGTCGGAGGCCAGGAAGATGTCGCACGCGGCCATCAGGCCGAAGCCCGCGCCCAGTGCCGGGCCGTTGACGGCCGCGATGACGGGCTTGGCGCATTCGCGAATGGCGTTGCCGGTCTCACGGGTCCAGCGGTTGTGGTCGAGGAAGTCGCCGGGCTTGTCGGCCGAGGGGCGGTCCTTCAGGTCGGCGCCGGAGCAGAAGAACTTGCCGGTGCCGGTGAGGATGGCCACGCGGATGTCGTCGCGCTCGGAGATCTCGTCGAACACCTGGATCAGGCGGTGGCGAGTGTCGCGGCTCAGCGCATTGACGGGCGGCTTGTCCAGCCGCACGACGGCGACGAACTCGGAAACTTCAAGACTGACGCTCATGACGAACTCCTGGCAACGTGGGACATGCCGCAGGCCGCCGCATCGGCAACGGCGGCTTCGGTCGGGGAATGCAGCAACCGCGACGCATGCGCCATGCGGTCGCCGTAGCGGAACTCGGAGGCGAGCAGGCGCTGCGCCATGCGGGTGGCCAGCACCTCTTCGCTGACGCCCATGCCGCCATGCATCTGGATCGCGCCTTCGGCGCACAGCCGTGCCGTCTCGGCCAGCGCGACTTTCATCAGGCGCAGCGTGCGGCGCAGGTCGGCGGCGCCGCGCTCGTGTTCCTGGAAGGCGTGCATCAGCAGGCCCTTGGCGCAGAGATAGCGCACATACATGTCCGCCGTGCGGTGCCGCAGCACCTGGAACGACGCCAGCGCCACGCCGAACTGGCGGCGCTCCTGCAGGTGCTTCACGGTCTGCTCGATCAGCGTGGCGAGCGCGGCCACGGTATCCGCCGCGGTGAGCAGCAGCGCTGCGTTGTCGGCTTGCCCGATGGCCGAGTCCACCGCGGCACCGCGTGCGATGCACGCCACCGCCGGCACCGTCAGGCCGTCGAGCCTGAAGTCGGCGCTGCGCCGGCCTTCCATGGTGCGGTAGGTGGCGCTGGGCGCGGGCATGTGTTCGTGGTCGACCAGGAAGAGCGCCGTTTCGCCGCTGCCCTGCAGCAGCGCGGGCACCAGATGGTGCGTGGCCGCCAGCGACACGTCCACGCCCTTCACCTCGCCGGTCAACGCGTAGCCGATGTCCAGCTGCTTCGCCGTCAGGGCGACCTCGTCGAGCGAGGCCGAAAGCGAGGTCAGCGGTGCGATCTTCGCGCTGCCTTCGCACACCGCTTCGAGCCAGCGCGCGGAGGTGTCTGCGTTGGCCGCTTGCAGCAGCAGCGGCGCGACCGCGCAGGTTTCGATCACGGGCAGGTGCACGCCGTGCGTGGCGAGCCCGACGACGATGGAGGCCAGGTCGGACAGCGTGCCGCCGACGCCGCCGGCTTCCTCCGGCACCAGCGTGCAGGTCCAGCCCATCTCGCGCACGGGGTCGGTGCCGGCGAAGTCCCTGGTGGTCTCGTTGTCCTGCGCGAAGCGCGCCGCGGCGTCCAGCAGCATGCCGGGGAACAAAGGGGTGAATGACATCGACACTTTTCAGGCTCCCAGCAATTCATTGGCAACGACGTTGCGCTGCACTTCCGAGGTACCGCCGGCAATCGTGCGGGCGCGGGTGAACAGGTAGTTCTGCACCCAGGCGGCACCGGGCTCGCCCTCGCCCTGCGCCACCAGGAAGCGGTGCGCGGCGTCGGGGCCGACCGCGTCGAGCGCGATCGTGGTCAGGCGCTGGGCCACGTCGGCGCAGGTCATCTTGATGGCCGAGGGCTGCACGCCCAGCGGGCGCTGGTGGATCAGGTCGTCGGTGGCCTGGGCCATCATCACGCGCGCGCCCTTCACGTCGGCCTCGGCCAGCAGCAGGCGGTAGCGCAGGCTGCCGAAATCGCGGCGTCCTGCCGCGGCCCTGGCGGCCTGTTCGACCAGCTGCGTGACCTGCCGGCGCACCAGCTCCAGCCGCGCCACGTTGGCCGGGGGCAGGCGCTCGCGCTCGAGCAGGAACTTGGCGCAGGTCCAGCCCTTGCCGGGTTCGCCGATCAGGTTGTCGGCGCGCACGCGCACGTCGTCGAAGAACACTTCGTTCAGGTGGTGCCAGCCGTCGATGGTGTGGATCGGCCGCACGGTGATGCCGGGCGTGTCCATGGGCACCAGGACCAGCGAGATGCCGTCCTGCTTCTTCGCCTCCTTCGAGGTGCGCACGAGCATGTAGATCATGCTGGCTTCGTGGGCGTGCGAGGTCCAGATCTTCTGGCCGTTGATGACGTACTCGTCGCCGTCCAGCCGCGCGCTGGTGCTGAGCGAGGCCAGGTCGGAGCCCGAGCCCGGCTCGGAGTAGCCCTGGCACCACCAGTCGCTGCCGTCGAGGATGCGCGGCAGGAAGCGCGCCTTCTGCTCGGGCGTGCCGAAGCGGATGATGACGGGGCCGATGTGGCCCAGGCCATGGTGGTACAGCGGCGGGCAGTCGGCCTCGGCCATCACCTCCTCGAAGATCAGCCGCTGCATGATGTCCCAGCCGGTGCCGCCGTGCTCGCGCGGCCAGCTGGGCGCGCCCCAGCCCCTGGCGGTGAGGATCTTCTGCCAGCCGAGGTATTCGCGCTTGGTGATCTTCTGGCCCGCGGCCACGACGGCGCGGATCTCCGGGGGGCACGCACTGCGCGCAAAGTCTTCGAGCTCGCGGCGGAAGTCCGCGTAGGCGTGCGCCTCGCCGCTGGCAGCGGTGGCGGCGGGGGTGTCGGTGTTCGACATGTGCGTTGTCTCCTGTCCTGTGGTCCATGCGCGGCGCTTTGCCGCGCCAATCGGTGCTAGGCGGCCGCGGGGGCGTCCTTGCGCAGCCTGGTGATCAGTTCGTCGAGCGCGGCCACGGCGCCGACGGCGTCGCGCCGGCGCAGGCACCGCGCCACTTCGCGCCGCAGCGGAAACAGGTCGGGCCGCGGCAGCACGGGAACGACATGCGTCATGCGTTCGCGCAGGATGGCGGTCATGGTCTGCGCCATCAGCATGAGCGCCTCGTTGTGCCCCGCGTCCGCGATGGCGCAGAAGAAGCGGCTGGCCGATTCGATGCGCTGCGCGAGCGTGTCGCAGGGCTGGTGGCGCTCGATGGCGTCGACGGCCTTCTCGACCGCGTCGAGTTCGGCTTCGCTGGCGCGTTCGCAGGCCAGGCGCAGCAGCGTGCCGTACAGCGTGCGGTAGGCCTCGTCGAGATCGGCCGAGCCCAGCCGCCCCTGGATCACCAGCGTGCGCAGCGACTCCGCCAGCATCATGTAGGCGCCCTTGTAGAACACCAGCGCGTGGTCGGCGCCGCCGCCGCCCATGTGCTTCACCTCGCCGATGAAGATGTGGTGGTCGCCCGCCTCGTGGCAGGCGTGCACGCTGCACTCGAAGCTGGCCAGGCAGTCGTCGATCACCGGCATGCCCAGCGGACCGGCGCGCCAGGCGACGCCTTCGAACTTGTCGGCGATCTTGCTGGAAGCGAAGCGGCCCGACAGCGCGTCCTGGCTCTGCGAGAGGATGTTGATGGCAAAGCCCTCGGCCTCGCTGAACGCGCCCACCAGGCTGCTGGCCTTGCGCAGGCTGAACAGCACCAGCGGCGGCTCCAGCGACACCGAACTGAACGAGTTGCAGGTCAGGCCGACCGGCCGCCCGTTCGCTTCGCGCGTCGTGATGACGGCCACGCCGGTCGGGAAGCAGCCGAGCAGCTGGCGGAAGAGTATCGGCTCGATCGGCGCGGCCTGAGTCACGTCGGACACGGCATGGGTCATGGCTTTCCCCTCGGGTGAGTCGCTGGGCCCGCGCCGCCTCAGGCGGCTGCGAGTTCGGGCACGACCTGCGCGACGTGCGGCGGGTCGTTGGCAATCTCGCGCTGCACCGCGGGCATGATCACCTTGGCCCACAGCTCCAGCTGGCGCAGCATGGTCGGGTGGTCGAAGTCGCCCATCTGCGTCTGGAACGCGTAGTGGCAGGGCTTGAGCGTGCGGATCTCCTTCACCACGCGCTCGATCACCTGGTCCACCGAGCCCACCGGCAGGTTGGCGCGCATTTCCTCGAGCGTGGCCTCGCCTTCGACGATGCCTTCCTCGACCTGGTAGTCGTCGGCCACCTGGGCGGTACGGCGCTTCAGGCTCACGGCAATGCGGCGCTGGAAGCGTGCGCAGTCGAGGTAGCGCTCGACCTCCGCCTTGTTGTCGCTGGCATAGGCCGCGCGCAGCACGCCGACCTGCACCCGGGCCGGGTCCTTGCCTTCGGCGAGCGCGACCTTGTCGATCAGGTTGCGGGTCTGGCGCAGCTTCTCCACGCCGCCGTCGCCGCCCGAGACGAACACATGGTGACCGCCGCGCACTGCGCGTGTCACGAAGGTCGGGTCGACGCTGGTGATCCACATCGGCGGCATCGGCTGCTGCACCGCACGCTGGCTGATGGCGCTCATGGGCTGCTGGTAGAACTCGCCGTCATAGCTGAACTTGGGCTGCTTCAGGCCCAGCTCGAGCATGTCGAGCATCTCCAGCGTGCGCGCCTTGGCGGTGTCGAGCGAGACACCGAAGCGCTCGAATTCGAAATGCTGGTAGCCCGAACCGATGCCCAGGTTGAGACGGCCGTTG
>Ga0207706_10005346_pt1 | contig 11968 bp, 8 predicted proteins | sample KBSC53metaG_FD_184318 | JGI IMG/M metagenome (GOLD analysis project Ga0207706, IMG submission 184318) | Corn rhizosphere microbial communities from Kellogg Biological Station, Michigan, USA - KBS C5-3 metaG (SPAdes) (version 2) | ecosystem: Host-associated > Plants > Roots > Rhizosphere > Soil ... | reverse complement strand
GTTCGAGCGGTCGACGCGCAGAGGCATCCACAGAACTGAAGCGCGGAGCTCTTAGCTTTGTCAGCTGAATAGCTCGCAGCTCCCTGCCACACGTACGCATCAGCGGAGAGCTGAGAGCGAGCTTGGAGCTCCCCGCTCACACTGTAACGCGAGTAGTGACGACTCCCCGCTGCAAAGCTGACCTGCTAACAGCTCCCCGCTTCAGTATTGCACCAAGCCAGATTGCGCCGCGATCTGTACGCCGAGAGCCGTCCCCGCTTCCGTATTGAACCAAGCCGGATCGCGCCGCGATCCCGACGCCGAGATGTTAGGCGATCAGCTTCTTCTGCCGCTCCCTGATCGTGCGATAACACTCGCACGAGACCTTCTCCAGCCCATCGCGATCGACGACAGCGATGGTGCCCCGCCCATGCGCGATCAGCCCTGCCTTCTCGAGGATCCCCATCGCCACCGTTACACCCGGGCGGCGGACGCCGAGCATTTCGGCGAGAAATTCCTGGGTCAGGTCGAATTTGTTGCGGCCCACACGATCCTGTGACATCAGCAGCCACCGGGCGCAGCGCTGCTCGATGACGTGGAGCCGGTTGCAGGCAGCGGACTGGGCCACCGTCTCGAAAACGAACTGGCTGTAGCGGTGCAGAAGGTCGTGAAAACTGTCGCACGAACGGGTCAGCTCGATGAAATCCGGCGCCGCTATCCGACGAGCCTTGCCGGTAATCTGGCCGATGCCTTTGAGCCGCGAGTTGGGAGCACGGTGAAACGCTGCGATCCCCGCGAACCCGTCGCTTCCCACGGTCATCGCCTCGACCGAATCGCCATCCTCCATCTCCGTCACCAGCGAGATCACGCAGTCTTCCGGGAAGTAGACGAACCCGATCGGCTCTTCCCGCCGGAAGACGAGCTCTTTCGATTCGATCGTGACCATTTCACACCGCTCGAGAACCTCTTCGAGCTCCGCGGGCGGCAGGAGCGAGAGGATACGGTTCCGAATGTTCGAGGTCGCACCACGGGCCGGCGCAGCTTCCTCGGGCGAGGGGGTGGTTTGGAAGGATGCAGTTGCCATACAAACCAGCTTGAGGGAGGTGAGTCGCAAGAGACCGCAGTCCTCCTGACCACGGCGCTCCGGTCCGTGGTTTTGCAAATAGCGAACCTGTCTAGGGTTAACCCCTGCCCGAATTGCCTTCGATGATCCTCGCCGGAGCGCCCGGAATGCAGTCAGCCGGGGTCGGGCATCGAGGGTGGCTGAGGTGTTATCTTCGGAGGGTCGAAACCGTCTTTAAGACGCCCCTGCCACTATAGAGCAGCAGGACTGAAGTAGCCGCACCGGACGACATGACTATACCTGCTGATCCACAGCCAAACGAGCGAAAATTCCGGTTCAAGGACGAGTGGCTGGTCTCGCTCGTCGGGACCATGCCGGGAGTCACGCCGGAGCTCATAAAACGCTGGCGCTTTCAGCAGAAACCCTACATCGCGCAGGCCCTCATTGACGGTGATGTGCTCTCCTTCAAGGAGATCGCTGAAGTCGTCAAAGACGCATTCCGCATCGATTACGTCGACCTCAACCCCGGCGCGATCGACAAGAGCGCAATGCAGATCCTGCCCGAGAAGCTTTGCCGGGATCACAACGTTCTCCCGGTCAAAGTCGACAGCCGCATGGTCCACCTGGCGATGGCCAACCCCCTCGACCAGGAAGCGATCCAACGCGTGAGCTGGGCGACCAGCCGCGAAGTCACTCCCCTTTTCTGCCCGCCGGGTCAGCTCGACAAGCTCGTTCAGGAAACTCTTCGCCCCGACGCGATGATATACGGCCTGATCGAGAAGCTGGATCAGGCGAGCGCCATCGAGCAGGTCAAGGAAGAGGAAGAGAACGAGGCGAATCTGGTTCGCGTCCACGCCCCGGTCATCAAGCTCGTCGACGCCATCATCGCCAACGCCATCAAGCTGCGCGCTTCCGACATCCACATCGAGCACGATGAGACCAACACGCTCGTTCGGTTTCGCATCGACGGGCTGCTGAAGAACATCATGGTGCTGCCGCGGTTCATCGGCGTCGGTCCGGTCGTATCGCGCGTGAAGATCATGTCCGAGCTCGACGTCGCCGAACGTTTCAGACCGCAGGACGGGCGCGCCAAGGTTCGGGTCAACGGAGAGGAAGTGGCGCTTCGCGTTTCGGTTCTGCCGACCCGCGTCGGCGAGAAGGTCGTGATGCGACTCCTCAACGAGAAGTCGGTGCAGGTCTCGATGGGCACCCTCGGCTTCATGCCCGAGCTGCTGGAGCGCTTCAAGGCACTGCTGATGCGCGAGCAGGGGATTCTGCTCGTCACCGGTCCGACCGGCTCCGGCAAGACCACCACGCTCTACGCGGCGCTCAATACACGTCGCGGCGAGTCGGTCAACATCGTCACCGTCGAAGACCCGGTCGAGTACCGCCTCAGCGGCGTCAACCAGGTGCAGGTGAACGAGAAGCAGGGCCTCACTTTCGCCGGCGTGCTGCGCTCGGTGCTTCGCCAGGACCCCGACGTCCTGCTCGTCGGTGAGATTCGCGACCAGGAGACAGCTACCATTGCCTTCCAGGCGGCAATGACTGGCCACCTCGTGCTGTCCACGCTTCACACCAACGACGCCATTGGAGCGATTCCGCGTCTCTCCAACATTGGCGTCGAGCCGTTCCGCGTCGCGGCTGGTTTGATCGGCGTGACCGCTCAGCGGCTGGTGCGCCGTGTTTGCCCGCATTGCCGCTATGAGGCGCCCGTCGAAGAGCTGCATCCGATGATTCGGGCCGCACAGCAGCGCGTGTACGGGAAGGCGAGGCACGTCAAGGCGACTGGATGTGCGGAGTGTGGCTTCACCGGGTACACGGGCCGCCTCCCGCTCATCGAGTTCGTGGAGATCACTCCGGAGCTCCGCGGGATGATCACCACCGGCAAGAGCGCCGAAGAAATCCGCGGCCACGCCCACCGCACCGGCGCGCTTCACAGCTTCGATAACGACGCGCTGTGGCACATCGCCGAGGGCGACACGACGGCGGACGAAGTCATTCCATACACCGAGTTCGAGCGCCGTCGCACGCCGCGCAACAACACGCCGCGCGTGAATGCGGAGTTCGTTCCGGACCTCGACGAAGCCGGCGTTGCCAAACCGTCACGCGTGCTGCTCGCCGTCGGCGACAAGGAAGACCGCGTGCGCTTCAACGACATCCTCGTCGAATCGCGCTTCGCGGTTCAGATCGCAAACGACGGCGCCGCGGCCCTCGGCATCCTGGCTCAGGATCCGCCGAACGCGCTGGTGGTTGGACTGAAGCTGCCGATTCTGGATGGCCGCCAGGTCGTACACGCCGCCCGCACCGTCGTCGGCCTGGTTGACATGCCGATCATCGTCATCGCTCCCGAAGGATCGGAGAGCCAGACCACGGATCTCCTCTCCCAGGGTGTGGACGACGTCCTGTACGAGCCTCTGGACGTAGGCCGGTTCCGCGCGCGCGTGACGGCTGTGATGCGAACTCGCGGACTCTGGTCGGAGACTGAAGAAGTCATGCGACCGCTCATTCCGCAGGACGAGGCCGAGCGGCTGGTCGAGTTCCGGCTCAGCGCCGCGATCGACTCGGCGCCGGAAGAGCGCTTCGACAAGATCACCCGCATGGCGCAGAAGGTTTTCGGGGCGCCTTTTGTCGGTATCTCGTTCGTCGAAGGCGACCGCCAGTGGTTCAAGTCGAAGCAGGGACTTCCGATTGGCGACAGCTCCCGCGACTTGTCGTTCTGCGGCCACGCCATCAACGGGGACGAGATCTTCCTTGTCGAGGATGCGGCGCTCGATCCGCGATTCGCCCAGAATCCGATCGTGCTCGAGGAGCCGCACATCCGCTTCTACGCGGGGCAGCCGGTCAAAGGCCCAGGCGGCCACAACGTTGGCACCCTTTGCGTCATGGACAAGGCGCCGCGCGAGTTCGGTGACGACGACCGCGAGACGCTACGCGATCTCGCAGAGATGGTCGAGAAAGAGCTGAAGGCGAAGGGAAAGGCGAAGAAGGTGGTCGCCCCGCCGGATTGAGCTCGGCCTGACGGACTCGCCTTACCGTTTCCCTGCTTGAGTATTGAACCAAGCCCCATCGGGACGAGATAGGCGCTGCAACGGACGTATTGACTTTCCTCTCCAGCCGCATATCGTTAGCATAGCTAACGATCTCGGAGTCATTTATGCCGCCGCGCACTTCCCTCAGTCGTATCAAGCAGATCGCCATCCCCGTCCACACCATCGACAAGGCCCGCGATTTCTATCGCGACGTACTGGGGCTCCGACATCTGTTCGACGCCCCGCCTTCCCTGTCGTTTTTCGATTGCGGCGGAATCCGTCTGCTGCTCGCAGGGCCTGACGGACAGGGTAAAGACGCGCCCCACCAGCACCCAGTGCTCTTCTACGACGTCAGCGACATCAAAAGCACTTTCGCGCAAATCAAATCGGCGGGCGCCGAAGCTATCGAGGATCCGCACATCGTGGCGCGCCTCAACGGCCAGGAGGTCTGGCTGGCGGCGGTGTCCGATGGACAGGGCAATGTCGTCAGTCTGATGAGCGAGGTGCCAGAGAAGTAGCCGCCCGCATTCGATTGGTACTTCCGGTGCCGACACGGAAAGCACCTTCTGCCGGGAAGGCGCGCTCTACGCTCGCACAGCCGAGTGCGACCGAGCTCGCCGACCAGCTCCACTCGGCGGCAATTCATCTGCTGCGGCGGCTGCGCAAAGAGGATGACGCGAGCGGGATTTCGGCGCCGAGGCTTTCTGCGCTGTCAGTCGTGATATTCGGCGGTCCGGTTACACTCGGGCAGCTCGCGCGCGCGGAGCAGGTGAGGCCGCCAACGATGACGCGCATTGTTACCGGACTGGAAAAAGACGGACTGGTAAGGCGCGTCGGTGACCAGCTCGATGGGCGTCTGACGAAAATCGAAGCGACAACCAAAGGTCAGCGCGTTCTGATGGCTGGTCGCGCGAGGAGGGTGAATCTCTTTGCCAAAGCCGTCGAGCGCCTGAGCACTCGCGAGCTGGCGGAGCTTGCGCAGGGGGTCCAGCTTTTGAGAAAGTTGCTCGACGATCTGTGAGCCCTGTCTGCGAGTTTTTGTCGCTAAGAATTCAGACCATGAAAAAGCCGGCTACCGATTTTGAAGCGCTGCGAGAGGACCTCCGGAATGTCTATGACGGTGATCCCTGGCACGGCTCGTCTATCGTCGCCGTGCTGGACGGCATCGACGCGAAGACCGCCGCGCTTCGCAGCGTGCCGAAGGCGCACACGATCTGGGAGCTCGTGCTGCACATGACCGGCTGGACACGCGAGGTGACGTCACGCGCGCGCGGGGCGCCGCCAAAGTCGCCGCCGGAAGATTGGCCGGTGCCCAACACGCATGGCGGGGAAAAGGCGTGGCAAGCGGCCAGGGACGATCTCCGCGACGCACACAGAGAGCTCGAGCAAGTTGTAGCCTCTCTGAGTCCCGACGATCTCACGCGGCCGATCGGGAAAGAGCGCGACGCCGCACTGGGAACAGGCTACTCGCTTGGCACCCTACTTCGCGGCCTGCTCGAGCACCACACCTACCACGAAGGGCAAATCGCGATACTCAAGCGAGCGGCGGAAACCTTCTGATAGTTACGGAATCCGTGCCCGGCCGATAGTGTTCGCGTCCGTTCCGAACCAGAGTGATCGGGTCGGGATGTTGTAGATCATGTGCCTGATGGTCAGCCCGCCGCTTTCCGAGATGGGCGTGATCGAGATCCAGGACTCCGATTTCGGATCGAATCCAACGAGGCGATTGGGCTGGATGCCCGTCTCGGCGAGCCACAGGCGGTCACGATCGTCCGACGCCATCGCGTAGGGGAGCGACTGCAATCCGGCAGGCAGCGCAAATTCGCGGACTGCGCCCGTCTTCGGATCGAGCCGTCCGAGCATGCCGCGCGTGTAGTCGCCATACCAGATCGTTCCGTCGGAGGTGACAGCGATTCGACGCGGACGTGTCCGCTCGTTGGGAAGCGGATATTCCTTGATTGTCATTGTCGCCGGGTCGATCGTCGCCAGCTTGTTGGTGCCGAATTCGTCGAACCATGGGCGCCCGCTCGGATCGACGACGATCCCGTAAGGGCGCGCGTCCCTGGTCGGTGCCGGCATCAAATGCACTGCCCCGGACTTCGTGTCGAGGTGACCGACGAAATTCGAGAACTGCGCGGTGAACCACATGTTACCCGCGCGATCGAAAATCATCGTATGCGGATCCTTCGCCGCCGGATCCGGCATCTTGTAGACGGTGGTCTTCCCGGTTGCCGGGTCGAGCCAGCCGATGCGCCCGTTACGATTGCCCGAGAACCACACCCTGCCCGCCTTGTCGACGACGAGGTTGTGGGGGTTGGTGCCGGATTCGATCTCGTAGCGCCTGAACTTTCCGGTGGCCGGGTCGAGGTTGGCGACGTAGTTCCCTTCCTGCCCAACGAACCAGACCTTCCCCTGTGCGTCGAGGTATGGATCGCGCGGCCGCGATTTCTCCCAGGGTACCTTCCACTCAGTGACGGCGAGCGGAGCCCGGGCCTGAGCCTGTTGAGCGGTGACGGCGGGGGTCGCAGAGAATACCGCTCCTGCAACGAGCACGATACTGTGACGCAATGAGGTCCCCATTTGAACAACCCGGAAATCGTTTTGCAATCAGCATATGCCGCGGCCGAGGACGATGCCAGTGGCCTCGCCGCAAGCCAGCTGTTTGTAAATCCTTTGTCAACGAGAACACACGAGCTACGAACGGTGTCTAATTTCCTTGTTCGCACACGTACTCAAACCACTGTGATCATGAAACTCCTCCGAATTTCCTCCCTCCTCCTCGTGGTTGCGGGATCAGCCGGCGCTCAACAGGCGGCAACGACTCCGCGCGACGCAGCGGTTCCGCCTGCCTGGGACGTACTCCTCCGTCCGCGCACGCATGTCCCGAAGCCCACCACATCGGCAATAACGGCTGAGGATCTGAGGACGCGGCTGTACATCTTCGCCGACGACTCCATGCAGGGCCGTCTGCTAGCCACCGCCGGCAACGTGAAGGGCACCGACTACATCGCCGGCGAGCTGAAGCGGATGGGGCTCGAGCCAATGGGCGAAAACGGCACCTACTTCCAGACCGTCAACATTGTCGATCGCAGCTACGACAGCGCGACCCGGCTTTCGGTCGGCTCAACGAACTTTGCGCCGTGGACTGATTATGTCCTGCGTGATCAGGGCAGCGGAGCCCGGAGCCTGGATGGCGTGCAGGCGGTGTTCGGAGGAACCTGGGGTGATTCTGCGTCGCTAATCGACGCAACACAGGCGAGCGGCAAGCTCGTTGTTCTGCGCCTCAGCCCGAGCAGCGCCAGTCCGGGAACTGGCGGAGGAGTCAATCGCAGCCAGGTCACACGCCGGTTCTCTACCGCGGCAGGGATCGCGGTCGCCAGCCTCGAAGCGATGGCGCCGCAGCTGGTTCAGATCTATCAACAAAAGAATCAACTGGTGAAGGACGGGACCGATCCGTCGGTGCCCTCATTCATGTATGTCACGCAGCGCGTTGCCAATTCCCTGCTGAATGCCAGCATCGACAGCTTGAAAAGCGGAGCCGCCGGCGCGACGGTCAGCTCGACGCCGAGATATCGAGAAGCGCCCGTCGAATTCCCGGGGCGAAACGTCGTCGCGGTCATTCGGGGGAGCGATCCGAAGCTGCGCGAGCAGTACATAGCAATCGGCGCCCACAACGACCACGTCGGCTTCAGCACGCGCCCGGTTGCGCACGATTCGATCTATGTGATCAACCATCTTTTCCGCACCGGTGGAGCGGACGATCGTCCGCCGCAGCTGGATGCCGCCCAACAGGCGCAGGTCAACGCGCTTATCGCCGATATCCGCCGTCGCAGCAACGGCACATCGGCGCGGCCGGACTCGATCTACAACGGCGCGGATGACGACGGCTCCGGCAGCGTCAGCGCGCTCGAGATCGCTCAGTACTTCGCCGCGCAGAAGGTGAAGCCGAAGAGATCGCTGCTGTTCGTCTGGCACGTTGGCGAAGAGGAAGGACTATACGGCTCGGAGTGGTTCACCGATCACCCGACAGTTCCGCGCGATTCGATTGTGGCGCAGCTGAACATGGACATGATCGGGCGCGGCTCTGCTGCCGACAACACTGGAATCACCAAGGAAGGCCACCGCTATAGCGGCAACCCCAACTACGTTCAGCTGGTTGGATCGCGCCGCTTGTCGACAGAGCTTGGCGATCTCGCTGAGACAGTCAACAAGAGTGGCAAGTCGCCATTGAGCTTCGATTACCTGATGGATGCCAACGGTCATCCGACGAACATCTACTGCCGCAGCGACCACTACGAGTACGCGCGCTACGGCATCCCGATCATCTTCTTCACGACGGGAGGTCACGCGGACTATCACCAGGTGACCGATGAACCACAGTACATCGACTACGATCGGATGGCGCGGGTCGCCCAGTACGTAGCTGACCTTGCGACCAAAATCGGGAACCTCGATCACCGGCCGGTTGTTGATAAGGAGAAGCCGGACCCGAAGGGACAGTGCGTTCAGTAGCAAGAACACCAGAAGCCGGTACCGATTTAAAAGGCCAGCGGGGTAAGGGGTGGGAGTAGGTTGGTTGCGGGTTTTGAGGGCGCCGGGAGGATTCCGGCGCCCTTTTTTTTTGGCCCGACTTTCGCCTTATCGGTACTCGACAGGAAAAGAAATCCCGTAATCAAATCCGAGAGTCTTATGAGAGCATCGGTCCCCATATCGTTGCGCCCCAACGTCGGTAAACCCGCTTTAGCTCTGCTGTTGGCCATTCTGGCCTTGTCGGCGTGCCAGGTCAGTGAGACCGCTCGAGCCGGTAAGCGTGAAAATCGGCAAACCTGGGCACCTGAGAAGCTGTCATCGGTAAGCGGCGTTCCCGCGACGGCGATCGAAGCCGCGATGAAGTCCAAGCTTGCCGGGGCCAAACCGCCGAAGATCGACGACGAGCAATGGGCGCACACCAGGACGCTTTACAGATCTTACGGAGACAATCCGCTCTGGCTTTCCAGCGACGGACTGCACAAGGCGAGAACCAAGGCGATCACCGATGCCATCCTGCTCGCCAACACCGACGGCATGCGGATGGACGACTATCCGATCGGCGCGCTGGCGCAGGCGATTGGTGCTCTGAAGCAGACGAAGACGCCAACGGCCGACCAGCTGGCCGAGGCCGATGTGCTTCTCACCGCGTCGTACGCGGCGCTGGGTGAGGATCTGATGACGGGCCAGGTCGACCCCCGCACCGTTCAACAGGCGTGGCACGTCGATCCGGAAGAGGAGAATATCGACAGCGCTCTTGTCCGGAACCTCCGGTACGAGAAGCTCGATCTTGCCCTCGGGACACTGCGGCCGTCCGACGATGACTACGCCGGCTTGAGCAAGGAGCTCGCTCGCTGGCGGGAGATCACGGTAAAAGGAGGCTGGCAGGCGGTACCGGCCGTCTCCAACAACATCAAGCCAGGCGGGGCTGCAAATCCGGCGCTGCTTACGGCCGTCCGTAACAGGCTGAGCGCCGAGGGAATCCAGCCAGCTACAGGCTCGAGCGATTCCGCGTCTTCAGCCGGGACTGCATCACCCGGCAGATATGACAACAATCTTGCGGGTGCGGTGGCGGAGTTTCAGCGCCGGCACTCGATCAACGTCGACAGTGCTCTTGGAAAAGAGACGATAGAAGCGATGAACGTCTCCGCCAACTATCGCCTCGGCGAAATCGCCGCGAACATGGAGCGGTATCGCTGGCTGCCGCGCACATTCGGCTCCCGTTACATCTTCGTCAACGTCCCCGCCTTCAAGCTCGAGGCATACGATACGGGTCAGAAGGTGTTGGAGATGAAAGTGATCGTCGGGCAGGAGTACCAGGACAAGGCCACGCCTGTATTCGCCGACTCGATGGAGACGGTGGTGTTCCGTCCGTACTGGAACGTTCCGCCAACTATTGCCGCCAAGGAAATCTTCCCCAAGGGCAGCGCGTACATGGCCAGTCAGAACATGGAAACATTCAGGCAGGGCGGACAGACCGGAGTTCGTCAGCGGCCAGGGCCGAAGAACGCGCTCGGGTTCGTGAAATTTCTCTTCCCGAACGATTTCAACATCTACCTCCACGACACGCCGAACCACGAGCTGTTCAACAAGGATGTTCGCGCGTTCAGTCACGGCTGCATTCGATTGGAGAAGCCGGCGGAACTGGCGCAGTGGGTCCTGGGATGGCCGGCTGACAAAGTCGAGCAGGCGATGAAGGATGGGCCGGATGACCACGGCATAAAGCTTCCCCACAAGATCCCGGTCTACATCACCTATTTCACCACTTACATCAACAACGGCCAGTTGTACTTCGGAAACGACCTGTACGGTCGTGACGACAAGCTCGTGCCCGCCGTAATGCCGGGCGCGCTGCCGACACAGGACGTTGTTGACGCGGTACAGGCGCTGCGCAGAGTCGCCGGCGCCTGAGACAGCCCACGAAGAGGATCAGCAGTGGTTCGACCATCTCTACCCGAAGCGGGAGAAGAAATTCCAAGAGCAGCAACAGGTGTCACCGGTCTCGATGACATCCTCGGCGGTGGACTTCCCACCAACCACCTTTACCTGATCGATGGCGAGCCGGGCACGGGCAAGACGACGCTTGCCCTCCAGTTCCTCCTCGATGGCGTGGCCAATGGTGAGCGCGGTCTCTACGTGACGCTGTCGGAGTCCGCCGCCGAGTTGCGGGCGGTGGCGAACTCGCACGGCTGGGAACTGGACGGCATCGAGATATTCGAGCTGTCAAAGGACGCTGCCTTCGATATCGAGGAAGGCTATACAATCTTCCATCCGGCGGAAGTCGAGCTGCAGCACACCGTCGACGAAGTGCTGAAGGCCGTCGAGAAACACAACCCTGGCCGTGTCGCTTTCGACTCGCTATCCGAGATGCGTTTGCTTGCTCGCGAGCCGCTGCGCTTCCGGCGCCAGATTCTCGCTCTCAAGCAATTTTTCAACGGCCGTGATTGTACGGTACTGCTCCTTGACGACAAGACCGCTCCCGAGGGCGATCTGCAGCTGCACAGTCTTGCGCATGGCGTGATCGTGCTCGAGCACGTTGCTCTCGAGTATGGATCGGAGCGGAGGCGGCTGCAGGTGACCAAGGTGCGCGGAATACGGTTCCGCGGCGGTTACCATGATTTCCGAATTGTGACTGGAGGGATCGAGGTCTATCCGCGTGTGCTGCAGGACGAGCCGCGCGTGGATGTCACCGGCGACCATCTCCTCAGTGGATCGAAAGCGCTCGACTCACTGCTAGGAGGCGGGATTACCTGCGGTACGAGCACGCTCATCACGGGCGCCGCGGGAACGGGAAAGTCCGTGCTCTGCACCCAATTCGCGCGCGCCGAAATTCTCCGTGGCAGGCGGGTTCTGTTTTATCTGTTCGACGAGCGCATGAGCACCTTCCGGCTCCGCTCGACGGCGCTGGGCATGGAGATGGATAAGGCAAGAGAGTCCGGACAGCTGAGAATGACCCAAGTCGAGCCAACCGAGCTCTCGCCGGGGGAATTCGCCAGCCAGGTCGTACGAGCAGTCGAGAACGACAAGTGCTCGCTCGTCATCATCGACTCCATCAACGGCTACATGCAGTCGATGCCGGAAGAGCGATTGCTTCCGATTCAGATCCACGAGCTGTTGAGTTTCCTTTCCAACAACGGCGTCACCTGCATCATGACTCTGGTGCAGCACGGAATCTTCGGCAACCCAGTCGACGAGGCAGCCGAAGTCAGCTATCTCGCCGACACCGTCATTCTGATGCGCTACTTCGAGGTTTCCGGAACCGTGCGCCAGGCCGTGTCGGTAGTGAAGAAGCGCAGCGGCGACCACGAACGGACGATCCGCGAGTGCAAGGTACAGAAGGGAGGTCTATTCGTCGGCGAGCCTTTGCGTG
>Ga0207706_10005342_pt1 | contig 11973 bp, 9 predicted proteins | sample KBSC53metaG_FD_184318 | JGI IMG/M metagenome (GOLD analysis project Ga0207706, IMG submission 184318) | Corn rhizosphere microbial communities from Kellogg Biological Station, Michigan, USA - KBS C5-3 metaG (SPAdes) (version 2) | ecosystem: Host-associated > Plants > Roots > Rhizosphere > Soil ... | reverse complement strand
TTTCCTCGCGATTCGCGGACACGATGTTGTAGCTGGCGTCCAGTTTCTTGACCCCGGTTGGACTGGCCGTCACCACCACCGCCTGCAGGGTCGTGGTTTTGCCTTGCCTGTTTCGCTGGGCGGGGGTGGGTGCCGTGGTTTGCGCGGCAGCGTTGCCCGCGGCCTGGCCCGTTGCATCGGCCGCGCCGGGACTGGCCGCCAATGCGATGGGCGACAGCACCGCAAGGATGGCGCTGGTCAACGCCAGTCGGATCAATTTGTCGTTCTTCATGATTTGTCTCCAGCGAGGGGAATGGTTGGGGGCATCTCGTGGGCCCTTTCTTCTTCTGGGTGGAACGACAAGCCGCGCGGCGGCGGCTTGGGCAAATCATCCGGATGCGTTTTCAAGGGAGCCCCGGGGCTCGGGACATGGGGTGGATCGCACAGGTGCGGCACCGCGGGCGGCGCACGAGACCGCGCGCACGCGCGACGCATGCGCGAACGAAAGCGGTTGCTTGCCACCGAAGGTTTGCCGGCTCCAACGAACGACAGCGGTATCTGCATTCATACCGATCATTCCCCGAGGACGCGGCCGGAGTCTGCGCGCGTAAAGACAGCGCTGTCAATTGTGCGGTGCATCACGGCAAGCGGTCCACGCGCGGGCGGCATCGTGCCTAGGGTGCTGGAAAAAAATGTCAATTCGCAATTGTGATGCGGGTCTTGCGCGTTGCACCGCAGCCGTCAGAGTCCACGGAGCAGGCGTGGTTGCCAAAATCCCAACCTGTGCCACACTGTGGCTCCGTAGGCGGCGTGACAGCGCTGTCACGATCGACGACCCAGACGCGCGAGTCTCGCGAAAAGGATCGACAGGTGGGCTCCGCAACCCTCGATGATGTCGCCAAACACGCGGGCGTTTCCGCGAAAACGGTTTCGCGCGTCGCCAACGGCGAGCGGTCGGTGCGGCCGGAAACCCGCGAACGCGTGCTGCGCGCGATCGAAGCTCTCGATTACCGGCCGAACTTGCTGGCGCGCGGCCTCAGCGGCGCGCACGCATACACGGTCGGCCTGGTTTTCGACAATCCCAACGCGTACTACATCATCGCGATGCAGCAAGGTGCACTCGTCGCGTGCGACGACATGCACTTCGGCCTGCAGATCCGGCCCTGCGACTCCACGGTGCCGACGCTGGCCGAGGACTTGCGCGATTTCGTGCATCGTTCGCGCCTGTCCGGACTGGTGCTGACGACGCCGGTGTCGGAACGCACCAAGGCGTTGCGCAAGCTGGTCGGCTACCACATTCCTTTCGTGCGCATCATTTCCGCGGCGCGCGATCCCCGCGACGATTTTCCGTGCGTGTACGTCGACGATCGCGATGCCGCCTACGCGATCACCACGCACCTGCTGCAGTTGGGCCATGTGCGAATCGGGTTTCTGCAGGGTGGGAAACACCATCACGCGAGCGCCGAGCGCCTCAAGGGCTACAAGGCCGCGCTGCAGGATTACGGCGTTCCGCTTCGTGACGAGCTGATGATCGAAGGCGATTACGTGTTCGACGACGGCTTTCGCGGCGCACGTCGCCTGCTCGACCTTGCCGAGCCACCCACCGCCATCTTCGGATGCAACGACGAGATCGCCGCGGGCGCACTGGCCGCCGCGCAATCGACCGGCCTGAGCGTGCCCTACGACGTATCGATCGCCGGATTCGAGGACAGTCCGTTCTCGCGCCACTCGTGGCCGCCGCTCACCACCGCGCGGCAGCGCGCCGACATCATCGTGGAGCGCGCCACCCGCATGCTGATTGCACGCATCAGGGGCGAGCCCATCAACAACGAGGGTTTCAACCCGGAACTCGTGGTCCGCGGCTCGACCGCGCCGCCGCGACCGAAATCGCGTCAACGCAAACGCCGTTAGCCTGCAGCAACATGCGATGCATCGCCGGATGCATCGTGGCACGGACGCATCGGCCAGCCGGCCGGCACCGATGCACGCACGCACGATCGAGAGGAACCTGCCATGAAAGTTCGTTCGCTTTTCGTCGTCTTCGCCTTCGCGCTGTTCGCCACCGCCGTCAGCGCGACCACGCCCGATCCCGCCAAGACGCGCGGCTACATCGCCCACGCCTGGGGCACCCTTACGCGTTCGGCGGACGAATGCCGGGCGCTGATCGATCCGAAGGTGCCTTCGCATTCGGTCGTGTATCTGCCCGCGGGCGTGACGGCCCCCGCGTCTCTCGAAAAGAGTGCGAAGCGCTGCGGCGTGCGCATCGCAAACCTGCCCGCGCCCATCAAGCAGATCGGGGATTTCGATCCCACCACGCTGCCTACGCAGGGCCTGCTTTATGTCCCGCACCCGTACGTCGTGCCAGGCGGCATGTTCAACGAAATGTACGGCTGGGACAGTTACTTCATCGTGCTGGGACTGGTCGCCGATCACCATCAGACGCTCGCGCTCGACATGGTCGACAACGCGCTCTACGAAGTCGAGCACTACGGCGCTGTCTTGAACGCCAACCGGACCTATTACCTCACCCGTTCGCAGCCGCCGCTGCTGAGCGCGATGATGGTCGCGGTGCTGGACGATCCGGCCAGTTTCGCCGATGCCGCCGCGAAGCGCGCCTGGTTGCAACACGCCTATCCGCTGGCGGTGCGCAATTACGAAATCTGGACCCGCAAGCAACATCTCGCCGGTGATACCGGGCTGTCGCGGTATTTCGATTTCGGTGACGGTCCGGTTATCGAGGCGCAGAACAGCGACTACTACGTGGGCGTGATCCGCTGGCTGCTGGCGCACCCGTCGCAGAATCCCGGGTATCTCATCAAGGCGCCGCAGCACCCCGACGTGGCGCAAATCCAAACGCTGAAGACGACGAGTTGCGACGTCACGAAATCGAAAGTCTGCGCGGGCGATTGGCTTGGCGGCTACCGCCTCACCGCCGACTACTATCTGGGCGACCGCGCGATGCGCGAGTCCGGCTTCGATACCGATTTCCATTTCGGGCCGTGGGGCGGTTCCACCCATCACTACGCGGGCGTGGGCCTCAACAGCCTGCTGTACCGCTACGAGCGCGATCTCGAAGCGTTCGCGAAGGAGCTTGGCAACACCGCCGATGCCGCGCGCTGGGCGCGCGCCGCCGAATCACGCCGCGCCGCGATCGACAAGTACCTGTGGCATCCGGATCAGGGTCGCTACATGGATTACGACTTCGTCGCAGGCAAGGCATCGACCGATCCGTACCTGACGATGTTCTATCCGCTGTGGGCGGGTGCGGCATCGAAACAACAAGCCATGGCGCTGACGAAGCAACTGAAGCTGTTCGAACACCGCGGCGGCCTCGCGATGAGCACGCGCGACACCGGCGCGCAGTGGGACGCGCCGTTCGGCTGGGCGCCCACCAACTGGATCGCGGTGAAAGGCCTGCAGGATTACGGCTTCGATGCCGACGCGCGACGCATCTCGTGCGCGTTCACCGGCACCGTCGACCGCAGTCTCGCAAAGGACGGCACCATCCGCGAGAAGTACAACATGGTGCTGGGCAACGCCGACGTGAAAATCACCGCAGGCTACAAGACCAACGTGATCGGCTTCGGCTGGACCAACGGCGTGTACCTGAAGATGCGCGCCCTCATCGCCGCCGACGGCGGTTGCGAGGCGGCGCCTGCCAAACAGGCCGCCGGTGCGACGCACTAGGACGCCATCGCTTCCATACCCACGAACATCGACGTCTTTTTTGCAACGCGACTGCGAGGGGAACATCCGATGAACGCCATTGCGATAACCGACGCCGGCCACGCCCGCCGGCACGCCGCCTTCGTCGCCACGCTCGCCGCCCTGGCGGGCTTGATGTTCGGCCTCGACGTGGGGGTGATTTCCGGCGCGCAGCAATTCATCCAGCGCGATTTCGCGATCAACGACGCCATGCTCGAATACATCGTGAGCAGCATGATGTGGGGCGCAGCGGTCGGCGCGGCGCTCGCGGCTTGGCTGTCGAAACATTTCGGGCGCAAGCGCTCGCTGGTGTTCAGCGCCAGCTTGTTCGTGATCGGCTCGTTGATCTGCGCGTCCGCCTGGTCGCCGGCAGCCTTGATCGGCGCGCGTTGCGTGCTGGGGCTGGCGATCGGCATCGCGGCGTTCACCGCGCCGCTGTACCTCGCCGAGATCGCGCCGCGCGACCGGCGCGGCGCGATGATTTCGACCTATCAGTTGATGATCACCATCGGCATCTTCGTGGCGTTCCTGTCCGATACCGGCTTCAGCTATGTCGAGGGTTGGCGCTGGATGCTCGGCATCATCGCGCTCCCTGGCGCGCTGTTCCTGCTGGGTGTGCTCGGCCTGCCGGAAAGCCCGCGCTGGTTGGTGTTGCGGCAACGCGATGCCGACGCCGACGCGGTGCTGCAGAAGCTGCGCGGCGATCCGGCGGCCGTGCAACGGGAGGTGGCCGAAATCCGCGAACAGTTGCGCACCCCGCAGCAGGGCTGGCGACTGTTTCTGCAGAACCGCAATTTCCGCCGGTCGGTGGGACTCGGCGTCGCGCTGCAGGTGGTGCAGCAACTCACCGGCATCAACGTGGTGATGTATTACGCGCCGCGCATTTTCGCCGACATGGGTTACGCCACCAGCATGCAGATGTGGTTCACCGCGATCGTGGGCCTCACCAACGTGCTGGCCACCTTCATCGCGATCGGTCTGGTCGACCGCATCGGCCGCAAGCCAATTCTGTACGCCGGGTTCGTGGTAATGGCGGTTGGCCTGGCCGTCGTGGGTTGGCTGATGCATCTCGGCATGGGCACGCAAGGCGAACGCCTGCTGGCCGTGGCGATGCTGCTGGTGTTCGTGGTCGGCTTCGCGTTTTCCGCGGGCCCGCTGGTGTGGACGCTGTGTTCGGAAATCCAGCCGCTCAAGGGCCGCGACTTCGGTATCGGCGTGTCGACGGTCACCAACTGGGTATTCACGGCGATCGTTGGCGCCACCTTCCTCACCTTGCTCAACCGATTCGGTCACGCGCAGACCTTCTGGTTGTACGCGGCGTTCAATGCGGCGTTCCTGTTGTTCACCTGGGCGCTGGTGCCCGAAACCAAGGGCGTCAGCCTCGAACAGATCGAAAGCAAGCTGATGGATGGCGAGCGGTTGCGGAACATCGGTGCATGAGAAATCGCGGTCGGATTGTCGTTCGCGCGGCGAGTGGGGGCAGGTACGCCACGCGGTAGACTGGGCAAATGCCCGATGCCGCGAATCTCCACCTCGGCCACGCTGGCGAGGCGTACCCCGACGCGTTTTACGTGCGCCTCGGGGAGCGCCGGTTCGCCTCGACCCTGCATGCGCAGGGCGCCTGGCAACCCGGCGAACAACACCTGGCCCCGGCATCCGGCCTGGTGTTGGCGGAAGTGGAACGCCGCCTGCCGAGCAACAAATTGATATCGCGTGCGTCCTTCGACGTGCTGGGCGTGATTCATTCCGGTGAATTCACCATCGACGTCGAGGTGGTGCGGCCGGGCCGGTCGATCGAACTGATCGAGGCCAGCATGCGGCATGGCGACCGGACCAGCATCCGTGCGCGCGTCTGGCGTCTTGTGGCTTCGGACACCACGCAAGTGCAGGGCGTCGAATGGGCGATGATGCCGCCACCCGAAGCGATGCGACCGCTGGCGTTTTCGTCGATCTGGAACGGCGGTTTCATTGGCTCGCTGGAGGTGCACCAGGACCCGGACGTCCGGCCGGGCCGCGGGCGCAGCTGGATCCGCACGCGCTATCCGCTGGTGGCCGGAGAACGCGACCCGCCTGTCGCGGGTTTCCTGAAACTGGTCGACACCGCGAACGGGCTGGTCGTTCGCGAACACCCCGGCAGCGTGTTCTTCGCCAACGTGGATCTCACCGTGCATTTCATTCGCCAGCCCGAAGCCGGATGGGTCGGCTTCGATACCCGCGTGAACTTCGGTCCGACCGGGCTCGGCGAAACGCTGTCCATCCTCAGTGACGGTCGCGGGCCGGTCGGCACCGGCGCGCAAAGCCTGACGGTGCGCGTCGGGCAGCAATAGTCCGGCGAAGCGGCGTCCAGTAACTTGTTGACGCCACGACGACTTGCGTCGTGCTTGGCCCAATCGTCACCCGGAATTCACCGGCCGTGCAGCGTCACCGATGCCAGAATGTTCGGCAAGGTCGACCGGCTTGCGGCATTCGCTTGGGCAAGAGGTCGTCGGGCGACTGCGCTCGCTTGCGACGCGTGGTTACCCTCGCCGGACCCTGCAGGAGCGGCACCCCATGGACAAGCAGCAGGAGAATCTGCGAAGCGAGGCCCAGGCGGCCGAAGAACCCGCCGCGCATTCGCTCGAATTCTGGTGGCTCAGCGCGATTGTGCTGATTCTGGCAGCCGGCGCTTACACGGCGCTGCGCCTGCAGGCATTGCCGCATGCTCCGGAGCGGGTGCTGATTTTCCTGGAAAGGTTTTCGCTTGGCGTCGGAGCGGTGACGCTGCTCCTGATCGTCTACCGGCTGATCGACCAACGATTGTGCAGGATTCCCGACGCCGCACTGCGTTACAACGTGCGTCGGATCGGCAAGCTGGCGCTTTTCGGGCTGGTACTGGTGATCGCACTGACGGTGCTGTTCGCCAACTGGTACGCCGCACTCACCTCGCTGGGGGTGATCTCGATTGTCCTCGGCTTCTCACTGCAGACGACGCTTGCGAGCTTCATCGGCTGGATCTACATCCTGATCAAGCGCCCCTACTGGGTGGGCGATCGCATCACCATCGACGACTCCAGCGGCGATGTCATCGACGTCACCTATCTCGACACCACGCTGTGGGAAATCGGCGGCCCGATGATCAACAGCAAGCATCATCCGAGCGGACGCGTGATCAAGTTTCCCAATTCGCGCGTGCTGACCACCGCGGTGATCAATTCCTCATGGGCACTGTTTCCCTATGTGTGGAACGAGATCACGTTCCAGGTCGCCTACGACAGCGATTTGTCGTTTGTCAGTGAAACCATGCAGCACGCGGCCGAGGAAGAAGTGGGCGAATCCATGCGCACGGAAATCAGGAAATATCGCGCGCTCCTGGCGCGCACCCCGGTCGATGAAGTGGAAGTGCGCGAGCGGCCGTCGGTGCACTTCCGTGTCAACGCGAATACGTGGCTGGACGCGACGGTCAGGTACCTCGTCGATCCCAAGCAGGCCGGCAGGGTGAAGAGCCGCCTGATCGTGAAGATGCTGGAGCGACTGAATGCCGAACCGGCGCGCGTGAAGTTTCCGAAGGGCGATGCGCGCTAGCGTTCTCCGGTGCGATGTAGTCGACGATGGCATCGAGGTCCGTGCGCCTCGGGCTCGACAAAGATGACCTGCGTCAGGCCTGTCAACGTCGGGCTCAATAAATTTGCAAGGCCACCGAGCGTCCAATGCGCGGGCACTTGTCCCGGTCGCTCGATATCCGGAACCCATCCGTCGGCCGATTCAATGTTTCCGGAAAACAGTCCACCGCCCTGTGCTCGATGGCGTCCGGCAGGTCTTTATCGCTCGACGCCAGACGTTGCACCCGCAAGCCTGCGGCCGACCGATGCACGATCGGCGGCGGCCCGCTGCACGTTCATGGACGGGTTGCGCCGGTTCCGGCAGGTGGGCCCGCTGTGCCCATTCTGGCCAGTACGCCCGCAACGATGCGGTCGCAGCGTTTGCCATCGAACGCAAAGGCGTCGGCCATGGCCACGTCGATCTCGCTGGCAAGGCTCTCGCGCATCAGTGCGCGCGCCCGATGGAAGCGGGTGCGCACGGTAGCCTCGGGGATTCCCAGCGCCTCGGCGACTTCCCTGACGCTCATCTCCTCGACGGCACGCAGCATGAATACGATGCGAAAGCTTTCGGGCAGGCGATCGACGCGCGCTTCGATCAATGCGCGCAGTTGCGCACGCATGGCCATGCTGTCAGGTGAACCGTCCCCGGCATCTCCGAGTGAGGTGCCTGTTTCATGTTCAATCATGTTCATGGCGGCATCCAGCGGTATGACCGAAGCGCGAGTACGGAGGCGTCCCAAGGCCTCGTTGATCACGATCCGCACGAGCCAAGTGGAAAGCTTGGCATCCTCGCGAAAGCGGCTTAGCGCGCGCCACGCGCGCAAGTACGCCTCCTGCAGTGCCTCCTCGGCTTCCGCATCCGATTTCACGATGCTGCGCGCCGTGCGGAACAGCAACTGGTTGTGGCGCTGCATGATGGCGGCAAAGGCCGCTTCCTCGCCGCTCGCGGCGCGCCGCACCAGCTCGCCATCCGGCGTGCCGTCTGGGATCGGCAAGGTTGTCCAGCCTTTGGCATGTTGCATACGCACCTCCGCAATCCATGGCCGAACGATCGCTTGGCTGCAGGTCCCATCATGCGCTGTCGGGTTCGGTTCGGGCATCATGGCGGCCACCGCTCATGAGGCCGCGTGGCATGCTCCACCGGGTGATTGAGTGGACGGGCCGGGGACCGTCCTCGGTAGGTGATGATGCGCCAGCGGCACGTGCAGGGGTCCGTCGCTGTCCATGCCGCCCTTTTCCAGCCAGTCGCGGGTTTGGACCGCAGCGAACTGGATCATCGAATCGGTCTGTGAAAAATCGAATACGGAAGCGGAGATCGGACACAGCGGCGGGACGATGGTGATGCGCGCCTGCCCGGCGTACCGGCCCACGTCCCGGTCGAGCTGCCGCATGTTCTGCAGGTTCAATGCATGCAGCGCCAGTGCCGGCATGCTCCGCGGAGGTTCCTGCATGGCGCAACTGGTGCCGGTGGGGAGCACCAGAATGTGTTCGGCCCCGCACGCGACTGCCGCGGCGATGGGGGTGTTGTTGCTGACGGCGCCATCGACCAGATAACGGCCACCTGCTTCCACCCAGGGGAACACCACCGGTATCGCGGTACTTGCCATCAGCGCATTCTCGATGTCACCTGAGGAGAGCAGCACTTCTTCGCCGCTCAGGACGTCGGTAGCCACGATATGCAACGGAATACGCGCTTGTTCGATGCGCGGGATCCCGAGCGACTGGCGCGCGATCGCACGCAATCCGGAAGGTTCGATCAGGTGATCGCGCCCGAGCAGGAGGGCCGTCAGGCCCGCCAGCAAGCTGAGCGGAAAGATGTCCTTGCGACGGAGGCTTCGCCAGAGGTTCGCCAGCCGATCGACACCTGATGGGGTGGGGTCGCAAGCGAAAAAGGCGCCATTCAATGCCCCCACTGAAGCGCCGATCACGACCTCCGGCGAGAAACTCGCCCGGCTGAGTGCGTGCAGCATGCCGACCTGGACCGCGCCGAGGCTGCCACCGCCACTGAGTACCAACGCCGTCCTGATCCTTGCCATCACGCTTCGAATCCCGATCGCCTGCAACCGCGCGCCGGAGCTTTGTCTCCGTTGCCCATTGGATGGACGGAGCGGTCCACCCGTTCCCGCGGCACGTGGGCGCCACTCGATCGCGATCTGCAAGAGTGAAGAGCGCGACGCGACATGGGCCGCGGTTCGGAACTTTGCCCACGTGAAGCAGACGCAGTTTGGATTTGGAGCGGCGGAGGAGCCACGTGCGATCGGCGCTCGCGGGTCCTCCGCTTGCAAATCACCGGTGTGGTGTTTTACAGTGAACCATATGGTTCACTATCAAGCCCGCCTCGACATAACGTTCGCCGCGCTGTCCGATGTCACCCGACGGGGCGTGCTGGAGCAGCTCGGAGGGTCGGACGCCTCCATCACCGACCTTGCCCAAAGGTTTCACATGACCCTCACGGGCATGAAGAAGCACGTCAGCGTCCTGGAGCAGGCGGGGCTCGTGACTACGAAGAAGGTCGGGCGCGTACGAACCTGCAAGCTCGGAGCGCGCCGGCTGGAAGAAGAGGCTGCCTGGATCGAGCGGCACCGGCAACTCTGGAGCGCACGCTTCGACGCGTTGGACGAGCTCGTCGAGCACCTGAAGTGCAAGGAGAAGGAAGATGCCCAAAGCAAAAGAAGGTAGTCCCGCCGCCATCAACCGCACCGCCGTGGAGCGCACGTCCGACCGCGAACTCGTCGTGACGCGAACGTTCGATGCCCCGGCGCACGTCGTCTTCGAAGCGTGGAGCAAACCCGAATTGTTCACGCGGTGGTGGATTCCGAAATCGGTGGGCCTGTCGCTGGTCTCGTGCGAGATGGATGTCCGCACCGGGGGCACGTATCGCTTCGTGTTCAGCCATCCGGACTTCTACCAGCCGATGGCGTTCTTCGGCACGTACAGGGAAGTGACGCCAAACAGGCGCATCGTCTGGACGAACGAAGAAAGCGATCAGGGCGCCGTCACCACGGTGACGTTCGAGGAAAGCGACGGCAAGACGCTGGTCACCTTCCACGAACTCTACCCCACGGAAGCGGCCCTCGACGAAGCCCTCGCCGGTTCGGCGGAAGCCCTGCCCGAACAGTTCGCACAACTGGATGAGTTGCTCGCAGGCAGATCGTGACCACGCGTGGCCACCCGGCATATGCAAGGGAGCGACGATGCAGCATGCGATCGCCGCCGCGCGCCAGCCGGTTCGGTACCTGGGAGAACGATGTGCCCGGACACGATTCCTGAAGACGGCCGCGGCGACCACGGTGCTGACTGCGGCCCCTCCCTTTGAGCCAAAAAGACTCTCTGCCGATGCTGACGCCATGCAACACGGCTGGCGTAACTCGCGGCCTATCCGGGAGCGGCTTCCGGTCCGGTCTTCAACTGGTTGTGTGGAAGTGTCGCCTGAACGGCACGTTGTCTGCGAGAGGCTCCTCCAGGTCACGCGCGTAGCGGTGGCCGGCATAAACCGCGTGCACGATCAGGCCCGGCGCTTCGGCATCGCCGATGCAGCGCAGCGAGCGGATGCCGGCCTCGCTCCACTCCGCCTCGCGGCGGCACAGTTCCTGGTACGGCCCGTCGTCGGGCAGGCGGGCGGTGACGGTGACCACGGCGTCGCAGGCCAGTTCGCGCTGCCGATGGGTCCACACGTCCTCGACGGTGAGCGTGGTGCCGGCGTAGCCGACGATGTCGTGCGACACCAGTGCCTCGATGCCGAGATGGGCCATCCTTTTGCGCACATGCCGGTAATCCAGCGTGTTCAGCGTCCACGGCGCAAGGCTGTCTTCGGGCGTGAGGTGGATGACGTCGCAACCACGCGAACGCAGCAGTTCGGCGGCCACGCTCGCGTGGTAGTAGCCATCGTCGTCGAACACCACCACGCGGCCTTCCGGCAAGCGGCCATCCATCAAATCGTCGGGGGTATGAACCCGCGCGTTGTCGGCGAAGTCGGCCATGGCGAAGCCGTGGCTGCGGCCAAAACCATCGCGGCGCCAGTGGCAGCCAGTGGCGATCACCACGTGCTCGGCACCGAAGTCGAGCACGTCCTGCGCGGTCAGCGCCGAATCGAGGTAGATGGCCACGTTCGCCAGTTTGTGGATCTGACCCACGCGCCAGTCGCGCACGCGCGCCCATTCGGCGAGACCCGGCAGGCGTGATTCGCGGGTGATGCGGCCGCCGAGTTCCTTGCGCGCCTCGGCGAGGCTGACGTTGTAACCGCGCTGGCCCAATGCACGCGCGGCCTCCAGCCCGGCCGGGCCGGCGCCGACCACCAGCACGCGTGCAGGTGTGCGCGCCGGCGCGATGCGTTCCGGATGCCAGCCCTTGCGCCATTCTTCGCCCATGGTCGGGTTCTGCGTGCAGCGGATCGGCGAGATGGTCATGTCGCCGGAGACACAGATGTTGCAGCCGATGCACTCGCGGATGTCGTCGATGCGGCCTTCCTCGATCTTCCTCGGCAGGAACGGATCGGCGATCGACGGGCGCGCGCAGCCGATCATGTCCAGCACGCCGCGTTTGATTTGCGACACCATGGTGTCGGGCGAGGTAAAGCGGCCCACGCCGACCACCGGCTTGGTGGTGGTCTTCTTGACGAAATCGATGAACGGTTCCTGCGCGCCCTCGGCGGCGAAGCGCGAAGGCACCGAGTCGTTGTACCAGGCGGCCAGGTCCACGTCCCACAGGTCCG
>Ga0207706_10005340_pt1 | contig 11975 bp, 13 predicted proteins | sample KBSC53metaG_FD_184318 | JGI IMG/M metagenome (GOLD analysis project Ga0207706, IMG submission 184318) | Corn rhizosphere microbial communities from Kellogg Biological Station, Michigan, USA - KBS C5-3 metaG (SPAdes) (version 2) | ecosystem: Host-associated > Plants > Roots > Rhizosphere > Soil ... | reverse complement strand
CGACGAAGCCGCCTGTCTCACCAATGGTCGATTGTGGGATCAATGCAACGCTTTTGCTGTTCCCGGTGTCAAACATAAAACCGGGTTTATGAAATATTTTATGGCAACAATTTTCATCACCGCAGTCATCTTGTGTCTTGGTAGTTGCAAAAAAGATATTGCCGGCTCCAGTTCGACTTCTGTTATTGGCACCTGGGAATTAAGACATGCCCAAACTGGAATGATACCAACCATAGATTACTCCCAGGGAAATGGAAACATGTTGGTGTTTTCAGGTTCAGGATACGAGAGATATACAAACGGAATGCTTGTCAAAACCGGGACCTATACACTGGTGCGAGATGACTCTGTGGAGACTTCCGTGGGCCTTGTTATTCCTCGCGGCCAATTCACAAACAGGATAATCTTTGACGACGACCTTGCATCTCCTAAAACATTTGTCGAAGTATTAAATGACGAGCTGACCCTTCTTTCAGGTTTTTTTCCAACGGATGGTGGTTCAGAGATAGTATATCAACGAATACAGGACAAGCACTAATATCGATCTCCAAAACTAAAAAGTGACCGCATTGGTCACAATCGTTCTTCTTCTTTATCTCGGGAACTGTAAAAAAAGAGCCATACAAGACATGGAGGGTACTGAAGTACATATACAAGTAATCAGCCTTGTATGTCTTGTATGGTTAAAAACAAAATAAAAATCAATGCGCAAAAGCCACAGATGCCTGCCGGATAACCCAAGCCCTTTCACCCCAGCGTTTACCGAGCTGTTGCAAAGGGCGATCAGGCTCCAAAAAGATTATTAATAATCCCCTCCAACTTCCGTAACTTACTATTACTATCCTTTCCTTTCCAAAACTTTTCTTTCCCTCTGTTTACTTCTGAATCTTCCAGGTAACTAAAAAACTCACATATATGAAACACCTAACGATTTTGACAGCGTTCATAGTGCTCGCCTCTTTTTCATTTACCATCTATGCTCAAAAAGACGTTAAACAAACACCCAGCAACACTTCAGATCAGCCGTACAAGGTAAGTACAACTAAAATAACATTGGGCAACCAGGCTTATACTGAAAAAGTTTTATGGGCATGGAAATCTTATGATGACAATAATGTAGACAAAGTGGGCGATCTTTTTGCAGATGATGTGTTAGTTACTTTGCCTGACGGTAGTGCATTTAAAGGGAAAGAGAATGTCATGAAAGCTTTCAAAGACTATCGAAACAGCTTTGCTTCTGCTGTCAGCACAGTAGATGCCGTTGTAACTTTAAAAAGTCCCGACGTGCCTGACCGCGAAATAGTAACTATCTGGGGCGCAGAAACCGATACCAATAAAGACGGAACGGTTTCAAAAGTTCATTTGAATGAAGTTTGGTTTTTTAACAAAGAAGGGAAAGTGGTAGAGTTTCATCAAATGGCAGCGAAAGAAATGCCTCCGCAGAAATAGGAGCAAGAGAAAGCCTTGTGCCGTTACAGGTCGCAGCCTGCCGGCAGCTGCAGTGAAACCTGAAGCCCTCCCTCGTGCCGTTTTGAGTAAAAAGTTCATACCTTTTATGGGGAAGCTCCGCTCATGCCAAATCAAAGGTCGGACTTAAGTCGTTCTATGCTTTAGCAGCAAATCAGAGGACGGGGAGGAATGTTTTGGTTCGTTTTCAATACAGATGTCACGGATATGGTAAGAAGAAGCACAGCAACTAAACAAGATAACATCGCTTGGTCTGGTAGTACACTTTTACTTTGCATTATTATTAATTAAAAATATCGAACAATGCATGCACAACTAATCACTTATCAATTACAGGATATTTCTCAACCGGAATATCTTAAACAAATGGTGGAACCAGATGCACCGATTTTAGCGAAAGTAAAAGGTCTTATTTCAAAAGTTTGGCTCGCAGACATTGAAAAAAACACTTTTGGCGGTTTCTATTTATGGGAAAGCAAACAGGCAATGCAAGATTTCATGAATTCTGACCTGGTAAAAGCCGTGGTAAGCCGACCGTTCGTAAAGAATGTTACTTCGGTTGACTTTGACGTAAATCAGAAGCCTTCATTGATTACCCGTGGAATAAAATGAGTAGTTGAAGCTTCTTCTCTGTTATCGGAAGCACCCCCGTTAACAGCGGTTTGGAGCTATTACCGAATATCAGAGCGCTTTTAAATCAATCCCGTTCGGCCATATGAGCTGACAGCAACTCCTGACCACAAGAAATTATCGTCGTCTCCTTTTAGTTTTGGTGGATTTTATGCCAGCATTGATTTGTGGAATCAGACTAAAAAGAGTTTCCCGTCAATAATCCTTGATCAGTTTTTGTTTATGGGATCAGCAGTATTTTTCCTGTGCTTTTGCGGCTTTCCATATAATCATGCGCAGCCTTTCCGTCGGATAATTTAAATTTTACCGGTTCTGAAATTTTTACCCTCTTGGCAATGATCCATTCGAAAAGTTGGTTGGCTCGTTTGATTCTCTCTTCTTGAGAGGTGAGATAATCCCATAGATCACCACCAACAATTGTCTTGGATGTTCCAATGAGATAAAGTGGATTGCCTAAATTGAATTGACCTCCTGCCATACCGAAGAAAACTACCTTTCCTCTCACCTTTGTTACATGCAAACTTTCTTCCATGGTATTGCCAATACTGTCAAACACGGCATCGATACCGTCCGGATAGAGAGCAAGTATTTTTTCTTTCCAGTTTTCGCTATATAAGAAACCCAGATCGGCTCCCTTTGATAACGCAAGCTGCCTTTTATTTTCAGATGAAACAAGGCCCACCACTTTTGCTCCCATTACTTTGCAGATCTGAATCATAATCTGACCTACACCTCCCGCCGCGGCGTGTACTAATACAGTTTCTCCTGCGGTCACCCTATGGCAATCGGTTGTTAAGAAATGCGCCGACAAACCCTGAAGCAATACAGAAGCGGCCGTGTCAAAATCAATGGCGCCAGGTAGCGGTATAGCATGAGATATCGGCACAGCAACCAGTTCTGCGTTCGCAAAGGGCACATCCGCAAATCCAATTCTGTCGCCAATCTCAAATTCTTTATGGCCATTACTATCCGCAACAATCCCGGCCCCTTCGTAACCATTTATATAAGGAGCATTTCCTTTTAATGGGTAGATACCACTTCTCCGCATCATATCAGCGTAGTTAATACCAATGGCTTTCATCTGCACCAATATCTCGTCCCGTTTTAACCCAGGTTTGTTTATTTCAGTGTACTCCAGAACCTCAGACTTACCGAAAGATGAGAAGGTCAATGCTTTCATAATATTAATTGAGCGATCAACTTTATTGAAAGCAAAACTATGTCATTCAAAAACCCGGAATCATGAAAGTTGGACCGTTGTGCAAGGCAGCTGACAAATCAATGGAGTTATTGCTGCATGCAGCTTGACCACCGTGATTAGAATTGAATTGCAAGTCTCTCAAGTATGATCACGGAATCTCGACAGTCGTTGTATCAGCCCTACCATTCCTTATCAGCCAGCCAGGCTAGATTCTCAACCTTAGCATCACCATGTCTTTCAAGATGATTCCATCTTCTATAATTGGCGTCACGTAATTGTTTGTAAAGAAATCCTTCTTTACATCATATTTCCTAAAGCCGTTTCTCTCGTAAAATCCAATTACCCTTGATGCGCTATCAGGAGTACCCACTATGATGTTTTCGTATTTTGATGACCTGGCAATCCGTTTGATTTCGCTGATCAAGAAGCTTCCGATTCCCCTATTTTGAACGCTCTCCGCCACGGCGATATTTTTTATTTCAATGTAGCTGTTGTCGATTTTATACAGTGCAAATACAGCAAACCCCTCAGATTCTTCACATTCTTTAGCGACATAAACATCAGAATCATAGATGTACTTTTCAATTGCCTCAATCGTCTCGTCAGCCAATAGTAGCAATCCGAATGGCAGATCATGCTTTGAGTCGACCTTGCTTACTATAATTTGCATGCTTATATCTTTTATTCTTCAACCATCCAAAGGGAGATCAAAGACAAAGGAAGCCCCATTTTTAGAACGTACAATTTCACAAAACGTTGGCGTTGAAATGTCGAGTATGCGACAAATTCGGATGTGACCGCGGTTTAGTTTGCGACAAAATTTATACGTTATGAAAAAGGAAATTCTATTGACAGTGTTTTTAGCCGCAAGCGTGACAAGTTTATTTGCTCAAAAATCTGAAGTGTTTAATCCTTCCAACAAGGCTATCCGCGGATATGATCCTGTGGCATATTTTACGGAAGGAAAAGCTGTAAAAGGGAACGAAAGTCTGACTTATCACTGGAAGGACGCAGATTGGTATTTTTCGTCGACCCAAAACTTGAATTCATTTTCAAAGAACCCAGACAAATACGTCCCACAGTATGGAGGATACTGTGCTTACGGTCTCTCGGAAGGACATAAAGCACCGACTGACCCGGATGCATGGACAATTGTTGATGGAAAATTGTATTTGAATTACAGTAAGGATATCAGAACGAAATGGAGGGAAAGCGAAAAGGAAAGAATCGATAAGGCGGACAAGATTTGGCCTGGATTAAAGGATAAGGAGTAGAAGGCAGGCGTGCGGCTATTATTATTATTGCAACACTGAGTACCATTGGCCTTCGTTGTTGAAGCCGGCCAGTGGTACTTTTTTTTTAATTGCTTCCCACACTACAATCAATATTTCGTGTTCGAAGAGTTGACAACATAAGCTTCATGTCTGTTGCGGAAAATTATCCATCCTATTGCGCCTTTCATCCATTTTTATGGTTCCTGTTTAAAGTCATCTTTGCTCCGTTAACGACAATAATCAAACAAAAAACAAAAACGAAAAAAATGACACGATTGAAACCGGTAAGCCCTGAATCAGCAACGGGCAAAACAAAAGATTTGTACGGAGTAATTAAAGGAAGATTGGGAGTGTTTCCTAATATGATGCAAACGATGGGAAATTCGCCAGCCTTTTTGCAGGGTTATCTCAGCCTTGGCGATACGCTCAACGGCGGAAAACTTGGAGCAAGAATTGGAGAGCTCATCGCGCTTGCGGTTGCGGAGACTAACGAATGCAACTACTGTCTTTCAGCGCACAGTTATATAGGTGCCAACCTGATAAAAATGGACAGCTATACGATTGAGGCTGCAAGAAACGCAGAGTCGGCGGACCCAAAAATTGAAGCGATTTTAAAATTTGCTAAAATTCTTGTGAATAAAAGAGGGCAGGCAGCCGATGATGATGTCGCCGCGTTAAAGGAAGCAGGCGTCACAGAAGGAGAGATTGGAGAAATCGTGGGATATGTAGCTCTAAACATATTGACCAATTACTTCAACACGGTCGCCAAAACTGAAATCGATTTCCCGGAAGTTAGGGCGCGACTGTTAGCTGCAAGCTAGCAGTGAATCGACTTGTACCTGTGCTCACAAAATTTAAAATGATAAGATATGAGTGAAAAAAGATTTCCTGTTCCGCCGTTTACACGAGAAACGGCTTTGCAAAAAGTACAATCGGCTGAAGATGCATGGAACACAAAGGACCCCGAAAAGGTTGCCCTGGCTTACACGATCGATACTGAGTGGAGAAACCGCACTGAATTTGTTAACGGGAGAGAGGCTGTAAAAGAATTTCTGAAAAGAAAGTGGGAAAAGGAGCTCGATTACAAGCTCAGGAAAGAATTATGGGGCTTTCTCGGCAACCGCATGGCCGTGAGATTCGAATATGAATGGCATGATCATGCGGGCCAGTGGTACAGGAGTTACGGTAATGAAATGTGGGAGTTTGATGAAGATGGGTATATGCAAAAACGTTTTGCAAGCATAAACGATCTGGCGATCAAGGAGACGGAACGAAAGCTCAGGTGAGAGAATGGATAATGGTTCATGAGGCGGATAGTCCAACGGTTTGCTGCGGCATCCCGGAGGACTGGCTGCAAAATCGATGGCTTGCCAACTCGTGGTTTCGCAAGCCATTTTGATTATTTTGTAACAACAAAATCGTAGCAATGATTGCGGAATCACCCGTTTTTACTCTGATCAATCCCCAAAATGGAAACCTGGGGTTCAAGTTTATGGCCTTTAACGATAGCAGCAGCTTTGATCATGTTCAACGCCACAATTATTACTCACTTATCTGGGTGAAACAAGGAAGCGGAAAGGTGCGGGCAGATTTTAAAGACTATGATCTCGTACCAAATAGTCTGTTCGCCTTTTCTCCTTACCAACCCTTTGTTTTCATAACTCAACAGGTAAGTGGCGTGGCATTGTATTTTCACCCCGATTTCTTTTGCATACACAAGCACCAGGCTGAAATAGCCTGCAATGGAGTGCTGTTTAATAATATTTATGAGCCACCGTTTATTGGAGTTAGCGATTCCTGCGTCACACTTGACAATGTCCTTACCCAGATAAGGGATGAGATTCAAAATACCACGTTGGCGCAGCACGAGATATTGGTTTCCTATCTGAAAATTTTCTTAATTCATTGCAGCAGGTTGAAAACTGAGCAAGCTCCCCAGGCCGGTGCAGATTTGGTAGCGGTCAGGGAACCATTTATCCTTCAAAACCTTAAGGATGCCATTGAAAAAAATTTCAAGACCAAACATTCAGCAGGTGAATATGCAAATGCACTAAATATATCTATTAAAGCTCTTGCCAAAGCCACCAAAACTTATTTCGATAAGACCATTACTGAGTTGATCTCTGAAAGAATAATAATCGAAGCGAAGCGCGAGCTGTACCTGACAAATAAGACAGTGAAGGAAATCGCATATGGATTAGGATATGACGATGAATATTATTTTAGCAGATTTTTCAAGGTTAACACAAATATTTCTCCCCAAATGTACCGCGAGACCGTTGGGTTCGGACGTGGGGGGAACTGAACGATCAAGGTTATTTCTGCGATCGACCCGGCAAATTAATTCTCCACGGTGGATTTTTCCGATTATTCCCTGCAAAATAGATGATGATTCGGTTACTGTCCGGATCTTTCAGTCGGGATTCCCGCCATAACCAGCCCTTGTCATTTGGCAACTCTTCAAACTCGACGCCCTTCTTCAAGAGCCGCTGCACATAGCTGTCCAGGTTTTGCACTTCGAAGTAAACCCAAACATTATTTTGCAGCTGTTTTTCGTGAACACGATGAAGCGAAAATGTTGCATCGCCTTCGGGACATTCAAAACGGGCATAGTGAGGCGGTTCTTTTACGATCAGCTTTAAGCCTAGTTTTTCGTAGAAATTGATTGCCCTTTCAATGTCAGCTACGGGAATTGTAACCTGATTGAGATTCATCGACGAAAGTTTAGAAGTCCAGCAAACTAATTTTCCGCTCCGTGTATCTTAATGAATTCTACTAAGTCATTTAAGGTACTACCGCTTCCATCGGCTTCGGCGCCGAGACTTTCCATCGTGGAATTTAATCTATTGACCCAAAATGCAGGATAGCCGAACCACTTCGCTCCCGCCATATCCCAACCGGCAAATGGCACAAATAAAATTTCGCTCTTTTCTAGTTTTAGTTGGTCGACGGCCATTTGATAAGCCACGCTGCTTGGTTTATAGGTCTGCTTTTCATCAGTGCTTATTACAAGATCAAAGAAACCATCGAGGTTTGAATTGCTAATTCCGTGGTGTAGCATCTGCGCTGTCATATTTGATAGAAAGCAAATTTTCAACCCCTCTCGCTTTATCGTTTGAAGAGCAGGACCGGCATCGGGCCACGCATGCATTTTATCATAGCCACTGATTATAAAATCCTTTTCCTTCTGGCTAAGACGCAGCTTGCTTTGAGCCAGTACGAAATCGAGAGCATCCCTGGCCACTTCTAAAAAATTCTTATACTGGTTTGCTGACACACGTAGCCACTGGTAGCTAAACTGCTTTAATTGCAAAAGCTCAATTAGTTGGGTCGCCCGATCAGGGAACAATTCCCTAATCGGTTTGAATATTGATCCAGGATCGAATATGGGAAATGCATCAAAAGCGATCGCTTTTATTTTGAAATCAGTCCGAAAATCGGCTGAAACAGCAAACAGGCTTGCAGCGCCCAGGCTCGTCATCCGGATGAACGACTTCCTGGTTATTGTCTTGTCATTATATTGAGTCATTGTTCGTTGTTGGGTCTATTGTCGTCTTTACTTCATTGATCGTGTTGATCGGAAACCGGGCAAGTTTGGAGTGTTCCCGAATGGCCTCTTTAGTCTCGGCGATATGAATGCAATATATCTTATCATCGGTGATAAATGACTGCACCCAGCTATAGGATTCCTCTAACTTATCAATAGCGTCACAAAACAACTGGGATATCTGCCGTAATTCTTCTTTGGTGAGATTTGAGGCGCCCGGAAGGATTCTTTCAATGACGAATTTCTTCATACAATAAACTTTAAGTCTTTAAATCTTGCCCTTCAAATATGAACCGAACACTTCCACCATGGTAAATGGAATAGCTGGTAACAAATCAAATTAAGCGTTGGTGAAAAAGCTAAGGGTGCTGGCTAATTTGTCAGATGGTGAGACTTTCTCAAAGTGGACGAGCTTCTACAAAATTATTGACGTAATTTATAAAAATTGAATTTTTTACACGAACAATGTCAGCCAGCTGACTAAATACGGGAACTATTAGACGTTCAAGCCTCCTGGCGACTTAATACGATGTTTTAAAATATCGGGTAGGCGACAATCTACCGAGGTTTCGTGCGTTAAGTTGCGCCATAAAAGATTTACATAAAACAAATACTATGGAAAGATTCGCAATTCTCGCGAGAGTTGAAGCCAGGCAAGGAAAAGAAAAAGAAGTGCTGGAATTCTTAAAATCGGCACTACCCCTTGCAATTGGAGAACCGGCCACTATTAAATGGTATGCTTTGCAACTTGGCCCCTCAAGTTTTGGAATTTTTGACACGTTCGAAACTATTGAAGGGCGAAACGCACATTTAAACGGCCAGATTGCAGCAGCGCTCATGGCCAGTGCGTCAGACCTACTGAGTAAAGAGCCCACAATAGAAATGGTCGATTTAATAGCTGTAAAATAGTGATCAGAGATATCAGCAGTTCTTTGGCCGAAAAAGGCCGAAATCAGCGTATCGAGACCAGGCTACAGTCTTGACGTCAAAATTTCCTAACTTGACTGTTGCTTTGATTTAATTTTATTGTCACTCCAATGGCAAAGCCTTTATTAACGGATCCAGAGAAGCAGTTGAAGCTGTCCCATTTCACGATGGAGAATCTTCATGAAGCCATCTTTTGGGTGACTTCATCGGGAAATATTTTCCAGGTAAATGAAATGGCATGCAGCATGTCGGGCTACAGCAAGGAGGAATTGATGTGCATGCACGTAACCGACATCAATCCAACAACCATCGTTAGCGATTTTGAAAAATTTTGGAAGCGTCTGAAGAATGAAAAGAAGGTCACCTTCGAAGCTCAGCACAAACACAAGACAGGATATCTCTATGATGTTGAAATTACAGGTAATTATATTGCATTTAATGGCCAGGAGTTTAGTTGTAGCATCGTGAGAGATTTACGAAAGAAAAAAATGGAGGAACAGTTACTTCGTTCGGTTTCTGAAGCGACGTCTGGATTGACTGGCCAGGATTTTCTGGTAGAGCTTAGCAAAAACGTTGTAAAAAACCTTGGACTCCGTTATGCATTCATTGTCGAATGTACAGATGAAACGAAGACCCGGTTTCGAACAATCGCATTTGTCCAGGGTGAGACGGTGCTCGATAACATAGAATACGATGTAAAAGGGTCAGCGTGTGAGAAAATGCTGGAAGGCAAGCCATATTTTTTACCAGCTGGCGTGCAGGATAAGTTTCCCGCGGCAAAGGGAATCGAAGCCTATATAGGCTGTCCAATTATCAGTCCCACGACGGGGGAGCTTTTAGGTCACATAGCGGCTACTGATGTTGTTCCTATAACAGAGGAAAAAAATCAGTCTGCTATTTTAAAAATTTTTGCTGCGCGTGTTGCCGCTGAACTTGAAAGGATGAAGGCGGAAAAAGAACTGGAGAAAAAGAACCAGGAGTTGAACAAGCGGTTAAACGAAATTGAACTTTACAACAGCACAATAAAAAATCTTCACACACAGATCTTTTGGATCAACAAAGATGGCGAGTTTATACGGGTGAACGAAGCCGTGAGCCGTCAAAGCGGGTACAGTTTAAACGAGCTGATGAAAATGACAGTTTTTGATTTAAACCCTTCCCTTACTGAGCATGAATGGAAGAAAAAATGGAAAGAGACAAAGGAATTAAAACAGGAAGTGCTTGAGGCGGAGCATAAGGATAAGGAGGGGAATCTGTATCCTGTAGAAGTGACCAATAATTTTATCGAGCATGACGGTGTTGGATATTTCTGCAGCTCAGTACGGGACATTCGGAAACGGCGAATGGAAGAAGAATTACTCAGAACCATTTCAGAACGTACTGCAAGTGTTACCGGCGAAAATTATTTTCGTGAGCTAACCAAGTTTGTAACGTCAACTCTCGACGTCCGCTACTCGATGGTGGTGGAATGTTCTGATGGGGACAACACAAAACTGAGGACTCTTTCATATGTGGACCGGAAAGAGGTTCTTGAAAATATCGAGTACGATAAGAAAGGTACCCCCTGTGAAATCGTCATGGAAGGCAAAGATTTCTTTTGTGCCAAAGACCTTGAGAAATCTTTTCCAAGAGAGAAGGGGATACAGGCTTGGGTAGCCGTTCCAATTTATAGTCCATCGACGGGCAAGGTGATCGGTAATATTGCGGCATTTCATGACATGCCGATGGGTAAAGAGCAGAATCAGACCGCCATTTTAAAAATTTTTGCTGCCCGCGCAGGGGCAGAAATAGAGAGAATAGAGGCACAAACAAAATTGGAGGAAGCAAATCAAGAGCTTGCAAAACGATTAAAAGAAATAGAGGCACTTAAGAATCAGTTACAAGCGGAAAATAAATACCTGCAAGAAGAAATTAAGCTGAACAACAATTTTGAGGAGATTGTCAGCAAGAGTAAGGTCTTTCATCGGGTTTTGCAACAAATAGAACAGGTCGCATCAACCGATGCCACAGTTTTGATATTGGGTGAGAGTGGAACGGGAAAAGAGCTTGTCGCGAGAGCAATACATAATATTAGCAATCGAAGCAAAAGAACATTAGTAAAAGTGAATTGCTCCACGTTGCCTGCTAACTTGATAGAAAGCGAATTATTTGGCCATGAGAAGGGAGCATTTACAGGAGCTTTGGAGAGGAGGATTGGTCGCTTTGAGTTAGCTGATGGTGGTACGATATTTTTGGATGAAATCGGTGAGCTCCCGGTCGAACTACAGTCAAAGCTCCTGCGTGTTCTCCAGGAAGGTGAGTTTGAAAGGCTAGGCAATCCTAAAACGATGAAAGTTAATGTACGTGTAATTGCAGCAACAAATCGCCAACTTCAAGCCGCAATTGAAAAAAGGGAGTTTCGGGAAGATTTGTATTACCGCCTCAATGTCTTTCCAATTCACTGTCCTCCACTTCGCGAAAGAAAGGAGGATATTCCATTGCTGGTAAAACATTTTCTGAAAAAGCATGAAGGGAAAATGGGAAAGAAGATAACAAATGTTGCAACAAAAGTGGTCGATGCATTGATCGACTATGATTGGCCGGGCAATATTCGTGAGCTCGAAAATCTCATTGAAAGAGCAATGATCCTTAATCCAGGCAATTCGCTTGAATACGGCGAATGGTTGCCGAAGGCAAACGTCAGCACAAAAAACGAAAATGGTAGACCGTCACTACAGAAACTTGAGGAGGTGGAAAGAGACCATATCATTGAAACCCTGAAAAAAGTAAACTGGAGAGTAAGCGGTGAAAACGGCGCAGCGAAAATTCTGGGATTAAACCCTACAACACTCGAAGCCCGCATGAAAAAGCTGGGGATTAAGCGGGATAACTAATTCTATTTATTATAGCGTACGGCTGAGGGTATTGCGATCATTTTCTTTATTTGTAT
>Ga0207706_10005339_pt1 | contig 11976 bp, 9 predicted proteins | sample KBSC53metaG_FD_184318 | JGI IMG/M metagenome (GOLD analysis project Ga0207706, IMG submission 184318) | Corn rhizosphere microbial communities from Kellogg Biological Station, Michigan, USA - KBS C5-3 metaG (SPAdes) (version 2) | ecosystem: Host-associated > Plants > Roots > Rhizosphere > Soil ... | reverse complement strand
CCGAACGCGAGCGGCACGATCCCGCCGGAGAACGGGATGCTGCCGGAGATCCTCGGCGAGCGCGGCTGGAACACCTACATGGTGGGCAAGTGGCACCTGTGCCCCGAGGCCGAGATGAACCTGGCGTCGACTCGGCGCAACTGGCCGTCGGGCCGTGGCTTCGAACGCTGGTACGGGTTCCTGGGCGCCGAGACGAGCCAGTGGCACCCGGACCTCGTCTACGACAACCACCCCGTCGACCAGCCGAAGTCTCCCGAGGAGGGCTACCACCTCACCGAGGACCTGGCCGACCGCGCCGTTAGCTGGATGCGCCAACAGAAGGCGCTGATGCCAGACAAGCCCTTCTTCGTCTACTTCGCCCCCGGGGCCACCCACGCCCCGCACCACGTGCCAAAAGAGTGGGCCGACAGGTATGCCGGTCAATTCGATGACGGCTGGGATGTGCAACGGGAACGGACCTTCGCGCGGCAGAAGGAGCTTGGAGTCATTCCCGCGGACGCAGACCTCACCGCTCGGCACGCCGAGATTCCGGCGTGGGATGACATGCCTGATGAGCTGAAGCCGGTATTGGCGCGGGAAATGGAGGTGTACGCCGGGTTCTTGGAGCACGTAGATCATCACGTCGGTCGGCTGATTGATACGCTCGACGATCTCGGGGTCCTGGATGACACGATCATCTACTACATCGTCGGCGACAACGGTGCATCCGCCGAGGGCACAGTGAACGGTGCGTTCAACGAGCTGGCGAACTTCAACGGGATGGCTGCGCTGGAGACACCTGAGTTCATGGTGAGCAAGATGGAGGAGCTGGGCTCGCCGAGCTCCTACAACCACTATGCGGTGGGTTGGGCGTGGGCGATGTGTGCCCCGTTCCAGTGGACCAAGCAGGTCGCGTCGCACTGGGGTGGCACCCGCAACGGCACGATCGTGCACTGGCCCAACGGGATCGAGCAACCCGGCGGTCTGCGTTCGCAGTTCACTCATGTGATCGACGTGGCACCGACGATCCTGGAGGCGGCCGGCCTGCCCGAGCCGACGATGGTGAACGGGGTGCAGCAGTCGCCGATGGAGGGCACCAGCATGCTGTACACCTTCAAAGACGGGGGCGCACCGGAACGCCACGATCTGCAGTACTTCGAAATGTTCGGCAACCGTGGGATTTACCACCGCGGCTGGAGCGCGGTGACCAAGCACCGTACGCCGTGGGTCATGGTCGGCGGCCTACCGGCGTTCGATAACGACGTGTGGGAGCTCTACGACGGCAGCAGCGACTACAGCCAAGCCCGCAATCTCGTCGCCGAGCAGCCCGATAGGCTCGCCGCGTTGCAACGGCTGTGGCTGATCGAGGCCACCAAGTACAACGTGCTGCCGATGGACGACCGTGGCGCCGAACGGTTCGAGCCGACGCTGGCCGGGCGACCGACTCTGATCCGAGGGGACTCGCAGCTGTTCTTCCCCGGCATGGGACGCCTATCGGAGAACAGCGTGGTCAGCATCAAGAACAAGTCGTTCTCCGTCACCGCCGAGGTGGTCGTACCCGACGGCGGCGCCGACGGCGTGATCATCGCCCAAGGCGGCCGGTTCGGCGGGTGGTCGGTCTATGCCAAGAACGGCAAGGCCAAGTTCGTCTACAACGTGCTCGGCATCCAGGAGTTCACCACCGAGTCCGAGGCGGCCATTCCGGCCGGCACCCACCAGGTGCGGGTGGAGTTCGCGTACGACGGTGGCGGTCTGGCCAAAGGTGGCGACGTCACTTTGTACTACGACGGCAGCGAGGTCGGCACCGGCCGGGTCGGCGCCACACAACCGATGATCTTCTCCGCCGACGAGACGACTGACATCGGCTACGAATCCGGTACCACCGTCACCTCCGACTACACCGCGCGCGGCAGCCGTTTCACCGGCAAGATCAACTGGGTGCAGATCGACCTCGGCAAAGATGATCACGACCACTTCATCGACCCCGGCGAACGGCTCCGCATCGCCATGGCCAGGCAGTAAGCGCCGCCTGACTGCCACGTCTCGGGTCTCAGGAACGCACGATGCACCGGAAACCGAGGTGGCTGGTCGAGGTGTCAGTGGTCTGGGATTGGCGAGCTGCTGGCCGATAGCGAAGGCAGTAGTTTGGCGCGCACAAGTGCGAACCGCCCTTGATCACCTTCGTCGACGGTATGCCGGCCTCGCGCTGCGCAGATTGCGCGCTCGCCGGCTCGCGTTGCGGCCCGCAGCAGATAGCCGTATCAGCTGCCGCTTGGACTGCCTCGGAGGTGTCGTCAGCGGGTGTGTGACTGCTTGTGTAGTCGTCCGACGTCCACTCCCACACATTGCCCGTGATGTCGATGAGGCCGTAGCCGTTGGGCGGGAACTTGCCAACCGGCGACGTGCGCGCGTAGCCGTCGAGCAGGTCGTTGTGCACAGGGAAGGCGCCCTGCCAGGTGTTGGCCATCATGCGTCCGCGAGGGGCGAACTCGTCGCCCCAGGCGTAGGTGGCACCTTCCAGGCCACCCCGGGCCGCGAATTCCCACTCCGCCTCGGTGGGCAGTGCCTTACCTACCCACTTGGCGTAGGCCAGCGCGTCCGGATAGGCGACGTGTGTGACCGGATGCTGTTCCAATCCATGCAACGTGCTCCCTGGTCCCTCCGGGTGACGCCACTGCGCTCCGGGCACCCATGACCACCAGTGACGAAAGTCATCGAGGGGCACTGGGCGGTCAGGTGGCGTGAACACCAATGAGCCCGGAACTAGCTGCCCAGGCTGAGCGGTCGGGAAGTCCGTGGGGTCGGGGGTGATCTCCGCCACCGTGATGTGGCCGGTGGCTTTGATGAACCGCCGGAACTCAGCGACCGTTACGGGATGCTCGTCCATCCAGAACCCGCCGATCCTTGCTAGGTGAACCGGCATCTCCTCTGGGTAGAACTCGTTCGACCCCATCAGGAAAGCTCCGCCTGGAACCCAGACCATGTTCTTCGGGTTCATAGGGTCAATCCTGTCCCCGGTCAGCTGACCGGCGAGGCAGGATGCTCCATGGCGGGACAGGTATCCATCACGACATCCAACCCGGCTGCTCGGGCTCGTTGGGCGGCGGCTTCATCGATCACGCCGAGCTGAAGCCATACCGCCTCGATGCCCAGTCGATCCTTTTCAGCGATGGCCTCGTCGACGACCGCACCGACCCGCTGGCTGTTCACGAAGCAGTCCACGACTTGGACCGAGTCAGGGATGTCAGCGAGCTGCCGATAGCCCCGCTCCCCAAGGGCACCCTCACCGCGGAGATTTACCGGGACGATGGTCATGCCGAGTCGGTCGCGCAGATACCGACCGATGCCGTAAGCAGTACGTTCAGTGTTGGCGGACAAACCGACAACGGCCCAGGTGGCAGGCGTCGTCAACAGCCGTTTGATTACATCTGGGTCCGTCCACGTCGTCACAACACAGATCCTGGTCGATCCGGCCAGCGTTCCGCTAACCGGGGGCCAGCTCAGTAGCACGAAGGCAGGTGCCATCATCACCGAGATGATCATCAGACAGACACGGAACGACGACCGGGAAGCATGGGAGCCGTTGTGGCACGGCTATCTCGAGTTCTACCGCGCCGCACTAACGCCGGAAGTCACCGACGCGACCTGGGCAGCGCTATGCGATCCAACCTCACGTGTGCATGGACTCGTCGCCGAGCAGGAGAATCAGCTGATAGGGCTTGCGCACCTGATCGTGCATGCGACGACGTGGGCGACACACCCGACTTGCTATTTGGAGGATCTCTACGTGGCCAAGCCGTGGCGCGGCCAGGATATTGCCCGGCGGCTCATCGAGGCTGCGTACGCGTTCGCCGACGAATCCGGGGCTGGGAGCGTCTACTGGATGACTCAGGAGTACAACGCCCCGGCACGCTCCCTGTACGACACGCTCGCCCATCGGACATCTTTCGTCGTCTACCAGCGGTGACGCAGCCGGGCCGGATGCCAGCTCAGCGAGCCGTGGGCCTGCCGGTTCACATCGTCGACGCGGCGCGTTTGATCGCCTTCCGAATCCGGCAATATGTACCGCACCGGCACACGTTCATGATTTGGTCGATGTCGGTGTCAGAGGGATTCCGGTTCGAGTTGAGCAGCGCAGTGGCCTGCATGATTTGCCCGGGCTGGCAAAAGCCACACTGCGCCACGTCCTCGTCGAGCCACGCTTGCTGCACCGGATGCAGCCCACCTTCGGGGGCCAGGCCTTCGATCGTCGTGACCTTCTTGCCTACAACCTCGGCAGCAGTCAGGGTGCAGACCTGAACCGCTTTGCCGTTCACATGGCAGGTGCACGCGCGGCACACGCCGACGCCGCATCCATACTTCGGCCCGGTTACGCCGAGCAGGTCGCGCAGGACCCAGAGCAATGGCATGTCGGCCGGCGCGTCGACCGTAACCTTCTTGCCGTTGAGCGTGAATGCATATGTGGGCACCGGTGATCCTTAGAAGTTGATCGGGAATTTACGGGGCTTGGAGCCTGTCGCTCGGGCGTACGCATTTGCCACCGCCCCGGCTGCAGCTGGAACGCACAGCTCGCCGACGCCGCCTGGCTTACCGGTTCCGCCGACCAGGTGCACGTCGCAGACGAGCGGCGCATCCGCCTGGCGGGCGTATTTGAAGTCGCTGTAGCTGCCCTCTCGAAACGCACCGTCATCGAGGTGGTTTCCGGCCAGCAGCACGGTGCTGATCCCGTCGATGAGACTGCCCATAGCCTGGGCGCGCAGACCGCTCGGATTAACCTGGCGGCCCACGTCTAGTGCCATTACGGCCTTGGTGACCCGCGGCTTGTCGCTGCGGCAGTCGATCTCGACGAGGCAGGCCGCGATCGAGCGATACTCGGCATGGAGCGCCACACCTTGCGCCGTCTTGGACGACATCGTCCGGCCCCAATTGCCAGCTGCGGCGACCTTGTCGAGCACGGCACGAGCCTCGCCGGTCTTGAGGAACTTCCGCCGCATGGCTACTGGGTCGGTTCCCAGCCCCTTTGCGATCTCGTCCACCAAGATCTCCTCAGCCGTACGAGCTTGGGCCGAGTAGACCGAGCGCCAGGCTGCGGTCGGCATGTCGTAGGACACCTCGTTGAGGCTCTCGGTGACGGGCCCGAAGTTGTATGGGCAGGATTGGCTGAGATTGAAGAATGCCGCGCCGATCGTCGGGTTGATGTACCCAGCATCGACGAGCGCCTGCCCGGTGCCGCTGCCGAGATCCAGTTCCACGCATGCCATCCGGTGCTCGTAGCTCAGCACATCACCACGGGCATGCACCGCTCGCAATTGATGGTGGCTGCGCGGCCGTACGCGGCCGTGGCGCATGTCATCGTTGCGCGTCCACATGAGCTTCACGGGCTGCTTGATCGCCTGCGATACCAACGCGGCCTCGACTGCCGGCTCATGGTAAAGCCGCCGGCCGAACGAGCCTCCACCTCTGACCACATGCAGGGTCACCTCGTCGACGCTGAGCTTGGTGGCATCCGCGACTGCCGACTGAGCCCCGGTCGGCGACTTGGACGCTACCCAGACCTCGGCAGATCCCGATTGGACGTCGGCCACCGCACTACCGACCTCCATCGGGGCGTGGTTGACGAATGCGAACTCAAAGGTCGCATCGACCCGTTGGGTGAGCGGAGGCGCTGGTGTCATCGGCGGGATCGCGGCCGTGAGGCGGGCGTCGATATCAGCGTCGGAGACACCGTCGACCGTGCCGGCTGCCCAGGTCACCTGAACCGCCGACTTTGCCTTCAAGGCCTGGTCAAAGGTCTTCGCGGTCACCGCGATCCCGCTCGGCAGCTTGGTAATGGCCACGACGCCTGGCATCTTCAGAGCCGCTGCTGCGTCGTAGGTCTTCACCTTGCCATTGATCGTTGGCGGCCTCGCGACCACCGTTGGCAGCGCGTCCGGCACATTGACATCGAGCGCATATTTCGCCGCACCGGTGACGATGCTCCGGGCGTCGATCCGAGCCGTCGAGGTGCCAATGACTCGGTACTCAGAGGAGGGCTTCGGATCAGTCGGCACGGCTGGTTGATCCACCTTGGCGGCCGCTTCAGTGAGCGACCCGTACGTCGCCGTCCGCCCGTCCGGCGCCCTGACCGTCGTATCGCGCGTAGTCAGCGAACTTGCCGGCAGGTCCCACCGCTTCGCCGCGGCGGTCACGAGCCGGGCGCGGGCCTCCGCCGCAATCGAGCGCACCGGATCCCACAGCGAGCGCACGGAGGACGACCCGCCGGTGGACTGCGCGGTGCCGAGGTCCTGACGCGCGTCCTCTAACGGAACGTCCACGTCCGCGAGCCGAGCGTCGATTTCGTCGGCAACCACCATCGCGAGTGCGGTCGTAATGCCCTGCCCAACCTCGGCGCGTGGCATCCGGAAGACAACCCGATTGTCCGTCGTCACCTCGAGCACCAGAAGGTCCTGAGCTTGCTTCGTTGCCGCGACCATGACGTCGCCGAGGTCGAGAATGTTCTCCGGCTGCGGCGGGCTGGGCACGACCGCGTACGCCTTGCCGGGAGCTATCAAGGTCCCGGTGCTGCTCGCAGCAACAGTGAGCACGGGAGCTGCGACAACATAGGTGAGGAATTTCCGCCGACTCAGCGGCCCAGCGCTGGCCTCATCCGCTGACGGCAGAGGGTTCGGCACGGGGTGGGCTAGCGGCATCGAGCGTCCTCTCTGCGGGGATTGGCTTCCGGGCTGAGCTGCATGGCTGCGAGATCTGCCGATCGACTTGCCCGTTGTTCACGCGGCAGCGTAGCCCTCCGATCGCAGGCCCGCAGGAGCTCGTGAAGGATCCCACGCGATGACTTGCCGGTAATACGCCAGGGCACTAGGTGGCGTAGCGCAGACGTCGCCTTCCATAGTCGCCATCCAGCACGAGCTCCAGAGTAAGATCATGAGGATTAGCGACGCCGAATCCAACCTCGAAATCCGATTTTCTACCCTTTGACACTTTCGTCTCGGGAGGGCCTTTCAAACCGCTCAGGGAATCATAAAATTGATCGGCGTCTTTGTTATTCGATTGAACGCTGATGTGCGTCCAGCCGATGTCAATAGGCTTAGCGGCCTTATTGACAACAGTTATGGGAAATTTCACATAGTGCTTTGATTTCTCGGTAACCGCAAATTTGCTTGGCTCGAACACCTGTGGTTTTCCAACGGTCACACTGACCCCGTCGCGCCAGGTGTGGGACTTGCCGAATTTTAGCGTCGGCATTTCGGGTTTCCTGCTGACCGTTGGCAGGCTCGACGGCGGAGGCACGCTCGATGGCGGAGGCAGACTCGATGGCGGAGGCGCGGTCGATGGCGGAGGCGCGCTTGACGGCGGACGAGTATTGACAGGCGGTATGTCGTCGGGGTCGGCGCCCGTTGTGGCGAGGCAAGCGGAGCACAATGCTGCGACTATGACGGCGGACAAGCCGAGAGCGAGGCGCCTCACGAGCCGCGATACTACGTGAGGCCAAGACCGCAGAGGTCGATGCCTCGCGGGTGAACCTCAAAGGTCCCGCGAAACTCCGCTACAGGACTAGCTTGCCGGTCTCTCGGTGAGTATCGAGGCTACTGGCCTGGAGAGCATGGTCGGAGAGCATGTAGACGGTGTCGCCGATAACCACAGAACGGTTGACGCTGCCGTACGCCTCGGTAGTTGCCAGTCGGCCGATCTCTGAGAGCCCACGAGCGTCCGCGCGGAGTAACACCAGACCGCTGAACGCGCCTCGCCCTCGGTAATCACCTTGCAAGTTGGTCGGAGCAATGATCAGATCGCGCGGCTGCCAGTACAAGAACGCCTTTGGGTCGAACTCGGCTGCCGCGGTGCCGCCACCGTAGGTCTGTGTGTCGATGCGACGCGGTGACGCGGGGTCGCTGATGTCGAACAAGGAGAACTGCACGCCGATTTGGGCGCGACGTGTCGGTGTCGGTGGGTTGCTTGAGTCCAGCCCGCTTTGTCCGACGCCCAGTAGCAGGTTCTTCCCGATCGGGTGCAGGTAGCCCGAGTAGCCCGGAATCTTCAATTCACCAACGACCTTCAGCGCCGCAGGATTGCGAAGATCAAGAACGTACAGCGGATCGGTCTGGCGGAACGTCACGATGTAGCCGCGGTCCTCGATGAAGCGCACTGCTCGGATCGATTCGTTGTCCTGCTGGCCGAGCCCACCGACCTGCCCCAGTTGCCGAAGCGCGCCGCCCTGTTCCTGCAGAGTCGTCACCACACCCTCGGTTACCTGCCGAGCGTTGACCCAACCACGGCGTTCGGAAACCGTGCTCGCGACTCGCAACACGCCGTCGTACTCCGACATCGCATATTGATTCAGCAAGGTTCCCGGCACCACACCTGATCCTTCGTAAGTCGTTGCACCCGACGACGCGGTAAGGAACTTGTGCAGGCTCGTCGTCGCGGCTGAACCGTCACGGCTCCACTCCGTAGTCGAGACGTAGGTCGACTTGTCAGTCGCGTATATCTGCTGTCCGCCGGCAATCACACCCACGCTCTTGCGGGACTGCAAATCCGAGCCGATATCGAACGATGACACCGCAACGGTGTCCAGCCCGGAGAACTTCTCGGGATGAGCCAGATTCGCGCAGTCAACCAGACGTCCCTTGCTGACGTCGGCACCCACGCCATCGCGCAGCGTGTACGCCGGAATCCAGTCATCGACAGTCGTCTTCGCGACCGCGGCTCGTAGCTCGTCTTTCGATTTCTGCGAGATATTGCCATCCGGCTCATAAACCGGCGACGGAGCATCGACATCGGGCGCCGAAACCGTCACCACGCGCACCTGCGTCCCCACAAGTCGTGCGTCCAGTACATCGCCGTCGATCGTCAAGGTTGCAATCCGTTGGGGATCGCCGAGGTCGGAGATGTCATACATCGTCAGGACCGCCTGCTGACCTGCCCAGCGCGATCCAGCCGCGAAGCCTTGGCCCTCTTGACCACTGAAGACGAGCAGCCGGTCGCCGGCGAGGAATACATTGCGAACCATCGTGTCCGGCAAAGTCTTGCGGAGAGTCATCTTGCCGCCGTCGAGCCCGACCAGGTGAACCCGGGCTTGCGCTACCGCGACAATCCGTTTTCCATCCGTCTTGACGATGTCCGGTTCATCAACTCCGGCCTCTTGCACGTTCGTGGTCGAGTGCGCCTGCGGCGTACCCGCCGATTTCTCCGCGCTGCCAGAGGAGTCAGCGGCGCGGCCAGCGTTAGGTACCGTACGTTCGGTCGCCGATCCGCCGGCGTCGGTTCTGCTCGGCACCGCGCCACCACCCACGCGTTGGATCAGATACTCAGGCGCCTGATCCTTGAAGTACGCCAGAACGCTGTCGCATGTGTCGAAGGGCTGCAACGCCCCTGCCATCGCGTACGCCGCACCTTCCGCACTTGAGGTTCCTCCGTCCCCGCCTCCACGAGGTAACGCGATCGCGACACCAGCGATGAGGACTGCCGCCGCCGCAACCGCGCTCGGAATGGCCACTCGGCTGGGCGATCGTTGGGCCCGACGGATGCCCTTCTCCGCGTCGGACGTGTGCTCATTTATCTGTCGTCGAACGGCGTCGGCCGCCTTCCGGGCTCGCGATTCGAAGTCGCTCATTCTGCGTCCTCTAGCTGCAATTGACGAGCGACGGCTTTGCGCGCCCGGCTCAAGTGGGTTTTGACAGTGCCTTCGCTGCAGTCGAGAACCTCGGCGATCTCCCGCACGCTGTAGTCCTCGAGGTAATAGAGGGCGACCACTTGTGCTTGCCGGGGTGGCAGACCACGGACGGCTTGCCAAAATGCTTCATCGCCTTCGTCCAGTTCGATGTAGGCCTGGGTACGCCCGGCAAGACGCATCACCGCCTTCGCCTCGCGTACCCGACGCCGCAACACCGACGCTGCTCGATGACAGGTGACTCGCCGCACCCAGGCGCCCGGCGAGTCGTAGGCAACGATGGAGGACCAACGCCGAAAGGCAGCCGTGAACGCATCCTGCGCGGTGTCCTCGGCCACCGATTGGTTGCCGGTCAGGACAAATGCCAGGCCGAGCACGTGTCGGTGCTCCCGCCGGTAGAAGTCAGCGAACGACAACGACTCGCTACCCACATCGACCGTGGGTTCGACGGCGGCTGCCGCTGCGGCTTGGCTTTCCATCAATGAGTCACTCGCCGCAGCGGCCTCTTCGGTTGACATGACCTAGTGATTTTCTCCAGAAATTTCCTGCGGCGCGTGCCCAATCGGACAACGATCATCTCCGCGGTGCCGCACCGCCCTAGCGAAGTCGCCGCTGGCTGTGGAAACTGTCATCAACAGCAGCGCGACTGGGAGCAATATGGCGGCGACCACACGCACCAAAGAATCCGAGCAGATCGAACCACCCGGCACGCTCAATGAGCACTTCGGAGCGTCGTGGCGACGGGCACGTCTGACGGCAGAACAGCGCATCGCCCGGGGCCGAGATGCTCGCACCAAGGCCCCGAGGTCAGCCCATGCCCATTGGGAGCCGGCCGTTAGCCGGCCGGATCCGGTCACGCTTCTCGAGGAGCAGTCGAAGGACCGAGTCGCAGAGCTGATTCCGATTCGCTATGGGCGAATGCTCCTCTCCCCATTCACCTTCTTTCGCGGAGCCGCCACGATCATGGCCGCGGATCTGGCGCCAACACCGGTGTCGGGAGTCACCGTGCAGCTGTGCGGCGATGCGCACCTGTCGAACTTCGGACTCTTCGGTACGCCCGAGCGCCGCATGCTCTTCGACATCAATGACTTCGACGAGACCCTGCCGGGCCCATGGGAGTGGGACATCAAGCGGCTCGCGGCCAGCCTCGAGATCCTGGGGCGTGACCGGGACTTCTCCCCTGCCGACCGGCGTGCGGTCGTGATGGCTGGAGTGCGCGAGTATCGGGACCGGATGAGCCACGCCGCCGCGTTGGGAACCCTCGGTGCCTGGTATGACCAGCTCGATGCGGGCATGGTGCTGACCCTGGCCCAACAGGAGGCGCAGCAGAAAAGCCTGACCAAGCAGGAGCTGAAGACCGCAAAGCGACGGGTGGCGCAAGCGCAGACACGTGACAGCATCCGGGTGTTCGCCAAGCGGGCGCATGAGGTCGATGGCGAGCTTCGGATCGTGGCCGATCCACCGCTGGTGGTACCTATCGAGGATCTCGTGGTGCCGGGAACGGAGTGGGAAGATCCGACCCCGTTGATCAAGAAACTGCTCAGCTCCTACCGGCGCACCATTGGTCGGCAGGGACACCCGCTGGAGGAGTTTCGCTATGTCCATGCCGCCCGCAAAGTCGTGGGAGTGGGCAGCGTCGGTACCCGGTGTTATCTGCTGCTCCTGATGGGGCGCGACGCCAAAGACCCGCTGTTTCTGCAAGTCAAAGAAGCGAACGCCTCAGTGCTGGAACGGTTCCTCGGCAGCAGCAGCTACCAGCACCACGGCGAACGCGTCGTGGTTGGGCAGCGCCTGATGCAAGGCGCGACCGACATCTTCCTAGGCTGGCAACGCATCAGGGGACTCGATGGAGCCACGCGCGACTACTACGTGCGGCAGTTTCATGACTGGAAGGGCGGGGTGAATGTCGAGAACCTCGAGGTGCACGGCGCCACCTTCTACGCTCGCCTCTGCGCAGCCGCCCTCGCCCGAGCCCATGCCCGATGGGGCGACCGGATCGCCATCTCCTCCTACCTCGGCAAGGGCGACGTATTCGACAAAGCGCTCGCGGATTTCTCGGCCCGCTATGCCGACCAGAACGAGCGCGACTATGAGACCTTCTCTGCCGCGGCCAATTCCGGGCGACTGAGTGTCCAAACCGGCGTGTAGTCGACCACGCCATGCTGATCTGAGGAGAGACTGCATCTGATGGCTGACTCCAGCAGTCCCAGAAGTGGCGGACGCCCTGAACAGAGCCAGCATTCCGCTGCCGCTCCGACCGGCGGACCAGCGGCGATCGACCCGGTCGCCGTGCTCCGTTCGAGGGCCTACATCTCAGCGCTCGTGTTCGC